>OLOM01000058.1_pt1 | contig 78590 bp, 89 predicted proteins | sample 1672531 | NCBI WGS metagenome assembly OLOM01 (sample SAMEA3136696, study PRJEB25190) | human gut metagenome | reverse complement strand
TCAGTCGGTAGAGCGCATGACTGTTAATCATGATGTCACTGGTTCGAGCCCAGTTCGGGGAGCCTTCGGACAAGGTCCGTCGGGCCTTGTCCTTTGCATAGGGGTATAGTTCAGCTGGTAGAATATCGGTCTCCAAAACCGCAGGTCCTGGGTTCGAATCCTAGTGCCCCTGGCGCACAGCCTTCATCGAAAGATGGAGGCTGTTTTTTTGTATGCACGTAGAAAACCACCAGGGCTACAGGGCGCAGGCGCAAGCAGATCAGATGCGCGAAAAAATTATGAAAGCCAAAGCCGAAAAGCGCCCCCTTCCCTGTTCACTTGAACGTGCTTGTGTGATATCATGACAGGAGAATATCTGACAATGGAGGCAGGATCGACCATGAATAAAAAAGATCTTTTACTATATGTGATCACCGATTGTGACAACCTGCAGGGAGAAGCGCTCCTGGCGCGCACAGAAGCCATTCTCGCCAGTGGCGCCACCATGCTGCAATACCGCGACAAGCACGGCAAAGCGCACCAGGATGCAGAAGCGCTCAAGGCGCTCTGCCATAAATACAACGTGCCATTTATCGTCAACGACGACGTCGCCCTCGCCCTTGCGCTCGACGCAGATGGTGTCCACGTTGGCCAGGAAGACACTGCCGCCGCAAGCGCGCGCGCCCAGCTCGGCCCTGATAAGATCGTCGGCGTCACTGCGAAAACCCTCGAACAGGCCAAAAAAGCCGTCAGAGACGGCGCAGATTATCTTGGCGTCGGTGCCCTCTTCCCAAGCGTCAGCAAGGATTCCAGCCTCACCAGCCGTGATGCATTAAAAGCGATCTGCGCCAGCGTCGACATCCCTGTCGTCGGCATCGGTGGTGTGAATGAAACCAACGCCGCCATCCTCGCCGGAACTGGTGTCAGCGGCGTAGCAGTGATCAGCGCCCTTTACAGCCTGCCACAGCCACAGCTCGCCACCAAACGCCTCGCACGTAAGCTCGATTATATCGTCAATGGCGATGCGCACATCGCCGGCATCCTTGCCGATGTCGACGGTACCCTCACCGACACCCTAGCCTATTATCAGGATCTCGTGCCAGGCTATCTGCGCGCCCATGGCTACCGTCCCGGCGGCGATCTGCCACAGATCCTCGCCGAATACAACCTTCCTGAAAGCATCGGCTATGTCAAGCACAACTACTCCGGTACCTTCGGCGTCGGACAGGTCGTCGACGAGCTCGAGGCCGATCTCGAATGGTATTATCACACCGAAGGCGCTGCCAAGCCAGGCGTCAAAGATTTCCTTGCTGCAGCAAAAACGCGCCGCATTCCCGTCGTCGCAACCAGCATCCACGATGCCGAAGTCTGCCGCACCCTCTTTGACCACGCCGGCATCGCCGCAGACATCACAGCCATCGCCAGCGGCTGGGAAAAACGACTCGGCGGCGGCGACTCCGCCCTTTTCCGCCAGGGTGTCGCTCTCTTAAATGCCCCTGAGGGCCGCGTATGGGCCTTTAACGATGGCGCAGAAGGGGTGTTCGGGGCAAAGGGGGCAGGCTGCATGATCGCAGCCATTTACGACAAAAATCACAGCGATAGAGAATGGCGGCAGATCACGAGCAGCGCCGACGTCGCCTTCATGGACTGGCACGAAGCCACCGCATGGCTTGCCGGATGCAAGCATTCCCTGTAAGAGCGAAACCCTTACAAAAAAATGCGAGATTAAAAAGATAAATAAATCTTATTGAATCTCTAGACAACGCTCGATTCCTATGATATACTAAAACCATGAAATAAGTGGTAAGTAATATGCGAATATGCAGTATTAGCAACCAAAAGCATACCATATGATACTTAGGAGGAGAAATTAAAATGGCAGTACTTGTTAGAGAAGTAATGATCAAAGATCCAGTAACCCTGAAGGACACCGCAACCATCGGTGAAGCAGTAGAAGTTTTCGCAGAAAAGAGAGTCGGCTGCCTGCCAATGGTAGACGCTCAGGGCAACCTCACCGCATTCCTTTCCGACGGTGACATCGTAGACTATGTCGTTCGCAACGTTCGTCGCCGCAACGCACAGTATAACCACGTCAGAGCATGGTATCAGGTTGACTGCTTCGGTTCCTACCTGAACAAGTGCGTCAACGACGGCGCATACGGCGCAGCCACCCATCATGTTATCACTGTTGAAGCCACCGATACCGTTAGAAACGTATCCAAGCTCATTCAGAAGAAACATCTGAAACACATCCCAGTTGTTGACGAAGGCAAATTCGTCGGCATCATCACCCGTAACGATATTATCAACGGCCTCTTCAAAGAATATCTGGCAAACCCAGATGCAGAATGCGTTGAAGGCCCACAGGATGACGATTTTTAATTCATTCGCGTAGTTAATTTAATATCCCCTTCTGCTTCACCCAGAAGGGGATTTTTCACATCACCAATAATATAATGGAGGGATTATGATGGCAGAGAGCACTTTGGCAAACGTATCAATGAAAGACATCATGGTGGAAGACGTGAAGTATCTCAAGGAAACCGACACCATCGGCGATGCAGTGGAAGCATTTTCCAAATATCGCGTTGGCGGGTTCCCAGTCGTAGATGATTCCAACCGTCTCGTCGCTTATCTTTCCGATGGCGACATCATCCACTACATCCTCTACAGAGCAGGCGCTCAGGGGCTCGTCTTCTTCAAGCACTGGTCCGATATGGACGTCGATGCCCTCGCAAAAGCAGCCGACGCCGTTTCTGACGAAACCGTCATGGCCTGCGCCACCCGCAACGTGCGCGCAGCAGAAGCAGACGAAAACCTGCGCGAAGTCGCTCAGTATATGGATCGCAAAAAACTCAAAAACATGCCAGTCGTGCGCGACGGCGTCCTCGTCGGCGTGATCAGCCGCAACATGCTGATCAAGAAATTCTTCGAGCACTACGCCAGCGCCAAAGCCGGCAAATGATCGCATCATACGCGTGATCGCAAACTCCGCTTTCAGCAATCGCTGAGAGCGGGGTTTTTGCGTCTCGCTGAGCGGTCATTTTGCGACGATTCGTCATCATTTTTCGTGAGATTTTCCACCATCACGCCGCCAATTTTGGCAGGAATTGACCATTGTTCATCATTTTTCACAAAAAAACAGCCTGGATAATGAAAATGAGCCTATCTGTTTTTTGTAAAAATAGAAATTAACTTTATTGTCATGCAAAATATAAGAAAGACTGATTCTCCCATCAGAGGCCATTGTTGCAAGTGGATAACGCGAAATCTTCTGATAAATGACAAAAGCGCAAGCCCTGAAAAGCGCTTTGTTAAGGCCTTGTTACAAATTGCACAAAATGCACAAACAGTTGCGAACGACCGAGTTTTTCTCTCGTGAACGCACGTCTGTGATGAGCGGATTTTTCGAGAAACGAATGTGCTTGACAATTCTGAAGTATTTTGGCAAACTAGTCTTATACTAAGATTCTGAAAAATCGTTCAACAGTGATCATCGCATGCGGGCAAGAAGGCTCTGCTCGACAGCAATCATCCATCATGAGCTGAACGGAGAAGGAATCTCGTCACGACAAAACACCATGCCGGGGACAAGACATGATGCTTTGTCGTAAATGCAACATTTTGAGACAGTGTGTGTAAAAAGATTGGAGGAGAAACTATGTATGAAATGTTGTTAGGTCCTGAAGGGATAGAGCGTACAATAAACGGCTTCGTATGGGGGCCAATCATGCTGACGCTGTTGGTCGGCTTCGGCTACATCATGACCTTCTGGAGCAGAGGCCAGCAGTTCAGAAAGCTGGGCTTCGTATTCAAACGTACCATCGGTGGGGCGCTCAAGGGCGGTTCCGAAGAAAAAGATGGTAACAACATCACCCCTTTCCAGGCGATGGCGACCGCTCTGGCGTCGACCATCGGGACTGGTAACATCGTAGGTATTGCGACCGCTATCGTAATGGGGGGCCCTGGGGCCATCTTCTGGATGTGGATCGCAGCTGCCGGCGGTATGATGACCAAGTACTCTGAAATCACTCTCGCTGTGAAATATCGCGAAAAGAACGAAATGGGCATGTACACTGGTGGTCCTATGTACTACCTCCGCAACGGCCTCGGTTCTCGCGAAGGCTGGCAGGGCACCCTCGGTAAGATCCTTGCCTTCCTGTTCTCCCTTTTCGCAGCGATCGCCTGCTTCGGTATCGGTAACCTCACCCAGGGTAACTCCATCGCGTCTTCCCTGAACGATACCTTCGGCGTACCTGTTCAGATCACTGGTGTTGTTCTGGCAATCGTCGTAGCAGTCGTTATCGTTGGTGGTATCAATGGTATTGCAAAGGTTACTGAAAAGCTCGTACCTTTCATGGCATTGTTCTACATCATCTTCGCTATTCTCGTTCTGATCATCAACATCACCGATATCCCACATGCGTTCTACAGCATTTTCGTCGGCGCCTTCAATCCTGAAGCAGTCGGCGGCGGCGCAATGGGTGTTACCATCGGTGCTGCTATCAAATATGGTATTGCACGCGGCGTCTTCGCGAACGAAGCTGGTCTTGGTTCCGCTCCTATCGCCCATGCATCTTCTTCCACCAAGGACCCTGTAGAACAAGGTCTCTGGGGTATTTTCGAAGTATTTACCGTATCCTTTATGATCTGCACCCTGACCGCACTCGTTATCCTGACTTCCTTCGATACCGATGGTGTCACCCCAATGTGGCAGTCCGGTCTTGACGGTGCGCCTCTGTCCCTTGCTTGCTTCAACTCGGCGCTGCCTTGGTTCAACCTCGGCTCCATCGTCGTTACCCTCGGTATCATCATGTTCGCTCTGTCCACCCTTCTCGGTTGGAGCTTCTATGGTGAAACCGCGCTGCTGTACCTGTTCCATGGCGCAAGCGCCGGCACCAAACGCGTGCTGACCCTGCTCTATCGTGCACTCTACGTCGTCATCGTATACGTAGGCTGCATCGGTGGTCTGCAGACCATCTGGAACGTCTCCGATACGTTCAATGGTCTCATGGCTCTGCCTAACTTGATCGGTCTGTTCTTCCTGTCCGGCGTTGTTATGAAGGAAACCAAGCGTTACTTCAAGAACATCGATGCTGGTCTGCCAACCCTGACTGGCGCCGATGGCAACTACTCCGCTGAAGACATCGCTTCTACCGCTCCAAAAAACTGAGCTGAGAAGACGAATCGCGTAGAATAGACCCGAAACCCCTTACTATCGGTATATGGAAAGGAGGAATTCTTCATCACAAATGTGTTGAAGAGTTCCTCTTTTTTCTTATATATTAAAACGTTGTTAAAAACACTTGCAATCTAGTAGTATAAGGAGGACATTCTATGGACAAAAAAACACCGTTGTATGACACCCACGTCGCTGCCGGTGGGAAAATGGTCCCATTCGGCGGTTATTCCATGCCAGTTCAGTACAAAGCCGGTGTCATCGCTGAGCACATGGCTGTGCGTGAAAAGGCTGGGCTTTTCGATGTCAGCCATATGGGCGAGATCACCCTCAAAGGGCCAGACGCTCTGGCAAATCTTGAAAAGATCCTCACCAACAAATTCGGCAACATGGTTGACGGCCAGGCGCGCTACACCGTTATGTGCTATGACAACGGCGGCTGCGTCGACGACCTCATCGTCTACAAATACGCCGACAACGATTATCTCCTCGTCGTCAATGCCTCCAACAAGGACAAAGACTTTGCTTGGATGAAAGAACACGAATTTGGCGATGCCACCTTCGAAGATGTCAGCGATTCCTGGGGACAGCTCGCGCTGCAGGGACCAAAAGCCATGGACATTCTGCGTAAGCTCACCAGCGAAGAAAACATCCCTGCCAAATACTATCACGCAGTGATGAACGGCGAAGTTGCCGGCATCCCATGCATTGTTTCCAAGACCGGCTACACCGGCGAAGATGGCGTAGAGCTCTACTGCCCGGCAGATAAAGTCGTCGAGCTCTGGAACAAAGTGCTCGAAGCTGGCGCAGAAGATGGACTTCTGCCATGCGGGCTTGGCGCACGCGACACCCTGCGTATGGAAGCAGCCATGCCGCTGTACGGTCACGAAATGAACGAAACCGTTTCCCCGCTCGAAACCGGCCTCGGTTTTGCTGTTAAGATGGACAAAGAAGACTTCATCGGGAAAGCTGCTCTCGAAGCACCAGCCACCCGCAAGCGCGTCGGCCTCAAGGTCACCGGTCGCGGCATCATCCGTGAAGAAGAACCAGTCTTCGTCGGCGACAAGCAGATCGGCATGACCACCTCCGGCACCCACTGCCCATACCTCGGTCATCCAGTGGCCATGGCCCTTGTTGAAAAAGACAGCGTAGAGCTCGGCAGCGCCGTCGAGGTTGAAGTGCGTGGTCGTCGTGTGGCTGCAGAAGTGGTTGAACTGCCATTCTACAAGAGAGCAAAATAATTTTTTTCACGGACCTGCGTCCGTGCATCATCAACACCATTTATTTTAGCTATATAAGAAAGGATGTATTTCAAATGGAAATCAGAGAAGAATTGCGTTATTCCGAAGATCATGAATGGGTACTCATCGATGGCGACGTTGCTGTTGTCGGCATCACCGACTACGCACAGAGCGAACTCGGCGACCTCGTATTCGTCAATCTGCCAGAAGTCGATGACGAAGTCGAAGCTGGCGAAACCTTCGCCGACGTTGAATCTGTTAAGGCTGTCAGCGACGTGCTCTCTCCGGTGAGCGGTACCGTTGCTGAGATCAACGAAGAGCTCCTCGATTCCCCAGAAAAGATCAACGAAGCACCATACGATGCATGGTTCATCAAAGTCAGCGATTTTGAAGAAGCCGACGATCTGATGAGCGCAGACGAATACAAAACCTACCTCGAAGGCCTCGAATAATAAGCAAACGAAACCGTTCCTCATAAAATGAAAAGGATGGTGATACCCTATGGGCAGCTATGTGCCTAATACCAACGAAGAACGTCAGGAGATGCTCAAGGCCTGCGGCTACGAATCTTTTGACGACATGTTCAGCGTCATCCCTGAAGATATGAAGCTGAAAGCACCGCTCAACCTGCCAGAAGGCAAGAGTGAGCTCGAAACCCGCCGCATCGTCACAGCGATCTCTGAAAAGAATAAGATCTTCCCACACATCTTCCGTGGCGCCGGCGCGTACAACCATTACGTTCCAGCAATGGTCAAGAGCGTGCTTTCCAAAGAAAATCTCCAGACCGCTTACACCCCTTACCAGGCTGAGATCAGCCAGGGGATCCTGCAGTCCATCTTCGAATACCAGACCTACATCTGCGAGCTCACCGGTATGGATGTTTCCAACGCGTCTGTTTACGATGGCGCCAGCGCAGCTGCTGAAGCACTGTCCATGTGCTATGGCAGAAAGCAGAAAAAAGCCGTCGTCAGCGGTGCGATCAATCCATACGTGCTCTCGACGATCCAGACCTACACCTTTGGGAACGACATGGAAGTCGTCGTTGTTCCACCAACGGCAGACGGCCTGACCGATATCGAAGGGATCAAAGCTGCCGTTGACGCCAACACCGCAAGCGTCTACATCCAGCAGCCAAACTACTTCGGCAACATCGAAGACGCTACCGCTATCGGCGAGATCGCGCACGCTGTGAAAGCGAAATTCATCATGGGCGTCAACCCAATGACCCTCGCCCTCTTGAAGAGCCCACGCGAATACGGCGCAGACATCGCTGTCGGCGATGCCCAGCCACTCGGTCTGCCACTCGGCTTCGGCGGTCCATATGTAGGCTTCATGGCCACCACCACCAAGAACATGCGCGCGCTGCCAGGCCGCATCGTCGGTCAGACCCACGACGCCAACGGCAACGTCGGCTATGTTCTGACCCTGCAGGCGCGTGAGCAGCACATTCGTCGTGAAAAAGCATCCTCGAACATCTGCTCCAACCAGGCGCTCTGCGCACTGGCCGTCGGTGTGTATCTCTCCACCATGGGCAACAAAGGCCTGAAAAACGTCGCCACCCAGTCCATCTCCAAAGCCCATTATCTGGCAGAAGGGCTCGTCGGCGCAGGCCTCACGCTGGAAAACAAGGGCGAATACTTCAATGAATTCGTCACCACAAGCGACATTCCAGCAGAAAAGATTCTCGCAGCCCTTGAAGCAGAAGACATCCTCGGCGGTTATCCGCTGGATGACAAACGCATCCTCTGGTGCTGCACCGAAATGAACACCAAAGCAGAAATGGACGACGTGGTCCGCATTGTGAAGGAGGTGGGCTGAGATGTTGGTCTTTGAAAAATCGAGACCGGGTCGCGGCATGGACATCATTCCAGCCTGCGATGTACCCGTTGTTGAAGTAGCGCAAAAGGACGCGCGTGAAAGCGCGCTGCATCTGCCAGAGATCAGCGAAGTCGATCTCGGCCGTCATTACACCGAACTGGCGAAAAAATGCCACGGCGTCAACGATGGCTTCTATCCACTCGGCAGCTGCACCATGAAATATAACCCTCGCATCAACGAAGAAATGTCCAATCTTCCAGGTTTTGCAGCCATCCATCCGCTGCAGCCTGAAAGCACCGCTCAGGGCGCGCTGGAAGTGATCCAGACCCTGGAAAAAGATCTCTGCGAGATCACCGGCATGGACCGTCTCACCCTGCAGCCTGCAGCCGGCGCCCATGGTGAATTCACCGGGCTTCTGCTGATCAAGGCTTATCACACCGCCCGCGGCGACAACAAGCGCACGAAGGTCATCGTTCCTGACAGCGCCCACGGCACCAATCCAGCCAGCGCCAACATGTGCGGTTACGAGATCATCAACGTCGAATCCGGTCCGGATGGCTGCGTCGATCTCGACAAGCTCAAAGAAGTCTGCACCGACGAGGTTGCCGGCCTCATGCTGACCAACCCTAACACCGTCGGTCTCTTCGATCCGAACATCAAAGCCATCACCGATATGGTGCATGAATGCGGCGGTCTCTGCTACTACGATGGTGCAAACCTCAACGCCGTCATGGGCTGGGCACGTCCTGGCGATATGGGCTTTGACGTTGTGCATCTGAACCTGCACAAAACCTTCTCCACCCCTCACGGCGGTGGCGGCCCTGGCTCCGGTCCTGTCGGCTGCAAAGCGATCCTCGCAGATTATCTGCCAGGTCTGCTCGTTGAAGGCGAAGAAGGCAGCCGTCATTTCGTCAAGCCAGCACATTCCATCGGCGATGTCAAAGCCTTCTACGGCAACTTCCTCGTCTATGTCCGCGCCCTCACCTATATCACGACCCTCGGCCGCGATGGCATTCCAGAAGCCAGCGCCAACGCTGTGCTCAATGCCAACTACATGCGCGTCGGTCTGCACGATCTCTATGACATGGCTTACGACGTCACCTGCATGCACGAGTTCGTCATGGATCTCTCCCGCATGAAGAAGGAAACCGGTTGCGTCGCCACCGACGTTGCCAAAGGCCTCCTGGACAATCACATCCATCCACCAACAATGTACTTCCCGCTCATCGTTCACGAAGCGCTCATGGTCGAGCCAACCGAGACCGAATCTCGCGAAACCCTCGATCATGCCATCAGCGTTTTCCGCGAACTCTACAAGATGGCTTACGAAGCGCCTGACGCCCTGCACGCCGCTCCAGTTACCACACCGGTCGGCCGTCTCGACGAAGTCGAAGCAGCGCGTCATCCAGTTGTGAAGTACGATTTCGAAGGGTAAACAACGCACATGACAGAACGGTTAACTGTAGTAACAGGCGACAGCACCGATCCATACAAAAATCTTGCCCTGGAAAACTGGCTGCTCGATCATGTCGCAGCAGATGAGGTCATCCTCTATCTCTGGCAGAATCAGCATACAGTTGTCATCGGCAAGAACCAGAATGCCTGGAAAGAATGTAACATCTCTACCCTGGAAGCCGACGGCGGGCGCCTTGCTCGCCGTCTTTCCGGCGGTGGCGCTGTCTACCACGATCTCGGCAATCTGAATTTCACTTTTGTCGCCCAGAAGGACCACTACGACGTGGTCAAACAGCATGACGTGATCCTGAAAGCGCTGCTCTCGCTGGGGATCCAGGCAGAAAAAAGCGGCCGCAACGACATCCTCGTCGATGGGCGCAAAGTCAGTGGCAATGCGTTTTACGAGCACATGGGACGCTGCTACCATCACGGTACCTTGCTGATGCAAGTCGATGGTGAAAAAATGGCACGCTATCTCAATGTCGCCAAGGACAAGCTCGCCAGCAAAGGCGTCGCTTCCGTGAAATCGCGGGTGCTGAACCTCGTCGAGGTTTTGCCGACGCTCGACGCCGATACGCTGAAAGCTGCTCTCGTGCAAGCCTTCGCCGAAGTGTACGGCGGCACACCGGAAGAACTTCCTCTGGCTACCGTGGACAGCGACGAATGGCAGACGCTTGAAGCGCGCTACAGCGCCTGGGATTGGAATTTCGGGCGCAGATTTCGCTTTGATCGCGCCATCGGCGAACGCTTTCCATGGGGTCGCGTGGACATTCAGATGCAGATCGATCGCGGACACATCAGCGACGTGCAGGTTTATTCCGATGCGCTTTTGCCTGATTTTATCGATGCCCTCGGGTCAGCGCTTTTAGGCGCGCGCTATGAGCGGCAGTCGATCGTCGCAAGAGTGGAGTCGGTGCCAGTAGAATCAGCAGCGGCAGAAACGCCGAAGCAGGAGCTGGCAGCCTGGCTCGGAACGCTGGATTATTAATACGCTTCTCTTTACATTGTGAAGGAGGTATGAGAATTGGAAAATCATTTTGAACTGATCGTCGTCGGGGCCGGTCCCGGCGGATACGTGGCAGCGATCAAAGCAGCGAAGCTCGGACTTTCCGTCGCCGTCGTCGAAGAACGCGAAGTTGGCGGCACCTGCCTCAATCGCGGCTGCATTCCTGCTAAGGCCATGATCCATGCGGCGACTCTTTACGAAGAAATGAAAGATGCTGAGCAATTCGGCATCATCGCAGAAAACGTGCATTTTGATTACGAAAAGATCATCGACTACAAGCAGGAGACCATCAACCAGCTCGTCGGCGGCGTCGAACAGCTCTTCAAGGGCAACGGGGTCACCCTCATCAACGGGCGCGGCGTGCTCCATGCGAACAAGACCGTGCAGGTCACCGCTGCCGATGGCACAGTGACCGACTACACCGCCGACAACATCATCCTCGCCGCTGGCTCCAAGCCAGTTGTGCTGAACATTCCAGGCATGAAGCTGCCAGGCGTTATCTCCAGCGATGAGCTCTTCAAGCTGCGCGAGCGTCCAGATTCCATCGCCATCATCGGCGGCGGCGTCATCGGCGTTGAATTCGCCAACGCATTCTCCTATTTTGGCACCCAAGTCACCATCATCGAAGGGATGGACCGCATCCTGCCAAATATGGACCGCGAGATCAGCCAGAATCTCAAGATGATCATGAAAAAACGCGGCGTCGAGATCTACAACAATGCCATGGTGCAGGGACTGGAAGAAGACGGCGAACTCACTGCTGTTCATTTCAAGCAGAAGGACGAAGACAAGACCATCTCCGCTCAGTATGTGCTCTGCTCCGTCGGCCGCGGACCAAATACCCAGGGACTCTTCGGCGACGACGCCACACCAGATATGGAACGTGGACGCATCCTCGTGGATGAGCATTTCCAAAGCTCCATCCCAGGCGTTTACGCCATCGGCGACTGCGTCATCGGTATGCAGCTTGCACACACCGCCAGCGCTCAGGGCATCGTCACTGCAGAATATCTCGCCGGTCACGAACCATCCATCGATCTTGCCGTCGTTCCAGCCTGCGTCTACACCGATCCGGAGATCGCCTCCGTCGGCATCACCGAAGACGAAGCAAAGACCACCGGTCTCGATGTCGTCGTTGGTAAGTATATCATGGGCGGCAACGGCAAGAGCTTGATCACCAAGGAAGACCGCGGTTTCATCAAAATCGTCGCCCGCGCAGACGATCACAAGATCGTCGGGGCACAGATGATGTGCGCCCGCGCCACCGATATGATCAGCGAAATGGGCGTCGCCATCGCCAATGGCATGACCGCCGAAGAAGTGACGAAAGCCATTCGCCCTCATCCAACTTACAACGAAGGCGTCGGCGAAGCTGTGGAAGAGATCTTTGGTGAAGCCATCCATGTCATGCCGAAAAAGAAGAAAAAGAAAAGCAAATAAGCGTGCAGACATTGGCAGCTGCGCGCTTGCAGCCGCCGATGTTTTGTTGCTTGCAGAAAATGTCCGCGCACAATAAATGCGAGCTTATAAGTGTAACAAACAGAATTGATGAGTAAAGAATCGCTGAATCATGTAAAGTTGAGGGTGGAGCCAAGACTCCACGACCGTTATCCACTGTTTTTATCAAAAGGAGCGTGTATCAATGGGATTCAAATCTGATATTGAAATTGCACAGGAAGCGACCATGCAGCCGATCAACGACATCGCCGCAAAGCTCGACATTCCGGATGAATACATCGAAAACTATGGCAAATACAAAGCCAAGATCGATTTCCGCTACTACAACGACGTGCTCAAAGATCGTCCAAATGCGAAAGTCGTTCTCGTTACCGCCATCAACCCAACGCCAGCCGGCGAAGGCAAGACCACCACGACCATCGGCGTTGCCGACGCGCTCAACCGCCTCGGTAAAAAGACCATGGTCGCGCTGCGCGAACCATCCCTTGGCCCAGTCTTCGGCGTTAAGGGCGGCGCAGCCGGCGGCGGCTATGCGCAGGTTGTACCAATGGAAGACATCAATCTCCATTTCACCGGCGACCTGCACGCCATCGGTGCAGCCAACAACCTGCTCGCAGCCATGCTCGACAACCACATCTATCAGGGCAACGCGCTGAACATCAACCCTAAGCGTGTCGTATGGCGTCGCTGCCTCGACATGAACGATCGTCAGCTGCGCAATGTTATCGACGGCATCGGTCGTCCAGTCGACGGCGTCACCCGCTCCGACGGATTTGACATCACCGTTGCGTCTGAGATCATGGCGATCTTCTGCCTGGCGACCGACATCAACGACCTCAAGGAACGTCTTGCACGCATCATCGTTGCCTACACCTACGACGGCCAGCCAGTCACCTGCGGCGATCTCAAGGCTCAGGGCGCACTCGCAGCGCTGCTCAAGGATGCGCTGAAGCCAAACCTCGTCCAGACCCTCGAAGGCACGCCAGCGTTCATCCACGGCGGCCCATTCGCGAACATCGCCCATGGCTGCAACAGCGTCATCGCTACCCAGATGGGCATGAAGATGGCCGATTATCTCATCACCGAAGCTGGTTTCGGTGCCGACCTCGGGGCTGAAAAATTCATCGACATCAAGTGCCGCATGACCGGCATCCGCCCAAGCGCCGTCGTGCTTGTTGCCACCATCAAAGCCCTCAAGTACAATGGCGGCGTCGCCAAGAGCGATCTCGCAGCAGAAAACCTCGCTGCTCTTGAAGCCGGCCTGCCAAACCTCTTGAAGCACATCGAAAACATCACCACCGTTTACGGCCTGCCAGTTGTTGTAGCGATCAACCGCTTCCCAACCGACACCGAAGCAGAGCTGGAACTCGTGCGCACGAAATGCGCTGAGCTCGGCGTCAATGTTGCCCTCTCCGAAGTTTGGGGCAAAGGCGGCGCCGGCGGTGAAGAACTCGCCAAGGAAGTCGTCCGTCTCTGCGACGAAGCGAGCGAAATGAAATTCGTCTACGACGAAAACACCACCATCAAGGAAAAGATCGAAGCCATCGCCACGAAAGTTTACGGCGCTGACGGCGTGGATTACACCGCGAAGGCTGAAACCGAGATCGCGACCTTCGAAAAACTCGGCTTCGGCAATCTGCCAATCTGCATGGCCAAGAACCAGTATTCCCTCACCGACGATCAGACCAAGCTCGGTCGTCCAACTGGTTTCCGCATCACCATCAGCGACATGACTGCATCCATCGGCGCAGGTTTCCTCGTTGCCCTCACCGGCAGCATCATGAAGATGCCTGGTCTGCCAAAGGTTCCAGCCGCTGAAAAGATCGACGTTGACAACGACGGCGTCATCTCCGGTCTGTTCTAAGAGGTGAGCCTCATGAAAATGCTAGAAAAACCGGCAACTCAGTTTCTTTCTGAGCTGTCCTCCAATGCGCCGGTTCCCGGCGGCGGCGGCGCGTCCGCTGCCGTTGGGGCATTTGCCGCAGCCCTCGGCATGATGGTGACCAATCTCACCATCGGTAAGAAAAAATATGCCGACTACGAAGAAGAAGTGAAAGCCGTGCGCGACCGTCTGGAAGGTCTGCGCGACCAGCTCATCGATCTCGTTGACGGCGATGCTGTCGCTTTCGAGCCGCTCTCCAAAGCCTACAGCATTCCCAAGGACGATCCTGAATGCGACACCATCATGGAAAACGCCCTCTACGAGGCCAGCGTTGTGCCAATGGGCATCATGGAAACCGTTCTCGCTGCTGCAAAAGAGCTTGAAGTTCTCGTTGAAAAAGGCAGCAAGCTCGCCGTCAGCGACGTTGGCGTCGGTATCCTCTTTGCTCAGGCTGCCATTGAAGGCGCATCTCTGAACGTCTACATCAATACTAAGTCCATGAAAGACCGCGAACGTGCCGCCGCGCTTGACGCCAAAGCCGATGCCATCATCGCCGAAGGCGCAGCGCTCAAGGAACGCATTTACAGCGGCGTGCTCGCAGCCATCAAATAAGGAGGTTTTGCCAATGGCTCAACAAATGCTCGGCAAAGAAGTCGTCGCCAAAATGGAAGCACAGCTCACCCCTCTCACCGAAGATCTGCGCGCCAAGGGCATCGATCCATGTCTGGCCATCGTGCGTGTTGGCGAACGTCCAGACGATCTGTCTTACGAACGCGGCGCCATGAAACGCATGGCCAACATGCACGTCACCGTGAAAAACGTCGTCAAGCCGGAAGACGTCGATCAGGCGGAGCTGGAAAAAACCTTCGCCGCTGTCAACGACGATCCAGCTGTGCACGGCATTCTGCTCTTCCAGCCGCTGCCGAAGCATCTTGACGTCGAACCGCTGAAAGCCATGATCAATCCGCTCAAAGACGTGGATAGCATGAGCCCTGCCAATGCAGCAAAAGTGTTCGCCGGCGACAAGACCGGTTTTGCCCCATGCACGCCGTCTGCCGTGATGGAGATCCTTGCTCAGTGCGGCGTTGAGCTGCGTGGCAAGCGTGTCACCATCGTTGGCCGCAGCATGGTCGTCGGTAAACCGCTGGCCATGCTCATGCTCGGCAAAAACGCCACGCCAACCATCTGCCACACCAAGACCGTTGATCTGCCAGCGCGCTGCCGCGAAGCCGACGTCCTTGTCGCTTGCGCTGGCAAGGCGAAAATGATCACCGGCGACATGGTCGCCGACGGACAGATCGTCGTCGATGTTGGCATCAACATGGATGAAAATGGCAAACTCTGCGGCGATGTCGATTACGATGCCGCAGAATCCCATGCATCCATGATCACCCCAGTGCCAGGCGGTGTTGGCACCGTCACCACCGCCATCCTCGGCAAGCACACCATCCAGGCAGCGTACTTGCTGAACGGTCTGGAAATGCCAGAATAATTGATACGAACAACAAACACCCCATAGCAACAATAGCCCCTCGTGGATTTTCACGAGGGGCTGCTTGCATGTTGGCGGCGTTGGCTTTACAATAGAGAAACAGGATACACTGGAACAACAGGAGGAGAATATGGTGTCGAGCAACAGAAATGAAAGAATGGCTGACTATCAGATCAGCTTGGTGCGGCCGGAGGAGTATCGCGCCGTGGAGACATTGGTGCGCGATGCGTTTTGGAACGTTTATCGGCCAGGCGCGATAGAGCACTATCTGATCCATGTGCTGCGCGGAGCAGAGGGCTACGAGCCAGCGCTTGATTTGGTGATGGAGCGGGATGGCGTGCTCATCGGGCAGAGTCTGTGTATGCCTGCGGAGATTCTGCTGGACGCTGGCGGCGTGTTGCCAGTGCTTTGCCTGGGCCCAATCGGCATTGCTCCAGCATGGCAGCGGCAGGGATTCGGCAAGCGACTTCTCGACGAGACGATTGCGCGAGCAGCAGCGCTTGGCTATGGTGCGATCTGCCTTGAAGGAAACAGTGCTTTTTACGAAAAGAGCGGCTTCGTCCGTGGAGACAGCCTGGGCTTGCGCTATCGCGACGACGATGGATCGATGGCGCCGTATTTTCTCGTGCGTGAGCTGTGTGCAGGTTATCTCGATGGTGTACGCGGCGTCTATGGGCCCCCAGCAGCATATTTTGTTGATGAAGCGGAGGCGGAGATTTTCGACGCGCAGTTTCCGGAGAAGGAGAAGATGCGTTTACCGGGGTAACTGGCATAAACAAAAACACCCTCAGACGAAGAAAAGACACTTTGTCTGAGGGTGTTCTCATTTACTCCACAGCTTTCTCCAGCAGTACGAGCTCGACACCATCGATGCCGTTGAATTGGCAGGGCACGATGGTGACTTCGCGGTAGCCGAGTTTCTTATAGAGGGTGCGGGCGGGGATATTGCGCGCATTGGTATCGATGCGCAGGGCAGTGCAGCCTTGCTCGCGAGCGGTGCGCTCGTAAAATTGCGCGAAGGCGGTGCCGAGGCCGTGGCCTTTAGCGGTAGGATCGATGACGAGGGTGTGCATGACGAGCACGTGGTCGTCGTCGGCTGCGATTTGCCACGGAGCGTCGGTGTATTCGTCGCCCTGCAGATGATTGAGGATGGCGGTGCCGACGACGGCGCCGTTCTGCTCCTCCACGAAAAGATCGCCGCGGTCGAGCGCAGCTTCGGCGGTGGCGCGGGTTGGATAGATATCGCGCACCCAGCCGATGGTGGTGCGGCCGGCTTCCTCTTCGGCGTGGATGTGGTCGTAAATGGTGCTTACAGCGTCGAGATCGGCGGCAGTGGCTTTGCGAAAGGTAACGGTCATGGCGGAATGCTCCTTTGTTGGTTGGGATGCGAGCACTTTTTCGAGAAGCTGCAAACGGATCTCCGGCAGTCCTTCGAAGCAGTGCGGATGGATCGTGATACGCTGGAAGCCGGCGCTTGCGTAGAGGGCGAGGGCGCCGCTGTTGCGTTCGTTGGTATCAATGCGCAGTGCGCGGCAGCCTTCTTCGCGGGCGTGGCGTTCGTAAAAATCCAGCATGGCGCGGGCGTAGCCCTGGCGGCGAAACGTGGGATCGATGGCGAAGGTGTGCATGACCATGACTTCGTCGGGGCGCGCATCGATCTGCCAGGGCGCTGGCGCGTAATAATCGCTCTGTAGTTTGTTGAACACCGCCGCGCCAACGAGCGCGCCGTCGGCTTCCTCGAGAAAAAGATCGTCGCGCGCAAGGGCATCCTCGAGGGTCTGGCGCGTTGGATAGATGCCGCGCACCCAGCCGACGCTGGTGCGCCCTGCTTCTTCGGCGGTGAACACGCGGTCGTAGAGCGCCAGGAGTGCATCGAGGTCGCCCGGCGTGGCTTTGCGGAATGTGATCATGGAATGGCTCCTTTCTGAGAAATAATAATACAATTATACGCGCAAAACGTGCCGCGTTCAACTCCGGACGCGAAAATACAAACGCGACGATCCTGAGCAGAGCGTCGCGTTATGTTTAAGCGCCTTCGGAATGGTAAGCAAAGGGCAGCAATTTACGCGCAAGTATTTTCACGAGCGTGCCGTCGGCGTCTATAATGACGGCACATTCCGGCGCGTAGTCGGAGAGGATCTGGCGGCAGTTGCCGCAGGGTGGAATGATCTCCTCACCATTTTCGCCGCGCACGGCGACGATGGTGGTGAAATCGCGCTGGCCTTCGGTGATGGCGGTACCGAGGGCGACCTGCTCGGCGCAGGCGCCGTGGATGGCGTAGACGTTGACACCGCAGAAAATGCTGCCGTCGGCACAGCGCACAGCGGCGCCGACGGTGTGGTTTTCGTGGACGCCGTCATAATTGCGGCGAATGGCGTCGCGCGCTTGAGCGATGAGGGCGTGGTCGTCAGGGGTGAGTGGAAGCATGGCGTGCTCCTTTCTTACACCCGCTGCCAAAGCAGACGGTTGTCGGTGAACGTCGCAGACAGGCGCTCGCTGTCGAGCAGCCAGGAGAGATAATTGCGCACGGTGCTGCCGACAAGGGCGTATTGTTCGAAGGTCATGGCGAGGTCGTAGCTGGTGAAAAGATGCTGCAGAACTTCCTCGAAGGTGTGCGGCGCGGCGCAGAAATCCAGAATGTGACCGGCAATCTCGTTCACCTTGTCGATGTTGTATTGTGCCAGCGGCGCGATGTCCTCGGTGGCGTCGGCATGAGCGGGCACGAAAAGTGCAGCGTGCATTTCTTTAACGCGCTCGAGGGTGTCGAGATAAGCGGCGACGTCGTAAACATAGCTGATCTGGTATTTGTCGAGGGTCGCCTGGCTGGATAGGCAGTCGGCGAGAAAGACGACGTCGTCTGGGGTGCGCAGACCAACCATGTCGAAGAAATGACCCGGCAGCGGGATCAGCTCAAAGCCAGCAGGAAGATGTTCTGGCGTCAGCGGCTGGGCGTTGCTTTCTTGGGCGAGAAGAAACTTGTGGCGCAGCGCCTTCATCGGATAGCCGCCGTAGAGTAGCGCGGGTTCGAGGATCGGGTGCTGGGTGAAAGCGGACTCGATGCCTGGCGCGTAGAGGGCGCAGCCAGTCTGTTTGGCGAGATAAGCGTTGCCGCCAATGTGGTCGGCGTTGGAATGGGTGTTGTAGATGGCGTCGAGCGTCCAGCCCTGGCGGTCGAGATGCTGGCGCACCTTGCGCCCGGCTTCTTTGTCGTTGCCGCTGTCGATGAGCACGACATGGCCGTCGCTGGTCTCAACGACGCCGATCTTTGCCGGACTTTGGATGTAATAGGTATGCGGCGCGACCTGGATGAGTTCGTACATGGAGAATCCTCCTTCTTTCATTTTCTATCAATATAGCACAAAGACGCCTGCGAATGGATGGGAATGAGCGGAGAAAGTGTCCCTTCGCAGAAAATGCTGAGACGATGCAGGGCGCGGGTGGCTGTGATATAGAGCAGGTTGCGATCGGCGTCATCGTGGTAAGTGTTTGCGTCGGCGTCGGCAAGGATCACAGCATCGAACTCGAGGCCTTTCGTGAGCGCCACGGGGACGATCAGCGTGCCTTGAAGATCTTCGTTCTGCAGACGCAGCTGGTGCACGTCGGTGCGGGTTTTGAGCTCGCTGTAGAGCGATTGGGCGGAGGCTTCGGTTTTGGTGATCAGGCAGATGCTGCCATAATTTTTCGAGCGACAGCTGTCGATCTCCTGCACGAGACCGGAAAGCCAAGCGCTGTGATCGCTGAAAGCCTGACAGCGCACAGCGTCGCCGTGACGGTTGAAGGCTTCGACTTGCGGCGCTTCGTCAAGAAAGTTCAGGGCGAATGCGAGGATCTCGCTGGAGCAGCGGAAGCTTTTCGTGAGCGTGTAGCGCAGGCTGTTTTCTTTGTCGAAAATGGCGGCGATATGGTCGTAGAGCGCAGCGTCGGCGCTTTGCGTCAGACGTTGGTTGATATCGCCGAGGATGGTGAGTTTGGCATTTGGAAAAAGCTGGTGAAAAATCTCGAATTGCAGCGGCGTGTAATCCTGCGCTTCGTCGATGATCACCTGGCGGATGCGGCGCCAGGCGCGGTTGCCGTAGAGCTTGAGATGGAGATAGAGCAGACAGATGGCGTCGTCAAATCCAATGCGGCCGTTATCGAGAGCGGACAGGGTGCGGCGACGGATCGCGACGAAATTGTCCGGCAGCCCGGCTGGATCAAAATAGCGATCTTCCTGCCAGAGACGGCTGTAGAGCGCAGGCAAATTGAGATGGGTGAAGTGGGCGAGCTTTTCCTGGGCGGCGGCGCGTTTTTCTTTTGATAGTCCGCTGAGCCCATCAAGTACACGACTTTCCACATGATCGAGCCGCGTACCAAGCAACAGGTCGTCGCGGTCGCGCACGCGCTCTTCCAGCTCACGCTTGCTCACAAGCAGACGTCCGGCAAAGCGGATGTCGTGGTAATTGATGTAATGCTGTGGAATGTCCTCTGCAAAACGATCGAGGATCTGGCGAAAGGCCTCGCTCGTTTTGAACGTCAGGCATTGATTGACGAACACTTTCTGGCTCGAACCAATGGCGCGCTCCAGAAAACTGTGCTGCGCTTCGATGCGCATATCGTCGCCGAGGATATCGTGCAGAAGCTCGTCGAAAGTCAGCGTGCGCACATTATCCTCGCCCAGCTCTGGCAAGACACCTGCGATGTAGCTCGAGAAGGTACGGTTTGGTGAGAGGATGAGGATGTCCGTCGAGGCCAGCTTGTTCGCCAGCCCTTCGTACATAAGAAAAGCTGCGCGGTGCAGGGCGATCGCGGTTTTTCCACTGCCTGCAACGCCCTGGATCATCAGAAGATCCGCGTCGAGATTGCGAATGATCAGATCCTGATCGCGCTGGATCGTTTCCACAATGGCGCGCATTTGTGGCGTTGTGTTTTGCGAGAGCAGCGCCTTGAGGATGCCGTCGCTCACTGTCATATCTGTATCGAAGAAATATTGGAGCTGACTTTCGGTGATTTCGTACTGTCGCTTGCGTGTAACCTTTCCCTTGATGCGTCCAGCAGGCGCGTCGTAGTACGCGTCGCCAAGCAAAAATCGGTAGAACACGCTGGCGATCGGTGAGCGCCAGTCGATGATCAGATTTTCTGCCGTGCCTTCTTCTAAAAGAGCCGTGCGGCCAATGTAGAGCGGCTCGGGATTTTTTTCACCCTCAAAGAGAAAATCGATGCGGCCAAAATACGGAGATGGACGCAGCGCCTTCAGTCGCGCAACCTTTTTTGCGAGATTATCCTGCGTGACCGCCATATTTGTCAGCGCCACCATGCTCTGATTCAGCTCGACAAGCGATTCAAATCCGTCGGCGCTGGAAAGACTCCCGCCGCTGCGTGCGCCGTCTTCAAAAACATCGCGCTGCACGCTCACCATTTCCGCTTCGCGACGCGCCAGCTGATCCTCCGCCTGGGCGATCTGGCGATCCGTTTCTGCCAACACCTGCGCAAGATATGCTTCTTCTTTCATTCGTTCCTGTTCCTGATCGTTGTCGTTCATCGTCTGCGCCTCCTTGTAGATTTCTTGCCTCAGTGTACCGCATTTTTCCGCAGGTGACCAGTCTTGTTCGCAGCGGACAGAGTGTGGTATAATAGATGTGCAAAAGGCGCTCGGGAAACCGAAGCGCCTTTTGCATTGTCAGCAGGAACATGTTATACTGAGAACACGTAAGTTAACGTGTATGTTAGCACACAAGTAAACGAGTAAGTGGAAACGCTCAGCAGCCGATTGGTTGCTGAGCGTTTTTTGCTCACAAGGCTGTGCCTTTCTTTGGCACGAAGAAACGGGACATTTCCACGCCTTCCAGTTTTAGCAGGGCGATCTTTTTATCGAGGCCGCCGGCGTATCCGGTGAGGCTGCCGCTAGCGCCGACGACGCGATGACAGGGCACGATGATGCCGATGGGATTGTGGCCGACGGCGCCGCCGACAGCCTGCGCAGACATGCGTGAGCGCTGTTGCAGACGCGCGATTTCCTGAGCAATGGCGCCATAGGTTGTCGTTTCGCCGTAGGGAATGGCGAGGAGCAGTTGCCAGACAGCGCGCTGAAAATTGCTGCCGCTGGCGTGGAGAGGCGGTGTGAGCTCTGGATTTTCACCAGCGAAATAGCTGTCAAGCCAGCGCTGCGCGCTGATGAGAATGGGATGCGACGGCATTTTCTGCGCGTTCGTCAGCGCTGGAAAATATTTCTGCCCGTCGAAAGCGAGATGGGTCAATCCTTCGTCGTCGCTGGCGAGCAGGATCTCGCCAAGAGGCGAGGTGTAGGTCGTAAAATAATGCATGATGCGCCCTCCTTTGAAAAATTTGATATCAATATTGTAGCACAGCACGAGTACCAGCGGACAGCAGAAAGCGCGCTCGCTGAGAAAATGGTGTCGTTGACACAATGGAACGGACGGATAACGAGCAGCAAAAGATATAATATCGAAAAACAAAATATCATGATGTGGTAATTAAAAATTGAAAGTGGATCACACAGAAGAGCGGGGAAAGATGAAGATACGTGTAAAAGTCGATGGAAAGCGACGCGAAAGTTCAGAATACGATCACGCATCGTCCACTACATGGAAACAAAAGCCCTGTTGCAGTGCACGCCTGTAACCTTGGTTGCGTTTCAGGTATTGAGATTTTTGATCGAAAAAAGATGACAAACTGGCAACGATGTGGTAATATCATTATGACAACAGGAGTTTTCTTTTAATCTCTATACCCCCAGATTTTTTAGGAGGCATTCATGAAAAAAATCAAAACCACCATTGTTATCGTTGCTGCCATCGCTGCGATGGCCGTCAGTGTTTGGGGCGACCGTCAGCTCGACGCGCGCTACAGCGATGCTGGAACCACTCCGGTAGCCGTTGTTGAAACCATAGCTGAATAAGGAATTTACAAAAGCAAAGAGCCGTTTGCCGATCCCAGCAAACGGCTCTTTGCTTTTTCATAATCTGCCGTGGTATTTCTTCCAATAATAGATGTAGGAAAGCACGCCGGGAAGTCCGACCCAGAGCGCCATGGCGGCGATGCTGACGGTCTCGAAATCGTCGAGGGTGAGGCTGGCAGCGACGTACAGCAGCGCCAGTGGCAGCGAAATGATGCCGAGGATGCGGTGGGCGACGTTCCAGGTGTCTTCATCGCGTACGGTCCAGGGCAGACGCAGGCCGGTGTGGCGTTGGAAAGGCAGACGTGGCGAGACGAGGCCAAAAAAGATCATTAGGACGGTGATGAAGCACATGGCCGTGAGCCGTTCTGAGCGCTCGGAAAATACGAGCACTCCGGTGGCGGATAAGAGCCCGATCACCATGGCCACGAGAATGATGCCGATGTTGACGAGCGTTGTCAATCGCAGCACGCCGAGCCGCAGATCGTCGGTGGAAACGCTGGTGAGGAGCGCCAGATTGCGATAGAGAATGATCACTGATGCGAGCGCACAGCCGCCGACGAGCACGAGGGAAACGATCGGCTGCTGCACGGCGAGGGCGATAAAGAGCGCCGCGAAACAGAGAAAGAGGATGAGATTGCGCTTGTTCGCTGCTTCTTTTAAGAGCGCGCTGTGGCGCTTGCGGCTGGCGAGCTCGGCGTTGAGTGCAGCGAGCTCTTCTGCCAGCGCGTCGGCGCGCCAGTTTTTTTCTTCGATGCCCAAGAGCGTGCTCACGGAAACGCCGAGCAGATCGGAAAGCTGGATCAGCATATCCGCATCGGGCACTGAGGTGCCGCGCTCCCATTTCGAGATCGTCTGGCGCACGACGTTCAGCCGCACAGCGAGCTCTTCCTGGCTCCAGCCTTTTTGCTTGCGGTATTTTTGGATGTTGTCACTGAGCATTGGGATTCAACTCCTTGCGAATATTTGTGCTCCGGAACTGTGTTCAGTATACGAAAAGCCGGTGCGAATGGCAAGCAACGTAAAATAACATCGACAGAAATGGCGGCACAGCGCGGCTTTGCGGGCAGAAGAAAACGCTGGCGAATGATTCGCCAGCGTTTGGGATTTATTGTATGGAAGTTAGCGGCAGAGCGGAAATGTGCGCCAGGATCTCCTGCACGACAGCTGTCTTGGCGTCGGCGTAATCCTGAACGTACGTCCATTTCTGCGCGGCGAGCCGGCGCTTTTCTGCGGCGTAGCGTTCGCGGTCAGCGGCATGGCTGCGCAGATGGTCGCGGAAGGCCAGCATGCGCTGTGCTTCGTCGCAGCCCTGACTGAACACGTGGAGATTGACAGTGGGCGACTGGCCTTTGAACATGCGGTGCTCATACCAATCCGGTTCGCGCACGCGCAGCGTGTAACCAGCTGCTTCGAGCGCTGGCGCGTAGCGCTCTTCGCTCGCGGCGTCATCGACGAGCAGGAGGATATCGATGATCGGCTTGGCGCAGAGCCCAGGCACAGAGGTGGAGCCGACATGTTCAATACGCACCGACTGTCCCGCGAGGGCGCGAGCGATCTTGACGTGTTCCTGCGCGTAAAGCGCGGGCCAGTGTGGATCATAATCGCAGAGGACGATTGTGTCTTTTGGCGTTTCCGGCGCTCCAATGGTGACGGTTTTGAGATAATCATGATCGGGCATAAGAGCACTTCCTTTTATAAAAGTGCTCTTATTATAGCAGAAAATGCTCAAAGCTGGTAGTCGTAGATGAAAAAGGTCATTTCGACGTGATCGCTGTCGACGTTCAGCGTTTGTGAGCGCTCGGCGCGGCGGGTGAGGCCGAGGTGCTCATAAAATTGCCAGTTGCAGCTGGTACGGACGCAAAATGTGAGGCGGCTGTACGACGCATTTTACGGCGCGATGCTGCCGGTCGCGGCGCTTTACGAGGGACGCTTCGACGATTACACAGCGGTGACGGTGACGCTACCAGTGGTCCATCAGCAGGAGGGATTGCACGCACAGCCGGCAGGCACTTATCTCCGCGCGTATCACCAGGGAGATTGGTCAGAGCTGCCTGCGCGTTATCAGGAAATTCTCGCCTTTGCCGCGCGGGAAAACCTGGAATTATACGGCTACGCTTACGAAACAGGGCTCAATGATGCTGTCGCGAAATCCATGGCAGACAGCATCACCGAGATCCTGATCCCGGTACGGCGCAAATAAAAAGCAGCCCCGATTTTTCAGGGCTGTTCGTCATTGTGGAGAGAAAAGGACATCGACGGTTGTCGCTAGCTCGCGCGCAAGGGCGAAGGCGAGCGCCAGCGTGGGATCGTATTTGTTGTTTTCGATGGCGTTGATCGTCTGGCGTGAGACGCCACAGCGCTTCGCCAATTCCTGCTGCGAAAATCCGAGAGCTTTGCGTCTGTCGTGGATGCTGTTTTCCATTTCAGCCGCCCAGCTTTCGTTTGTAGTAGAAGAGGCAGCAGAAATAAATGATCGCCGTTGCGCCGAGCTGAGAAAATGGCGCGGAAATCTCCTCTGGCGCGATAAACATTTTGACGACGTTCAAGATCATCACGCCGACGGTGCCGATGAGGGTAAATGTGCTCGCTTTCCAGACCATCAGCTGCCGCCGTTCGTCGCCACTTTTCACCAACGAAACGACCATCGCGATGTCGAGCACGATGAGCAGCACAACAAAACCGAGAAACAAGGCGATAATAATGTTGTCCATCATGAGAGGCACCCCTTTCTGAGGATGAGTGTCAAATTCTTTTTACATGTTTAGCATAGCATCGCACGCGCCATGTGTCAAGAACTTTTGACATCCTGTGCAAAAAAAACAGACGCCGCAGCGTCTGTAATAAGCGTCTGTAATATATGAAGGAAACTACTCCGCCAGTGTCTGCAGCACGTCGTTGATATCGGCACTGATGCAGATGGACTGGTCGGCGATGGATGGCGGGCAGACGGCGTCGTTCAGCGTGACGCAAGCGTAGGTGAAGGCGGGATCCTGTGCGGTGAGCTGCCAGAACGGGAATTTGATGATGCCCGGCGTATTGCCGCCGACGCCGAGCTCGAGCAAGAGCAGATTTGTATCGCGATGCTGACGGATAAATTCCTGGTAACGATTCATGGCGCGGCGCCAGCCTTCGTCCTCGACGAAGGTGTCGTCAAAACGCATGTTCTGCGTCATTGGTGCGCCGCAGACGGGGCAGCGCGGCACGAGCGCGCTTGGGATGCGCATGTTTTTTTGCTCGGCAGCCATGCGGCGGACGATCGCTTCATTGTCGTAGGTTTTTTTGCAGCAGGGAACGCTGCACTGGAACAGGCCGAAATCGCCCTGGGTGTAGAAGAGCCGCGTTTTGTCAAAACCTGTGCGCTGAAAGCAGTGGTCCACATTGGTGGTGATGATGAAATAATCCTTGTCGGCGACGAGACTTTTCAGCACGTCGTAGGTGGCGTTCGGGATGTCACCGTAGCGATCGAGCATGAAGTGACGGCTCCAGAAGGCCCATTTTTCTTCGAGGCTGTCGAACTGGTGGAAGCCGGCGCTGTAGAGATCGGTGAAGCCATATTTGGCGATGAAATCCGCGAAATTATCGGTGAAGCGCGGGCCGGTCATGATGAGCCCGGCTGCCGCGGAAAGTCCGGCGCCGGCACCGATGAGCACGGCGTCGGCGTCGTCGAGGGCTTTGCGCAGCTGGGCGATCTTGTCGGTGAGTGATGTCATGTGTGGTCTTCCTTTCCTGTGAAAGCGGCGCCGCTGTACGGACAATCAGCGAGACGGTCGTCGGGCAGGTGGCAGGCGTGGCGCTCGCCGGCGGCGAGCTGGCGCACAAAATCTGTGGCTGGCGCGCGCAGGATCTCTTCCGGCACGGCGTATTGCTGGATCTCGCCGTTCGCCATGACGAGGACGCGCGTGCCCAGACGCAAGGCTTCCGCGATGTCGTGGGTGACAAAGAGCACGGTAATGCCGGTTTCGCGGTGGATGCGGGCGATCTCCTGCTGCAAACTGGCGCGGGTGATCTCGTCGACGGCGCCGAAGGGCTCGTCCATGAGCAGGATCTCTGGCGACGCGGCGAGCGCCCGCGCGATGCCGACGCGCTGCTGCTGACCGCCGGAAAGCTCGGCGGGATAGCGCTGGAGCAATTCCTCGTCAAGCCCGACGATCGCGAGCCATTTGGCGACGGCGGCTTTGGTGCGTGCTTTGTCTTTTTTATTGAGCAGATTTGGCACGTAGGCGATGTTCTCTGCGACGGTCATGTGCGGAAAGAGCACGCTGCCCTGGATGGCGTAGCCAATGTTGCGGCGCAGCTGGATGAGATCCATTGCGCGAATGTCGCGCCCCATCACGCGGATCGTGCCGGCGTCTGGCGTGAGCAGGCCGTTGACCATTTTCAGCACCGTGGTCTTGCCGCCGCCGGAGGCACCGACGATGGTCACAAAATCGCCCGGCGCGACGGCGAGGGAAAAATCGCCCAGCACGGTTTTTTCGCCGTAGGATTTGCGCACGTGTTCAAATTCAATGATCGGTTCCATGAGATCCTCCTTATTATATCAGATCGCGGTCGCGCAGGAAATCCTCGGCGACTTCGCACGGTTCCTGGCCGTCGGATTCAACGGCGTGGTTCATTTCTGCCATATCCTGATCGCTGATCGTGCCGGCGAGTTTTTCCAGCTCGTCGCGGAGCTTGGGATGCGCATCCAGCACATCATTGCGCACAACATTGCCGCAGAGATAGGATGGGAAGAAGCCGAGATCGTCTTCGAGCACGACGACATCTGGCGACGAAAGCTGGCCGTCGGTGGTGAAAACGACTGTGGCGTCGATCTGTCCCTGCGAAAGCGCCTGATATTTGAGCCCGATATCGAGATCCATCGTCTGTCCGAAGTGCATGTTGTAGGCCTGACAGACGGCGTTGTAGCCGTCTTCGCGCTCAAAATAATCGTACTCAGCGCCGAAAGTGAGGGCCTCTGCAACCGCTGCAAGGTCAGAGGTGGTGGCGAGATCGTATTGCTCAGCGATGCTGCGGTTTACAGCGAGGCGATAGGTGTTGTTGAAACCGTACATGCCGATCCAGCGCATGTCGTAATCGTCGGCGTATGCCTGCTCGAGATCGCTGAACCTGTCTTCGCTGTAAACGCTCGTTTCTTTGAGCACAGTGTTCCAACCGGTGCCAGTGTATTCCGGATAAAGATCAAAGTCGCCATTTTCCATGCCGGGCATGATGTTCGATGTGCCGCCGCCCACGCCCTGGGTGAGTTCGACATTGAGATCGGTGTCCTGCTCAATGAGGATGTCGAGCATTTCGCCGAGGATATATTGCTCCGTCATCGGCTTGGTGGCGATGTGGATGGTGTCGCCGCGCTGGCCGGAGTAGAGCGCTGTGCCACCGACAGCGACGATCAGCACGAGGGCGATGAGCGCGTACATGCGTTTTCTGCGGCGCTGTGCGCGACGCTTTTGCAGTCGGCGCTCAAGCAGACCGAGCAGCCCGTCGACGACGAGCGCCAGGACAGCGATGAGCAGACTGCCGCAGAGTGTCATGGCGGCGTTGTTCGTGGTGATGCCGCGATAGATCGCGACGCCGAGTCCCCCTGCGCCGATGAACGATGCGATACCGGCGAGGGCGATCGTCATCGTCACCATGCTGCGAATGCCGGAAAGGATCACCGGCATTGCCAACGGCAGCTTGATCTTGACGAGCACCTGCGCCGGTGTGCTGCCCATGCCGGTGGCTGCTTCCAGGATCGCCGGATCGACGCCGGTGATGCCTGTGTGCGTGTTGCGCACCATCGGCAGGAGGGCGTAGATCGTCAGCGCGATCACCGCTGTGACGTTGCCGACGCCGGAGAAGGGAATGAGAAAACCAAGCATCGAGATCGACGGGATCGTGTAGAGAAAATTGATCACCGCCATCGTTGGCTTGGCAGCGCGCTGAAATTCGCTGATGAGGATACCGGCAGCGCCACCGATGATGATGGCGATGAGGATCGCCGCCAGGGAGATCGCGATGTGTTCAGCGAGGAGCTCTGCGAAAAAATCCCAGCGGCTTGTGAAAAGCTGCAGCATTTCTCTGATCATGGCTGTTCTCCTAAGCGTTCAATGGCGCCGATTGGGCAGGTTTCTGCGCAGAGTCCGCAATGCAGACAGTGCTCCGGCGCGATGACGTATGGTGTGCCTGGCGTGATGCAGTTCTGTGGGCAAGCGCTGACGCATTTTCCGCAAGCTACGCAGGCGTCGGTGATGTGAAAGCCTTTCGGCGGAATCTCAGCGCTGCCGAGACGGAAACGCTCGCGGTTGATCGGTTCCTGGCCAAGATCGAAAAATTCCACGTCGGCGCTGTCGAGACAAAACGCTTCGAGAATGTAGCGGCGCTCGCCCTTGTAGAGATTGGCGATCGCTGCGTTGGCGTTGAAAATGCGGTCGATCCAGTATTTCTGGTCGTCGAGACGTTTCACCGTGCCGGAAATGCGGATCATCTGCCAGTTGTCGTTCATCCCGGTCATCGCGATGCGGCCAGTGGCGCGCAGCTCGCGGTAGAAATCCTTGCCGCGGGCAGTGCAGAAATAGAGCGTGTCGTTTTCGCAGAGCATGAGGTCGATGATGCGCACCTGTGGCGCGCCGTTTTCGTCCACCGTCGCCATGGACGCGCTTTTTACGTCGAAAAGAATGTTCAGGCAATCTTGTAAAGTCATGAAAAATTCCTCCTGCTTTCTCAGCCGCCTTGACGGCCCGTCGTTATACTGATACTATAAGGGAGCAACGATCATTTGTGAAGTAAGCACAATAAAGTGCTGTAGGCACCAAAAAGTAACCATTGGGAGATGAAGCCTTATGCCAGATAAAGAAAACCTGCCGCCATGTCCAGTGGAGACCACGCTTCTGCTCATCGGCAACAAATGGAAGGTGCTCATTCTGCGCGATCTGATGGATGGCACGAAACGCTTCGGCGAGCTCAAACGCTCCATCGGCAGCGTTTCGCAGAAAGTGCTGACCCAGCAGCTGCGCGCCATGGAAGAAGATGGCCTCGTGCACCGCGAAGTGTACGCCGAAGTGCCGCCGCGCGTCGAGTACAGCCTCACCGAGCTGGGCGAAAGTCTCAAGCCCATTCTCGACGCAATGCTGAACTGGGGCATGGATTATAAGGAAAAGAGGACTACAGAATAAATAAACGCCGAAGGGCGACGCTTTCAACAGTAAAGCGTCGCCCTTCGGCATTGTTGTGCGTAAAGATTTTTATTCAGCTTTGTTTTCGTAGATGACGCAGGCCAGCATCACCAGATCGCCGTCGCCAGCGTCGCGAATACTGTGGGATGCGCCGTCAGCCGTGTAGACCACATCGCCAGTGGTCACAGCAACTTCTTTGCCGTCGTCGACAGCGATGCCGTGGCCGCCGAGAATATAGTAGACTTCAAAATTGTCCACGTGAGCGTGTTCGCCGAGACCAGCGCCTGGCTGGAAGCGGATGACCTTGAAGAGCTTGGCTTCATCTTTGAGAAGCTCTGTTGGCACGAGCGTGGTGAATTCCAGCACGCCCTGACCGCCGGCGTAGCCTTCGATGTCTTCGCGTGGCAGGTCGTTGTTACGAATGATCATTGGTATACACCTCCTGAAAATCTTTCTTTAGTATACCACGTTTGTCGCGTGCGTGCATTCATTTTGCGGCACGATTTTCCAACAGCACACAGCCGAGCACAACGAGATCGCCCGCTCCCGCGTCGCGGATGCCGTGCGTGCCGCCGTCGGTCGTGTAGAGCACATCGCCGGCTGAAACCGGGTGCTCAACGCCGTCGTCCGTAGCGAATCCGTTTCCGGCGAGCACAACATAGAGCGCAATGTTGCCGTCGTGCGTGTGTTCGCCGATGCTCGCGCCTGGCGCAAATGCCATCGTTTTGAAAAAGCGGCCCTCGTTTTTTAAGAGCGCCTCGTCTGGCAGAAGCGCCGTGAATGTGATGCGCCCGCTGCCGCCGCTGTAATTTTCGTGCGTTTCCTGCGGCCGTTCGTTTTTGTGGATGATCATGGCTGCTCGCCTCCTTTAATGCGTTCAGTATAGCATATTTGTGGACATTTTTGTCCCCGCGTCGTCATCTCTCTCTTGAAAAATTAACAGCTGGGCCAGTCGCCAGCGATTTTAAGGTTGCGTTAAGTGCGAGCGCCTAAGATAGGGACCGTAACAAGAACCCTGCATACAAGAAAGAGGTGCATAGATTTGAATTTCCCTTTATCTAAGAAATTAACGGCCGCTGTGCTGTTGGCGGCGCTGACTGCGACATCGATCGCGCCAGGCGCTGTGCTTGCAGCTGACAGCAGCGATAATGTAGCAACTGTGCAGCCTGGCGGCGCGGACACCATGGAATACGATTACACCGGCGAGCTTTCAGGTGCAGTCACCGCCGACGGCGAAGAGGTGACGCGCGACGGCGAAACCATTTCCACCGAAACCGTCGACCAAAACGTCGGACTGGCGCAAAATGGCGGCAGCCTGACCCTCACCGACGCCACCCTCGACAAGAGCGGCAGCGACACCAATGGCGACAACTGTAATTTCTATGGCATCAACTCGATCCTGCTTTCTGTGAACGATGATTCTGTGATCAAAGTCGCCGATTCCAAGCTCACCGCAGACAGCACTGGTTCCAACGCCATTTTCGCCACCGATGGCGGCACCGTTTATGCGAACAACAACACCATCGTCACCTCCGCCAGCAATTCTCGTGGGCTTGATGCCACCTATGGCGGCACCGTGATCGGCAATCTGCTCGCAATCTCCACCGCCGGCGATCATTCCGCAGCGCTTGCGACCGACCGTGGCGGCGGCAATATCTCGCTGACGAATTCCAGCCTTTTCACCGCTGGCAGCGGCTCGCCGCTCCTGTATTCTACCGGCAATGTGCAGGTGGACAATGTGAAAGGCACCGCCACCGGCAGCCAGATCGCCGGTATGGAAGGGCTCAACACCATTCTCATCAAAAATTCTCAGCTCACCAGTGAAGTCACCGGCAAAACCGCCAGTGATCCTGTCGCAAATGGCGTGATCATTTATCAGTCCACATCCGGTGATGCCGAGGCTGCCACTGGCGAGACCGCAGAATTTGAAGCAGAAAATTCCACCCTCGCAAGCGACATCCAGGAAGGCAGCATGTTCTATCTGACGAACACCACCGCCAACGTTGTGCTCAAAAACACCACCCTGGATTTTGACAGCGACGCAGCAAATCTGCTCACCATCGGCGGGAACGATGCGAACAACTGGGGCACGCCAGGGAAAAATGGCGCCGATGTCACCTTCACCGGGCTTGATCAGAAGCTCGCCGGAAATATCGACGTCGATACCATCTCCAGCCTCGACCTCTATCTGCTGGACGGCACCACCTACACCGGCGCCACCACCATCAGTGAAAATGCCGCTGCTTCTGAACAGAGCGACGCACCAATCAGCGTCAGCATTGATGGCGACGCTTCGTGGATCGTGACAGCAGATTCTAGCGTCACAAATCTCCACATCGCCGACGGCGGCAAGCTCGTCGACCAGGATGGAAAGAGCGTGAGCGTCAAGGATGCCAGCGGAAATATCCTTGCCAGCGGAGAAAGCGATGTGACCATCACCGTCAGCGGCAGTTATGACACCACCGTCACCACCAGCGACGACAATTCGCTGAACGCCACCGTCATCGATCGCGACGATTTTGACGTCGCTTACACCACCAACACAGAATTTGGCACGAACGCCGGCGCCGATCGCAACGACGACATCACCGTCCAGGAACCAACCGGCGGTGACGACGTCATGGGCGGCGACCAGCCAGGCGGTGATAAACCACCAGCAAAACCGGACGACGAAACCTCTCTGCCATTCACCGATGTAGCGAATGACCACTGGGCTTATCAAGATATCGCAGATATCTATAGCGCCGGCCTTATGACCGGCACCTCCAGCGATACCTTCTTGCCAGAACTCAGCGTCAACCGCGCCATGCTCGTCTCCATCTTCTATCGTCTTGAAGATGCGAGCACCAAACCTGCCGACGCCGGTTTCACAGACGTTGCTGATGATGCCTGGTACGCCGACGCTGTAAACTGGGCAAAAGAAAATAATATCGTCAGCGGCTACAGCGACGCTCTCTTCGGACCAGAGGACACCCTCACCCGCGAACAATTCGCCGCCATTCTCTATCGCTACGCAGCGTATAAAGGCTACGACACCACCACCAGCGACGACGCCAGCCTCGACAATTTCACCGATGCATCAAGCATCAGCAGCGGTTTTGACAACGTCCTCCTCTGGGCCAACGACAAAGGCTATATCGGCGGCGTGACAGAAACCACCCTCGCCCCACAGGGCAGCACCACCCGCGCCCAGGCCTCCGCAATCCTCCTCCGTTTCCTGCGCGCAGAAAATGCTTTGCCAGATAACAACTCAAACGGTCAGTTGGACGATAACGGCGAACCAGCCAAACCAGAAGGAGACCTCCAGCCAGAGAAACCAGAAGGAGAAGCGTGAGCAGCAACTCAATAAAGAAGGAAGCCTCCTGTATAAAACGGGAGGCTTTGCAGCATTGTAATTGCGAAAAAACAGTTCTTTTTTTGAAAAAAAGCAATGAACATCGCTTTAGATGATTGTACTTTGGGCTGTGGTGCGATATACTATATGCATAACGACTTGTAGCGTCATCATAATGATGGGAGGAATTAAAAATGATAGAACAGAACGCTATGGTGGATGCGCTGAAACGTTTGGCACGTCTGAAAAACTGGAGCATTGCAAATGCTCAGAACACCTTTGAAGAGCTCACGGCTGCCAGAGAGCTGAAGGCAGTGGACACGTTCCTGCAGGAGACGGGCGTGGATGTGAAGATGTTCTACGAAACGGATGGCCGTGTTTTTGAGATCCGCCTGAACGGAGAAAAAATCTTCGACAACAGAGACAAATCGACCTGGCCAGCTGTTGAGATCGAAAATCGCTGGATGAAGGAATTCCTGGATGCGTACTGTGCAGATGGCAAGTGGGGCCACAGCTCTCAGTTTGATAAATACATCACTGGCTGGCGTGAAAAAGGCTCTGTTGCTGGGCGTCCTTTCGCATACTCGGTGGAAGTCTGGGAAGCTGACGGTAAATACACCTGCACTGTCGAAGGCTACGACGAAAAGGTCGGCGGTTACAGATTGATTTACGATGTCACGAATCCAGACGCAGCCATCGCTGCGATCCATGATAAGAACGCTGAAGAAGAATGATTTTCCAAGCGTACGAAAAAAGCTGCTCGAATGATCGGGCAGCTTTTTTATGCTCAGTTTTCGCTCATATATTTTTCGCGCAGTTCGAGCAGATGGTGGACGCATGGCGCGACGATTTTATCATGGCAGGTACCATCCGGTTGTTTTCCCCACCCTAGTAGGTCACCACAGAGGGTGTGGTGGAAGGTGTCGGTGAACCATTTTGTGTATTCCTGGATAGCCTTGATCATCTGTTCTTTGTCGTCGATGTAGAGGGCGAGCACCATCGCACCGCCAGAAATAGCGCCGCAGGTGAGCTGCGTCCGCGCGCCCCAGCCGAGGCCGCGCAGGGCTTTTTGTGCGACGGGATCCTCGAGGTCCAGCGCGTCCAAGCCGGCGAGCTGGTACATGATCTGTGTGCAGCAGTAATCTTTTTCCTTCTTTAAATCCTTGACCTGTTGTTCAATGGTGGCCATTGTCGATCACTCCTTGTTGTTCCTTTGTTTTATTGTAGCACAGAATGGGCGAAATGGTGTAAATGAAAAAGCAAGCCGGAGGATGTGGCTTGCTTTTTCAGTTGGAAAGAATGGTTTATAGAGCAACAGCGGCGTTGGCTTTGGAGACGTGAATGAAGCAGGGGGACGCGCCGCTGCGGGGTTCAAATGTTGGTGTCGTCAGCGAGCAGGGCGCGGGCGACGATTTCCATGGGGACGCCGCTCTGCATGCTGCGCTGCTGCAGATAATGATGCGCTTCTGGCTCGCTCATGCCGCGGTTGGCGATGAGCTGGGCTTTGGCTTCGGCGATGGCGCTCTGGGCATCGTCGCTGCGTTTGGGAATGGTGCGTGCGGCGCGCATGGCGTCCATTTGCAAAAGCATGGTGACGGCACCGATGAGTTCGGAGGAGCGTACGGGAACGTTCATGGTGAAGAGATCTTCCCGGTCGCAGAGTGCGCGTTGGCTGCTTTTTACGAGAACGAGCAGCAGTGCCTGACCGTCCAGCCGGTCGGCGAGTTCGACGGCGGTGATATCGCACAGTTTTGCTGCGCAGATGACGACGCCGCCGTCCATCTCATGGACGGCGCGCAGCACTTCGGCGCCGGTGTGGCAGCGATAGCGCACTGCGATGCCGCGGTGCACGAGCGCCTGCGAGATGTTTTCTGCGAGGGCGTCGTCGTTTAGGGCAACGATGGTGCGGATCATTTTTCGCTCACTCCCTTTTTTGAAGATGATCGATGATTAAAAGAGGACCATGTACTGTTCAATTTCCCATTCGGTGACCTGGGTGCGGTAGGTATCCCACTCGTGGTATTTTCCGGCGAGGAAGCTTTCATAAGCGTGTGGACCGAGGGTGTCGGCCATGAGGGGATCGCGCTTCATGAGCTCCAGCGCTTCGAAGAGGGTGCCGGGGAGATTGTCGATGCCGTTGTCGGCGCGGGTTCTGGCGTCCATGGAGAAAATATTTTCGGTGACTTCTTCTGGTGGTACGAGCCCGCGTTCGATGCCATCAAGTCCGGCTGCCAGGCAGACGGCGAGCGCCAGATATGGGTTGCAGGATGGATCTGGGCAGCGGAGTTCGACGCGGGTGCTCTGACCACGCGCTGCTGGGATGCGAATGAGCGCGGAGCGGTTGGATGCTGACCAGGCGAGATACACTGGCGCTTCATAACCAGGCACGAGTCGTTTGTAGGAATTGACGAGGGGATTTGTCACGGCGACGAGAGATTTTGCGTGCTCGAGCAATCCGGCGATGAAGCTGTAGGCTTCGCGGGAGAGTTTGCGCTCGCCGTTTTCGTCGAAGAAAATATTTTTTCCATCCTTAAAGAGGGACATATTCGTGTGCATGCCGGACCCGTTCATCCCGAAGATCGGCTTTGGCATGAAGGTGGCGTGCAGGCCGTTGCGCTGGGCGATGGTTTTGACGGCGAGCTTGAAGGTCATGATGTTGTCGGCGGCGGTGAGGGCGTCGGCATATTTGAAATCAATTTCGTGCTGGCCGGCGGCGACTTCGTGGTGGCTGGCTTCGATCTCAAAGCCCATGGCTTCCAGCGCGATGCAGATCTCGCGGCGTGTTCCTTCGCCGTGGTCGAGAGGGCCGAGATCGAAATAGCCGGCTTCGTCGCTGGTCTGTGTGGTTGGGTGTCCGTGTTCGTCGGTGTCGAAGAGGAAAAATTCGCATTCTGGGCCGACGTTGAAGGTGTAGCCAAGCTTGGCGGCTTTGTCGAGAACGTTTTTCAGCACGTGGCGAGGATCGCCGACGAATGGGGTGCCGTCAGGATTGTAGACGTCGCAGATGAGTCGGGCGACGCGCTCGTGCTGTGGTCGCCATGGCAGGATGACGAAGGTGTCGAGATCTGGGTGCAGATACTGGTCGGATTCGTGGATGCGGGTGAAGCCTTCGATGGAGCTGCCGTCGATCATGATCTGATTGTTCAGCGCTTTTTCCAGCTGTGCGCGGGTGATGGCGACGTTTTTCATCTGGCCAAAAATATCGGTGAACTGCATGCGGATAAATTCGACGTCGTTTTCGTCGGCGAGACGGATGATGTCTTCTTTGGAATATTTATTCATGGTGAGACTCCTTTACTGCAATCGATGAGCGGGAAGAAAAGAAAAAAGAGCAAGAGGGTTCACGTTTTTCGGAACACCCTTGCTCTCGATGATCATATTATGCGCCGAATATTCATGAATGTCAATGCATAATAAAAATGTCGCAATATTAAATTTCATCGCACGCCTGCGGTGGATATGCTATAATGGGCCTATTGTATTGTCTGAAAGGAGAAGCTTATGCATATCATTGTCTGTCTTGACGACCAGAACGGCATGGCGTTCAATCACCGGCGCCAAAGCCGCGATCGTGTGGTGACTGAAGATATTTGTATATTAGCGGACGGTCGTCCGCTGTGGATGAACAAAAAATCTGCTGCGCTTTTTTCTGAGGCGTCGTGCGCGGCGACGCTTCGCGTTGACGAAGATTTTCTCGCAGCAGCGCCGGATGACGCGCTCTGTTTTGTGGAGGATGCGCCGCTGGCACCGCTGCTTGCGCGCATTGATTGTCTGACGATCTATCGTTGGAACCGACGCTATCCTGCGGATCTGCATTTTGATCTGTCGCTCGATGGCTGGCGGCTTACTGGCGGTGGAGAGTTTCAGGGATATTCCCACGACAAGATCACCCGGGAGGACTACGCGCGATGAAAAAACGAGCGAAACTTCTGGCGCTGATCCTGGCGTTTTGTCTGAGCCTCGCGGGGCTCACTGCCTGTGACAGCAGCACGACGGCGAGCGACGGCGCTGGGGTCAGTGCGCAAACAGAAGCGTCGGCGTCAGGCGCTGAGGCTGCAGCGACGAGCGGCGAAGCGGAAAATCTCCCTGCGCAGACGCTGGATGTTTTTGATCCGGCGCAGGTGCCGAGCTACACGGGCTCAGCGTTCACGATCGTTCACGACAATGTGCCGTATTTCACCCAGGATGATCTGACGACGAATGATTTTGAGAGCTACAGCCCGCTGGATGGTTATGGGCGCTGCGGCGTGGCGTTTGCCTGCGTAGGTCAGAGTCTGATGCCGACGGAGGAGCGCGGCTCGATCGGTCAGGTGCAGCCGAGCGGCTGGCATACTGTGCGCTATGACAATGTCGACGGCAAATATCTCTACAATCGCTGCCATCTTATCGGCTATCAGCTCAGCGGTGAAAATGCCAACGCGCAGAATCTCATTACGGGCACGCGGTATCTCAATATGGAAGGGATGTTGCCATTTGAAAATATGGTCGCCGACTATGTGAAGGAAACGGCGGGCCACGTGCTCTATCGTGTCACGCCGGTTTTTAATGGTGCAGACCTTGTGGCAAATGGCGTGCTCATGGAAGGGTATTCTGTTGAGGACGCAGGCGCTGGGATTTGTTTCTGCGTCTACGCCTACAACGTGCAGCCAGGGATCACGATCGATTACGCCAGCGGTGAAAGCTGGGAGACAACGGCTGCTGAACATGCAGCGTCAAGTGCGCAGCCGGTTGCCGAGGAAACGCCGCAGACCTACGTGCTCAACAACAATTCGAAGAAATTTCACGATCCGTCCTGCAGCAGCGTTACTAGTATGAAAGCGCCAGAAGAGGTTACGACGACGCGCCAGGCGCTCATCGATCAGGGCTACAGCCCTTGCGGAAATTGTAAGCCATAATGAAAAATGCTCAGCTTCTCATAGCGAGAGGCTGAGCATTTTTTAGCTTTTGATGCGCACTGTCACGCGGAAGAAAACCATGCCGACGATGAAGAGGATGGCGATCATGCCGACGCCGGTGTTGATGTCGCCGGTGATCTGACTGACGACGCTGACGAGGGTCGTGCCCATGAAGGATGCGCCCTTGCCGCAGATATCCAGAAGCCCGAAATATTCGCCGGACTGCTGCGGCGGGATAATGCGTGTGAAATAGGAACGCGAGAGCGCCTGGATGCCGCCCTGGAACATGCCGACCATGACCGCAAGGAGCCAGAATTGCCACTGATGCTCGAGAAAGATTGCGAAAACAGCGATGCCGAAATACGCGAGGATGCAGATGGTGATCAGCTTTGCAGTTGCGTAGCGCGCTGCCAACCGGCCGAAAAGGATCGCGAACGGAAAAGCGACGATCTGCGTCACCAACAGCGCCAGGAGCAGGCCGGTGGTGTCGAGCCCGAGCGCGGTGCCGTAGGCTGTGGCCATGTCGATGATCGTGTAGACGCCGTCGATGTAGAAAAAGAAGGCCAGGAGGAAAAAGAAAACCTTTTTCTCAGCTTTGACGTTTTTGAACGTGCGGCCAAGCCGCGCAAAGCTTTCGCGCACGGCGTGCTTCGGACGCTCGACGTAATGCTTCTGCTCGTAGCTTTTCAGGAGCGGCAGCGTGAAAATCAGCCACCACGCAGCCGTGATACAAAATGCCAGCTGCATCGCCAGCGTCATCGAGATGCCGATGGCTCCGCCGCCGAGCACCAGCGTCAGCGAGAGGATGAATGGCGCGCAGCTGCCGATATAGCCCCAGGCGTAGCCGCAGGATGAGATCATGTCCATGCGCTCGTGGGTGGTGACGTCTGAAAGCATGGAATCGTAGAAGATCAGGCTCGCCTGATAGCCGATCTTTGCGACGACAAAGATCACGAGGAAGATCAGCCAGTTGCTGGATGCGCCCAAAAGCACACAGCCAGCCAGTCCGATCACCAGAAACAGCAGAAAGATCGGTCGCTTGAAGCCGCGCGTGTCTGCCAATGTGCCGAAGGTCGGCCCCATGAACGCCACCACCAGCGTGACGATCGATGCGGCATAGCCCCAGTAAGCCAGATAATCGACGCTCGACAGTCCGGCGCTCTCTGCCAGGCTGTTGAAATAGATCGGCATGATCGTCGTGATCAGCAGTGTGAATGCTGAGTTGCCCACGTCGTAGAAGATCCAGTTGCGTTCCAGTTTTGTGAGTTTAAATGATGCCATAATGAACCCCTTTGCGGAAAAATACCATCTACCAGTGTAGTGGAATCGCACAAAAAATGCTATAGCAAAGACGTTAAATCTGCGAAAAATATGCGCGAAAAAAGCTGCTGCTCCACGCGGAGCGGCAGCTTTTGCTGTGCGGAAAACTCAGATCTCGATCTTGGCGCCAAGAAGTTTGGCAAATTCGCGGCAGATCGCCGTGTTGCCAGGCCATGCCGGAGAGGTGACGAGGTTTTTGTCGACGACCGCCTGATCGGCAGGAACGTTCACATATTCGCCGCCAGCGAGGGTGATATCTGGACCGACAGCCTCGTAGCAGGTGGCTTTGTAGCCTTTCAGCACGCCAGCAGCAGTCAGCACCTGAGGACCATGGCATATGGCAGCGACAGGTTTTTCAGCCTGGAAAAATTCCTGCACGATCTCGATCACGCGAGGATTCAGGCGGATGTATTCCGGTGCGCGGCCACCGGTGATGAAAAGTCCGGCGTAGTCGGCAGTGTTGACAGCGTCGAAATCAGCGGTCAGGGCAAAATTGTGGCCCGTCAGTTCGGTGTAGGTCTGCTTCCCGAGAAAATCGTGGATAGCAGTCGCCACCGTGTCGCCAGCTTTCTTTCCTGGGCAGACAGCGTCCACCTGATAGCCGAGCATCGAAAGTGCCTGGAATGGGACCATGGTTTCGTAATCTTCGGTGTAGTCACCGCAAAGCAGTAAGATTTTTTTGCTCATAGATAGGCCTCCTGTTCATTATCCTGCGGCAATTCGCCGCGACATTGTTATTGCTATTATTTTACCACGTTTTTGTGAATCCTGACGTGGGAAAATGGTAAAGAATGCGCAAACTCAGCGCATGACCATGCCCATCTTGCGCTCGTTCCAGCAGGATTCGAAGCTTTGGGCGCTGACCCAATACTGGTAGATCTGGCCGCGGTTTTGCAGATTGTAGGGATCGCTGACGAAATAGCCGCGCGCAGGATCGTAGCCGCAGATCAGACGCACGTGGTTGTTGGCGACGCGAGCCTGGTAGGTACCATTGATGAGGAAATTGCCGTAGCGCACCGGCGCCCAGGAAAACGTTTGCCAGGCGACGATCATGTTGCCGGCGAGCAGTTCGCGCTGCACGTCGGTCACGGATTTTCCGTTGAACACTTCGCAAACGTCAGCGCCGTTTGTATAGCTGTTGCAGAAATCAGCGAGCGGCGCTGGATCGATGGAGCTGTAGCGCCCGTCGCTGTGATACGGCGAGCCGACGAATCCTTTCGCAGGATCGGAGCTGGTGATCGGCAGCGCGTTCAGAAATGCAGTCGGCGTCACATTTTGCGCATAGCCGAGGGCTTTCAGTCCCATGAGCGCGCTGATCGGCTCGCAGGCCATCCAGGCGTAGATCTCGTCGATCTGGCTGATGTATGGCACATAGCTCTGCTGGTAAGAGGACGCCGTCTGTGTGAGCACGCCGTTCGCATCTGCCCAGTAAGCACCAACATTTTTGTTAAGCGCCAGTTTTCCGTAACGATCGACGCTGTAAAGCTGGCCAGAGATGTCGTGGACGCCAGGCATGAATGTGTAGCTTCCGAGCGCGACACCGTTCCAGGTTTCTGCAGCGCAGCTGCCAACATTTTCGTGAGCGACCGACGCTTCAGCGACCGTGATCGCCGCCCAGTGATTCTCGGTGATATCTGTGTAAAGCCCCAGACCCATGAGCTTCTGCGCCTGTGCCGTGTCGCCGTAGCGACCAGTGACGCGGTTGATGATCGAGCAGGCTTCGGCGCGCGTGAGCCCGTTTTCCGGACGGAACGTGCCGTCTTCATAACCGCCGACCCAGCCGAGGGATGCAGCGATACCGATCTGCTCCGCAGCCCAGTAATCCGCCGGCACATCGCTAAAAGAAACCGTCACAGCAGTTTCCGGCGCTAAGCGTGTCAAGAGATCGACCATTTCAGCGCGGGTGATCGGTTCGTTTGGACGGAATGCAGCACCGTCGTCAAAAAGCCCAAGCCGACAGAGCGCGCGCACGTTGATCGCAAACCAGTCGCTGTCCCTGACATCAGCGTAAGAGCAGGAGCCTGTGCCAGCTTCCGGATCTTCGAGCAGACGGTAAACGATCGCCGCTGCTTCCGCGCGGGTGACCTGGCGCTCAGGGCGCACGCTGCGATCCTCGTAGCCGCCGAGATAGCGCACATGGGCGCTGGTCCAGGTGGTGGCGATCGTTTGCGGCGTGTCAGGCTCCTCACTCGGTTCTTCTGTTGGCTGTTCCGGTTCGCTGCCAGGATCTTCTGGCGGCAGGACCTCGGTGTTATCACCAGAGACTGGCGTCGCTTCCGCTGTCGTCACAGATGCGTCCGGCGCTGCTGCATCGTCGGCCAGCGCCGGCAGCGTCGTGAGCGAGAGCGCAAAGCAGAGCGCGAGCCCGCCGGCGGTGAGACGTCGTAGAGATTGTTTCATGGTTGGTCGCTCCTTTGTTGTTTTTCCTTGATAATATTGTAGCGGAAAGGTGCTGTGCTGACAATAAAAAAACACGCTTCTCTTAATGAAAGAAAAGCGTGCACTGATTGAGACTCAGCGGATGACCATGCCCATCTGGCGCTGATTCCAGCAGTAGTCGAAGAATCCGCTGGCGACCCAATACTGGTCGGTGCGCCAGGCGTTATAATAATTGTAGGGATCGCTCACGAGATAGCCGCGCTCAGGATCGTAGCCGCAGATGAGACGCACGTGATTGTTGGCGACCATCGGTGTGAGACTGCCATCGACGTTGAAATCGGCGTAGCTCACCGGTTTCCACCAGAATGTCTGATAAGCGACGATGTAATTGCCAGCGAGCAGCTCGCGCCGCACATCCTCGACGGAACAGCCGCTGATGTCGGCGCAGAGATCGATGCCGCAGAGCGCGTTGCAGTAGTCGGCCAGCGGCGCAGGATCGATGGAGCTGTAGCGACCGTCGCTGTAATACGGCGAGCCGACGAAGCCATCCGCCGGATCGGATTCGGCATAAGGTAGGTCGTCGAGAAATTCCTGCGGCGTCACGTCCTCGGCAAAGCCTTTTCCCTTGAGCCCCATGAGCGCGCTGATCGGTTCACAGCCCATTTCTGCATCCAGCCCGTCGAGCTGGCTGATGCATGGAACCGCTGACGCAAAGCTGCGGGAGGTTTGCGCGAGGATGCCGTTGGCGCCCGCTGTGTAAGCGCCGATCGTTTGCTCTGTCAGAAGCAGGCCGTCGCGATCGACGGCGTAACGCACGCCGTTTACCTCGTGGATGCCAGGCGTGAAATGGTGGGAGCCTGTGTCGATCGCATCCCAGTGTTCGCTGAGCAGCGTTTGGCCAGGCGTGTGGGAAATGGAGGCCTCAACGATGTCGGTGCCGGCCCAGTGATCCGCTGTTACGTCGCTGTACAGTCCGAGGGTGAGCAGCGCAGTCGCCTGTTCCTTGTCGCCGCTGCGCGCGGTAACGCGGTTAAAGATCGCGCAGGCTTCGGCACGGGTGAGGGTTTTATCTGGCTGGAACGTACCGTCCTTGTAGCCGAGCACCCAGCCCAGCGTGGCAGCCTTGGCGATCACATCGGCAGCCCAGTGCTCCTCTGGCACATCGCTGAAGTGCGCATCGCTGGTGACATCACCAGCGAGCTTTACGAGAATGGCCACAAATTCTGCGCGGGTGATGGCGTCATCTGGGCGAAAATCCGTGCCGTTTGCGATCAGTCCCAGCCGACAGACAGCGCGTACTGGCTCAGCGAACCAGTCGTCGTCTGCAACATCAGTATATTCGCAGGGCGCTGTGCCGCTGTCGGGCTCTGCCAGCAAACGATAGAGAAAGGTGACCGCTTCCGCGCGGGTGACGGTGTCGTTTGGCGCCATCGTCCCGTCGGGATAGCCGGCGATGTAGGCGATGTGCTCGCTTGTGAGCGCCGGTGTCACCGCGTGGACAGGCTGCACAATGCTTTCGGCCAGCGCTTCGCGATCGAGGCTGAGGCCGCAGGGCAGCGTCAGCACACCAAGCACCAGCAGTGCCGACAGCGCGCGCTTGAACGTTTTATTCATGAGAACCTCCTTTCCTTATATAATATAATGATCGTTGGCTTTCAGTGTAACAGAGATATTGTACAATATTTCCGGCGCTGCGTCTAAAAAAATCTCGTAAAACTTGAGAAAAATAACAGCCATTTTTCGCGAAAAATTTTCGCCGAAAATCCGCACTCCTTCCTTGACAAGAAAAATACGCGCGCTTATAATTGTTTAGGTTGAAGTGTATCATGCACAAGGAGATAAAACATGGCTTTGATCGTAGATTTATCCAGCCTGCGGCAAAATCCCGGCAGGCGGATGTCGGTTTCTCTCGACAGCGACAAACTTGACGGACTGACAAATGGCCTGGCGCTGAATGGTCCGGTGCAAATCGACGCTGAGCTCGTCGGTGGCGAGCGGCGGGTGACGCTGCACGCGCGCGTGCAGGCGACCATCGAAACAGTGTGCGATATGTGCCTGGCACCGGTGGTTTATCCGCTGGATTTCGAGATCGACGAGATTCTCATGAGCGCCCACGATGTGGATGTGCTCGCAGAACACGGCGGCGATCGCGAACAGCTTGAAACAGAAAATTGGATCTACGATGATGTACATTTGGACTTGAATTATCTCGTGCTTAATGCTATACTGACACAGTTACCACTTCGGCATTTATGTCGGCCTGACTGCAAGGGCCTGTGTCCACACTGTGGCGCGAACCTTAACGACGGTCCTTGCGATTGTGAAAATACAGAAATAGATCCACGCTGGGCGATCCTCGCGCAGCTTCAGGATGAATGATTGGGGAGGTGTAATAGATGGGATTACAGAAAAGTAAGAGAGGCAAATCCAGAACTCACAGAAAACGCAGCGCATGGTCCAAGCTCGACTCCGTTCAGTCTATGACCTGCCCTAACTGCCACGAACCAAAGCTTCCACACCGTGTATGCCCTGCTTGCGGCTATTATGACGGCCGTAAAGTCGGCACCAAGGCTGAAGCTCCAGTAGCAGCTGAAAACTAATATCAACAAGCGACCGGTCAAGATTTTCTTGACCGGTTGTTGTATTTTCAGGAATTTTTTTCAATCTTTCGCTATTTAATTAGGAGGAAACGATGCTCAACCAATCGAAAATTCGCAATATCGCCATCATTGCGCATGTCGACCATGGCAAGACGACCCTCGTAGACCAGATGCTGCGCCAAAGCGGAACCTTCCGCGCCAACGAGACTGTTGTCGAGCGCGTCATGGACTCGAACGACCTGGAACGTGAAAAAGGGATCACCATCCTCGCTAAAAATACATCCATCGACTACGACGATTGCCGCATCAATATCGTCGACACCCCAGGGCACGCCGATTTTGGCGGCGAGGTCGAACGTATCATGAAGATGGTCGACGGCGTGTTGCTCGTTGTCGATGCCTACGAAGGCTGCATGCCGCAGACCCGCTTCGTATTAAAGAAAGCGCTGGCGGCAAATCTGACGCCGATCGTCGTCATCAATAAAATGGACAAACCATTCGTGCGTCCAAGCGAAGTTGTTGACGAAGTCATCGACCTCTTTATCGACCTCGATGCTTCAGAAGATCAGCTCGACTTCCCAGTCCTTTACGCCAGCGGTGTCAAAGGCATCGCCAGCGAAGATCCAGACGATCTCGGCGATAACCTCAAGCCACTTCTCGATGCCATCATCAAATACATCCCATCGCCAAAGGGCGATCCGGAAGGGCCACTGCAGGCGCAGATCACCCTCATGGATTACAACGAATTTGTCGGCAAGATCGCCATCGCCACCATCAACCGCGGCACTGTTCATACCAATGATATGGTTTCCATCATGAACCGCGACGGCAAGGTGCGCAACGTGCGCGTCACCAAACTTTTTGGCTTCAAAGGTCTCAAGCACACACCGATCGATGAAGCCTCCGTCGGTGAGATCGTTGCCGTCAGCGGCCTCGGCGAGATCAACGTCGGCGAAACCATCTGCGCCCAGAACCAGCTTGACCCAATGCCGTTCATCAAGATCGAAGAACCAACCCTGGAAATGATGTTCCTCATCAACAATTCTCCGTTCGCCGGCAAAGATGGCGATCCAATCACCAGCCGCAAGCTCTGGGCACGTCTCCAGAAAGAAGCAGAGAGTGACATCGCTTTGCACATTTCTGAAACAGACAGCGCCGATATGTTCCGCGTCGCTGGTCGCGGCGAGCTGCATCTCTCCATCCTCATCGAAAAAATGCGTCGCGAAGGCCTCGAATTCCAGGTTTCGATGCCGCAGGTCATCATCCATGAGGAAGATGGCGTGAAGATGGAGCCGTACGAATACGTCACCCTCGATGTGCCGGAAGAATACATGGGCACCGTTATGGAAAAAATGAGCACCCGCAAAGGCGAGATGCGCAACATGCAAAACCGTAATGGCGAAGTGCGCCTCGAATACATCATCCCATCTCGCGGTCTCGTCGGCTTCCGCACCCAGTTCCTCACCGACACCCACGGCTACGGCATCATGAACGCCACCTTCGAAGATTATCGCCGCTACAGCGGCTACATCGAAGGGCGTCGTAGCGGTGCGCTCATCGTTTTTGAAACCGGCACCACCACCGCCTACGGTCTTTCCAGCGCCGAAGAGCGCGGCACCCTCTTTGTCGGACCAGGCGTAAACGTTTACGAAGGGATGATCATCGGGGAATCCAACCGCGATCAGGACATCGCCGTCAACGTCTGCAAGGGCAAAAAGCTCACCAATACCCGCGCCGCCGGTAAGGATGACGCCGTCCAGCTCAAAGGCGCCCGCGATATGTCTCTCGAGCAGTGCATCGCGTTCCTGAACGACGATGAATATCTCGAAGTCACACCGAAAGAACTGCGCCTCCGCAAGCGCTTCCTCAAAGCCGACAATCGCGCAAAATATAATAAGAATAAAAAACTCAGCCGCCAGCAGGAGGGCTGAACGTGAACCGCGCCGCGCGCTCATCAAAATCGATGGGCACGCGGCGAATTTTTGTTTTGGAAATTCAAAATAGATAGAGGAAGATCAGCAAAGGTCAGAAATTGACGCAGCGCTTTTTTCTGAAAATTTTTGGCCGCGCGTTGAGAGTTTTCAGACGACTTTTTGACAGAAAATTTTACAGTAAAAAATCGCTGAAACCCGCGAAAAATAAACAAAAATCCCTTGCAAAAGCCAGACCTGTGTGTTAAACTTGAGCGGTGCCTGAAATTAAGCAATGATGCGGGAGATTGCTAGGCGAATGGACACACCTGAGGCCGTGTTCTAGGGAACTCCCGCGGAGCAGCCCGTCAATCGGGCGAAATCAAGGAGGAAAAATAATGGCAAGAAGTAAAATCAGAATCCGCTTGAAAGCTTTTGATCACAAAGTGCTTGATCAGAGCGCAAGCAAGATCGTGGAAACTGCCAAGAAGACTGGCGCCACCGTTTCCGGCCCAGTTCCACTGCCAACTGAAAAAGCAGTTTACACCGTTCTCCGTTCTCCACACGTCAACAAAGACAGCAGAGAACAGTTCGAAACCAGAACCCACAAACGTCTCATTGACATCACCGAACACACCAACAAGACTGTAGAAGCCTTGATGCGTTTGGACCTGCCAAGCGGCGTTGAAATCGAAATCAAATTATAATAGAAAAAGGAGGTGGCAGTTCGAATGAAAGCCATTTTGGGTAAGAAAATCGGGATGACTCAGATCTTCACTCCAGAAGGTGTGCTGGTTCCTGTAACGGTTGTTGCTGCAGGCCCATGCGTAGTCACCCAGGTAAAAACAATTGATACTGACGGTTATAATGCTGTTCAGGTCGGCTTTGGCGATATCAAGCCTGTACAGGTTAAGAAACCTATCAAGGGACATTTCGACAAGGCCGGTGTAGCCGCTAGAAAGTATCTCCGCGAAATCCGCGTAGACGATCCATCTAGCTACAACAATGGTGACGAGATCAAAGCTGATGTCTTCGCTGAAGGTGAAGCGATCGACGTTTCTGGCGTAAGCAAGGGCAAAGGTTTTGCTGGTACCATTAAGCGCTACGGCCGCCATCGTGGGCCTATGACACACGGTTCCAAGCACAAGAGAAAAACCGGGTCTGTTGGCGCTGCCGGTCCTCATCACGTATTCAAAGGCCATTTGATGCCTGGGCGTGCTGGGAATAAGAACGTAACCGTTCAGAACCTTAAAGTCGTTAAGGTCGACGTTGAAAATAATCTGCTCTTGATCAAGGGCTCCGTTCCAGGGGCTAAGAACAGCCTTGTGGTTGTTAAAGAAAGCGTTAAGAGCCATAAGTAAGGAAAGGAGGAGAATACATGCCAGTAATCAAAGTAAAAAATATGCAGGGCGCTGAAGTTGAAGAACTGACTCTGAACGAAGAAATCTTCGGCATCGAACCAAACAAAGCAGTCATGCATGAAGTCGTTGTTAACTATTTGGCTGGTCTGCGCAAGGGTACTCACAGCACCAAGTCCCGCGGCGAAGTCAGAGGCGGTGGCCGTAAGCCATGGCGCCAGAAAGGTACTGGTCGTGCCCGTGCCGGTACGTCCCGTTCTCCACTGTGGCGCGGCGGTTCCATCATCTTTGGGCCAAAGCCAAGAGATTATTCCTACCGCGTAAACAAGAAGAAAGTTTCTTTGGCTATGCGTTCTGCACTTTCCGATAAGGTGAGCGAAGAAGCAATGGTTGTTGTCGATGCACTGAGCTTCGAAGCACCAAAGACCAAAGAAATGATCAAAGTGCTGGAAGCACTTGGCACTGAAAAGAAGACGCTGCTCGTTCTTCCTGAGATCGATGAAGTTGTTATCAAGAGCGCGCGCAACATCGCCGGTGTAACCCCTGTGACCGTTGCAGAGCTGAACACCTACGAAATCTTGAACAACAACAGCCTCGTTCTCACCAAGGATGCTGTTGCAAAGGTTGAGGAGGTGTTGGCGTAATGAAATTGGCAAGAGAAATCATTATCAAACCAGTTGTCACCGAAAAAAGCGTTGACCTGATGCAGGAAAACAAATACTGCTTCAAGGTTGCAAAGGATGCCAACAAAATCGAAATCAAAAACGCAATCGAAGAAATCTTCAAAGTTACCGTCGTTAATGTAAATACCGTTAACGTTCACGGCAAGATGAAACGTATGGGCCGCACCCAGGGCATGACTGCCAGCTGGAAGAAAGCCGTCGTTACTCTGCGTGAAGGCGACAGCATTGAAGTATTTGAAGGTCTTTAATAACTAAAGGAGGAACAAAATGGCACTGAGATCATTTAAACCGACTTCTCCTGGTGTGCGTCAAATGACTGTTTCTTCTTTTGAAGAAATCACCACGAACAAGCCTGAGAAATCCCTGCTTGTACCGCTGAAGAAACACGCCGGCCGCAACAGCTATGGCCGCATCACTGTTCGTCATCATGGCGGCGGTCACAAGAGAAAATATCGTATCATTGACTTTAAGCGTTTGAAAGATGGTATTCCAGCTCGCGTAGCTACCATCGAATACGATCCAAACCGCTCCAGCCGCATCGCTCTGCTCCACTATGTAGACGGTGAAAAGCGTTACATCATCGCTCCTGCCGGTCTGCAGGTTGGGGATGTCATCTACTCCGGTCCAGATGCGGATATCAAAACCGGTAATGCACTGCCACTGGCCAACATCCCAGTTGGTACCTTGGTCCACAACATTGAGCTGCATCCAGGCCGCGGCGGCCAGATCTGCCGTAGCGCTGGTGTGAGCGCACAGTTGATGGCTAAGGAAGGCAAATATGCAATGCTCCGTCTTCCTTCCGGTGAAGTTCGCAAGATTCTTCTTACTTGCCGCGCTACCATCGGTGTTGTTGGTAACGGCGAACACGCCAACATCAACATCGGTAAGGCTGGCCGCAGCCGTTGGATGGGCGTTCGTCCTACCGTTCGTGGTTCTGTAATGAACCCTAACGATCACCCACATGGTGGTGGTGAAGGTCGCGCACCAGTCGGCCGCAAATCCCCTGTCAGCCCTTGGGGTAAGGTTGCTCATGGCGGTAAGACCCGCAAGAAGAAAAACCTTAGCAACAAGTTCATCGTGACACCTAGAAAAGGCAAATAATAGCCGGACGTAATCGAAAGGAGGCAATTCATTCATGAGCAGATCTCTCAAAAAAGGACCTTTTGTCGATGAAAAACTCTACAAAAAGGTCGTAGCAATGAATGAAAGCAATGAAAAATCTGTGATCAAGACCTGGTCACGTTCTTCCACCATCTTCCCTGAATTCATTGGTCATACTTTTGCCGTGCACGATGGCAGAAAGCACATTCCAGTGTATGTCACCGAAGATATGGTCGGTCATAAACTTGGCGAATTCGCACCTACCCGCACCTACAAAGGTCATGCAGGTGACGAAAAATCCAGTCGTTCTCGATAAGCAGAAAGGAGTACAATAAGTGGAAGCAAAAGCATGTGCAAAACACATTAGAATTTCCCCACGCAAAGCCCGCCAGGTCGTAGACCTGATCCGCGGCAAAAGCGTTCAGGAAGCTTACAGTATCTTAAAATTCACTCCACATAAAGGTTCTGCGATCGTAACGAAGGTACTCAAATCCGCTGTTGCAAACGCAGAGCACAACTATGATATGGACGCTGAAAACCTTTACGTCAGCACCGCATATGTTGATCAGGGCCCAAGCATCAAGCGCTACAAACCACGCGCAATGGGCCGTGCCGACGGTATCAAAAAGAGAACCAGCCATATCACCATCATGGTAAGTGAAAGATAAGGAGGAAAACTGTGGGACAGAAAGTAAATCCAATTGGCATTCGTGTTGGCATCATCCGCGATTGGGATGCTAGATGGTATGCTGACGATAAAAACTATGTCGATCTCCTCCATGAAGATTTCAAAGTTCGTAAATTCGTAAAGGACAAACTTTTCGACAGCGGTATCGCAAGAATCGTCATTGAACGTACCGGTAACACCAAGATCAAAGTCACCATCCATACCGCAAAACCTGGTATCGTTATCGGCCGCAACGGTTCCGCAATCGAAGTTCTTCGTGGAGAACTCGAAAAACTCACCGGCAAGTCTGTTTCTATCAGCGTTGTCGAAGTGAAACACCCAGAAGCAAATGCTCAGCTCATCGCTGAATCCATTGCTCAGGCACTTGAAAATCGTGTCGCTTACCGCCGTGCTATGAAACAGCACATCCAGAGAGCGGTCAAAGCCGGCGCTCAGGGTATCAAGGTTAGCTGCGCAGGCCGTCTGGCTGGCGCTGATATCGCGCGCACCGAATGGGTCACCGAAGGCAAGGTTCCTCTGCACACCCTTCGCGCAGATATCGATTACGGTTTCTATGAAGCAGATACCACCTATGGTAAGATTGGTATCAAAGTATGGATTTACAATGGTGAAATCCTCGACGACAGCAAAGAAGGAGGACGCTAATTATGTTAATGCCTAAGAGAACTAAATGGCGTCGCCCACATCGTAGAAAACTCGGTGGGGAAGCTCATAAGGGCACGAAGGTCACCTACGGTGAATTTGGTCTCCAGGCTACCACCGGTGCTTGGGTCACCAGCCGTCAGATCGAAGCTGCCCGTATCGCTATGACCCGTTATATCAAACGTGGTGGTAAGGTTTGGATCAAAATTTTCCCAGACCAGCCAGTTACCGCTAAGCCAGCAGAAGTCCGCATGGGTTCCGGGAAAGGTGCTCCGGACTACTGGGTAGCAATCGTTAAGCCAGGTCGTGTGATGTTCGAAGTCAGCGGCGTGCCAGAAGAAACTGCACGTGAAGCACTTCGTCTGGCCATGCACAAACTGCCTTGCAAGTGCAAGATCGTGAAAAGGGAAGAAATGGAGGCTGTTGCTAATGAAGGCTGAAACCTTAAGAGAACTCTCCACTGAAGAGTTGAACAAGAAGGTTGTAGAACTTAAAGAAGAACTCTTTAACCTGCGTTTTCAGATGGCTACCGGCCAACTTGAAAACCCTATGCAGCTGAAGCAGGTTAGAAAAGATATCGCTAGAGCTAAGACAGTGATCCGCGAACGCGAGATCGCTGCCCAGGCGTGAATATAAGGAGGAAATAAAGTGGCAGAACGTAACCATAGAAAAGTACGTATTGGCATTGTTAGTTCCGACAAAATGGACAAGACAATTGTAGTTGATGTTGATAGTCCTCGCCGCCATCCTCTCTATGGAAAGCTTGCGAAGAACACCAATCACTTCAAAGCCCATGACGAGCTCAACGAGGCTAAAGTCGGGGACCGCGTAAAGATCATGGAAACCCGTCCTTTATCCAAGACCAAAAGATGGCGCCTCGTCGAAATCCTTGAAAAGGCACCGATCGTATAAGGCATCGTAAGCTCGAAAGGAGGAAAGCTCGCAATGATTCAACAAGAAACCAGACTTAAAGTCGGTGATAACACTGGCGCGAAGGAACTCCTTTGTATCCGCGTGCTTGGCGGTACAAAGCGTCGCTATGCTTCCGTAGGTGACATCATCGTTTGTGCAGTTAAAGAAGCAACACCCGGTGGCGTTGTCAAGAAGGGTGATGTTGTAAAGGCGGTCGTTGTTCGTACTACCCGCCCTGTAAAACGTCCAGACGGCTCTTATATTCGCTTTAGCGAAAATGCAGCTGTTATCATCAAAGAAGATAAGAGCCCAAGAGGAACCCGTATCTTTGGGCCTGTTGCCAGAGAGCTTCGTGAAAAGGACTTCATGAAGATCGTCAGCTTGGCACCTGAAGTACTTTAATTCCCCGGAGGTGAATACAGTGCCTAAAATGAAAATCCGCAAAGGTGACGAAGTTATCGTCATTTCTGGTAAAGATAAAGGTAAAGTCGGCAAGGTTATTAAGGCTCTGCCAGATGAACAGCGCGTTATCGTTGACGGCGTAGCTGTTGCAAAGCGCCACACCAAACCTTCCCAAGCCAATCCTCAGGGTGGGATCATTGACAAGCCAATGCCAATCCACGTATCCAACGTTATGGCATACGATGCATCTGCTAAGAAAGGCTCCCGCATCGGATACAAGTTTGTTGATGGCAAAAAGGTTCGCATCTTGAAGTCGAGCGGCAAAGAATATTAATAGGGAGGAGGTCTACAAGTGGCTAGATTAAAAGATAAGTACGTTGCAGAAATCGCTCCTGCGCTGCAGGAAAAATTCGGCATTACCAACGTCATGGCTATTCCAAAGCTTGACAAGGTTACCATCAACATCGGCTTAGGCGAAGCAGTAGACAACCCTAAAGCTCTCGATGGTGCTGTTGATGATATCACTCGCATTGCTGGTCAGAAGCCAGTCGTAACCCGCGCTAAGAAATCCATCGCTGGGTTTAAGATTCGTGAAGGTATGCCAATCGGCGTTAAAGTAACCCTTCGCGGTGACCGCATGTATGAATTCGTTGACCGTTTGTTCAACGTCGCATTGCCTCGCGTTAGAGACTTTCATGGTGTTTCTGGCAAAAGCTTCGATGGTCGCGGCAACTACAGCCTCGGCCTGACCGAACAGCTGATTTTCCCAGAAATCGATTACGATAAAATTGATAAGATCAGAGGTATGCAGATCGTATTTACCACGACCGCTAAGTCGGATGAAGAAGGTAAAGAGCTCCTGAAGATGCTCGGCATGCCTTTCGCAGGTTAACAGGAGGTAAGAAAATTGGCCAAGACATCCAAGATTGTCCATAAGAAACCTAAATACAAAGTACGTGAACACAACAGATGCAAAGTCTGCGGACGTCCACACGGGTACATGAGAAAGTTCGGCCTTTGCCGTGTATGCTTCCGCGAATTGGCTAGCAAAGGTGAACTGCCAGGCGTAACCAAGTCTAGCTGGTAAGCATCACATTCGGAAGGAGGTCATCATTTAATGGTAATGTCAGATCCAATCGCGGATTTCTTAACTCGTATCCGCAATGCAAACATGCAGATGCATGAAAAAGTAGAAATTCCTGCTTCTAAGACCAAAGTTCACCTTGCTGAAATTCTCAAGAATGAAGGTTTCATCAAGGACTTCGAAGTAGTTGATGATAATGTTCAGGGCAAGATCGTTGTAACCCTGAAATATGGTCCAAATCGCGAACGCGTCATCACCGGGCTGAAGAGAATCTCCAAGCCAGGTCTCCGTCGTTATTGCAAGAGCGATAATGTGCCAAAGGTCCTTGGTGGTCTCGGTATCGCCATCATCTCCACCTCTAAGGGGATCATGACCGATAAGGAAGCACGCAAGGCCGGCTTGGGCGGCGAAGTTATCTGCTACATTTGGTAATTTGTCTTAGGAGGGTAAAACATGTCTCGTATTGGTAAACTTCCAGTCGCCATTCCAGATGGTGTTACTGTAGAAATCTCCGAAGACAACGTTGTCACTGTAAAAGGTCCTAAGGGCGAACTTACAAAGGCGCTCCATCCTGATATGGTGATCAAAGCTGAAAACGGAGAAGTTACTGTCGCTTGCCCAAATGGCGACGTTAAAAATTACAATGCACTTTGGGGCTTAACCCGCAGCCTGATCAACAACATGGTCATCGGTGTTACCAACGGTTATTCCAAGACCCTGACCATGAAGGGTGTCGGCTACAGAGCTGCCCTGCAGGGCAACAAGCTCGTCATCAGCGCCGGCTACTCTCATCCAGTAGAAATGGAACCTGTTGACGGTATTACTTTCGAAGTTCCAGAACAGACCAAGATCGTTGTCAAGGGTATTGACAAGCAGCTCGTCGGTGCAATCGCAGCTGACGTTCGCAACGTACGTCCACCAGAACCTTACAAAGGTAAAGGTATTCGTTACGAAGGCGAAGTTGTTAAGATTAAGGCTGGTAAGACTGGTTCTAAGTAATAGGCGGGAAAGGAGTGAACCGTTTTGAAAAAAGAATATCCTAGAAAGAAAATCCGCACGCATAAGCATAAAAGAATGCGTTTCCGCATTACGGGTACACCTGAACGTCCTCGCCTCGCGGTTTTCCGCAGCGCAAAGCACATCTATGCGCAGATCATCGATGATGTGAAGGGTGTAACGCTCGTCAGCGCTTCCACCTTGAATGTCAATGCAGAAGGCACGAAGACCGATGCTGCTAAGGCTGTCGGTGAAGCTGTTGCAAAGAAAGCGCTTGATGCCGGTATCACCAAGGTCGTATTTGACCGTGGCGGTAACATCTACCATGGCCGCATCAAAGCTTTGGCTGAAGGTGCCAGAGAAGCTGGCTTAGACTTCTAATAAACGCTGAAGGAGGGAAAAACGTGACAAGAGAAATTATCGATGCAAGTGTACTTGACTTAGAGGAACGTGTAGTAACCATCAACCGCGTTGCAAAGGTTGTTAAAGGTGGTCGTCGTTTTAGCTTCAGCGCGCTCGTTGTCGTAGGTAACGGTGACGGGATCGTCGGTGTTGGTATGGGTAAAGCAGGTGAAGTTCCTGAAGCCATCCGCAAGGGTGTTGAGGACGCTAAGAAAAACCTCATCCGCGTACCAGTCGTTGAAGGTGGCACCATTCCTCATGAAACAATCGGTCGTTTTGGCGCAGCTCGCGTAATGCTGAAGCCTGCATCCGAAGGTACCGGGGTTATCGCAGGCGGCGCTGTCCGTGCCGTAGCAGAATTGGCAGGTATCTCCAATATCCTCACCAAGTCCCTGCGTTCCGACAACCAGATCAACATCGTTCGTGCAACGATCGCCGGTCTTCAGAGCATGAAGAGTGCTGAACAGGTTGCCAAATTGCGTGGCAAAACTGTTGAAGAGATCTTAGGCTAAGGAGGTCTATGATGGCAGAATTGAAAATCACTTTAACCCGCAGTGTGATCGGTGCCAGTGAAGCTCAAAGAAAAGTCGTTAAGGCACTTGGCTTAGGTAAGACCAATAGCACTGTAGTACGTCCTGATAATGCTTCTATCCGTGGCATGGTGACCAAGATTAACCACCTCGTCACTGTAGAAGAGATCAACTAATTAGGAGGTGACGTTACATTGAAACTGCATGAATTACAACCAGCTGAAGGCTCTAAGCACAGCCTCAAGCGTAAAGGCCGCGGTATCGGTTCCGGCCTCGGTAAGACTGCCGGCAAGGGCCATAAGGGGCAGAAAGCACGTTCCGGTGGCGGTAAGGGCCCAGCATTTGAAGGTGGCCAGACCCCAATCCAGCGTCGTCTCCCAAAACGTGGTTTCAGCAACGCAAAGTTCAAAACCACTTTCTCCACCATCAATGTTTCTACCTTGGATGCATTTGAAGCAGGCACTGTTGTTACTCCAGAAAGCCTCGTAGAATGCGGCAAAGTAAAACAGATGAAAAATGGCGGTGTCAAAGTCCTCGGCAATGGTGAGATCACCAAAGCTCTGACTGTTAAAGCACATGCTTTCAGCGCTTCTGCAAAAGAAAAAATCGAAGCAGCTGGTGGCACCGTAGAGGTTATTGACTAATGTTAGAGACCTTGCGTGACGCCCTTAAAACTCAAGAGATGCGCAAGAAGATCCTCTTTACTTTAATGATGTTCTTGATTTTCCGCATTGGGAGTCACATTCCAGTTCCGGGCATTGATAAAACGCAGATTGCAGCACTGATTGAACAGATCAAGCTCCTTGGTTTCTTTGATACGATCTCCGGGAGCGCACTGAAAAACGTTTCCATCTTTGCGATGAGCATCACGCCATATATTAACGCGTCGATCATCATTCAGCTTCTGACCGTTATTTTCCCACGTTTGGAAGCGATCGCAAAAGATGACCGCAAGAAGATTGTTGAGTATACGAGATATTTGACCGTTGGTCTTGGTTTCATCCAGGCACTTGGGATGGCGTTCTACTTCCGCAACAGTGGCGCGATGGCCGACGCCTCGGTTATGAGCATGATCATCGTCATTCTCTCTCTCACCGCTGGTACTGCTTGCTTGATGTGGATCGGTGAGCTCATCACCGAAAAAGGGATTGGCAATGGGATCAGCTTGATCATTTTCGCGGGGATCGTTTCCCGTATCCCTGGTGGGATCGCATATTTGATTGAGTATGCGCAGCAAGGCGTAATGAATATCGTGTTTATCCTGATCTTCCTGATTGTCGCTCTCGCAGCAATCATCTGCGTCATCATCGTCAATCAGGGCGAACGTCGTGTGCCTGTCCAATATGCTAAGCGCGTCGTCGGACGTAAGATGTATGGTGGTCAGTCCACGCATATCCCTATCAAAGTCAACTCCGCCGGGGTTATTCCAGTCATCTTCGCAATGAGCTTGATGTTCTTCCCTGGCACCATCGCAAGCTTCTTCCCAGACAATGCTGTGGCAAGTTGGATCAGTCAGAATTTCAGCTTTGATAATGTAGCATACAATCTGATCTACGCTGTACTGATCATCTTCTTCACCTACTTCTATTCTTCAATTACCTTCAACCCAATCGATGTGGCTGATAATATCCGCAAAAACGGTGGGTTCATCCCTGGTATCCGTCCAGGCCGCCCAACCAGCGAATATATCATGAAAGTCATGAGTCGTATCACCTTCTTTGGCGGTCTGTTCCTGGCCTGCATTGCTGTACTTCCAGCCGTCCTCATGGGCGTGGCCAACATGGATCTGTACTTCGGCGGTACCTCTCTCTTGATTGTTGTTGGTGTAGCAATTGACACAATGAAGCAGATTGAGTCCAACATGATGATGAGAAACTACGAAGGCTTTATGAAATAAAAATAGAGGGTGAGAAAATGCATATTTTACTAATGGGCCCTCCGGGCGCCGGTAAAGGCACCCAGGCTGACGAATTGAAAAAGATCCTTGATATCCCACATATCTCCACTGGCGATATGTTCAGAAAAGCTCAGGCGGATCAGACTCCTCTCGGCTTGGAAGCAAAGGGATATATGGATCGTGGTGAGCTCGTTCCGGATGAAGTCACAATTGGTATTGTCCGTGAACGTCTCGCTGAGGACGACTGCAAGAAGGGGTGCATCCTTGATGGTTTCCCTCGCACAGTCGCTCAGGCAGATGCTCTTGATCAGATCATGAAAGATCTCGGCTATAAGCTCGACGGTGCTGTCGATATCGAAGTACCACTCGACAAGCTCGTTGCCAGACTGACCGGTCGTCGTATCTGCCCAACATGCAAAGCATCCTATCATACGCTGTTCAACCCACCAAAGGTTGAAGGAATTTGCGATAATGATGGCAGCGCCTTGTATCAACGTGATGATGACACTGAAGAAACTGCCCACAATAGACTTTCTGTCTATGAAAAGAACACAGCGCCACTCATTGCTTATTACAAGGAAAAAGGCGATTTGATTCCTATCAACGGGGATCAAGACATGGCTCTCGTCACAAAGGAAATCATGCAGAAGTTGGGGCATGAGGCATGATTACGATTAAATCTTCACACGAAATAGATTTAATGCGTGAAGCGGGCCGCATCGTTGCCGAGACTCATCAATTATTGGCAGAGTCTTTACGCCCAGGTATGAGTACGCTCGAACTCGATGAGATTGCCGAGCGCTATATTCGGAGTCGAGGAGCGATCCCTTCCTTTAAGAACTATTGCGGGTTCCCGGGATCGATCTGCGCCTCGATCAATGAAGTAGTTGTACATGGTATCCCTTCTGCGGACATTATTGTTCGCGAAGGGGATATCATCAGCTTCGATGTTGGTGCCATTCTGGATGGCTACCACGGTGACGCAGCGAGAACGGTCGCCTGTGGGAAAATCAGCGACGAAGCGCAAAAGCTGATCGACGATACACGTCAGAGTTTCTTCTGTGGTATGGAAGAAGCCCATGAAGGCAATCGTCTTTCGGATATCGGTCATGCGATTCAGGTCTATGCTGAAGATCGAGGATACGGCGTTGTCCGTGATTTCTGCGGTCATGGCATAGGCACGAAGATGCATGAAGATCCGCAAATACCAAATTATGGGAAGCCGGGACACGGTCCTCGCCTGAAAGTCGGTATGTGTCTGGCTGTAGAACCAATGATCAACCTAGGTACCTACGAGGTTGAGGTTTTGCAGGACAACTGGACAACGGTGACTTTGGATGGAAAGCTTTCCTGTCACTATGAAAATACCATCGCTATCACTGAGGATGGACCAGTCATTTTAACCGCTCTATAATAAAAGGAGAAAAACATGAGTAAAGACGTTATTGAGCTTCAAGGCACAGTTGTTGAATCTCTACCGAATGCCATGTTTAAGGTCGAACTGGAAAACGGTTATACCATATTGGCTCATATCAGCGGAAAGATTCGTATGAACTTTATTAAGATCCTGCCGGGGGATCGTGTCACGGTTGAACTTTCTCCGTACGATCTGACACGTGGCAGAATCACCTATAGATTTAAGTAAAATTTCGAGTTTCTCACAAGGAGGCTTCATAATATGAAAGTTAGAGCATCCGTAAAACCGATGTGTGAAAAGTGCAAGGTCATCAAGCGCAAAGGTCGCGTCATGGTGATCTGTGAAAACCCAAAGCATAAGCAAGTACAAGGCTAAACCCAGGAGGTGCATTAAATGGCAAGAATTGCTGGTATCGACCTGCCAAGAGATAAACGTATCGTTATCGGTCTTACCTATATATATGGCATCGGCGGCCCTACCGCTGAAAAACTCGTTGCAGAAGCAGGGATCAACCCTGACACCCGCGTACGCGATCTGACGGATGAAGAAGAAGAAAAGCTTCGTCGTCTTATCGACGACTACACCGTTGAAGGTGACCTTCGCCGTGAAGTAAGCCTCAACATCAAGCGCCTGACTGAAATCGGCTGCTATCGTGGCATCCGTCACAGAAAAGGTCTGCCTGTTCGTGGTCAGAACACCAAGACCAACGCTAGAACCCGCAAGGGCAAAAAGTCTGCATCTGGTAAGCGTAAAAAGTAATAGGGGTGAGACAAAGTGGCAAAACCAAGAAAAACGACTCGCGTTCGTCGTAAAGAACGTAAGAACATTGAAAAAGGTGTTGCTCATATCAAGAGCAGCTTCAACAATACTCTGGTCACCATCACTGACGTGAATGGTAACGCCATCAGCTGGGCAAGTGCCGGTGGCATGGGCTTCCGTGGCTCCCGTAAGAGCACCCCATACGCTGCGCAGGTCGCTGCTGAAACGGCTGCAAAGGCTGCTATGGAACACGGTCTCAAAGAGATCGAATGCCTTGTTAAGGGCCCAGGCGCTGGTCGTGAAGCCGCTATTCGTGCTTTGCAGGCAGCCGGTCTCGAAGTCAGCATGATCAAGGACGTTACGCCAATCCCACACAATGGCTGCCGTCCACCAAAACGCAGAAGAGTATAAGGAGGGTTCAATCAGATGGCAAGAAACAGAGAACCAATCGTTAAAAGATGCCGTGCATTGGGCATTTCTCCTGCTGAACTCGGTTACAGCAAAGAATCCAACCGCGAACCAAAGAGAATGCGCAAAAAACAGAGCGAATACGGCATGCAGTTACAGGAAAAGCAGAAAGCCAAATTCATCTACGGCGTAATGGAAAAGCCTTTCAGAAACTACTTCGAAAAAGCGAAGAAGCTCGAAGGTCCTGCTGGTGAAAACCTCATCATCATGCTCGAACAGCGTTTTGACAATGTTGTTTTCCGCGCCGGCTTTGGTAAGACCCGCCGCGAATGCCGTCAGATGGTTGTTCACAACCACTTCACCATCAACGGCAAGAAGGCCAACATTCCTTCCATGCAGGTGAAGGTTGGCGACGTGATCCAGATGAAGGAAAAGAGCGCCAACTCTCCACACTTCAAAGAATTCCTGGCTAACCAGGATCTTGCTCACATCCCATCCTGGATGGAACTCGATGCTGCGAACCACAGCGTAAAGATCGTTGCTGTTCCTAAGCGCGAAGAAATCGACATCCCTGTCAACGAACAGATGATCGTCGAATTGTACAACAAGTAATCCTTTAGCATCGTAACAATCTGCAGAGCCTATCATATGGGAGGATTATGAATGATTGAAATAGAAAAGCCACGCATTGAATGTGTTGAGCAGAGTGATGACAATACCTATGGCAAATTCGTTGTCGAACCACTTGAACGAGGCTATGGCGTAACGCTGGGGAATTCCCTGCGCCGTATTCTCTTATCCTCTATTCCAGGGGCAGCAGTCACATCCATTAAAATTGATGGTGTTTTGCATGAGTTTTCTACCGTTCCTGGTGTCAAGGAAGACGTTGCTGAGATCATTCTCAACATCAAATCCCTGGCGCTGAAGAGCAGCTCTGATGAACCACAGATCATCATCATCGATGCTACTGAAGAAGGCGAAGTCACTGCTGGTGATATCATCACCACAGACGCCGTTGAAGTGTTGAACAAAGATTTACACATCGCCACTTTGGATACAAACAGTCGTTTGTATATCGAAATGGTCGTTGAAACTGGACGTGGCTATGTGTCAGCGGATAAGAATAAGAAGGATGGTCTGCCAATCGGCACCATTCCTGTCGATTCGATCTACACGCCTGTACATAAGGTCAACTTCTCCATTGAAGATACCCGTGTTGGCAACAATACTGAGTACGATAAGCTCATCATGGACATTTCCTGCAACGGCAACATCAAGCCTGCCGATGCATTGTCCCTGGCAGCGCGCATCCTCGTCGATCATCTGCAGCTCTTCATTGGGCTCAATGACAATATGCGCGACATGCAGGTTATGATCGAGAAGGAGGAGGAAGAGAAGGATAAGGTTCTCGATATGACGATCGAAGAACTCGATCTTTCTGTCCGTTCCTACAACTGCCTCAAACGTGCCGGTATCAACACGGTTCTTGAGCTGACGCAGAAGAGCAAGGACGACATGATGAAAGTCCGCAATCTTGGGAAGAAATCTCTCGAAGAGGTTCAGAAAAAGATGGCGGCTCTCGGCTTGTCATTAAAATCTAACGAGGAATAATAAGGAGGTTCAGGGATGAATCATCGTAAAATCGGGACTGATAGCGCACACCGTCGTGCGATTCTCCGTAATATGACCACCTCCGTGCTCATGCACGGTAAGGTTGAAACCACCGAAGTAAAGGCGAAGGAAGTTCGCCGCATGGTGGATAAAATGATCACCTTAGGCAAGAAGGGTGACCTGGCTGCTTATCGTCAGGCAGTCGGCTATCTCATGGACGAAGACGTTGCTTACAAACTCTTCCACGAAATCGCCCCATCCTACAAGGATCGCAATGGCGGCTACACCCGCGTACTGAAGACTGGCTTCCGTCGCGGCGACGCTGCACCAATGGCTATTCTTGAGCTGGTGTAAGCTGGTGAAATGACATCTCCGCCGATGTTCAGCAAAATGCTGGATGTCGGCGGAGATTTTTTGCGCATTTTGGCCGTTGGAGGCGCAGTTTTTTGTTTTTTTATCGCGTGAAAACCGCTATAATAGTATAGTTAGAGAAATTATCAAGAAAGAAGGTCTGGGCGTGATCGAGATCAACAACCTGACACACATCTACCATCCAGGTTCGGATTACGAAGTGCGCGCGCTGAACAAGATCAACCTGCGCATCAACGATGGCGAGCACGTCGCCGTGCTGGGCCGCAACGGCTGTGGAAAATCGACGCTGGCCAAGCATCTGAACGGACTCCTGCTACCAACGGAGGGCAGCGTCCTTGTCGACGGGCTGGACACCAGCGACGAAGACCACGCGCTGGATATTCTGCAGCGTGTGGGGATGGTTTTCCAGAATCCCGACAACCAGCTCGTGGCGACAACCGTGCTCGAGGAGATCGCGTTTGGGCCGGAAAATCTCGGCCTTCCGCGCGAGACGATTTTCGAGCGCGTCGACGAAGCGCTGCGCCTGGTGCAGATGGAAGAATTCCGCGACGCCATGCCACACCACTTGAGCGGCGGGCAAAAGCAGCGCATCGCCATCGCCGGCATCATCGCCATGCGCCCACAGACGATCGTTTTCGACGAGCCGACAGCCATGCTCGATCCCGACGGCCGTGCTGAAGTCACAGGCACCATGCTGCGCCTGAACAAGGAAGAAGGGCTGACCGTCGTCAATATCACTCACTTCATGGAGGAAGCTGTGCTGGCGGATCGTGTCGTCGTCATGGACGATGGCGACATTGTCATGGAAGGCACGCCGCGGGAAATCTTCACCCATGTGGATGAGCTGCGCGCGCTCCATCTTGATGTGCCGCAGGTCACGGAGATTGCTGTGCGACTGCACGAAAAATATCCGTTCATCCCTCGGGATGTTCTGACGATCGATGAAATGGTGGATGTACTATGTCATTAGTCTTAGAAAATGTAACCTATATATATGGCGAAGGCGGGCTGGAAGAAACGAAGGCGCTCCACGATGTCTCGCTGACTGTGCCCGACCACAGCTTTGTCGGGCTCGTCGGCCACACCGGTAGTGGTAAATCGACGCTGGTGCAGCTGATGAACGGCCTTCTGCGTCCGTCCCAGGGGCGCGTGCTCGTCGATGGCTATGACCTGGCGGATAAATCCAAGGAAGTGCGCGAGCGCCGCAAGCAGGTGGGGCTCGTGTTCCAGTATCCGGAGTACCAACTTTTCGAGGAAACCATTGCCAAGGACATCGCCTTTGGTCCCAAAAACCAGGGCCTCAGCGAGGACGAGCAGATCGAGCGCGTCAAGGAAGCGATGGCGCTCGTCGATCTCGACTACGATACCTGGAAGGATCGCTCGCCCTTCGAGCTTTCCGGCGGGCAAAAACGCCGCGTCGCCATCGCTGGCATTGTCGCCATGCGTCCGCGCTACCTCATCCTCGACGAGCCGACAGCCGGGCTCGATCCCCTCGGGCGCGACCGCATTCTCGAAGCGATCCATCGGCTCTACGAAAAGAGCGATATGAGCATCATCCTCGTCAGCCACAGTATGGACGATGTCGCGCGCTTTGCCAATTATATGATCGTGATGAACAAAGGCACAAAGGTCACCGAAGGCGCCACCGAGGAGGTTTTCGCGCAGGCCAATCTGCTCGAAAGCATCCACCTCGGCATTCCTTCTGTGATGGCGCTTCTGCGCGCGCTCAACCGCGCCGGCCTGGATGTGCCGACGAACGCGCTCAACGTTGACGAAGCCTGCCGCATTCTCGATGCGGCGCTGGCCAAGCGAAAGGAGGGCGGCGTATGCTGAAGGATATCACCATCGGCCAATATGTAAAGGGCGATTCCATCCTGCACCGTCTCGATCCGCGCACGAAAATTTTCGGCATGCTCGCGATCATGGTGGCGCTGTTTTTCGTCAACAACTGGATCGGTCTCGTTTATGCAGCCGCCGTCGTGTTCGCCGTGCTGTTTGCCAGCCAGGTGCCGCTGAAATTTTACATCCGCGGCGTCAAACCGCTGCGCTGGATCCTGCTCTTCACCGCTGCCATCCAGATCTTTCTGACGCCAGGCGAGATCATCTGGCAGTGGGGCATTCTCCACATCACCGCCGAAGGTGTGCGGCTGGCGATCTTTATGTGTGTGCGTCTGGTGCTTCTGGTGATGACAACGAGCGTGCTCACCCTCACGACCACGCCGATCGTGCTCACCGACGCCGTGGAAAATCTGCTCTCGCCATTCAAGCGTATCGGCGTGCCAGCGCATGAGCTGGCGATGATGATGACCATCGCGCTGCGATTTATCCCGCTCCTCGCCGACGAGACGGAAAAGATCATGGCTGCGCAGAAAGCGCGCGGCGCTGCTTTTGACGAAGGCGGACTCATGGATCGCGCGCGGGCGCTTCTGCCGATCCTCGTGCCGCTCTTTCTTTCGGCGATCAATCGCGCCAGCGAGCTGGCGATGGCCATGGAAGCGCGCTGCTACCACGGCGGCGAAGGGCGCACGCGTCTGCACGAGCTGCATTATGAAAACCGCGACCGCGTCGCCGGCATTCTCGTTGTATTGATCCTCGCCCTTGCCGTCGCCTCAAGGTGGGTGATCCTGTGATCACCTACAAACTGACCATGAGCTACGACGGCGCCAGTTTTGCAGGCTTCCAGCGCCAGAGCGACGAAACGATCGTCACCGTGCAGGGCCTGCTCGAGCAGACCATCGCCGAGCTTTTCGGCGCTCCGGTGCACATCCACGGCGCCGGACGCACAGACGCTGGCGTGCACGCGCGCGCGCAGGTGGCACATTTCAGCTTTGACCGCAGCATTCCCGCGGAGCGGTTGCGCTACGCGCTGAATCGCGCGCTGCCGCCGAGCCTTGTGGTGAACGACGCCGAGATTGTGGATGCAGCTTTTCACGCGCGCAAGAGCGCCATCGGAAAATGGTACAGCTATCGCATCTACAATGGGCAAACGCCGCCGGCGCTCGGTCACGGCTATTTCACCCACATTCCTCAGCCGATGGATCGCGCGCTTTTCGCAGCGGCGCTGGCGCAGATGGTCGGCGCGCATAATTTCGAAGGTTTCTGCGGGCGCGGCGCGACTGTCAAAACCTTCGACCGCACCCTCTATCTCGCCAAGCTCTGCATCGACGCGCGCCATCCCGAATGGTGGCAGATCCACTTCGTTGGCGACGGATTTCTGCGCAAGATGGTGCGCAATCTCGTCGGCACAGCGGCAGACATCGCCCTCGGGCGCAGACCGCTCAGCTGCGTCGCCGATGCGCTGACGACGCGCGACCGCAGCAAAGCCGGACCAACAGCGCCAGCCGCCGGTCTCACCATGGAGGCTGTGTTCTACGACGAGAGCGCGCTCAAAACGCAGCTTGAGATCCTGCGCGCGCTGCCTGACGACCGCGTGGCGCCGCTGTTCGACTGCTTCTAAAGAATTCACGGATAGTGCTGGATAGCCCTTGACATCTGCAGGTCTATCCAGCATAATTTTTATAGCTTTACTTTACACTGAGAGGAGCGACCAATTTTGGCGATTTTACGATCCTTGCGACTGGCAGGCACCGCGCTGCTGGTTTTGACGGTCCTTTGTATATTCGTGCTGCCCGGCGGCATTGTGCCGATGGCAGCCAGCCTCGCGTTTGCCGGACTCACCGCGCTGGATCTTCTCGCGGTGCTTGTGCTGACGCTCGTGCGCGATCACAGCTTCCGTGGATTTGTGCAGACGCTCGTGGCGCTGTCGCTGATCCTCATGCTCGGCGGCGGATTTGGTTCTATGGCGCAGGCTGGCAGCTACTACATTCAGCTGGAAGAAGGCGAAACAGCTATGCTCGCGGGCCGCGGTATGGACGGCTATGCGCTGACACTGGAAAGCGGCGTGCATGACAACAGCCTCGACGTCGCGCTGACGCGGCCGGATCAGGTGACCGTGCACGAAACGATTTCTCCGACAGCGCCAATGACCTACGACGGCATCGAGGTGCACCCAAGCCTTGGCGCTGGTTCTGACGCCGTGCTGCTCGTGCGCTACGACTGGTTCCGTCATCTCATCTGGGCCGGCGGGCTCCTCTTTGTGATCGGGCTCGGGCTCAGCGTTGTGCCATCTGTGAGAAAGCGAGGTGAAGACTGATGCTCATGACCATTCTTTTCGACGTCATCGTCGTTTGTTTTGCTCTCGCGCTCATCTGCTGGTCTGCCAGCGAGCTTCTGCACATCTGGCAGGCAGGCGTCATCATGAGCCTGATCTTCCTCGTTGGCACCCTGGCGCTTTTTGTGCGACTCGTCGTCGTTTGCGTGAGCGGAAATGTGCTCGTGGATGACAATATCTGGACGATTTTTACCTTCACCTTCGCCGTCATGGCGCTCTATCTGCATTTTCGCCTCTTCGGCACCATGATCATGCCTGCCGCGTCGGTGCTGCTCGTCGTGGTCGAAATGCTGCAGCACGTTGGCTTCTGGCCACAGCTTGGCTTCGCCTTCGATATCAGCGGCGAGCCCTGGCTCGATAGCGCCGTTGTGCTGGCAATGGTCGGCCTCGGCATCGCGCTCGCCTGTGTACTCCTCGGTGCGAGCACCCTCAGCCGTCGCGGACGCCTGGCAGAAGCAGAACGCATCGAAGCCGAGCTTGAAGAGATCCCCGACGAAGCCGCATTTCGTGCGCACAGTCTGCGCCTGCAGTTTATCGACGTTTCCCGCAAAATGCCGCGTATGCTCTCGCATCTCGGCTGGTGGGCGCTGGCCATTCTCAGCTTCGCCATCGGCGGATTTGTGCTCTGGTGCTACACCCGCTACGGCATTTACTGGGCCTGGCAGCCGCTTTTCGCGCTGAGCGCCCTCGTCTGGGCGCTGCTCTTTGTCGGCAAGGATATGCTCTTCATCCGCAGCAAATAAATCTGATCGCAACAGCTCCTTCTGGGGCTGTTTTTTTCATGTCAAAGCGTTTGGACGGTGCTTGCCCAAGGCTTTTGATGGACGGTGCGCAGCAGTTGTGGCATACTGAACGCAGAAAAAAACAAAGGAGGTCTTACTCATGTTAGAAGGAAAGATCATTCGCAGCCTGATTTTCGTGGGCGCACTGATTTGGACAGCGTGGATCGTTTGGACAATCCTGAGGGATCCGCTGCACGTAGATCCGGAGATTATTTTGCCAGCGCTCTGCTGCGCAGGGATATTTGTCGGATTGGCACGCACGCGGAAAACGCACAAACATAAATAATGAAGAAATGCTAAATAAATTCTTAATTTCACCTTCATTTTCGAGACAGCGCGCGCTCACTGTGGTACGCTGAGTACAAGAAAACGCGACACAGCGAAAGGAGCGATCGTTTATGAAAAGAAAAATTCTCATCGCCGGGCTGCTCTGTCTGGCGATGCTCGCCGCCGGTTGTGGCAATGGCAGCACAGCGGCGGAGGGTTCGTTGACAGAAAGCGACGTAACAACTGTGAAAACCGACGACGGCAGCTACACCGTGGATAAGAGCGCTGTATTAGCCGATGGTAAGATCGATGGCGACAAGAAAAAGATCATGGACGCCGTCGAAAGCTATGTGCTCTTATTTTCTCGCGCCTACAATGGGAGTGTCAGTATTGTCGACGGCGACCGCATCGCAGATTCAGAGTCGGCGCTCGAGCACGAATGTGATTCTCGTGCTGTTGTGCTCACGGCGCTGGGCCAGCAGGACGACACGCGGCACGACGGATTTCTGCCACACGCCATCACCTACGAGCTGCTCAATATCCAGGACGGCGCTGCCCGCGTCATTGTGAATTATGAGCCGCGCAAGGGTATGGAGCCGTGGCGCGAAGGATATATTTTCACGCAGGAAGGCCGCGACTGGCAGCTCGTCAACGTTATTGTCAATTACAACGGCGGCGGAGACGCCGTGCTTGACAATCTTGCCGCCAGTGACGATCCGGCAGAATGGGCCACCACCTACTCCTACAGCCAGCTGCCGCGTAGCGCCTACGACGGACTTCACGAATACGGCGACTATATTGGCCCATTCGGCAGCGGAGAGGTTGATCTTGAATCTCTGAAATACGAGGACGCCATCGCTGAATACAACCGCACAGAAAATAAATGAAAAAATCCACGACGCAAGCGTTGTCAAATTTGACAGCGTTTGCGTCGATCTTTACCACTGAGGAAACCACAGAGATCCGCGCCAACAAAGAATGGACGATCGACGACGGCGGCACGCGTGCTGATTCCGTCACCGTCCAGCTCTATTGCGACGGCCAGCCATGGGGAGATCCTGTCACGCTGAGCGACAGCAACGACTGGACCACCCTCTGGGAAGAACTGCCGGTTGGTCACAGCTGGAGCGTCGTCGAGATCAACGTGCCGGCAGGATTCACCTCCTCCGTCACCCAGGAAGATGGCGTCATCACCATCACCAACGACGACATCCCAACCGACATCCCTGATCCGGAAAAACCAGATCCAGCTCCGGACAATCCAGAACCAGAGGATCCGGATGATCCGACCGACATTCCAGATCCGGAAAAACCAGACACCGATGATCCAGACGATCCAACCGACATTCCAGACACAGAAAAACCGGATGACAACAAGGATCCAGACAATCCATCCAACCCAAGCAGCCCATCGAGCCCAAGCACGCCAAGTCATTCGACAACCCCAGGCACGTCTGGCACAACCACCACGACCACCACGGATAAATCGGACGACAAGGATGCACCGCAAACCGGCGACAATACGCACACTCGCGCCTTGCTCGTCCTGTGCCTGGCATCGTTGGCAGGGATGATCGTCATCGGCGTCAGCAGAAAACGCCAGCGCAAAGACGACAGCGACCAAAGCTGATCTCAGCGCAAAATAAAAGAAGGAGCCAGCGCTCCTTCTTTTTTATGTCTGATATTCCTCGAAAAGCCACCGCTTCTGGTGGCTCTTTTTATTTTTCTATACGAATAGCCACGAGCGTGATAGACTGGTACAAAGGTACACAAGAAAGGGGAATTTACCATGTCATGTCATTATTTGAAGTCGCATATGATCGACAGCTATCGCCGTCAGCTCATCAATGAAGAACATCGCCCGTCCACCATCGAAAAATATCTCCGCGATCTCCAGCAGTTCTCCCGCTGGCTCAGCGGCAAACCCGTCTACCCCCATACCGCCGCCGAATGGAAAACCGCCCTCTTGGAACAGGGCCTCGCCCCCGCAACCATCAATTCCAAACTCGCCGCCCTCAATGGATTTTTTCGCCATATGAAATGGAGCGATTGCAGCGCCCGCTATCTCAAAGTTCAGCGACGCATTTTTCGCGACGCCGGTCGCGAGCTCGATCGCAACGATTATCGCCGGCTCGTCGACACCGCCAGAAACATCGGCAACCGTCGTCTCGCCCTCGTCATGGAAACCCTCTGCGGCTGCGGCATTCGTGTCTCAGAGCTCAGCTACATCACCGTAGAAGCCGCTCGCCGCGGTCGCGCCGAAGTGCATCTCAAAAGCAAGATCCGCGTCATCCTTCTGCCAGCGCGCCTTTGCCGCAAACTTCTGCAATACTCCGCAAAACAAAAAATCGCCCACGGCGAGATTTTTCTCACCGCGAGCGGAAAACGCCTGTCGCGTCGACAGATCTGGGCCGAAATGAAACGACTCGCCGTCGTCGCCGGCGTCGCACCAAGCAAAGTGTTCCCGCATAACCTGCGCCATCTCTTTGCCACAGCGTTTTACGCCAGCTGCCACGACATCGTGCGACTCGCCGATGTCCTCGGCCATTCCTCCATCGAGACCACACGCATCTATCTCATCACCAGCGGCGTCGAACATCAACGACAGCTCGAGCGTCTCGGCCTTGTGCTGTAGACGGCAGAATGAACATTCTGTCTTATGCTGGCGAGGAAAAATCCTACGCGTGATTAATAATTATAGAAATTATACCACAAGTAGGTCGTTTTCGTAAAGAGATAGAGGAATTTTGTGCATAAGAAATAGGGCCCCCAAATTTTTTTGCAGGGCGACCCTTGGTTTCGTATGGCCTTTTTCGGATTAGATGGTCATTTTACGCTGATGATTTGGTTATACATATATCTACAGTCCTATAAATCTTCACCGCTGTTGTCGAAATGTTCATTTCACGACCAGCGGCTTTTTTATTGGAGGTGAACCAGATGCGGATATCATTATCAGAATATTGCCATCGCAACCAACGCGAGGATCTTCTCGCCGAATGGGACAGCGCGCGCAACGCGCCACTCACCCCCGACAGCGTCAGCTACGGCAGCAAACGCAAAGTCTGGTGGACCTGTGCCCACGGTCACCACTGGCAAGCCGCCGTGCACACCCGCACCGGCAGCGGCACAGGCTGCCCATATTGCAGCGGACGATTGCCGCTGCCCGGCGTGAACGACCTCGCCACAACCTATCCAGATCTCGCTCGTCAGTGGCACCCAACCAAAAATGCCCCCCTCACCCCAGCCGATGTCCTGCCCGGCAGCCATCGACTCGTGTGGTGGCAGTGTGACCACGGCCACGAATGGCGAGCACAGATAAAATCTCGTGTCAATGGCGCCGGCTGTCCCATTTGCGCCAATAAGCTCGTCAAGACCGGCGAGAACGATCTCGCCAGCCTCTATCCTGAGCTCGCCGCCCAGTGGCATCCAACCAAAAACGGCGCCCTCACTCCAGCCGACGTTGTCCCCGGCAGTCGGCGCAAAGTCTGGTGGATCTGTCCCAAAGGCCACGCTTATCAGGCGGCCATCTCCAGCCGCAGCAGCGGCAGCGGTTGCCCAGTCTGCGCAGGCAAAAAGATCATCCCCGGCGAAAACGACCTCGCCAGCCAATATCCAGACATCGCCCGTCAATGGCACCCGACCAAAAACGGCGCCCTCACCCCAGACCACATCGCCCCCGCCAGCAACAAAAAAGTCTGGTGGATCTGCGACAAAGGCCATGAGTATCAGGCCGTCGTTTCCAGCCGTACCCAGCGCAACGGCGGATGTCCATATTGCGCAAATAAAAAAGTGCTCCCAGGCTTCAACGATCTCGCCACCCTCTATCCCGAAGTTGCAGCCCAGTGGCACCCAACTCTCAACGGCCCACTCACGCCCGACCATGTCCTTCCCGGCAGCCGCAAAAAAGTTTGGTGGCAATGCAGCGCCGGCCACGTCTGGCAGGCCGTCATCTACAGCCGCACCGGCAACCAGCTCAGCGGCTGCCCAATCTGCACCGGCTACGCCGTCGGCAAGCGCTTCGACCGCTACCAGACCATGCGCCGCGCCGCAGAAAAACAATCGTGACCACCAGCCCTGCAACCAGCAAGACTGTGTCAATAGTAACCCGTCGCAATCGAGATATTAATAAGGAAGAAAGGAGGAGGGGACCAACAAACTGACCCGGAGAGAGTGCAATGCACCATAAACTAAGGAGAACAAATATAAAGGAGGAAAAAGTTATGAACACATTAAAGCGGAAGCTCACAGCCATCCTGCTCACCTTCGCCATGCTGTTCAGTCTCATGCCAGCCCTGCCGCAAGCAGCAGAAGCGGCGGAGGGCGTTGAAACTGTTACAGGTGATTATGCGACAATGACATATATTACCAAGAGAAGCGGAGCATTAACTAACACTATTAATTTGAACGTTTATCTGCAGGGTACAAATCAACTTGTTCAATCTAACAGTGTTTCGGATGCGGCTCTTACACGTAATAGCATTACTGTTAATATTGACAATCAGCAATACGAAATTGCAGGAGAAGATAGTGTTACAATTCAAACAGATGCTGTAGATACATCGTGGGATATGAACGTAAATAAAAATCTAGACAATGTATTTATATCTTGGACAACTGCAGCACAACGCACGATGACGATCAACATTTATCTTCGTGAGGATACAGGAACTGCAATAGGCCCTGCAACACCAGAAGGCGTATATAACGAAGGTGGAACGATAGATTATCGTTTTTATGATGATGAATTATTAAAAATGGTATATTTGTATGGGGAAAATGTATCCATTGAGACTGAAATAGATAACGTTAAAGTTAACTTTATAGAACCACTTAGTCCAGGCGTTGATTCTGCAACTGCCACATCAGTAGATCGAGAAGAAGATTATCTATATTTTAATCGTTCTGATGCAGAAGATAAAATGAAACCTGACAATGTTGAAGAAATAATTGTTACATATGATAGTGGTAAAACATTCACAATACCTGCAAAAGATTTGAAATTTATTTGGAATAGATTTCAAGGTGGAGAAAACTATTATTCGATTGGCGTGAACAATGATTTAGTTCATGTGGTATATTTTGTTGTCTCCCCGCAGTCACAAGGATTAACAAATTTTCAGCCTTTTGATGTGCAATTTGTTGAAGAACCAAATCAAACAGTAGCAAATTATCCAGTGCCTACTTATTCGAATGGTAATGTATTTGTTAACTGGGAAATTGATGCATGGGATGGTTCAGGACAAGCTTTTCTGCCGACAACGATTGTTGATCGTGATATGACTGTGTTTGCTCGCAAGATTAGCGACGCCGCATCAGGCGAAGCTATTCATGTAATGAACCGCAATGGGGAATTTGTTAATCGTTTAGCTGAATTAAGTGGAGTTAGCCCAACGGAAATTTTAACAGATTCGGTTAAAGTTCGTATCTATGATCAAAATGATAAACATACGAATGAAAACTATGTAGCTTCTTTAGGCTGGCAAAACGGTACAGAGTATTACTATGTAGCAAATAACCAAACAGGAACTGGTGGCGTGTCAACTGCTGAAAATAATCACCTCAACTTTAATGAGTTAAAAGAGGTTGAAATTTGGTTTGATACAAATTATGGAGAAAAAAATGTTGTAATTCCTATTGGAGATAAAGTCGGTGAGTTTTCAAAGTCGCTGTTATTAAATACCAATATTCTGGAATTGCGTATCAATCAGGAAGGCGAAGTCGAAGGTCAACCTGACGATCCAGATATTCCAGTTGTACCGGATAAGCCAGACGCTGATGACCTTAAAGGCTTGATTCAGGTAAAAGTTGAATGCACAACAGATAGCACTCACTCGAACGGTAACTATGCAGTAACAAATGATACTATTGAAGTCAGTGACGTTGATTCCACGACAAATACTGCTACAGTGACTGTAAAGGGGCAGCCATACGCTAATCTTCTTGAGAATGGTCCACACAGTATTAGTGGTTCAGCTACACAAACTGTTGAAGTGAAATATGTGGATGGTTCTTGGACATTGGCAGATGGATCACCAGCGCCAAAAGTTTTGACTTTCTATGCAACTTGCAATGGTACCACACCAACTCCAGAGCCATCTGTAACTAATGTCGACAAAGAATTGGTCGAAGCTCCGATTGAAGGATTTGATAATGCTGATGCGTACACTTATCCAGAAAATGGTAAGGTGACCATTCCTGATGGTGGCACCGTGACACTGTTGTACTCCATTACCGTAAACGGTAACGCAGGCACCAACTTCACCGTTACTGATGCGGGAGCAGAGCTTGTAAAATCAGCTGGTACAGGTACGGACATCACTTATGATAAAGAAAACAGCACCTTCTCCGGAACAATTCCAGATGGAGCAGAAAGTGTTACGTTCTATGTTTCCAAAGAGTTTGATGCCGATGCTTTGACACCGGGTGATAACGGCAAACAATTTTTAGTCAACGAAGTCACTGCGAAAGTAACGGATAGTGAAGAGTCTGGCGTTGGTGACAAAGTGAAAACTGAAGCAGAAGTTGAAGATCCTAGTGATACCAAACCGGATGCTCCAACGGTTGCTGAATTGAATGCGTTACTCGATGTTAAGGTTGACTGCATCACTGAAGGCGTTGATCATCCAGATAAGAATTTTGAAAATTTGAGACATAAGAGCTATGAGATTGGTGAAGTTACTGAGGATAATACGGTTGAAGTAACAATCAATCCTGGTCGTTATGTCACTCGTTACAACGCTGTTGTTGAAGATGGTCATCGTTTAGCTGATGATCAAAGTGCTAAGGTAGTTCAGCTGAAATATACAGACAATGAATGGCAATTAGTTAATGATGCCGACAAACTGATTACTTTCAAGGTTGTTTGTGACCTTCCTGAAACAGACTATGCGATTGACTCGTTTGATAAGGCTTTGATTACAGAAAAAAATGCTGAAGACCTTCCAGAAGAAATCGCTCAATCTAACTTTGTCATTCCTACCGTAACAGATGACAAGGTTGAGACGGTTACCATCCCGCCAAATGGTAGTGTGACGCTGCTCTATTCTATGACTGCTGCAGGTAACGACGGAGCGAATTTCGCTGTGAGTGATCCAGGCGCAAGCCTTGTTTACCCAACAGACGATTCCATTACGGTTAATGATGGGACTTTCAGTGGAACAATTTCTGGCGATGAACCAGTTGTATTCTACGTAGCCAAGACCTTTACAGCAGAGAATATTGATGATGAAGGTTTGCTGAAAAACTCTGCAACCATCAGTACGACTACGGACGGTGGCGTAGATCCAGGTGAAGAAACAGACGATGAAACTGTTCCTGCTGAAGAAGGTCCAGCCCTTCCAGATCAAAATGCGTTGAACGACATGCTTGATGTCGTTCTGGATTGCGCATCTAATGTTGGTCATGCTGATGGGACGTACAAGGATCTATTAGAGAACAGCTATGACTTTGGTGATGTCACACATAATGCTGAAGGTGTTTACACCGTCGGTGTAACGATCGACAGTGACAAGTACATTGCTGATTACAGCAACAAAGTAGTAAAAGTTGCTCACGAGATCCAGGATGAAACACCGGCAACAAAAACTGTTATTTTGACCTATAACAAAGATCAGGGGAATTGGACTACAGCGGAATCGCCTGTAAAATTCCTGATCGTTTGCAAGGGTGTTGACTGGGATATCAGCAACATCGAAAAAGATCTGGTGACTGAAGCAACGCTTGGCGCTGCAAAGACCAATGGCGTATCTGATGACGCGCTGAAGAATATCACTGTTCCAGAAAATACGAATGATACAGTTATCATTCCTGAAGATGGTTCCGTGACATTGCTTTATGCCATCACTGTGAATGGGAAAGCAGGCATTGCTTTCTCTGTAGAAGATCCAGAGACAACGCTGGTTAAGTCTAGTGCTAATGTGAGCGTGGATGAAAATGCAGACGTTGCTACCTACACTGGCTTGATCCCAGATAATGGCACTGTGACTTTCTATGTGTCCAAAAACTTTATCGTAGATAATATCACTGAAAATGGTCAGTTGGTCAACAGCGCGACTGTTGCCGGTGATGATGGTACTACAGTAAACCCAGGCACAGAGGATGATCCTGCCAATAAAGATGATGAAGTGATCGATGGTGAGGAAGAAGATAATCGTCCAACGCCTCCACCATATATCCCAGGCGGCGATGATGACGACAACCCTGGTGATAACGATGGCCCTTCCGGTCTGAACACGGAAGACCACTTCTCCTATGTGGTCGGTTATGAAGATGGCATGGTGAAGCCTCAGCGCTCCATCACCCGTGCTGAAGTTGCGACGATCTTCTATCGTTTGCTGGAAGACGATGTTCGTGACGATTACGACACCACCCGCAACAACTTTAGCGATGTGACTTCCGACAGCTGGTACAACCAGACTGTTTCGACCCTGGCAAGCATGGGCATTCTTAAGGGCTACGAAGATGGCACCTTCCGTCCAAATGCTTCCATCACCCGCGCAGAATTTGCAGCCATTGCAACGCGCTTCTTTGAAGAAACCGGTGCAACCTACGAACCAGGAACGTTTACTGACGTCACTGGTGATGAATGGTTCGCTGGCGCGATCATGGATGCTGTAAACCTCGGTCTCATCGGTGGGTATGAAGACGGCACCGTTCGTCCAAATAACAACATCACCCGCGCTGAAGCCTGCGCGATCGTGAACCGCACCCTCGGTCGTGTTCCAGATGCCGATCACCTGCTCCCAGCCGACGAAATGACCACCTGGCCGGATAACCCATCCAGCGCATGGTTCTACGCCGATATGCAGGAAGCCACCAACGGCCATGAATATGAATGGATCACCGAAGATGGCAACAAGATCGAAGAATGGACCGATATCCTTGATAAGGATTGGAACGATCGTTAAGTTGAAATATCATTTGCAGCACAAGCTGTGAAGTGATCAAGTGAAAAATGCCGAGCTTGGCCATAACGCTAAGCTCGGCATTTTTGTATATTTTGATTTGAAAATTAAGGAGGAAAAAATATGAAACGCAAGCTGCTTGCTGGCTTATTGTGTTTTTGTTTAATGATCGGACTATTGCCGACATCCATTTCTGCAAATGGCACTGGTTCTGGATTAACGGCAGATGATCCTATGATGGTTGCGACCGAACATCTCGTAATTAAAAATGATACCTATTATGGGATTTCAAAAGATTGGTTTGAAGATATTAATCCGGAAAAGGCGAAATTGTATTTCGCGATTTCTATTCCGGATAATGTTAAAACTATTGCTGAAAATGGTTTCAGAGATAATTATACCAGTGCAAAGAAGAATAACGGAGCTGTTACTTCCAATGATGGGATTGGTGGATATAGTATTGTTTCAATTGATTTTTCTCAGGCAAAACATCTGACAACTATTAAAAGTCAGGCTGCATATGGTTGCGATCTTTCTGGAGTATTGGATTTATCAAATACACAAGTAGCTACTCTTGAGAAAAGTGCTTTTAACGGTTGTGATGGGTTGACGGGAGTTGTTCTTCCTAAGACATTAAAAGTCTTAGGCGCAAATGATGGTACTTCCGGATCTGTATTTAATGGATGCACAGGTTTACAGTTTGTTCGAACTGCTGAAGGCGATCCGGAAGCTGTTTTTGAATTGCCAGATGGATTGGAAGTAATTGGAAAGCAGACATTTAAGAGCACTTTTCCAAAAGGTTCGGACTTGAAGATTACTATTCCAGCTTCGGTGAAAATTATTGGTCCTGAAGCTTTTTATAGTAATAGTTGTTTTTCGCAGATATATATTGAACGCGAGGAAGATTATTCTGGGTATGATTCCGGAGCATTTAAACCCGCTTCTACCTCGGATTGTTTGTTGATTTTGCCGAATGATACGGCATATGGCAATACAGGTTCTTTTTCACGTATCACAAAAACATATCCTGTTACATTAAGCTTTGAAAATGGAGGTAGTACTCACACAGAGAAAAAGCTTTATGGTCAGAGTATCAAATATACTTTAGGTGAAGATGGTATTTGGTATCTTGATGAAAATTACACGCTTCCAGATGTTGGGAATGTAGAAGCAAAGCCGGGCTATGATGCTGGGTGGAAAATTGAAGGCGATACAAAAGTGCTGACTGATTCGTCAAAAGTCAGTGGCTGGACAGATGGTACTTTAACAGTAACGATTGTGAATGATGCTGTTGTTTCAAAACCTGCTGTTGACTATGTCGCTAATGGGGAAATTGTGGAACAATCTACGACTGGTGTTCCGGAAATCAATGTTCAGGTTAGCGAAAATAATCCCGGGACAGTAGGTGTTCAGGTAGTACATCCGCTGGCAACGGAGGAAGCGAAAGAAAGTGGCACATATGTTTATTTCAAGTATTGCTGGTGGGATGAATCTGGTGAACAAGGTGGAGTAAATGGGCCTAGAAGCGAGGAAGAACCGGAGCTGTTTTCCAGTTCTATTACATCTACTAATTTGCAACGAGTTTTTACGGATAGTAATACCATTCCTATTCGCGACGCCAACGATGCACGCACCGATGGAGAATATTATCTAGTAGAAATTTATGGATACTATGTTGAAAATGGTGGCTCACCGCAACAATTTTATAAATCAAATCATAATTTCATTGGTGTAGGTTCGGATGGTACACATGGTGAAGGATTTGTATTTAATGTGAATGTTGAAGAGCTTGAATCAATTACCCTCAAGCCGGTAAATTTGACGGCTTACATGGGCGGCGATGGTGGCTATGATCATGTTGTTGCTGACGGGTCGGAAACGACTGTAAGCACGTCTCTGCCACATCCATTGTTCCAGATCACTGGTGTGGACAATGCAGAGGGCATGGTATTCAGCTATGGCGAAAAATCGTGGACAGTTGTTGAGGACGGAAATGGATATTATCATTTTGTAGAGGGCGCTGAACAAGCCCCTGTACGTGTGACATATACAAACAACAAGACCCATGAAACGACGCTGAGTGATGAGTTTGAGATTAAAGATGTTGGTGACGTCTTCAACACATACACCGTTGCGCTTTACACTGGCGAAGTTGATTTGAGCAAGGTTACTGCAACGCTTGGTAATAATTCTTATGCTGTCGCTACAGGCACTGGTACATTAACAGTGCGCGCTGTTGAAGCGGATGATCCAACGAGTGGTGTTGTTGAAGGTTCTGCGCCAACGAGTGCTGTTGCTGCCGGTTCAGCGACGGCTGTCGTTCCTGCCAATACGACCTACACGTTGAATGGCCTTGAAGGCGTGACAATTCCAGATGATGCGAAACCATCTCTGCTTTTCGATGAAATCATTGAGTCTGATGGTGTGAAGCGTACGGAAGCATTGAAAGCTGCTGTAGATAAAGAGCTGGGTTCAAGTACAAACCGCAACTATGAGTACAAATATCTCGATCTTGTCGATGCAAACAATGGCAATGCCTGGATCAAAGCAAACAATCCTGTAGCGATCTATTGGGGCATTCCAACTGAAAATGTAAACGATGATACCGAATTTACGATCCTACATTTTAAGGGCTTGCACCGTGATGGAGAAAAATCTGGCTTTGAAGTAGAAGATGTAAATTCTGCGACGATCGAGACGATCACACCGGAAAGAACTGAGTATGGTCTCAAATTTGAAGTAGCACCTGGTGATTTCTCACCTTACGTTCTCGTTTGGGAAACGGAGAAAGACAATCCTCCGTACATTCCTGATCCAGACCCAACGCCAGATCCAGATGAACCGGATACGCCTGACGAACCAGAAGTGCCGGACGTTGATCTACCAGATGATCTGAACACAGTGGATCATTTTTCCTATGTGGTCGGATATGAAGATGGCACAGTGATGCCTCAGAAACAGATAACGCGCGCTGAAGTTGCGACGATCTTCTATCGTCTGCTGAAAGACGATGTACGCGAAGAATACGACACGACAACCAACAACTTTAGCGATGTGACCTCCGACAGCTGGTACAACCAGACTGTTTCCACCCTGGCAAGCATGGGCATTCTCAAGGGCTATGAAGATGGCACCTTCCGTCCAAATGCTTCCATCACTCGTGCAGAATTTGCAGCCATCGCAACGCGCTTCTTTGAAGAAACCGGCG
>OLOM01000045.1_pt1 | contig 85394 bp, 66 predicted proteins | sample 1672531 | NCBI WGS metagenome assembly OLOM01 (sample SAMEA3136696, study PRJEB25190) | human gut metagenome | reverse complement strand
TCGAAGGACCCGCTGCCGCGGCGGCCCTCGTAGACGCCCTTCGAGAGGAAGTGCTCGAGCGCTTTGCCTTTATCCCCACCCGTAATTTCTTGCACATCGGGATTATTCTCAAGATAGTAATCGGCATCAAAAATCGGCTGATAATACCTCAACTCATTCTGTTTTGTCGTAACGCCCGGAATCGCATTTCCATACCAGTAGTTAATATCGCAGTTCCCATCAATACCGGGCACAGTAGATAGGCTTGAATACTGCCAACAATCGTAACTTGTTGGATATTCGGGTGCATCATCAACAGATTCGTTATAGCTCTGTCCATACCAATACTGCGCAGTCCAGATGTTCCATCCACTCTTGCTAAAACACGGGTCAGTCAGAATATTCTTAAACCAACTAGCACTTGCATAGATACCGGGAGTATAACCAGCGGCGGAAATCGTATTACAAAATGCTGTAGCAATCGCCGCATGATCGGTGTCTTTGATGCTGTTATCTTCGAGATCCAGGTATACAGGAAGCGTTGGGCTGTGGCCTTTCAGCAGATTGGCAATACGGTTCGCGCCAGTCACGGCCTCATCCGCACTCTGCGCGTAAGAGTAAACATAGATGCCATAGGGAATGCCGAGGCGTTCGCATTCACTCAAATTGCGTTGAAAACGGCTATCGGTATACCAGCCATCCGGCTCGCGAGCGTTGATATTGCCAATCTTCAGAATAGCAAAATCAACGCCGGCATCCTTGACCTGCTGCCAGTCAATGTCTCCTTGTCTGCCACTTACATCGATACCCTGCGCAATAGCGTTCTCGGGCATGTTGTGCATCGAGCGAGACCCGGTACCGAGATCAGTTGCGTAATCGTCCTGCAAGTCGCTGCGCAACTCGCCGTTCTGATAACGCCAAGAGTTCGCCTCACTGTCACCGATCACGGTATCATCTGCCGCCTGCTCGTCCACGGCATCAAGAGACTCAGGAGCCGCAGCGTCCTCCCCGTTTGCTGCCGCGTCTTCATCCGCGGCATCGGCGAGGGTTGCTTTGTCTTGCGCCGCGCCCGAAGAGTCGGTGTCTTTGCTCACCTCATTGGCCGCGTCATCAGACGCGTCCCCGGCAGAGCTATCCTGTGTACCGAATGCATCAGCCGCCTCGGCAGCAGGCTGCTGAGCTTGCAGCGTAGCAGCATAGACAGCCACAGGCTGCAGGAGCGCCGACGCGCACAGCACGTAAGTAAGAGCAACGACAGGGATGACTTTAAGTCCACGTTTGAAATGATTCATTGGCGGGAGACCCTTACAATCACGATAGACAGATATTTTAAGTTTAGCAGCCCATCGTTCATCATGAGCTTAATACTCTGTAAAAATGGCATCTTTTTCACCCCATCAAAAGACACGGGTTTAGATTGATATCCAAAGAAAGATCAAAACTCTTCAACTGAGATCAAAATCGGAGAAACTCCGCTATTGGCTTTACGAAAAACGCAATCAGGAGATGAATAGTAGGCGATGCGACTCCGCACAGCAGTCAAGATATGTCCCCATCAATTTAATCCGCCTCTCCCTGTCAGGACAACAAACGAAAGGCGGCTCATAAACCGAAATAGCATTTGCCAAGGAGCCAGACATCCCAATTAGATGGTTGGCTTGCTCTTCCAAAACGGACCCTTTTTCACCGAATGGAGTATCGAGCGCCTCTTCATCCAGTTCTGCGACTACTGCCCGCAATTTATGGCAAGTGTCAGAAATCAGGCTTTCCTCACACTCCCCATTCAGAACGCTTTCATATGCTTTTCGAAGAGACTCTACCGAATACAATAGACGTACATAGAGATTATTAAATTGTCGCGCAAGCGAAAGAGCATCGCTTCTGTTGGAAAGACACCCTTCCCGGACATAACAATACGAGCCATTTTCTTTAGCTAAAAGTGACCCATATTCAAAATCCGATTTATCGCCCAAATCAGAATGCGGAACATCAGGGTTATTCCAATAAAAGCACCACCGTGGATTTAAAGTCAGAAGATCAAACTCATCCGGAAAAAACTTGAATACGGCATTTGCCAGCGGTTTGCCAGCTAAACGTCTTTCTTCCTGCTCATTTTCGAATATATCAATTGTCTGAACCGCTTGCTTAAGATGTGCTGAATCAAGAACGGAAAGAAGCTCGTCCAGATTAACTGGTGAAGGCACAATTTGTGTAACAAAAATACACAGCCTTCTATAGCTACTTGAGTTCATCTGATTAGCAACGAAACTATAGCCACCGTATTCAAATTCACATGGTTCTGCTTTCTTATAAGGAGCTAACCCTGTCGGAAAAGCAGCATCGCAACCCAATCCGTTATGCACCACCGGGTGCATGCCCTCCGATTCGTATTTACTGTTGTACATGCCCATCGACTCTTGGAGAACGGTCAACGCGTCGGAAACCGGAACGAATGCACGCCGTCCAACGGTTAAACTCTTAAAAGCAAATTCAAAAACGCGGGTAAATAGACTTGGCACTTCATCATCACCTGGATAAGAGTATTCAGTAGGACCAGAAGAACAGACAACTGTCACGGCAGATGAAGATTGGCTGACGAAATCAAACGACATCGTCCCAACCCGTGCCGAACCAGAGTAGCAGGAATCTAGCACGACAAGAACATGTGCAAATGACCCTGCAAAGCAATTGATCAAGGATGAAAGGGGTATAGGCTGGCCATCCGACCCATAAAGCGCGAAATCAGACTTGTCTTGAGTCGCCCCTCCGTGTCCCGAATAGTAAAAGAGGCAGGCATCGTGATTAGATGCACCATTACAAAACTCTTTAACCAAGACTGGAATAAGATAGCAATCGCACTCTCCCGCTCTCTCAAAAATTTTTTCGGAAGGGATATTAAAAACAGATTCACAAAGGCTCTTCATAGACCTGACATCGGCTTTTGCCGATGTCAGGTCGGGCAATTCGGCATATCGATCAATTGCTAATAAGAATGCACTGGACATGCCCAACCCCTCTACACACGCTAAAGCATTATGCCGTTCTATACCGTTTTATTCGATAACGTAATGCTTCTTTAATTGAGTATGGGAGCTGTACGAGACGTAATTGTCCTTTTGCAACCGACCAAGCACAATTCCCGGATCGATATTGATTAATGAAGCAAATCCAACGATATGCGCAGCAGAATAATTGCCCGCCTCAACAAACGCTGCATATTCCTCAGGGGGAATCAACTGATTACGTGCAAACAGGTCTGCAGCAAGCTCATCTTCTTCAGAAGTTCCGCCACTCTGTCCAATATGGCCCAATAAAATATGTGCAAGCTCATGGAAGAGGCTGAACCAGAAAACATCAGCGTTTTTTCCACGGGCAGTCATTCCAACCACAACCTTGCTTCCATCGTAAAACGAAGCTCCATGCAGATACGACCCCTTCAAATGGGGCAAAAATACGAGACACACACCACATCGAGCAAGGCAATCAACTAACTTATCTCTAAACTCCTCGGCCGAAAGACGACTAAAGGAACGTATCTCGCCAAGCGAACTACGAAGCAGGGACAGGTCGATTTCGTCAACAGCCCTACCCCTTGCTTCAAGCTTTGCCCGCTGAGACCATGCAATCAATGCATAATCGGCCTTTTCTCCCTCGCTCATCCTCCTACACGCAACCAAAGGCAAGAGATTATTTCTTTCTAGCAAATTCAGCTGCGCTACTTCAAAAAACTTACGAAGTTCTATAACTCTTTCGGAAGAATTCCTCGTCTTTGGAACCCATCCGAAAGTGGACATTTGCGCATAGGGGAAAGACTTAGATATTTGGATATCGTCATCCAGATCATTTTCTTCTTTTACCTTCTGAAGCTTCTCACGATAAATTGACTCAAGATTATTCCAAAAATGAGCCGGAACGCCCAACACCATCTCCAAGCGCAGGGCCATATCTTGACTCAATTGAACCTCGCCGTTAATAAGCCGAGAAAGATGCTTTTCAGAACATCCCAGACGCGCGGCAAGCTCTTTCTGCTTCATGCCGCGATCCTCAATCTGCTCTTTAATCGTTGCCCCCGGCGGAATTGCGATATAAGTTCTACTCTTCTCCATTATTTCACCTACTCCACGCGCCTAGTGATAATCAACTATCTCTTCGATACGAGCTATCTGAATTTCGTTCTCAATGCAGGTAAATACAAGCTACAAGCCGATACGGATGAACAAGGTCGAGAGCGTATTGGTCTTGCCGATTTCCATGCAACGGATGGCAGCGTCCAATTTGAAACCGCACCATTTTCTCCACCGTGCTCACCGCTGAGAGCTCCCCAATCCTCTGTTGTATCTTGATAGCCATTTTCAGTCCGTACTGCTTCTTGGCGACCGATGCATTCTCGCATGTTTTTTGCAACCTTTTGCTTTTATAGTCGATTCGCATTCATCACCTCGATACAATTTACCTTACAGGTAAATTGTATCACGATAGCCAGAGCTACATGCGATATGTAAAAATAAAAAGCTCCAAAGGACTTCACGGTGTACAACTTGCCGACACGCGGCGAAGTCATCCATTATTTGCTTTACTTAAATAGCCCTATCCAACGCAAAATATTAATCTGAGAGTTCATTCTTAATCCAATGTATCTGCCCGCATCCCCCAATGTGTCGCATTAAACCTGTCGGCTTTTTGACACACTCCGAGGCAGACAACGGGGACGCCGCCCAAAGGGCAACGTCCCCGTCAAAACTCGCAAATTGTCGCGCGCGCAGCTACTTGAGCGTTGCGTACATCACGGCCTTGATGGTGTGCATGCGGTTCTCGGCCTCGTCAAAGGCCTTGGACTGCGCGGACTCGAACACCTCGTCGGTCACTTCCATCTCGGTAATGCCAAACTGCGCGGCCTTCTCGGCGCCCACCTGGGTGTTGGTGTCATGGAAGCTGGGCAGGCAGTGCAGGAAGATAGCCTCGGGCTTGGCCATGGCCATAACCTCAGACGTCACGCGGTAGGGCTCCAGCTGCTCGATGCGCTCGGCCCATACCTCGTCGGGCTCGCCCATCGAGACCCACACGTCGGTATAGATCACGTCGGCGCCGGTGCAGGCATCGGCCACGTCGTTCGTCAGCTTGATGGTGCAGCCGTTCTCCTGGGCAATGGGCGTGCATGCGTCCACCACATCGGCGGCGGGCATGCAGGACTCGGGTCCGCAAGCAACAAAGTTCATGCCCAGCTTGGCGCAAACCACCATGAGCGAGCGCGCCACGTTGTTCTTGGCGTCGCCCATAAACACAACGGTGCGACCCTTGATGTCGTAATTGAAATTCTCCTGGATGGTAAGCACGTCGGCGAGCATCTGCGTGGGGTGCCACTCGTCGGTAAGACCGTTCCACACGGGCACGCCAGACTTTGCGGCAAGCTCCTCAACGTCTGCCTGGGCAAAGCCGCGAAACTCAATGCCATCGTACATGCGGCCGAGCACACGCGCGGTGTCCTCGATGGACTCCTTCTTGCCCACCTGCGAGCCGGAGGCATCCAGATAGGTTACGCCCATGCCCAAATCCATGGCGCCCACCTCAAAGGAGCAGCGGGTGCGCGTGGAGGTCTTTTGGAAGAGCAGGACGATATTTTTGCCCTCCAGGTAGCGGTGCGGGGTGCCCGTGCGCTTGAGGTCCTTAAGGTTGCGGGAGAGTGCCAGCAGGTACTCGATCTCTTGGGTAGAGAAGTCGAGCAGCTTCAAAAAGCTGCGGCCAGAGATATTGACGCCCATAGCAGGTCCTTTCGTCAGGGAAACTGGTCAAAAGTATGCCACGTTCGCATTCACTCTGCACGAGTAAAGCGCACGGGGCCGCTTTGTTAACAAAATGTCCCTTCATCCAGGCGCGGCACATGCATACGATTGGGCTGCCCGTTGCCGCCGACATGCAAATCCGGGCGCGTATCGTCCGTTGCCCCGCCGGCATGTAAAACCGAGCACATAACGCCTGTGTAATCATATGGTCAACAATCCAATATGTGCCCCCGCCCCACCCAAAAGCCGGGTATTGTTGAATGCGAGCAAAGTACATGCAAAGGGAGCATCATGGCAAAGGATAAGAACAGCAAAAAATCGGCCGCGAAAAACGTGGTAACGGTCTCGCCACGCAAGCGTCACGACCTCAGCTACACGCAAAATCGCGAGCTTTCCTGGCTGCGTTTTGACGGACGAGTGCTCGACGAGGCCTTTGACGAGACGGTTCCGCTATTCGAACGCCTCAAGTTTGTCTCCATCTTCGAGAGCAACCTCGTCGAGTTCTTTATGGTGCGCATCGGCGGCCTATCAGACCTCGCCACGCTCAAGCGCCAGCCCGTGGACAACAAGAGCAATATGACCCCCGCCGAGCAGATCGAGTGCGTTTTTAATGCTCTCCCGCCGATGATCGATCGCGCGGTTGACGCCCAGCATCGCATCGAGGCAGCGCTGGAAAGCTATGGCATCGTGCGCGCGCACCCCGACATGCTCGACGGCGACGAGCGCACCTTTGTAGAGGGTTACTTCCAAGCCTACGTCTCCCCCGTCATCTCGCCGCTCGTCATCGATCCGCGCCACCCCTTCCCCAACCTGCGCAACGGAGGGCTGTATCTGGCATGCGCCATCGAGAGCGCCGAAGAGGAAAACCTGTTGGGCCTGATCGAGATCCCGCCCTCGCTCAACCGCGTGATCGAGATGCCGCACGCTGTGGGCGAATACCGCTATATCCTGCTCGAAGACGTTATTCTCGCCTGCTTTGACAGCTGCTTTGGCAGCTATACGCCGCTCGATCGCGCCGTGATCCGCGTGACGCGCAACGCCGATATCGACCCCGACGGCGAAGGTGTAGAAGAAGACGAAGATTACCGCATGCACATGAAGCGCATTCTCAAGAAGCGCTTGCGCCTGCAGCCGGTGGCTCTTTCCGTCTCGGGCGACCTTGCCCCCTCCACGCTCAAGACCATCCGCAAATCGCTTGGCCTCAAATCGCGCTCGGTTCTGCACATGGACGCCCCGCTTGACCTGGGCTATGTCTTTGGTATCGAAAGCCATGTACCGACGCATGCGCGCGAGAGGCTTTTATTCCCCCCGTTCAAGCCACAGCAGAACCCCGATATCGACCCCTCCCGCCCCATGCGCGAGCAGGTGCTCGAGGGCGATAAGCTCCTCATGTACCCCTATCAGGCCATGACGCCATTGTTGGACCTTGTGCATCAGGCGGCCTTTGACGAGGATTGCATCTCCATCCGCATCACGCTCTACCGCGTAGCCAAGCAAAGCCGACTGTGCGAGAGCCTGATCGACGCGGCGGAGAACGGCAAGGAAGTCACCGTCCTCATGGAGCTGCGCGCCCGCTTTGACGAGCAAAACAACATCGAGTGGGCCGAACGTCTGGAAGAGGCGGGCTGTACCGTCATCTATGGATCCGAAGGCTTTAAGTGCCACTCCAAGGTCTGCCAGATCACCTATCGAGAGGGCATGTCTCTCACGCGTCTCACGCTTTTGGGCACCGGCAACTTTAACGAGAAGACGGCCAAGCTCTACTCGGACTTCATGCTTATGACCGCGCACCCCGGCATCGGCGAGGATGCAAACCTGTTCTTCCGCAACCTCTCGCTGGGCAACCTTAAGGGCGATTACCGCTACCTGGGCGTGGCGCCCGCGGGCCTCAAACCGCTCATCCTGCGCGGCCTCAACCGCGAGATCGAGCGCGCACAGGCAGGCCAGCCCGCACGCGTGTTCTTCAAACTCAACTCGCTCACCGACCGCGAGGTTATCGACAAGATTTCCGAGGCCAGCCACGCTGGAGTGCAGGTGCAGATGATCATCCGCGGCATCTCGTGCCTGCTGCCGGGCATCGAGGGCAAGACCGACGGCGTGCACATCCGCTCCATCGTGGGACGCTTCTTGGAGCACGCGCGCATCTACTCGTTTGGCGTGGACTCCGACACGATCTATCTGTCCTCCGCCGATATGATGACGCGCAACACCGAGCATCGCGTAGAGATTGCCTACCCGGTGCTCGATCCCGCATGCCGCGCCCTCGTGCAGCGCTATGTGCAAACGCAGCTCAAGGACAACGTGAAGGCTCGCGTGCTCTCGCCCTCAGGCGAGTGGGTACCCGTGACGCGCGGTGCGGGTGAGGCCCCGTTCAACTCGCAGGAGTATCTGCTGACCCGCGCATATCGTGATGCCGATGAGGCAGCAAGCAAACGCGAGAGTGCACCCGTAGTGGACATTCCAGACGATAGCCCCACAGCCATGGCGCAGGCCGAGGCGGAGCTCGATGCAGCCGAGGCATCCGCTGTCGAGGCTCAGACACTGGCCGCATCAAGCGGGGATGCTGGGGCGCCGCAGACCGCACCTGCCGCAGGTATCCCCGTAAAGGCAACCATCGTGGAGCCCGAACCGGAAGGTCAGGCGGAATCTGCGCCTCGCGCGGCTACCGTCAGCTCTCGTGGCCAGCACGCAAGGCCCAAAGCGGCCGCAAAAAAGGCGCTTGCACGCCGCCAGCCGGGCCGCTTCAGGCTGGGCCTGGGGCTCATCGGCATGGGCATAAAGACGCTCATCACCGGTAAGACCAAGTAGAGAACGCGTCAACACGCACGTGCCACCCGTGCCCTCCTGCGCAACCTGCTACTATGAACAGGTTGAATACGCAGGAGGGCACAATCATGAAACTCACTATCGAATCCATGATGTACGGACCGGACGGCCTCGCGCACGCCGAAGACGGCAAAGCTGTATTTGTTGCCAGAGGCGTCACGGGAGACGTCGTGGAGGCACAAATCGTCGAGGACGGCTCTTCGTTCTCGCGCGCCACGGTGAGCGAGGTGCTGGAGCCCTCCCCCAGCCGCGTGGATTCGCCCTGTCCGTTTGTGGGCGTCTGCGGCGGATGTCCCTGGGGCAACCTCTCCCGCGAGGCACAGCTCGCCGCAAAGGAAGAAAACCTGCGTTCCTCGCTCAAACGCATTGGCAAGTTTGATGACGACGCTGTCGCCCAACTGGTGCAGCCCATCCGCGCCACCCGCGATGACTGGGGCTACCGTAACAAGATCGAGCTTGCGCCCACCATTCAAAATGGACGCTTCCGCCTGGGCCTGCACGGACGCGATCCGAAGCAAATCATCCATGTGGACGCCTGCCCTCTATTTGAAAAGAAGTTCCCCCGCGCCATCAAGGCTGTTTCTGGTGCCTTGGGCTTTTTGGGCAACTCGCACGACCTTTCGCTCGAACGCGTAGGCATTCGAGCTTCACGCCGCACGCGCGCGCTCGAGGTTGCCCTGTGGACGCCCACCGGTGGCTTCCCCCGAGGCCAGGTGTCGCGTGTGCTCTCCGACGCGCTGCCCTCAACAAGCATGGTCCGCGTGATGAGCAAGGGCGAAAAGAAGGCTCGCCGCGTCTCCAAGGTCGAGGTTCTCTCCGGCGAGGGCTCATGGACCGAGGATATCGGCGATTCTCAGATGCGCCTTTCTGCACCTTCGTTTTTCCAGGTCAACACCAAAGCGGCCGAGATTCTTATCGATCTGGTCATGGATGCACTGAACCCACAGCCTGAGGAAGTCGCTGTGGACCTTTACTGCGGTGCCGGCACCTTTACGCTGCCACTTGCACGCCGCTGCGAGTACGTCGCTGCCGTTGAGGCGTATGGTCCCGCAGTGCGCGACCTGCGTCGCAACCTCGAGATCAACCATCTGGACAACGTTGACGTCATCGGCGGCGATGCCGTGCGCGAGTTCCCCGACGAGGATGCCAACGTGCTGGTTGTGGACCCGCCGCGCGCAGGGCTCGCGCCCGAAGCTATCGACCTCATCGCCAGCACCTCCGCCCGAGATGTCGCCTACGTAAGCTGCGATCCCGCTACGCTTGCGCGCGACCTCAAGCGCTTCTGCGACGAGGGCACATTCGTACCCGTAAGCATCACCCCGGTGGACCTCTTCCCTCAAACATTCCACTGCGAGGCCGTCACCCACCTCACGCGCAAATAAAACGTGCTGCGCCAACCGCGCGCTTACCGCTCCCTAATCCAAGCGTGACAAAATAAACCTGTCGACTTTTTGTCACACTCATGGCCTTAGCGGGGTATAAAAGCCCCAACATCAACCACGTTCGAGAGGGAAAACATGTCTGCTGTTGCCATTCTTGCCGCCGATGGCTTTGAGACGATCGAGTGTCTAACCATTGTCGATGTCCTGCGCCGCGGGGGCGTGCGCGCCACGCTTGTGTCCATCATGCCCACGCGCGACGTCATCTCGGCCCAACAGATCTCCGTCTCATGCGACTGCACCTTTGACGAGGTCGACTTCTCCGAATACGACTACGTGGTGCTCCCCGGCGGCATGCCTGGCACCACCAACCTGCAAAACGACGGGCGCGTGTGCGACGTTGTGCGCGAGTTCGCCGCAACCAAGCACGTCGCCGCTATTTGTGCAGCACCTTCCATCCTGGCCCACCTGGACCTGCTTGAAGGCCGACGCGCCACCTGCTTCCCCGGGTTTGAGCTCGACTTCCCCGAAGGCACCTATGCAGGTAGTAAGACCGTCGTTGTCGACGGCAATATCATCACGGCGTCGGCCATGGGACAGGCACTTCCCTTTGCCCTCGCCGTTCTTGAAGATATCGCCGGAGAGGTTGCCGTCTCCAAGGTTCGCGAGGGCATCCAGCTGTGATCTTAGCTTCGCAATCGCCGCGTCGCATTGAGCTGATGCGAGAAGCCGGCTATGACATCCAGATCGTCCCCGCCAATATCGATGAGACCCCGCGTGCTGGAGAATCACCCTTTGAGCTCGTAGAACGTCTGGCTTGCGCCAAAGCGACAGCTATCGCTGCACTGCCACTCGCAGCAAGCCAGACCGTTGTTGCAGCCGACACCATCGTCGCGATCGACAACAAAAAGCTTGGCAAGCCCCACGATACCGATGACGCTTGCGCCATGTTGCGCGACCTCTCCGGTCGCACACACCAGGTGGCAACCGGCATCTGCATTATCTCCGGAGGCACACGTCGATTCTTTGTTGAAGTGACCGACGTTACATTCTATGAGCTAAGCGACGCCGAAATCGAAGCCTATGTGGCAAGCGGCGAGCCCATGGACAAAGCAGGCGCCTACGGCATCCAAGGCGTAGGCGGCCGTATGCTCGTTCGCGCCATCAATGGCGACTTCTACAACGTGGTGGGCCTTCCCATCGCCCGCGTCAAACGCGCGCTCGACGCTCTTTAACGGGTTTCGACCTGTTTTGGCACCTGCAGAATATGCTACTTGTACAAAACAATTCGAAGTGCGTACCCTAAATTGAATTTAGCAAGTAGCCCCGCTTTTTCCTAACAAAAGCCCAGGATTCAAGCGGCTAAACAAGCCAGCTACTCGTTAAATCCTGTTTAGGGTACGCACTTCGAGAAGTTTTGAAAAAAGAGGGGGCGAACGCCCCCTCTTTTCGTGTTGTAAGCAAAACCAGCTTGCGCTGTGGCACCTTAGTTGAATTTAAAGATCTTAGAGGCCATGTGATAAATGCCCACAGTGGTCTTCTCGCCGGCGCGGCCACGCAGGTTGGTAAAGAAGCCGAGCACGCCATAGCGAGCATGGCGATACATGCGAGCGTCAAACTCCTTGAGGTCCGCCCAGAGCTGTTTCAAGCGCTCGTCAGCGCCCTCCTCGTCGGAAAGCTTGGTGAACACCGAGCAAATGGCCATCATCATGGTGAAATAACCCATCATGTAGCTGCGCAAACGCGAGCTCTCGATGTCGTCAAACAAATGGAACGAGTTCATCATGATACGTGTCACGCGGAACTGCTGGTCCAGACGCTTAACCATGGTGGCCTCGTTAACGCTCTGGCCCTCGCGACCAATGAAGTAGCGATACAGGTCGATATCGGCATAGTACATGGTGCGACAGCGCGGCAGCGGCACGTACGCATAGATGTTATCCACGTAGAATGTGTGCGCCGGCATGGGCAGGCCCTCATCGCGCAGCACATCGGTGCGGTAGCACAGGCTATGCATAAGCAGGTTTTGATCGGGGCGGAAGCGGCCCATCTCGTCCCAACCAAAAATCTTCTTGCGCGGCAATGCCATGCGGTAGCTCACGGTATTGTGCGTACCTTCATGCACTTTCTCGTACACGTAGTTCGAGATAAACAGGTCCACACGCAAGTCACGCTCGATAAAGCCACGCAGGATGGAAAGCATGGCAGAAAGCGCCTGACCATCCAGCCAGTCGTCGGAGTCGACAACCTTATAGTAGACGCCCTGAGCTTCGCGCAGACCGGCCATCACGGCCATGCCATGTCCGCCGTTCTCCTGGTGCACCGCACGAATGATCCCGGGATAACGGGCCTCCCACTCATCGGCCTTCTGAGGCGTCTCGTCGTGGCTGCCATCGTCGACGATGATGATCTCCACATCGGAAGCGTAGGCAGAACCCTCCAGAATAGAGGTGATGCAATGGTCCATGTCGGCAGCGGCGTTGTAGCTGGGGATGCCGAAGGTTATGGTCTTGGCGCAAGCGGTATTAGGCATGACAGGCGATAATCTCATCAGACAGGTTGAGGGCAGAATCGGTTACGGCGTCCATGTCGTAGTAGCGGTACTCCGCCAAACGACCCACCGGGTGGAAGTTGGAAAGGTCCTGGACGCGCTCGAGGTAGCGCTCGTACAGCGCACGGTTCTCAGGTTCAAGGATCGCATAGTACGGAGTCTGGCCGCTACCCGGCTCGTAAGCGTGGCTGTACTCCTTCATGATGACGGTCTTGCCGGGAACAACCTGACCGGTCATGTTCTTGAACTCGGTGATACGCGTGAAGTCCTCGCTCGTGGTGTAGTTGACGGTACCCACCGGCTGGAACTGGTCCATATCGAGGGTCTCGAACTTCATGTCGAGAGTACGGTACGGCAGGGCACCCAAGTCGAGGCCAAACAGCTCGTCCAGCGGACCGGTGTAGACAATCTCGCCGCCGTAAACCTTGCCGCACACGCGCACAATGGTATCGCCGATCTCAAAGATATCGCGCGCGTCAACATCGCAGTAGACATCGATAAGATCGTGGTCGAGCATATGCTCGAACAGCGGGGTGTAGCCATCGGCGGGCATTCCTTGGTACGGAGCCTGCGGGAAGTAGCGGTCATCGTCACCGATAAAGACGGGCACGCGTCCGGTGATGGACGGGTCGATCTGATCGGGGGTCTGGCCCCACTGCTTCATGGTGTAGTGCAAAAAGACATTCTCGAACACGTAGTCCGCAACCTCGGCGAGGTCGGGGTCGCTCTTCTTGCGCAGCTCCATGATGGGAACCTTGACGTCGCGGCCAAAGGTATCCACAAGCTTGTTAAAGAGCTGCTCGCCGCGCTCTTCGCCAAAGGCGAGCTTTAGGCTCTGATGGTTGAAGGGCACGGGCATCAGGGTACCGTGAATGTTGGCGAGGACCTTGTGCTGATAGTCCGCCCACTTGGTGAAACGCGACAGGAAGTTGTGCACGCGCTCGTTGAAGGTGTGGTAGATGTGCGGACCGTACTTGTGGACAAGGATGCCGTTTTCGTCCAGGTAATCGTAGGCGTTGCCCGCAATATGGTCGCGGCGCTCGAGCACGGCAACATGGAATCCAGCGTTTTCGGCCAAACGGCGCGCACAAACGGCGCCGGCGTATCCGGCACCCACGACGATCATGTCATATGCGTCGGGGTTAAATTTCTCCGGTAAACCAGAAGTGATCTGCATTACAGCTCCTTGCAGGAAATTCGAATGCGCAAGCTCTATAGCGTGCACAAAATGTCGTATGGATTATAGCGCGTGGTACCTATAATGTTTCGTGCCACACAAGGAATGCTCAACATGAACTTGAATGTTTGTGCGCAAAGAGATGAGGAGAGACATGAGCGATTTCCTGGACCGTATGAAAGCTGCTGCCAAGGCAGACAAGAAGACCATCGTTCTTCCCGAGGGTGAGGACCCCCGCACCATCGAGGCTGCCAAGAAGATTGTCGAGGAAGGCCTTGCCAACCTCATCATCCTGGGCGACCCCGCAGAGATCGACGTTCCCGGCGCCACCGTTATCAACCCCCGCACTGCCGAGCGCAAAGAGGATTATGCCGCCAAGTTCGCCGAGCTTCGCGCCAAGAAGGGCGTCACCCTTCCCGAGGCTCGCGAGCAGATGAACGACGCCACCTACTTTGGCACCATGATGGTCAAGATGGGCGACGCCGACGGCCTGGTCTCCGGCGCTTGCCACTCCACGGCCAACACCCTGCGCCCCGCACTGCAGATCCTAAAGACCGCCCCCGGCACCAAACTGGTCTCGGCCTTCTTCATCATGTGCACCAAGACCCCCGAGTACGGCGAGAACGGCACCCTGCTGTTTGCCGACTGCGGCCTGAATATCAACCCCACCGCCGATGAGCTCTCCGAGATCGCCATCGCCTCCGCCGACTCCTGGCGCGCCTTTATGCCCGGTGCCGACCCCAAGGTCGCTATGCTCTCCTTCTCCACCATGGGCTCCGCCAAGGGCGACGTTCCCACCAAGGTCCAGGAGGCCGTGCAGCTTGCCAACGAGAAGGCTCCCGAGCTTGCCCTCGACGGCGACCTGCAGCTCGACGCCGCGCTCGTGAAGTCCGTGGCCGAGCTCAAGGCTCCCCACTCCTCCGTTGCCGGTAACGCCAACATCCTGGTCTTCCCCGACCTTGAGAGCGGCAACATCGGCTACAAGCTCGTTCAGCGCTTCGCTGGTGCCGAGGCTTACGGCCCCGTGCTCCAGGGTATCGCCAAGCCGGTGAACGACCTGTCCCGCGGCTGCTCTGCAGACGACATCGTGGGCGTCGTTGCCATCACCGCCGTCCAGGCTCAGATGGCCGAGTAACTTTACTGCTCAAAAGCCCTTTTCTGACGCGCCTGTCTACGCGGTAAGAATTCGCCCTCCCCCGCAACGACCAACCGGTCAAAGCGAGGGAGGGCGTTTTTTATCTACGGGTTACGGCATATCCCAAGCCATATGATCTGTGTGCAGCAGCTTTTCGGAAAGCTCGGAAAGCGTCTCGCCCAGGAAGTCTCGATAGCAGGCTGCCACGTCGGGATTCTCGTGGCTAAAGCGGATCTGCGCATCATGGTCGAGCGCTCGCAGCACCGCCGCCCTCTCGTCGGCAAGCTCAACACCATCGTGAATGGGCTGGCCGCCACCGCCAACGCAGCCGCCCGGGCACGCCATGACCTCAACGAAGTCATAGTGCACAGCGCCGCGCTCCAGCGCATCGAGCAGCTTGCCGGCATTTGCCAGGCCATGGGCTACCGCCACGCGCAGCTCGCGGCCGTTGAGGTCGAAGACGGCCTCGCGCCAGCCATCACAGCCGCGAACCCCCTTAAAGGCATCGGGCGCGGGATTCTCCCCCACTACAAGGAAATATGCCGAGCGCAGCGCCGCCTCCATAACGCCGCCGGTCGTGCCAAAGATCACACCGGCACCCGTGCCAAAACCAAGCGGTCGATCGAGCTCGCGGTCTTCATAGCTAGCAGGGTCCATATGCGACGCCCGAATCATGCGCACGACCTCGCGGACCGTCAGGACAACGTCGACGTCGGGGTCGCCGCTCTCCCCCACCATGGTGGGAAGCGCAGCCTCGGTTTTCTTCGCAACGCAGGGCATGACCGAGACGCAAAAGACATCCTTTGCCTCGACACCAAGCACATCGGCGTAATGCGTCTTTGCCATGGCGCCAAACATCTGCTGCGGGGACTTCGAAGTCGAAACCTGCGGCACGAACTGCGGATAGCGCGCCTTGACGTAGCGCACCCAGCCCGGACAGCACGACGTCATGAGCGGTAACGCGGGCACATCCTCGCCGCCGGCGTCATGCTCGGCGATGCGATGCAGCAGCTCGGAGCCCTCTTCCATAATGGTGAGGTCGGCCGAGAAATCGGTATCGAAGACATAGCTCGCACCCATGGCGTGCAGGATGGAACAAAGGCGCTCGACCGTTGCCTCCTCACGGGGAAGACCCAGCTCCTCGCCCCAGGAGGTGCGCACAGCGGGAGCGATCTGGAACATGACGACTTTGTTCGGGTCTGCCATGGCATCAAAGACGCGCTCGGTGTCGTCGCGCTCGCGAAGAGCGCCCACGGGACAATGGGTGATGCACTGACCGCACGCGGCGCAATCGACCTCGGTGATGGGCTTGCGGCCGCGCACGTCCACAGAGGCATGCGAGGCGCGATTGGTAAGGTCCCAGACCCCAAGCCCCTGAACCTTCTCGCACACCTGGATGCAACGAAGGCAGCGGATGCACTTCTCGTTATCGCGAATAAGCGGGAACGTGCGATCCCAAGAGTTATGCTCAACATGCTTCTTGTACGGAAGTCGATAGATGCCCAGGTCGTTGGCTACGGTCTGAAGCGTGCAGTTGCCAGAACGCACGCAGCTCGTACACGAGGAATCGTGCTGGGAGAGCAAAAGCTCGACATTGGTCATACGCGCAGCACGGACTTTGGGGGTGTTCGTATGGACGACCATGCCATCGAGAACAATGTTGTTGCAGGCGGCAACAAGGTGTTCGGCGCCCTCGACCTCAACAACGCAAACGCGGCAACCGCCCACCTCGTTTAGATCCTTGAGATAGCACAGCGTCGGAATCTTGATGCCTACAGAAGCCGCCGCTTCCAGAATCGTCGTGTTGGCGGGCACTTCGCAGACATTACCGTCAATCGTAATCGTTACCATTGGTCAATCCTCCCTCCGCGGAACGAGCCAAAGCCAAAGTGGTCGCAGCGCAGGCAGCGCGAAGCCTCCTGGCGCGCCTCTTCGGACGAGAGACCCTGCTCAACAAGCTCCCAGTCCTCGATGCGCTCGCCAACCTCGCGCTCCTTGAGCTCGCACCGGCCACACTTGTGAAGGCCCTTGAGCTTGAGCGAAGGAAGCTCGGTATCGATGCCGATCTTGTGATCGAAGCCAAGATAGTGGTCGATGTTCGCAGCTGCGACCTTACCCGCATTGATGGCGCGAATAACCGTTGCGGGACCGGTCTGGCAGTCGCCACCGCAAAACATGCCGTCAAATCCAGGAACGCTTCCATCGGGCTCGGTGAGGATGCGCCCCCATTTGCAGGCAACACCCATAGCCTCAAACGGCGCAGAGACGATATCCTGACCGATGGCCACGTAGATACGCTCGCACGCAATCACGCGTTCGGCTTCTTCGGAAGCTCGCGGTGCTGGGCGGCCACGACGAGGCTCGCCGATGATCTGAGGCTGGACGCGCAGGCCGCAGGCACGTCCGGACGCATCGACCTCAACCGCAACAGGGGCTGTGAGCTCGAGAATTTCGCAGCCTTCGGCCTGTGCGCCTGCAATCTCGGCATCTTGCGCCGTCATATCGCAGATACGGCGACGGTAGACGATGGAAACCTTTTGTGCGCCAAGACGAACAGCAGAGCGGGCAACGTCCATGGCGACGTTTCCGCCACCAACGACCACGATGCGCTGACCCGAAAGATCGGGCATGACCTCGTCGCCAATGGCGCGAAGCATCTTCACCGCAGACTCGACGCCGGGCGCATCCTCGTTGGGAAGGCCGAGCTTCTTGTCCGCATGCGCACCGATCGCCAAATAGACGGAATCGAAATCGGCGCCAAGACGCTCAAGCTCCGCGGCATCGATGGAATGCTCGAGCTCAACATCGATACCGCAATCGAGAATCCAGTCTATCTCGGACTGCAGGCGCTCACGAGGCAGGCGGTAGCTGGGAATGCCATAGCGCAGCATGCCTCCAAGATGCTTACGCTGCTCAAAGATCGTGACCTTATGGCCCATAACAGCGAGGTAGTAAGCGCACGAAAGGCCAGCAGGGCCGCCTCCGACAATGGCAATTTTCTTGCCTGTGGCAGACGCGATCGCGGGACGGTAATCGCACTCCATATGCTCGGTAGCAAAGCGTTTGAGCGCAAGGATATTCATGGGGTCGTCTACCATGCCACGGCGGCAATGCATCTCGCATGGATGTTCGCACACAAGGCCGCAGACGCACGGCAGGGGGTTGTCCTTGCGAATGAGCTTGACGGCATCGGTATTGCGTCCAGCCTCCACCAAAGAGATGTAGCCGGGAATATCAACATGGGCAGGGCAGCCGGAAACGCAGGGAACCTGTTCTGCTCTGTCGAACCCGCAGCTATGATGCTGAATGTGATGTTCAAAGTCGTCATGGAAACCGCGGATGGCGGTAAGGGCCATCTCGCCCGCCTCGTAGCCGATGGCGCAATCGCTCGAATAATAGATGGTCTCGGCCGTGCGCTCGATAAGCGCGAGCGTGTCGTCGTTGGCATCCCCCTCAAGCACATCTTGCAAAAGGTCATCGAGTGCACGCAGTCCAACTCGGCACGGCGTGCACTTGCCGCAGCTCTGCGTCGAACACATGCGTACGAGCGCTGCGGTGAACTCGACAGGACATGGCGCGAGCGAACTCACCGCCAGTCTGCGGCCGAGTGCGTCGTGCAGATCGTCCATGACCGCCTGCGCATGGCTGCGCTCCATTACGTGAAGTCTTGCCATACAGTCTCCCCTCTCCATAGCAACACACAGCAAGTAAGCTTAAACTTACTTGTCTACCTTGCATTTCTCCTCTTGCTGCAATGAGCTATCGCAAAGCAACAAATTGGTGCAAGTGTATCGGCTGCCATTTCTTCCAAGACGGATGCCCTCCCCCAGCGGCCTTAAATAGCCCGCAGGCGAAGCTATTTTGACTCGGCGTACAAAAGATGAACATCTTTGTTTGAACCGTTCACCAAAAGGGACGGCCACGCCTAAAAGCAAAAGACCATGGGAGAATCGCTCGGAATCCAAGCAATGCCGTGGAGTAGCGCAGGCCAGTTGCTCAATAAAAAACGCCCGGCCGCACAGAGCGACCGGGCGCGTGCATCAATCGAGCGATCAGCTGAGATTAGCCAAGCAGGGCCTCGACATCAAGAGCGATCATAAGCTCCTCGTTGGTGGGAACCACGAGAACGCGAATCTTGGAATCCGGCGTAGAGATGACGCGCGGATCGTCGGAACGGATGGCGTTGAGCTCGGGATCGATCTTGACGCCCATCCAGGCCAGACGGTCGGCAACGCCCTGGCGCATCTCGGCAGAGTTCTCGCCAATGCCCGCAGTGAAGGCCATGGTGTCCACGCCCTCCATGGAAGCAACCATCTCGGCGAAGAGCTGGCTCGTGCGATAGTAGAACATCTCGAGGGCCATGGCGCACTTCTCGTCGCCCTCGGCAGCAGCGGCCGTGATGTCGCGGGAATCGGAAGACTTGGCAGAAACAGCAAGCAGACCGGACTGCTTGTTCATCATGGTGTCGATCTCGTCGATGCTCATGTTGGCAACGCGGTTGAGATAGAACACGGTAGCGGGGTCGACGGTACCGCAGCGGGTACCCATGACCAGGCCGTCGAGCGGGGTCAGGCCCATGGTGGTATCCATGCACTGACCATCCTCGATGGCGCACAGGGAAGCGCCAGAGCCCAGGTGGCAGCTCACGAGCTTGTGGGTCTCGTGGTTGGTGAACTTATCGACGGTGCGCCAGATGTAGCGGTGCGAGGTGCCGTGAGCGCCGTACTTGCGCACGTGGTAGGTGTCGACCACGTCACGCGGAATGGCATAGCGCCAGGCGTGCTCGGGCATGTTGTAGTGGAATGCGGTGTCCGGAACGATAACGTTGCCCAGCTCGGGGAACATCTCGCGGCAAATCTCGATAACATCGGCCTCGGCATAGTTGTGCAGCGGGGCAAGCGGTGCAACCTCACGGACCCAGCCGAGGGTCTCGTCGGTAACGACCTTGGACTCGGGGAAGTACCAGCCGCCCTGAACGACGCGGTGGCCGATGCCCTCGATGGGCTGGTCGACGGTCTTGAGGATATCGAAGACATGCTTGATGGCCGTCTTGTGATCGGGCAGGGCAACCTCCAGGGTGTCCTTCTTGCCATTCTCGGAGTGGCCGATGAAGGAACCATCGATGCCGATGCGCTCGCAGTTACCCTTGGCAAAAACCTCACCGGTCGTCGTGTTGAGCAACTGATACTTGAGGCTCGAGCTGCCTGCGTTCACAACAAGAACGTTCATGAATCTCCTATCTTCAAGATACTTTCAAGCGTGTCGAGGACGCACCCTCGGCACAACGGTGCCCATGATACGCCAGAAACGGCGTCCGCATGGGCAAAATACGCAACTGCTACAGGGTATTTACAACCAAATACGACGTTGACGCTGGGGAAACGTTGTCATGCACGCTTAGATGAGGTTCTCGCCAAGGTCGCATCCGCCCAGCACGTGCATATGGAAGTGCATCACGGTCTGACCGGCGTCGGCACCGGTATTGGTGATCACGCGGAATCCGCCGGTGAGGCCCTTTGCCCGCACGACCTCGTCCACAGCGTGCGCCATGGCGGCGAGCGTCTCGCCCGGTACGCCATCGCAGATGTTGGCGTAGTGCTCCTTGGGGATAACAAGCGTGTGCACGGGTGCCTGAGGGTTCAGATCGTCAAAAGCGATAACCTGATCGTCCTCGTATACCACGGTAGAGGGAATCTCGTGAGCAGCAATCTTGCAGAAGATGCAGTCTTCCATGTTGGATCCTTTCATGTTGAGTTGCAAAGCCAAAGCTTCAGCCGCACGGCGCACGGCAGCCGGACGCAAAGCCACGACAGCGTTTGCCTCCTCGATTATACGGCGAGCACGGGTGAGCCGGCCGCATCTATCTCACCGCAAGCGGCCGAGGCCGACGCATCCCCGGCACACCCTTATAAAAAGCTCGGCTTGTCCTCCGTGCTCGCTGCGTCTGCAGGCTGCAGCACATCGTTTCCATCGATATCGGCCATGAGCACCGAGACCTTCTGCTCGGCATCTGCCAGGCGACCGCGCAGGCTGCGAAGCAACTCCACACCACGCGTATAGCTCTTAAGGGAAGCCTCAAGTTCCATATCGCCCGATTCGAGGTTACGAATGATGTGCTCGAGCTCGGTCGAAGCCTCGCGGTAGCTCAGCTCGTCTACGTTGGTCTGGTTCTCCATTGTCACAATCCCTTTCTTCCAAGGTATCTATATCCAAAAGTTCCTGCTAGTTCGCAGGGTCCGCAGCATCGATGTTCAGGTTGTCTGCCGCCTCGACAGATGTCACGCGTGCGCGCACGTTACCGTCGGCGAGCGCAATGCGAACCTCGTCGTCCGGGTGTGCATCGGCAATACTCGTGAGCACTCCTGTGGGCGCATAGGCAATCGAGTATCCGCGCGCAAGGACCTTGAGCGGAGAAAGCGCATCAAGTGCCGCGGCCGAAGACGCCAGCTGCGAATGGGGAGCGTTAAGAAGACTCGCACCCACATGGCGAAGCTGCGAGGTGGAGAGCTCGAGCGCGTGACGTTTCTTGGAAAAGCCCGCGGTGGCCCCACGCAAACGAGGGGTCACAAGGTCAAGCTGCTGCGCAAAGCGCTTATGCGCGTGCTCAATAGCCGCGTCCAAACGCTCGGCGGTTTGCGAAAGCTCCACCCGACGGCGATCAACAATAACCGTAGGATCGGTCAGGCAGGGACGGGCGGCAGCCGCCTCAAGCGTGAGGCGCATGCGCTCCAAGCGCGCGTCCATAGCCCTCTGCACGCGCTGCAAATCATTGCCAAGAGCATCTTGGGCTGCAGCCAGACGCACGTTCATCGCGTTTGCCAGGCGGCGCTCGCGCGTGGAGGTCACCTCGACGAGGTCGGCAAGGGCGGGCGCCACCGACTCCGCTGCGGCCGTAGGCGTCGAGCAGCGTCGATCGCTCACCATATCGCAGATGGATGTGTCGGGCTCGTGGCCGATACCAGTCACCACGGGCACCGGACAGGAGGCCACGGCGCGCGCCAAGCACTCATCGTTAAAGGTCATAAGGTCCTCAAATGAGCCGCCTCCGCGCACAAGCAAGATGCAGTCGGGAGCAGGCTCGATAGCGGCGGCGCGGCGCAAGGCCTCGATAAGCTCGGCAGGAGCCCCCTCGCCCTGAACCTTCGCGCCCACGCAGATAAGCTCCACAAGCGGGTTGCGGCGGCGCAGCGTACGCTTCACGTCGTCGATCACCGCACCCGAAAGCGACGTGACCACGGCCACGCGATTGCAAAACACGGGAACATGGCGCTTGCGCGTCTCGTCCATAAGGCCCTCGCGGCGCAGCTTCTCGGCAAGAGCCGCCACCTGCTGACGAAGCAGACCCTCCCCCGCGAGCGAGAAACTCCGCGCAATAAAGCTCATGCGCCCCGTGGGCTTGTACAGATCAAACGAGCCGGTAAACTGCACCTGTAAGCCGTCGCGCAAATCGAAGGCACGCTTTGAGTAGACGCCGCGCCAAATCTTGCAATCGACCGCAGAGGCATCGTCCTTGATTTGAAAATAGCAGTGGCCGCTTCGGGCGTTGGGTCCGCGAAAACCCGTCACCTCACCAATTACCGTGAGCTGTGGAATGGCATCGAGCGCATTTGCCGCCATCTCGACCGCTTGGGAAACAGAAAGGGCGTCGGTGTCCTTTCCCGCAGCGGATTGCCCCGCAGCCTCGCTATCGGCCATGGCGTTCGCAAAGTCGATAAACGAGCCCGAAGAGGTCCCGGTCAAGTTCCAGCCTTCCACTATCAGCCCCCTCTCTTTTTATATGAAGCATCGTTTATTCAAATAACAGGTCTATCGCGCCGCCCGGACAGGAACGACGCGATACCCCTCCCCGCATGACAAAAGTCCACGGGTTTGTTTTGTCATATTTCTCGATAGGGTCGCTAATCGTTGCGACGAGAAGTTCGAGCGAGCAGGTAGAGCAGCTGAATCACCGAGGAGAGGGCAGCCGCCACGTACGTAAGCGCAGCAGCGGTGAGTACCTTCTTGGCGCCGCGCACCTGCTGAGCGCTCATGCCCGATTCCTGGATATAGCGCACGCCGCGACGGCTTGCATCGATCTCGACCGGCAAGGTAACGACCTGGAAGAGAACGGAGAACGAGAAGAGCCAGATGGCAAGCGTGGTCAGGCCCGCAAGGTTCAGTGCAACGCCGAGGATAAAGACGATTGTCCAGGCGTTCTGGGTGAGATTCACGACCGGCACCAGGGCCGAGCGGAGCTTCATCATCGCATAGCCCTGCTCGTGTTGAGCGGCGTGACCCGCCTCGTGGCACGCAACGGCAACGCTTGCGACCGATCCGCCGTACTGGTTATCGCGCGAAAGATAGAGGCTGTTATCGGTAGGGTTGTAGTTATCGGTAAGGGTACCGCCAATGCTTTTGATGCCAACGTTTTGACAGCCGTTGGCGTCGAGCATGCGGCGCGCCGCCTCGGCGCCGGTGATGCCATCGGACTTGACGTTAGACCAGGTGCCGTACGTCGACTTGATATACGCCTGGGCGGCAAGGCCGATAACCGTGGAAACAAGCACTACGAGCAAGTAAAGCGGATCTATTCCGTAGCCGTAACCGTATCCGTAATAGGGCATGTGTGTCCTCCTCATTTCAAATTTAAGGAAGTGTACCCAAAAGCCCGGGGGTGCGCCCCGAATCCTGGAGAAAACCTCTCGAGGAGGGATCGAGATGGCGTACCCGAAGGAGAAGATCGATGAGGTCCTGGCGTATCTGGACGAGGGACACTTGTGACAAAAGAACGACAGGTTTAATCTGTCACATTTTGCCGCTGGCCGAAATGTCGAGTTACCGCGGACGAATCGAAGACGGCTCCTTGGCCGCCCTGCCTTGTCATACCGCCTGCCGCGCCGACCGCCGCAGCGCCGGCCACCACGTGACGTCCGAGCTACAACGCGCCGCAACACACGCGATCAGCAACACTATGGCTGCAAGATTTGATAGCCCGCTTTGCGCACAACATCCGAAAGAACCTTTTGATCGATTGGGGTCTTCGATCGAACCGTGGCGATACGGCTCCCAAGGTCAACCGTGGCCCAAGTCCCCTCGACGGCATTCAAAGCATTGGCGACGTTTTGCGCACAGCCTTCGCAACTCATACCGCCGATGAGAAAATTCGCTTGATACGGATAGTGGGAGGCATCGGTATCGGCCACGATAGCCTTCTTAACACGCGCGCGCTTCTGCCCATCCGAGCAGCAGCTCTTGCCAGAAAAACTGGCAACAATGCGAGAGAGACCTAAGAAGAATCCCACCGCAATGATGATCACGACGACGACAGTGGATACGGACATATCAATGTGCCTTTCTTGTTGGTGGGCAACCCCCGAGCCCATGCGTTGCCGACTATACCCCGCTCGGCCTAGGAAGCATCGACCGTCATATAAGTTTAATCAAGTTGACTTTTTCTCTTGACTGCAGCGCTGCAAGGCTATAAGTTCCCCATAGTTAACTTAGGGTAACAACCCGCTGCTCCCTGCGCGCAGCGAAACCACGAGAGGAGAACGCCATGACATGGCCCATCGATGTCCAGGCCCTCGAACAAGCCATAGTGCGCAACTGCTCCCCCACTTTGGCTGCTCTAAAACCCGCCAGCCTGTTCACCTTTCCCGGCTCGTTCACAGCAGAAGCGCCCGAGAACCAGAACGAAGCAAACGCGCGCAGACAGGCCCTCCTCGAAGCAGTGAGATATTGCCAACGCCAAGTTTCAAGCGCCGGAGTTTCGATCCGCATTCTGGCCTGGAAGCGCTGCGGAGCCCTCGTCTACGTGTATCGCCCTCGCAAACTTGCAGCGTATCTTGTCGACCAGCGGGCGGCGCATCCGCTCGAGAACGAAGGGTATCGCCCCGGCGATCTCGATGCGTGCCTCGATGAGTTGTCGCGTCGCCTGCAGAACCGGTCGAGCGCAGGCGCAAAACAAGCGCGCGATGAAAGCAAGCCCTGCCCCTGCAGCAATCGCGTTTGTCGAAGTGAGTTCCCGCACGAAATCGGCTTTTTCCTGGGCTATCCCTACGAAGACGTGATCGGCTTCATCCAAAACCGCGGGCAAAACTACCTCGAAGTTGGCCCTTGGAAGGTATACGCCAACCAAAGCCAAGCAAGGCGGACATTCGCTCGCTATCGACGCTGCGCACGCATATACGCCCGCGCATATCGAAGCGGGCAGAGCCTTCGCCGCCTCGCAGTAAGCCTCACACGATAAGCGAGCGCAGCATCACACGCCCGTGATACGTAGAACGGTAATCCTGCCCATCCGGGCATCGATCGAACAAAGGAGTTCAACATGAGCAAGGTAGCAGTGGTGTATTGGACCGGCAGCGGCAACACCGAAGCGATGGCAGCGGCAGTGGGCGAGGGAGCCGAGACAAAGGGCGCAACCGTCGAACAGATTCTGGCAGCCGATTTCTCCCTCTCCGCAGCCGAGGAATACAACGCTTGCGCCTTTGGCTGCCCCGCTATGGGCGCAGAGGAGCTTGAAGACAGCGAATTCCAACCCATGTGGGACGAGGTTAAGGGTAGTCTTGGCGACAAGAAAGTCGTACTTTTTGGCTCTTACGGCTGGGGCAGCGGAGAGTGGATGGACGCTTGGAAGGAAGATGCCGAGGAAGCCGGCGTCAACGTCATCGATTCCCTCATCATCAACGAACAGCCCGATGACGACGGCATTGCCGCCTGCCATGTCCTCGGCGCTCAACTCGCCTAGCAGCCCATGTGACAGCAAAACGACAGGTTTATTTTGTCACATCCGACCGCTCAGCGATTGGATTCGCCTAATAAACTACCAGCTAGAATCCTATGTGACAAAAGTCCTCAGGTTTAATCTGTCACATTTTGCCGTCTACCAACAATCTCAAACCGTCCAACAGCGGCACGTGCGTAACTGCCGAGCGCCCCACCTCAACTAATTTGCATCACCGCCCAAATAGCGCCCGCTGGCCCCCATCGACGGGCGCTATAGTAGATGTCGCCACGACACTATCGAGAAAGGGCGTTCCCATGAACGATTTTTCCTTCTATTCGCCGACGCGCATCATGTTTGGCCGCAAAATGGCCGACCACGTAGGAGAGCACGTCGCAGCCGCTGGCTACACCTCGGCGCTCCTGGTATACGGCACCGGCTCCGTAGCACGCACCGGAACGCTCGACCGCGTTAAGGCCTCACTCGATGCCGCGGGCGTCGCACACATGGAGCTCGGCGGCGTACGCCCCAACCCCGAGATTTCCTCGGTTCGCGAGGGCCTGCGCATCGCACGCGAGGCAAACGTCGACTTGATTCTGCCCGTAGGCGGTGGCAGCGCCATCGACTGCGCCAAGGCCATTGCCCTGGGCATCCCCTACGACGGCGATGTCTGGGATTTCTTCCGCAAGCGCGCCACGCCGACGCAGCGCGTAGACGTTGCCTGCGTGCTCACCCTCCCCGCATCGGGCTCCGAGGCCTCCAATTCCTGTGTCATCAGCAACGATGCCGAGCATCTCAAATGCGGCTGCAACACCGACCTCAACCGCCCCGTCATGGCGTTCATGGATCCCGAGCTCACCTTCACCCTGCCACCCTACCAAACCGCAGCGGGCATCACGGACATGTGCGCGCACATCATGGAGCGGTTCTTCTCCGGCCAGCCCGCGGTTCCCGTTACCGATAACATCGCCTGCGGCTTAATTCGCGCCATCATGGATGCGGCACCGCGCGTAATGGAAGATCCGCAAGACTACGACGCGCGCGCCAACATCATGTGGGCAGGTACCCTCGCTCACAATGGCATCGCAGGCTTGGGCCTAGGCTGTGCCGGTGGGCGCGATGGCGACTGGAGCTGCCACGGCATGGAGCATGAGCTCTCGGCCTTTGATGTGAAGATCACGCACGGTGCCGGCCTCGCGGTACTTTTCCCCGCTTGGATGCACTACGTGTGGCGCGAGCACCCCGAGCGATTCTTGGAGTTTGGCCGTCAGGTCTTTGGCATCGAGCCTGTGGACCCCGAGGCAGACGGCGTAGACATCACGCCCGAGCAGGCAATCGAAGATGCCGTGATGGAAACCATCGACGAACTCCAGGAGTTTTTCTGCTCCCTCGGCATGCCGCGCACGCTCGCGGAATTTGGCATGAAGGCCGATGATATCGACAGCCTGCTGCCGGGCCTCAAGATCACGCGCGGCGAGGTGTTTGGCAACTTCAAAAAGCTCACGCTGGACGACGCCCGCGCGATTTACAAGTCTGCGCTCTAACCAGGGACCCGGGCGGCGCCACCCGCTCCGTCTGCGCCATCCTCGCGTCACCCCGCCCAGCACCCATAAGGCCGCCGCGCACAAGCACCAAACGCAACGCGCCCCCGCCGAGAATCAATCTCGACGGGGGCGTCGTCATATTACAGGCAAAACCGCCAGGCCGCGAACGCTAGTCGTCACACTCATCAGAACAAGCGGCGTCCTTAATCCAAGGAGCCTCGGGGCGGCAGATCAAACGCGCGTTGTTGTACGCCATATCAAGCGTCAGACAGGTGCGAGCCGAATAGTAACCGTCCTCGCGTTGAATGGTGAGAGCCAGCTCCGGGGTATCGCCCGTCAAGCAAAGCGGCAGCAGCAGCTGAATCCTGCCGTTGTAGTACTGCGGCACGGCGATGGTGTAATTGGCAGCAGCCCGGCGACTTGCCTCCATGACGGCACCCTCAAAAGCGTGGCGTAGCAAAAACGCCTTGCCCTCGCCCTTGAGCTGCTCCGGTATACGAGAAAGATTCTCGGCATCGCCCAAGATATGGTCGATATTGGTCCGTACCTCAAGACGATAATCAAACACGAAGTCGGCAGGGTTCTCGCTAAAGTGCACGCGATCGGGAAGCACGCTGAACTCAATCAGACGCGGATCGCTCGCCTTATAGAAGCCCTTGAGAAACCACTGCTGGCGGGCATCCGGTCGCTCATTGGGCTCAAACAGCACGTAGATGGGCTCGAAACGCTCCGTAAACAGACCCGTATCCATCAGGCAGCAGTCATGCTGAAAGGCCAGGGCCGAGCAGCCCTCCCCCGCCTCAGCGGCCTTGTTGTACAGATGGACGGCGCGCTTGAACGTAAACGTCAGATAGTTCTTGAGCACGCGATCGTTTTCGCCCCAATCCTCGGGAGCGGCAAGCTCGCTCAGATAGGCAAAGGCAGGCATGGGACAAAATGCGAAATCAAACAGGTTCTCTTCAATGCTAAACACGGTAATCCTTACGCTCGTTTTTAACTGACATCAAAGTAGCATGCCGCCCGGACACAAGTTGCCGTCGAGAAGACACTGCCGGCACTCGTCTGCCCCAAACACCCAAGCACAACAGCGCCCCTGCCAAGGATCACCTCAGCGGGGACGCCGCAATCAACCGCCTAGAATATGAAGGCCTTGTGAAAATGTGACAAAATAAACCTGTCGACTTTTTGTCACATTAGGAGATGTGGCCGAGGAATTCGCGGGTGCGCTCGGACTTGGGGTGGTCAAAGACCTCGGCCGGAGTGCCCTGTTCGACAACCACGCCGCCGTCCATGAAAATCACACGGTCGGCAACGTCGCGCGCGAACTTCATCTCATGGGTCACCACAATCATGGTCATGCCGCCGCGGGCAAGGTCACGCATAACGGCAAGGACGTCGCGCACGAGCTCGGGGTCCAACGCGCTCGTGGCCTCGTCAAACAGCATCACGTGCGGGTTCATGGCCAAGGCGCGGGCGATGGCAACGCGCTGCTGCTGACCACCCGAAAGCTGGCTCGGCATGAAATCCACGCGGTCGCCCAAACCAACCTTCCCAAGCTCCTGGACAGCGATCTGCTCGGCCTCCTCCTTGGAACGCTTGAGCACCTTTTGCTGGGCGATCATGACGTTCTTCTTGACTGAAAGATGCGGGAACAGGTTGAACTGCTGAAACACCATGCCCAGCTTGGCACGCACACCGTTGATATCCACGCCCTTGGCCGTGATGTCAGCGCCCTCGAAGATAATCTGGCCGCTCGTGGGCTTCTCAAGCAAGTTAACGCAGCGCAGCATGGTCGACTTACCGGAACCGGAAGGGCCAAGCACAACCACAACCTCACCGCGGTGCACGTCGATGTCGATGCCGCGCAGGACCTCCAGGTCCCCATAGCTCTTGTGCAAATCCTTAATGCGAACGATTACGTCGTCCTCGGACATGACGTCCTCCCGGACCTCGTTGCTCTCACTCATAGATAGATCTCCTTCTCGGTCCTAGAGGGTGGCGTCGGCAGCATTCGCCTTTGCACGGGCTCCCTTGGGGGAATTCTTCTTGGCAGGCGTCTTACCCGCAAGCCTGTTCTCCAGACCGCTCACCACGCGCGTAAGCGGCAGGGTAACCAGCAGGTAGAACAGAGCCGCCACCACATACGGAGTGATGGAGCCGGTGGTGGCGACGATCGTCTTCGCATACATGACGATCTCCATCACACCCACGGCGGCGAGCAGCGACGTATCCTTGTACAGCAAGATAAACTCGCTGGTAAGCGTGGGCAAGACATTGCGGAAGGTCTGCGGAATGATGACATAGAGCATCGTCTGCATGCGATTCATGCCAAGGGAACGAGCTGCCTCGTTTTGTCCCGGCGGGATGGACTGGATGCCCGCACGGAAGATCTCGCACAGATAGGCCGCCGAGTTCATGGCCATCACGATAACGCCCAGCGGATAGTTGCCAATATTCACGCCCGCAAGCGGCAGGCCGAAAAACGCGATATAGATCTGCAGGAACGCCGGCGTGCCGCGGATGATGTTGATATAGAACCCCGAGATGCCGTGCAGGATGCGCGAGTTGGAGATGCGCATAAGCGAAAGGATAAAGCCAAAGGGAATGGCCAGCGGGAACGCCACGAGCACGATGGCAAGTGCCATCAAAAAGCCCGAGAACACAACAGGCAAACTGGAGACGATGATGAGCGGGTTGAGGAACAAGCGCAGGAAGCGGTTGGAATTCCATGCCTCAACCCAAGGCTGCTCCTCGAGGAACGACTCAAGCTGGTCGAGTGCCGAAGTGCCCTTGATGGTGAGGGCGGGAATGTTCGCCACATCCTTTTCGGTACCATCGGCGAGCTCATACGTTGCGCTCAGTTGCTCGCTGCCGCCCTGCGTAGGAAAGACGACATGGTAGAGCTCGAGGCGGAAATACTTGCCCGCCTCGGTTGCCTTAGGGAAGGTAGCCTTTACCGTCTGGCCATCGACGCTGTACTTGGGCTTGACGAACGTGCGATCCATAAGGTCTTCGCCGGACAGGATGGTCACGCGCGCGTCCTCAGTGGAAAACTCGGTCCCCTGCGGAAGGGTAACGGTAAATCCGGTGAGGGCCTCGTCTTCATCGGCCTGGAACTCCCAGGTCAGGCGCGTCTCCTTGCCGCCCAGGACGTCGCTGCCAGCATCGGCATTGGGCTGCGCGGTGAGCTTTTGCACCTCAAGGGCACAAGCGGGCGCCGGCGCAAGAACGGCGCCGCAGCCCAAAGCGCAAGCAAAAAGAGCGCAGGCGACAACCAAGCGACGCAGGGCAGCGCGGGCACTACCAAGTGTTGTGTTCACGGGTTCAGTCACGATAAAACTCCTTACGCTCCCGCTCGCCAAAGCACGCGCGAATACGCGCAAAGGCCCCTCCCGCCGTGAGCGAAAGGGGCCGGATGGCTACAAGCGGGGCAACAAACTACTTGATGTTGTACTGCTCCATCAGAGCGTCAACGGTACCGTCCTCGGTAAGCTCCTTCAGAGCCTCGTTGATCTTCTTGGTGAGCTCGGGGTTGTCCTTGTTGACAGCGATGGCATACTCCTCGCCGGTGCTGATCTGCTTGATGGTCTGGCAGTTGTCGAACGAGGATGCAGTGAGCTGGGAAGCAACAGAACGGTTGGTCACCAAAGCGTCGGCCTTAGAAGCCTGAAGTGCAGAGAAGCAGTCCGTAGCGTTCTTGAAAGGAACGAGCTCGGCGTTGGGGAAGTTCTCCTTGGCGAAGGACTCGGCGGTGGAGCCGGACTGGACGGCGATCTTCACGCCCTCCTTGTTGAGCTCGTCGGCATAGTTGTCGCCGGTGATGGTGGTGTTGTCCTTAAGGGTGACGATGGCCTGGTCGTCCATGTAATAGGAGTCGGAGAAATCGACTTCCTTCTTGCGGTCGGGAGTAGCGGTGATAGCCGCGATGGAGCAGTCGTACTTGGTGCCGCTGGCAACGCCTGCTACCAGGGAGTCGAAGTCGACGTTTTTGTACTCGACCTCAAGATCGAGCTTCTCGGCGATCTTCTTGATGAGCTCGAGGTCGAAGCCCTTGTAATCGCCATCCTCCATATACTCAAACGGCTCGTACTCGGCAGAGGTTCCCACGGTCAGCTTGCCCTTGGTGACGAGCTGCACGCTGTCGGACTTCGCGGCAGAACCGGCATCGGCGCTACCAGCGGAGGTGCCACCGTTGCCGGAACAACCGGCAAGGGCGAGAACGGCGGCAAATGCGCCTGCGGCGACTACAGCGCCAAACTTCTTGAACTTGTACATACTTTTCTCCTTCCACGCGTCCCCTCTTGGTCAGGAACGCATAAAACTAGGGGCCATTATGCTCCGCCGTGCATAATGGCCCTCCGAAAAAGTGCTTTGTAACAAAATAGACTTATTTTTATCCACAATTGAAAACAATCGCCCAAACGACTAGTCCCCCTGCAGGCCCCGCAGCAGTTGAATCTCGTGTGCATAACCCGCAAGCTCATTGGGCGTTTCCAGAATAAACGGCAGGCGGCGAAGACGCGGATGAGAAACAATGCGCGCGAAAACCTCCTCGCCCCCGCCAAGCTCGGCAGACCCCAGGTAACCCGCGCCAATGACCTCGTGACGATCCTTATGCGCCCCGCAGGGATTCTTGGAGTCGTTGATGTGAACGGCGCGAAGACGCGAAGCCCCCACCACACGGTCGAACTCATCGAGCACGCCGTCGAGATCGTGCACGATATCGTATCCGGCATCGCTCACATGGCAGGTATCGAGGCATACACCCAAGCAGGCGTCCAGCTCGGGCCGGCGTGTACACACCGCATCGATAATCGCCGCGAGCTCTTCAAAGCGGCTTCCCACCTCGGTACCCTTGCCCGCCATGGTCTCGAGCAGCACACACGTGCGCTGTCCCTCAAACATCACCTGGCACAGCGTATCGGCGATGAGCTCGATACCGCGCTCGATGCCCTGGCCCACATGGGCTCCAGGATGGAAATTATAATAATTGCCCGGCAGCGCCTCCATACGGCGAAGGTCCTCCCCCATCGCCTCGAGCGCGAACTCGCGCGCACGCTCCTTGGCAGAGCAAGGGTTATACGTATAGGGAGCATGTGCCACAAGCGGGCCAAACGAATGCTCGGCCATCAACGATCGCAGCGCGGCCACATCGTCTAAATCGAGTTGACGCACAGAACCGCCGCGCGGGTTGCGCGTGAAAAACGCGAACGTGTTTGCGCCAATAGACAATGCCGTCTTGCCCATTGCCTCGTATCCATCTGAGATGGAAAGATGGCATCCAATCGTTAACATCGCAGCCCCCCTACCCCCGATGAGCACCGTAGAGCGAGTACCAGCCGTCATGCTCGCTCACGGTCAAGGGCACGTCAAACAGATCGCTCATCACGTCGTCGCACAGCAGCTCGTGCTTGGAGCCGTCGGCAAAAATGGATGCGTCTTTGATGAGCAGCACGCGATCGATGGCGGGGATGATGTCCTCCGGATAGTGCGTGACCAGAATGATGGAGCAGCCCTCGGCGGCAAGCGTGCGCATAGTTTCGCGCAGGTGATACATACCCTGCGGGTCAAGGCCCGTACAAGGCTCGTCAAACACCAGCACAGAGGGGTTGCGCACCAGCTCGCGCGCCACGAGTACGCGGCGCACCTGGCCGGTGGAAAGCGTCATGATGTCGCGATCGGCAAGGCTCGCAATGTGCAAACGGTCGAGCGCCTCGAGCGCACGCGCGTGGTCGGCGTCGCTTACCTCGCGATGCATGGGCAAACCCAACGTGCCAAAGATGCCGCCGCACACGATCTCCTCGGCCGGCAGGTGCACGCGCACCTGTTCGTGCATAGTCGAGCTCACGATGCCGAGGGCACGCTTAATATCGTCCAGCAAGGGGCGCTCCTGCCCGCGAAAGCGCACGGGAGGCTCATCACGATACAGCGGGAAAACCTCACGCGTGAGCAACTGGATGAAGGTCGATTTGCCCGCACCGTTAGGCCCGAGCAGTGCCACGTGCTCGCCCTCTGCCAGGCTAAAATCGTCCACGCGCAAAATCGTCTTGCCCGCACGCACCACCTCTGCATCGTGAATGCGAAACAGCGGCGGCATGACGGTCGAACCCGCATCGATACGTTCCTCTTCCATAGATGCGCACTCCCCTTTTTGCATAAACCTCACCAAATTGAAAAGCCGATTGCCTTACTATAGGCAAATCACCGGCGGCGTACGCGCAAAAATCAAAAGGAAGTGCATATGGCAGACATGCTCACCCTCGAAGCCTTTGAGGAGGCCTCCGCAAAGGTCAAGGAGGTCACCCAGGAGACCAAGCTTGTAGAAAGTCCCTCGCTTTCTGCGCAATGCGGCAATCGCGTGTGGCTCAAGCCCGAGAACATGCAGCGCACGGGTGCCTACAAGCTGCGCGGCGCCTACTACAAGATCTCCAAGCTCAGTCAGGAGGAGCTGGACCGCGGCGTCATCACCGCAAGTGCCGGCAACCACGCGCAGGGTGTGGCATATGCAGCCTCGCACGCGGGCGCGCGCTCCGTGGTCGTGATGCCCACCACCACACCGCTCATCAAAGTCGAGCGCACCAAGGGCTACGGCGCCGAGGTCGTGCTCTTTGGCGACGTGTTCGACGAGGCGCAGGCGCACGCTATCGAGCTTGCCGAGCGCGAGGGCCTCACCTACATCCCGCCGTTCAACGACGAGACCATCGCTACCGGTCAGGGCACCATCGCCATGGAGATCATCCAGGAGCTGCCGCTGGTCGACACCATCTTGGTTCCCGTGGGCGGTGGCGGCCTGTCCTGCGGCGTCTCGACCTTTGCCAAGCTGTACAACCCCAAGATCCGAGTGATCGGCGTGGAGCCCGAGGGCGCACCCAGCCTCACGCGCGCGCTCGAAGCTGGCCACACCGTCAAGCTCGACCACGCCAACACCATCGCCGACGGCACCGCCGTGCTTGAAGTGGGCGACAAAGTCTTCCCGTACCTGCAGAAAAACCTCGACGACGTGATTCGCATCCCCGACGAGGAGCTCATCGGCTGCTTCCTCGACATGGTGGAGAACCACAAGATGATCGTGGAGAACTCCGGCTTGCTCACCGTAGCGGCGCTTAAGCACCTACCTGCCGAGAACAAGCGCGTGGTCTCCATCCTCTCCGGCGGCAACATGGACGTCATCACCATGGCAAGCGTCGTGCAGCACGGCCTGATTCAGCGCGGACGCATCTTCACCGTCTCCACGATGCTGCCCGACCGTCCCGGCATGCTCCTCAAGGTGGCAAGCGCCATCGCCGAGCAGAACGGTAACGTCATCAAGCTCGATCACAACCAGTTCGTGACCACCAACCGCAACGCTGCAGTAGAGCTGCGCGTAACCATCGAGGCCTACGGCGAGGAACACAAGCAGCAGATCGTCGAGGCGCTTGCCGCCGCCGGCTTTACCCCGCAGATTGTTCAGACGCAACTGTAAGCCAGCCCAACGCGTTCACAAGTACGTACCTCAAAGCAGATGCCCCTGCAATCGCTCAAGATTTCGGGGGCATTATTTTCCTCACAAACTTTAGCCGTCTAGAGTATTTCCTGCCTTTCGCCAAACTTTTTCAACCGTGAGTCGCAATATTCCTGTATAGTAGCCGCCAACGAGTAAATGCGATGACAGGGCGAGTAGGAGCCTCATCCATCCCACAGCAAGCAGGCGGATCTGAGAACCTGCGGTGGACGGTTCCGAACATTCCCTCGAGCAGCCTCGAGCGAACGCGCACGGCCAGCGGTCACCCCCGCACGGTCCCGATCGGCGCAAGTACCTTTTGGCCGGAAGCCTTCCGTCATAGGCATCGAGCGATGGGCACCGCCATCTGGCTCGCATTTTCTCATCACACCGTTGAGTATCCAACGCAGCGAGAAAGCGAGACACGAGCGTGCAACTTCGAAGCGATGCCATCAAGCGCGGTTTGGCCCGAGCCCCCCACCGCAGCCTCCTTAAGGCAGACGGACTCACCGATGAGGAAATGAACCGTCCGCTCGTCGCGGTCTTTAGCTCCAAAAGCGATATCATCCCCGGGCACAACAACCTGGACAAGATTTCCGAAGCCGTAAAGGCCGGCATCTATATGGCAGGCGGCGTGCCGTTTGAAATCGATACCATCGGCGTATGCGATGGCATCGCCATGAACCACGACGGCATGCACTACAGCCTGGTCTCGCGCGAGACCATCGCAGACAGCTTTGAGATCGCTGTCCAGGGCCACGCTTTCGATGCCGCCGTCTGCATCCCCAACTGCGACAAGATCGTTCCGGGCATGCTCCTGGGCGCACTGCGCGTAAACCTTCCCACCGTCTTTGTCTCGGGCGGCCCCATGCTCCCCGGTCACAAGCAGGGCTGCACCTGCGGCCCCACCACCGACCTCAACTCGCTGTTCGATGGCGTGGGCCAGGTCCAAGCCGGCACCATGACCGACGAGGAGCTCAAGTACCTTGAGGATTCCGCCTGCCCCACCTGCGGATCGTGCTCTGGCATGTTCACCGCCAATTCCATGAACTGCCTGTGCGAGGCGCTGGGCATCGCACTTCCCGGCAACGGCACCATCCCCGCTGTCTATTCCGAGCGCCTGCGCCTGGCCAAGCACGCCGGCATGAAGGTGATGGAGCTGCTGGAGAAAAACATCTGCATCCGCGACATCATCACCCCCGCCGCCATCCACAACGCGATGGAGTGCGATATGGCCTTTGGCGGATCTACCAACACGGTGCTGCACCTTACCGCCATCGCCATGGAGGCCGGCTGCCCCATCACCATGGACGACTGGGACGCCGCATCCGCACGCACCCCGCATCTGGTAAAGCTCCAGCCCTCCGGCCCGCGCCCGCTCATCGACCTGTACGCCGTGGGCGGCGTGCCTGTGGTCATGCACGAGCTGGCCGAGCTCGACTTGCTCGACACGAGTGCCCTTACATGCATGGGCACCTTGCTCGAATACCTCAAGGACTGCACCAAGCCCGCCGATGGTGAGGTCTGCCGCACGCACGACAACCCTATCTCGCCCGTTGGCGCTCTGCGCGTCCTGCACGGCAACATCGCCCCCGACGGCGGCATCGTCAAGAAGGCAGCCGTCGACCCCTCGATGATGAAGCATACCGGCCCCGCCCGCTGCTTTGATTCCGAGGAAGAGGCCTGCGAGGCCATCTTCGGCGGCAAGATCAACCCCGGTGACGTGGTAGTCATCCGCTACGAGGGTCCCGCTGGCGGTCCGGGCATGCGCGAGATGCTCACCCCCACCTCCGCCATCTGCGGCATGGGGCTTTCCACCAGCGTGGCACTCATCACCGACGGCCGTTTCTCCGGCGCCTCCAAGGGCCCGTGCATTGGACACGTGAGCCCCGAAGCCGCAGCCGGCGGCCCCATCGCCCTTATTCACGAAGGCGACATGGTGACCGTCGACATCGAAGGCGGCAAGCTCGATGTCGACGTTTCGGACGAGGAGATGGCCGCTCGCCGCGCCTCCTTCACGGCACCCGCACCCAAACACAATCACGGCGTGCTTGCCAAGTACGCAAAACTCGTTTCCAGCGCAGATAAGGGGGCGTATATCGGATGACAACACTCGAAGAAAAGCTCGCGATGAGGAAGGCCGCCATCGAGGGCCGTCCGTTCGGTCCCGGCTCGAAAACCGAGCACGAGGGCAAGACCATGACCGGCGCCCAGGCTGTTATCGCCAGCCTTGAGGCCGAGGGCGTCGATACGCTCTTTGGCTACCCCGGCGGCCAGGCCATCAAGATTTACGACGCGCTGTACGACTCCAAGAAGATCCACCATGTGCTTGCCCGCCACGAGCAAGGTGCCACGCACATGGCAGACGGCTATGCCCGTGCCACCGGCAAGGTGGGCGTGGTGCTGGTCACCTCCGGTCCCGGCGCCACCAACACGGTGACGGGCATCGCCACCGCCTATATGGACTCCGTGCCCCTCGTGGTCATCACCGGCCAGGTCACGCGCGGCGTCATCGGCACCGACGCGTTCCAGGAATCCGACATCGTGGGCATCACCATGCCCGTGGTCAAGCACTCCTTCCTGCTCCAGTCCACCGACGACCTTACGCGCACGTTCCGCGAGGCATTCTATATTGCGAGCACCGGTCGCCCCGGCCCCGTCCTTATCGATATCCCCAGCGACCTGTCCAGCGCAGAGATGGTCTTCCATTACCTTGACAAGATCAGCCTGCCCAGCTACCGCCCCACCTATAAGGGAAACGCCAAGCAGGTGCGCCAGGCCGTGGCATGCATCCAGGAATCCAAGCGTCCGCTCATCTACGCCGGCGGCGGTATCGTGACAAGCCACGCCTGCTCCGAGCTCACCGAACTTGCCGAGCGCATGCAGATCCCCGTGGTCACCTCGCTCATGGGCAAGGGCGCCATGCGCTGCTCCAACCCGCTGAACCTCGGTCCTGTGGGCATGCACGGCTCCAAGTACGCCAACATGGCCGTCACCGAGTGCGACCTGCTCATCGCCGTGGGCGCGCGCTTCTCCGACCGCGTGACCGGCAAGGTCGATGAGTTTGCCCCGCATGCCAAAATCATCCACATCGATATCGACCCGGCCGAGATCGGCAAGATCATCGACCCGGCTGTGCCCATCGTGGGCGACGCGAAGGTGGTGCTCGGCGCCATCAACGACCGCCTCGAGAAGACCGAGGCGCAACCCGTAGGTACCGAGTGGGTCAAGACCGTGTGCGAGTGGCGCAAGCGCTGGCCGCTTTACACCGAGGACTTTGAGGATTTCCCCGGTATGATCGCACCCGAAGTCGTGCTCTCCCACCTTTCCGACAAGCTCGATCCCGAGGCCTCCATCGTCACCACCGAGGTGGGCCAGCACCAGATGTGGGCGCACCAGAACATCCATCGCGAGCACGCGCGCACGTTCCTGTCGAGCGGTGGCCTGGGCACCATGGGCTTTGGCTTCCCCGCCGCTATTGGCGCCAAGATCGGCTGCCCCGAGGACGAGGTCGTCTGCATCGCAGGCGACGGCTCCTTCCAGATGAACTCACAGGAAATGGCCACCGCCGCCATCAACAAGGTGGGCGTCAAGGTGCTCATCATGGACAACCGCGCCCTGGGCATGGTTCACCAGTGGCAGCGCCTGTTCTACAACGAGCGCTACTCGTTCACCGAGCTCGACGCCAACCCCGATTTCGTCAAGCTCGCCGACGCCTACGGTTGGCAGGCAGCGCGCATCAGCAAGCCCGAGGAGATCGACGGGGCGCTCGACGCGATGCTCTCGGCGGAAGGCCCCTACCTGTTGGACGTTCAGATCCCCATCGATCAGACGGTCTACCCGATGGTCGCCCCCGGCGCGCCAATCGACGATATCATCGGCGCACTCGACGTCACCCTTGGCGGCGTGCGCGTGAGCGAGAAGGGCTTCGGGCCCAAGAAGGGAGGCGAGTGATCATGAAGCACATCTTGTCCGTTCTCGTCGAGAATAAAAGTGGCGTGCTTTCACGCGTCACCGGCATGATCTCGCGTCGCGGCTTCAACATCGAGTCCCTTACCGTCGCCCCTACCGAGGACGAAACGCTCTCGCGCATGACCATTATCGTGGAGGCGGACGAGGTGGGCTTTGAGCAGATCACCAAGCAGCTCCATAAGCTCGTAAGCGTCTTTAAGATTTCCGACCTCACCGAGGCCGATGCTATCGAGCGTGAGCTTGTGCTCTTCAAGGTGCTCGCCACGCCCGAGAGGCGCCACGAGATCATCGAAATCGCAAACGTCTTTCGTGCCAAAGTGGTCGACGTGGGCAAAAACACGCTCACCGTCGAAGCCACGGGAACCCCCTCCAAGCTCGACGCCATGGAAGATCTCTTCCGCGGTTATGGCATTCGCCAGCTCACGCGCACCGGCAAGATCGCGATGTCCCGCGGGGCACACGACCACGACCTATAACGCCTTGTGCCACGGCGCGGCCGCACATCCATTCATCGGTTTATCCGCCCATCCGGCGAATAGATAGCCCCCACGGGCGCACATGTCACACCTACCAACGATTTTAAGGAGACAAACGACATGGCAGTTACCATTTATCACGAGCAAGATTGCGACCCCAGCATCATCCAGGGCAAGAAGGTCGCCATCATCGGATACGGCTCCCAGGGCCACGCTCATGCACTCAACCTCATGGACTCCGGCTGCGACGTGCGCGTCGGTCTGCGCGAGGGTTCCTCCTCTGCCGACAAGGCCCGCGAGGCAGGCCTTAAGGTGACCGACATGGCCACCGCTGCCAAGGAGGCCAACGTCATCATGATCCTCACCCCCGACGAGACGCAGCCCGCCGTCTACAAGGAGTTTGTGGAGCCCAACCTGGAGGCCGGCGACACCCTGTGCTTTGCCCACGGCTTCAACATCCACTACGGCTACATCAAGGCTCCCGAGGACGTCAACGTCATCATGATCGCCCCCAAGGGCCCGGGTCACATCGTTCGCCGTCAGTACACCGAGGGCTCCGGCGTGCCCGACCTGGCTTGCGTCTACCAGGACGCCACCGGCGACGCTTGGGACATCGCCCTCTCCTACGCTTGGGGCTTGGGCGGCGCCCGCTCCGGCATCATCAAGTCGACCTTCAAGGACGAGACCGAGGAGGATCTCTTTGGTGAACAGGCCGTGCTCTGCGGCGGCCTCGTCGAGATGATCAAGGCCGGTTTCGAGACCCTGACCGAGGCCGGCTACCCCGAGGAGCTTGCCTACTTCGAGGTCTATCACGAGATGAAGATGATCGTCGACCTCATGTACGAGAGCGGCATCCACTTCATGAACTACTCCATCTCCAACACCGCCGAGTACGGTGAGTACTATGCCGGCCCCAAGGTCATCAACGACGAGAGCCGCCGTGCCATGAAGGAGATTCTCGCCCGCATCCAGGACGGCAGCTTTGCCCAGGAGTTCGTGGACGACTGCAATAACGGCCACAAGTGGCTGCTCGAGCAGCGCGAGGCCATCAACGAGCACCCGATCGAAAAGACCGGCGAGAAAATCCGCTCCATGTTCAGCTGGATCAAGAAGTAACTCGAGCGCAGATTTTCACATCGCGCACAACGAAAAACGGTCGCCCCGCACACCCCGGGCGACCGTTTTTTCATCGATGTGACAAAAAGTCGACAGGTTTATTTTGTCACATTTTCACACGGCCTTCATATTTGGCCGCGCACAGCAAATGCCGTGCTCGGCAGGACTCTACTCGATGAGCATCGCATCGCCAAAGCTAAAGAAGCGATACCGTGCTTTGACGGCCTGCTCGTAAGCGTCCATCACCTGATCGCGCGAGGCAAGCGCCGAGACAAGCATCATGAGCGTGGAGCGCGGCACATGGAAGTTGGTGATGAGCGCGTCCACCACGTGGTAGGTGCTTCCCGGCATGAGATAGAGCTGCGTGGTCGCGTTCTCATGCACGGTGATATCACCGCGGCCGAGAGTATCGGCGCCATCAGCACGATTCTCGAAGTACAGTGCGGTGACGGGTTTTGGGGCCACGGGCGCATCCGCATCAAAGGCGCTTTCGAGCGAGCGCACAGCGGTGGTCCCCACGGCAATCACGCGATGGCCCGCCGCCTTGGTGGCATGTACGGCATCGACCACCTCGGCCGGCACATGATAGCGCTCGGTATGCATGACATGCTGAGTCGGGTCGTCTTCTTCCACCAGACGGAACGTATCGATACCCACTTCAAGCTCGACAGCGGCAAAGTGCGCACCCTTATCCTCGATGCGCTGCATAAGCTCGGGCGTGAAGTGCAGACCCGCCGTTGGCGCCGCAGCCGAATGCTCTTCGGGCATTGCGTAGACGGTCTGGTACTTCTCGGGATCGCCCTCGTAATCGGTAATATAGGGAGGCAGCGGCACATGGCCCGCGGCGTGAATGGCCTCGTCAAGCGTGCGCGACTCGCCCGTTGCGGGATCGGTGCCCTGAGGCTCAAAGCGAACCAGGCGACCACCACGACTGTCCTCAACGTAATCGGTAACCTCGGCAGTCAACACGACCGGCGCGCTCTCGGGAGCATGGGCGCCGCCCGCACGATATTCGATCTTCGCGCCGGGCTTTAGGCGCTTACCGGGCTTGACCAGGCATTCCCATACGTGACCCAAAGGATCAACGTCCTCGCGGCGCTTGAGCAAAAGCGTCTCTACCACTCCGCCAGTCTCCGCTTTGCGCCCCATCAGGCGCGCCGGCATCACGCGGGTCTTGTTGATGACCAGCAGATCACCCGGCTCGATGTAATCGATGATGTCGCGGAAAATGCGGTGTTCGACCGTCCCGCCGTGCTCCAACGCCACGGCGTCTGTGGCGTCGCTTCCCTTGCGGTTAAGTACAAGCAGACGGCACGAGTCGCGCGGCTCGGCAGGCGCCTGGGCGATAAGTTCCTCAGGCAAGGTGTAATCAAAATCATCGGTACGCATGGTCACGATTGGCATCCCCTTTTAGTCAAAGTTCGTTGACCATCCTAGCATGACCGCGCAAACTCAACGCAAAACATACGACCCAGGCCCACTGCGCATTAAAAACGCCACGGCACCTGTGCGATGCCGTGGCGTTAATTCCGGTCGATACGACCGTCGTCGCTGTAACTTACCGAACCTTAGTAGTTCTCGGCCTTAACCTCAAAGTAGGCCTGCGGATGGTTGCAGACCGGGCAAACGTCCGGAGCCTTCGTACCCACGACGACGTGACCACAGTTGCGGCACTCCCATACCTTGACCTCGCTCTTCTCGAAGACAGCAGCGGTCTCGACATTGTGAAGCAACGCGCGGTAGCGCTCCTCATGGTGCTTTTCAATCTCGCCCACCTCGCGGAACTTCGCGGCAAGCTCGGGGAAGCCTTCCTCCTCGGCGGTTTTGGCAAAGCCGTCGTACATGTCGGTCCACTCAAAGTTCTCGCCATCGGCTGCAGCGGCGAGATTCTCGGCGGTATCACCGATGCCCTCGAGCTCGCGGAACCACATCTTGGCGTGATACTGCTCGTTTGCAGAGGTCTTACGGAAGATCTCTGCAATCTGCTCGAAGCCCTCCTTCTTTGCGACAGAAGCGAAGTACGTGTACTTATTGGTTGCCTGCGACTCACCGGCAAAGGCAGCCGCCAAGTTTTTCTCGGTCTGGGTTCCAGCGTATTTAGACATCGTTCCTCCTCTACGCCGCAGCATCGACACCGCGGCACTGTTGGCATATGGCATACCTACCCGGCTTGCTGTGGATTGAATCGCACGGGCGCTTTTGCGGCGCCGGCGACACAGAGTCGTCAAGTGAAAACTCCTATGCAAAATGCATTCGTATTCGATTGAGCAAAAGCGCGAGAGTCAAAGCGACACTCGAAGGCAAAGCTAAGTATCGACCCTTGAAAGACATGTTCGACCCCCACTCTGTCGCGATATATCAACTAGGTCGCAACAAAAAATAACTTCGCTGCAACATGCACTGATCTATCTGGTAAAAAAGTTTAGAAATGCGCGATGGGGGCCTTCGGAACCCCTTCATTTATCAATGTATAAATGCTTTAACATGCAAAATGGTTCATGAACGCCGTTCATGAACCATCCTCAAACCTTCAAATGCCCCATATGAGCCAAAAAGACATCTTGCCATCGCGCAATATTTGACTTTTTTGCCATTTCGGAGCAGCCGGCCTGCAGTCAAGCGCCCTAAAACGTCAATATGGGAAAACCGAAGTTTTCTTGATACATTTATACAGCAGATTTGGACATTTTTATACATTTTATACTATCGTTCCGCTTCCCAGACGCTCGGCAAATCAGCCCAACCCGACTTCGAACCGCAGCATTCAACAGGCGCAGGCCTGCTAACAAAGCGAGAACTAATCCAAATCTAGATTCCTCGTCAGACCATAGCCATTACCTATATACATCGATAAATTCTTAGTAGTTCCCTATGACAAAAGCTGCTGCCATACTCTGGTTTACCAATCAAACCAGAGAGAGGACCCCAATGCCCACTACCCATAACGCACCGTTTCGCTACGACATCGTCGGAAGCTTTCTGCGCCCCGACGTGCTCAAGCAGGCTCGCGCTGACCATGCCGCAGGCATCATCGATGACGCCGCGCTCAAGACCGTCGAAGACGTTGCCATCCGCGACCTCGTAGCCAAACAAAAGGCCGCCGGCCTACACGTAATCACCGATGGCGAGTTTCGCCGCAGTTATTGGCACCTCGACTTCATGTGGGGACTCAACGGTATCGAGCGCCGCGCGAGCCGCACCGGCTATATGTTCCACGACGAGGAGACTACGGCCGATACCGCCGTCGTTACCGGCAAAATCTCCGGTGAGAACCATCCGTTCGTCGAGCACTTCAAGTTCGTAAAGGCACTCGAGGAGAACGGCCAGGTCGCGCGCCAGACCATCCCCGCCCCCGTCCAGACCTACTCCGAGGTGATTCTTGACCGCTGCGATGGGCAGGTCGAAAGCCTGCGCTCCGTTTACCCGTCAGACGAGGCCCTCATCGAAGGCATCGCTGCTGCTTACCGCACCGTCATCGCCGACCTCTACGCCGCAGGTTGCCGCAATATCCAGTTTGACGACTGCACCTGGGGCATCTACTGCGACACGGACTTCGTGGCCAAGACCGGTATGAGCCCGGTTGACATCCAAAAGGTCTCCGAGCTGGGCGTTCGCCTCAACAACCTTGCGATTGAGGGCAAACCCGAGAATCTGGTGATCACCACGCACGTGTGCCGCGGCAACTACCACTCGACATACGCCTTCGAGGGTGGCTACGACCCCATCGCACCGTACCTGTTCGCCCACGAGAACGTCGACGCTTTCTACCTTGAGTTCGACACGCCGCGTGCCGGAACCTTCGAACCGCTCAAGTATGTAGCGCCCGGCAAGAAGGTCGTGCTCGGCCTCGTGACTTCCAAGCAGCCCGGCCTTGAGTACGAAGAGCTCTTGATCGACCGTATCAATGAAACCGCCAGGTACGTGCCGCTCGAGAATCTTTATCTCTCCCCGCAATGTGGCTTTGCCTCCTGCGAATGCGGCAACAAGCTTACCGAAGATGAGCAATGGGCAAAGATCGCCCTGGTCAAGCGCGTGGCCGAGCGCGTGTGGGGCTAAACAGCCTCTCGGGTATCGCAGCAAAACTCATTTATTTACATAGCGCGGCGCGCAGAGCCATGGGCATCTGCGCGCCGCGCTTTGTTGCAACGGGAACTTGCGCCTACAAATCCTCTCGCTCAAAGGCCATGCTCATGCAGTGAGGACCTCCCCTACCGCGCGAAAGCTCGGATGACGGGACCTCGATAAGGTCGAACCCGCTCTTATACAGGAGGTCGTTCGTGACCGAATTTCGCTGGTAGACAATAACCTTGCCGGGACTTACGGCCAGCGTGTTGGCGCCGTCATTCCACTGCTCGCGGGCAGCCGCCAACGGGTCGCCACCACCGCATTCGTAGATTCGAACGAAATCGACCCCAATCGCATCGGCCAGTACACTCTCGAGCGGCATCCCCTCGAGGCTCCTGATGGCAGTCGAGCCAGCGCTTGCCCCACGCGTCAGCTCAAAAACCTTAAGCGTCCCGAGAATCCCGGGGTGCACCAAAAAGGCGTCGACATCAAGCTGCGTAAACACCGTGTCCAGATGCATGCACGAGCGTTTGCGCGGAATCGAAAACGCCAAAACCCGGTCGACGCCAGAGGCGGGACTCCCCCACAGCAGCGTCTCGGCGAGAGCGTCGATACCGGAAGCATCGGTCCTTTCGGAAATGCCGATGCCAATCGTACTCGGCCCGAGCACGAGAATGTCTCCGCCCTCGATACATCCGCTCGCCTCATGGCCGGGCTCGCGCCACACGGGCGTGCCCGCATAGACAGGATGATGCTTGAAAACAATCTGCCCAAACAACGGCTCGCGGCGGCGCGTAACCGACCACATACTGTTAAGCGACACGCCCTGTCCGATGATGGAAAAGGGGTCTCTCGTAAAGTACAAGTTAGGAATGGGATCGATAAGAAGGCCACCGCGCTCATTACCGTCTGCTGCAACAACATCGGCAAGCGAACGGCACGCCCCGCTCGTGCAAAGCTCGAGCTCGTCAGCCCTGATACCTTCAATCAGCTTGTCAACAAGGACAAGGGGGTCCTCAATCCTTTCGAGCTTATCTTTCACCGCCTCAAGAACCGAAGGGGAAGAAACACCCGACTGCGCGAGCCAACAATCCAGGAGCTCTTCCCGGGCAGCCGCGCTCGACGCGATCGACTCGGCAACGAGCTGGTCAAGGTACAGAACCTCAACGTCGTTTTCGCGCAGAAGCTCGGCAAATCTATCGTGCTCCTCTTGCGCCGCCGCAAGATACGGGATGTCATCGAACAGCAAACGTCCCATACTGTCCGGCGAGAGATTGAGAAACTCTCTGCCCGGTCGATGGAGCATGACTTTTTTCAACCGGCCGATCTCGGACCGGATATGTAGGCTATCACCCATAATTCTCCCTGGTTTATCGTCTTGGCCGTATTATCCCCGCTTTGGGCGTTTGATACCCTTGGAATCGAGGAACGACCAGAGGGGCAAAAACAGGTACAGGCTCGCCGCGCTTCCAAATGAAGCAAATAATCCCACTTAGGGACGCGGTCACGAGCTCTAAATGGGATTATTTGCTTCATTTGCGCAGAGGGGCGAGCCGGTTCCCGCACGGCGCGGTGGCACTGGTCGAATTTACTTCTTGTGCGCAGTTGGGTGCCACCCGAGCGGCCCCTTCGGTTCCTAACATGCTCGTAAGAAAGCGCACGCACGACACACCGTCCAGGGTCGTCATGTAAACTTTCGAGGAAAGCATGTAAACCATCGAGGAAACCGAATCTATAGAGGAGACCCCATGGCTCAAGATCCCCGCACCTCCCAGGACGAGGTCCAGCACCTGCCCGTAGACTCGACTGAGACCTTGCCGCTCTTGACCACCGCAGACCCCGAGCAGCAAGATTCTTCCATCTCCGATGAAGAGGCATACGCTAAGCTCAAAGCCAAGCGTGCCGAACGCCGCCGCAAGAAGCTCATCCGTCGCGGCATTGTCGCGGGCGTCATCGCCGGCATCATACTCATCGCTGTCGTTGCGACCGCTATCATGAGCTCGAAGCCGCAGTCCACAAACGAGCCCGTACTCGAGACGGTCCAGGAAGGAACGTTTACGACCTCGGTTGAGGCAAAAGGCCAGCTCAAGCCTATCTCGGCATCGGTGGTCTCCCCTACCGTCGACGGAACCGTGGCAGAAATCAACGTACAGACGGGCCAGCAGGTCAATGCCGGCGACGTGCTTATGACCATCAAGAACGACGGCCTCGATCGCGACGTTGCCGAGGCCCAGCGCGCCCTCGCCGCGGCGCAGGAGGACCTCGCCACCGCAAAAAGGGCCCTAGCCAGCGCACAGAGCGCACCGGCCATCGACGATGAGGGCAACCCTGCCTCTACCGACACCTCCTCGGAACAAAGCGCCGTCTCGAGCGCCCAGCGCTCGGTAGAATCCGCCCAGGCGGCCCTCGACCAGGCCAATGCCCGCGCCGCCGAGCGCACCGTAAAGGCACCCAGCTCGGGCAGCATCGTGGAGCTCAACGCCAAGGTTGGCGCCACCGTCTCGGGCGGCATGGTCATGGGCGAGGGCGACACGAGCGGCGGCAAGCAGTGCATGCAGATCGCCGACCTCTCCAAAATGAAGGTGACGGTCCAGGTGGGTGAAAAAGACATCGCAAAGATCGCCGTGGGCCAAACCGCCAACGTCACCTATCCCGCATTTCCCGATATCACGAGCCAGGGAACCGTCACTGCCATCGCCTCGGTGGCAAGCGGTGATGGCGGCGATGGCGTGAACTTCGACGTCGACATCCTCATCGACGCGCCCGACAAACGCCTAAAGCCCGGCATGACCGCCGAGGTCTCGATCATCACTGAACAGCTGGACAACGTTGTCATGGTTCCGACCCTCGCCCTCATGACCGGTGATGGCGACACACACTACGTCAACCTGGCAACCGACGAGACGGGCACCGAGACCCGCCGCGTTGAAGTAACCATCGTGACCCAAAATGACGACGAGGCCGTAGTGGGCAAGGTTGAGGTCGAGCACGACGACCAGGGCAACGAGATCAATCCAAACGTTCCCGTAACCAAGCTGCGCGGCGGCGACACTCTTGTGGTCGACACGGAATCCGGCTCCAGCGATGCCGACGCTCCCGCAGACGCTACGCCATATGAGGACATGTAATGCGCCCCGTCATCGACATCCGCAACGTGCATCGCATCTTTGAGAGCGAGGCCGGCTGCGCGCACATCCTCCATAACGTAAGCCTAGCTGTAGATCCGGGCGAGTTCGTGGCCATCACCGGCCCTTCCGGCTCGGGCAAGTCGACGCTCATGAACATCCTGGGCTGCTTGGACAAGCCGACGGCAGGCGACTACTACTTGCAAGGACTCAACGTGGCCGAGCTCGATGACGACGAGCTTACCGAGGTGCGCGCCTTGAGCATCGGCTTTGTCTTCCAGAGCTTCAACCTGCTGCCGCGCCTATCGGTTATCGAAAACGTGATGCTCCCTCTCTCCTACACCAATGTACCGCGCTCGCAGCGCGAGATGCGCGCCGTCCATGCGCTGCAAGCGGTGACGCTTCCCGTCGACCACTGGGACCATCGCATATCCGAGCTCTCGGGCGGCCAGATGCAGCGTGTCGCCATCGCGCGAGCGCTCGTCAACGATCCGCCCATTATCCTGGCCGACGAACCCACGGGCAACCTTGACTCGACCACCGGAGCCCTCGTCATGGAAACGTTCCACAAGCTCCAAGAGCGCGGCAAGACCATCGTGCTCATCACGCACGACCCCGGCATTGCCGCTGAGGCCGACCGAGCCGTGACCATCCGCGACGGCCGTCTGCACGCAGGCGCCTATATTCCGGGCGCAGCGCACATGCGAAGTGCCACCAACGTTGCCAGTGCCACCGGATTTCGATCCGACATCGCTGCACTTCCCACCCTGCAACCACGAGAGGGGGCGACGCTATGAGCATCCGCGATTTGATTCGCGAGGCGCTGCACTCGCTTGAATCCAACAAGGGTCGAAGCCTGCTTACCATCTTGGGCATCGTCATTGGCATCGCCTCGGTCATCGCCATGACCTCGCTCATCGGCGGCATCCAAAACGGTCTCATCAACAGTTTGGGCCTCAATGCGGCACGCATGATCCAAATCTATTCATCAGAAAACCTCACCGATTCGGATATCGAGAAACTGCGTAAGACGGTTCCCCAGATCGAGCAGATAGGCATCATCGACAACGCCTATACCGATTATCAAAAAGGCGACACCACATATAATGTCTCAACTGAGGGCATGGACATCTCCGCACTCAAGATTAAGGGGTATGACGAGCCCCTCTGTGGACGCTCCTATACTGAGGCCGAGGCCAAGACCGGCGCGCGTGTGGCGATGATCAGCCGCAACGGCGCTGAACAACTTTTTGGCCAAAACATGGAAGACGCCCTGGGAAAGACAATCAAGGTATCGAGCGGCGAAGTGCGCATCATCGGCGTGGTCGATAATGGCGCCGAATCCCTGGGATCGCTGTCGCTCATCATACCGAGGGCGACAATCGCCGCGCTGTTCACGGACTCGAATAGCGTATTCCCCAACGTGAGGGCCCTCGCACGAGAAGACGCCGATATCGACGAGCTGTGCAATACCATCAAGACCAAGATTCAGGAATTCAAGGGGCTGAGCGGCGACGATGAAAGCGGAGACGTCATGGTCAGCTCGATGAAAAGCGCTATCGACGCCATGAACTCCTTTATGGGCTCGTTCTCGCTCATCATGGGCGCCGTGGCGGGCATCTCGCTTTTGGTGGGTGGCATCGGCATCATGAACATGATGCTCACCAACGTTACCGAACGCATCCGCGAGATCGGTATTCGCCGCGCCCTGGGCGCGAGCAGGCGCGATATCACAGCCCAGTTCCTGGCCGAATCCTCGGCGCTGTGCATCACGGGCGGCATCCTGGGCGTGGTCATCGGATACCTGCTTGCCTGGGCGCTGACGCTTTTTGCCGCAAACTCCGGCATCCTAAATGAGCTTGGCGCAAGCGGAAGCATCATCCCGAGCTTTTCCATCACAACGGTACTGCTCGCCTTTGCGGTATCCGTAGGTATAGGCGTGATCTTTGGCTTCTACCCCGCTCGCCGTGCAGCAAAGCTCGACCCGGTGGAGTGTCTGAGGTATCAGTAGGGCGACTGTGGGTGTGGGCGGTCACGGGCATTGGCATTTTCGTACGCTGGCGATTGCGCGGACTGGCGATTGCCGACGTGGGCGATTGCGGGCGTTGGCACATGTCCGTGCTGACGATTGCCAGCACGGACTCTTGCAAGCACAGGCCTCTGCGGGCACGAGCGGGCGCTCGACACTCGATGGCCGCTGGACATGAAATGGCCGCCCGACGCACAGCGACCGCCTGACGGCGCCCATCCATCTAGCCCTGCATGACAGTGCACCGCAGGGCGCCGTCACAGCTTCAAAACGGGACCTAAGGGTCTAGGCGCACAAAGCGAGCCTGCGCATACTTGGTGGTAACAGCCCACGCGTTAAGGAGGCTCACCCCATGGACGAGTTCTTTGCCATCAAGTGCCAAAACTGCGGCGGTCCCATGTACTCGCACCAGGCCAATCGCTCATTTGAGTGCGCCTACTGCGGAACGACCACACCGTGGGCTCCGGGCGCGGGAGAGCCCAAGAGCACTCTGGGCATTCGGCATCAAACGCTTCAAGTTGTCGACGGTCTGCTCAAGCTCACCCATGTCTCGCAGCTCGAAACGCCCGAAGACCCCGATTGGTATTTCTTCAATCCCCATTGGCGCAACCAAACGGTGCTCGAGCATCTTCTATGGGAAGACCGCGCCACCGCTTCTGAGTACCAAGAAGCCGAGCACGTGACCATCCCTTGCCCGTTTTGTGGTGCGGCCTTTGAGGGCTCGTCGACACAGCGCGTGTTCGAGTGCCCGTCGTGTGGCAATAAAATCGGTGTCGCCGACCTGCTCAAACCCGGCGCATTCAGCAAGCGCCTGACCATGGGCGTTGGTGCGGAATACGTGCCCGAACAGGGAATTCCATGCACGATTACCGAGCAACAGGCGCGCGCCAACGCTTTGCACCTCGTGCGGCAATACCCCGATGCCTTTGCAGGCCATAACGTGGAAGACGCCATTCAAAACGATATGATGCTCTTCTACTTCCCCATGGCGCTTGCCGACCTGCGTATGATGGCGTCCTTCCCAGGCAAGGGCCTGAATAAGGAAGCACTGGTGTATTACGAGGTGCTCGACTGGGCGTACCCCCGAGCCAATTACCTGGATGTTCGCCTTATGGGAATTCTCGAGCCCTGGGATTTCTCGAAGGTCGCCCCGTTCGACCCCGCAATGCAGGAGGGTGACTTCCGCGTGATCGCCGTCGATGCCTCGACCAAAGACAACGTCGTTATCGACAAGCTAGCGCTCGATATCGCGGGCAATGACGCCGAGTCCGCCCTAGGATTCAACAAAAAGAGCATCCGCAAGTGGGCTCGCAAGGCGCGCAGGCACAAGGACGGCCTGGTCATGGTGCCCGTGTACTTTGTTGACCGTCCAGCGGCGGATGGTCGAGACGACGAACAGGTGCGCATCGCCGTCAACGGACAGACCGGTCGCGCGGCAGCAGTGGTGTTCAGCGAAAAGCGCGAGACGCACATCGTGGCGCCCCTCAATCCGAGCCTGCGCCTTTCGAGCGAAAGCACCGTGCATGCAACGCCTATCGAGGTCAAGTGCATCAAGTCGCCGTTCTTGTACCAGATCGTCCGCCGAGGTGGCGAGGGCACCGGGCAGCAAACCGCTGCGGCAAGCCAGGGTGCGTATCGAGAGGAAAAGACCAAGCGCAGGGGGCTCTTCGGCGCAATTTTTGGAAAGTAGCCGAGTGACCCGGCAGAAAATGGGACCAGGGCGCCGCCGAAGTGTATCTTCCGGCGGTGCCCCTTTTGTTGACGGCAGCGGTTGCAGCGGCTTGGAGCGGTGCTGGCCCTGAACGAGCGGCAGGTTTGCCGCGCCCGCGGACAGACCGACCATCGAGAACGATGCTGTTCCTGGGCGAGTGGCGGCTTTTAATGCACTTGCGAGCACGGCACCCGTTTGGGCCATTGCATCGTTTCAAATGAGTGGCGGTTTTCGAACATTTTTGAACGAGTGGCGGTTTTTGAAAGGCCTCAGGGCCAGATACGGCCCGATTCTGCACGATTATCCGCCACTCATTTCAAAATGCACGATTCACCGCCACACGTTAGCGAGAAAAGCAGCCCGGAACGCCATCCGCAAGCACCCCATCGGCACCGCCGCGCTACGCCTCCAGCGTTACGCCTCCAGGAAGGCACCCGTCTGACGACCCCACAGGCTCGCATACTCGCCGCCCGCATCCACAAGCTGCGCGTGCGTGCCGTCTTCCACGATTTTGCCATCGGCAAGCACCACAATGCGATCGAGCGCCGCCACCGTGGAGAGGCGGTGCGCCACCACAATCGAGGTGCGCCCGCGCATGAGGTTCTCGAGCGCCTCCTGCACCAGCGCCTCGGACTCGCTGTCGAGAGCAGATGTCGCCTCGTCAAGCACCAAGATCGGAGCGTCGGTCAAAATGGCACGCGCGATAGCCACGCGCTGGCGCTGCCCGCCCGAGAGCTTAACGCCGCGCTCGCCCACCATGGTGTCAAACCCCTGTGGCAGACGGTCGATAAACTCGGTCGCGTTAGCCAAGCGAGCCGCCTCGAGGATCATGTCGTCGGTAGCGTCGGGGCGCCCGTAGGCGATGTTCTCGCGAATAGAACGATGGAACAGCAGCGCCTCCTGCGGCACATAGGCAACCTGGCGGCGCAGGCTTTGCTGCGTACAACGCGAGACGTCCTGCCCATCAACAAGCACGCGGCCGCCCTGAACGTCGTCCAGGCGAAGCAGCAGCTTGGTGAGCGTCGTCTTGCCCGAGCCCGATTTGCCCACCAGGCCCACGCGCTGGCCCGCCGGCACGTGCAGCGTAAGGTCGTCAAACACGCTCTCGCCCGATGCTGCATCGCGATAGGCAAAGTTCAAGTGCTCGAAATCAATCGCGCCCTCGTCTACCTTAAGCTCGGGAGCGTCCTCGTCATCTGCCACCAAGCGTGGCTCGTCCAGCACGCGCGTCATCTCGGCGGCGTCGCCCAGCGCACGGTTGATGCGCTGCATCATGGAGCTCACGTAATTGAGCCGCATGGTGAGGTTGTACGTGTAGGTAAAGATCAAAACGAGCGCACCGGCCGAGATGCCAAACCACGCGTTGCCGCCCGCCACGAAAACGCTCACCACGGCCATAGTGATAACGATAAGGCCGGAAGTCGTGAAGTTGCGCTGCATCATGGCGTGCATCGAAACCGTCTCGGCATCGCGCGCGGCACGGTCGGCGGTGTCGAATAGATCGCGTTCAAAGTCCTCTCGGCCGCAGGTCTTAACAGCCAAGATATTGGTCACAGCGTCGGAAAGCACGCCCGAGAGCTTGTTTTGCGCAGCGGACGTGGCGGCAGAAAGCGGCATGATGCGCTTGTACATCACCCATACAAAAGCGATGTAGACAATCATAATGAGGACCAGAACCGCTGTGAACAGCGGCACCACCGGCGCCAGGGCCGCAACCGTGCAGATAACCGAGGTGATCGTGGGAATGAGCGAGTAAACGGTCACATCCACCAAGCCGGTGTAGCCACTCATGAAGCGACTCGTCTGACTCACGAGCGATCCGCCAAAACGGCTGGTGTGAAACGTCATGGACTGGTTGGAGAGCGTGTCAAAGCACAGACGTGCCAGATGATAATTACCGGCGATCTCGAGCTTGTAGACGGTATAGTCCTGCAGCTTGGAAAGAATTTGGCCCACCAGGTTAACGAGCACGAGCGCGAGAATATACGGCCCAAAGACCTCGAATACCTGATTGCCCGACACGGGACCGGCTTGAACACGGTCGACGATAAGCGCCATGACATAGGTGTTGGCAAACGTAAGCAAGAAGATGTAGCCCGCAGACGAAAACACCGAAAGGAAGACGATCAGCGGCTGCGTGCGCGTGACGTCCCAAAATCGCCGCAGCGTTCGACGCACGGTCGATCGCTTGAGCGGGCTGGTGCTTCGCTGAGACATGGGCTTCCTTTCGCTGATGATGGGCGAAACGATATTGTTGCATATTGAGGGTGGCGCGGATGCCGGCACAGCGTCGACAGCCTGCCGGCATCCGCCCGCCCCCACCAAGTTCCGCCGTTTTTCTCCAGAAACAACTTTGTGTCACAATCCAAAGCAGCGCAATCTAGATATGGGGGCGAATCGCCTTGGAAATACAGACGAACGACGATGTGACGCTGCGCGATATTCGTCAAGAAGACATCGCCGACTACATCCGATGGGAAACCGTCGAGACCGAATGGCAACTTTGGGATGCCCCTTGGCTTTACGAAGGACGTACCCCCGAGCAATGCGAGCGCGAACTCAAGGAATATATCGAGAAACTCGGGCGCTGGGTTTCCGAAGCATCCGAGTATTCCGATTCGAGCATTCGCAGCCGTTTTGAGATCGACTATCAGGGCGAACACGTGGGCTCCTGCGCGAGCTATTTGATTGACGGCGACTGCAATATCTTGGACGGGTGCGATACAACGTCCCTCGGCAGAGCGATTGGCATCTGCGTGTTTGATCCCCAGTACCGACGGCACGGCATTGCCACCGCGGCACTCACGGGTCTTATCGATTATCTAAAAGCCCATGGAAGCCAGCGCATCTTCACCCAAACCTGGTCGGGCAACGAGCGCATGGTCGCATTGGCGCAAAAGCTCGGCTTCGCAGAGTACCGGCGAAAAGACGGAATACGCCAGGTGCGCGGAGGCGTCTACGATGGATTGACTTTCGAGCTGATGCGCTAGACGAACGGCGTCCCAAGCCGCCCATCTACGGCAGGCATGCCTCGATAACATCCTTGCCCTTGAGCGCATCCACCCAGCTGCTAGGTATGCCATCGAAACCGTAGACAATACCCGCAAGACCACCAGCAACGGCGGCGGTCGTATCGGTATCGTCGCCAAGGTTGACAGCCGTTAGCACGCACTCCGCGTAGCTCGATGTGTTGGCAAGGCACCAGAGCGCCGCTTCGTACGTATGGAGGACATACCCGCCAGAACTGATCGAGCCACGTGGTTTTCCTGCGTCAACCCCGCCCATGGCCACGGCATCGCTAACCGACATGCCGTCGACAAGCGCCCTAGCAACGTGCACCATTTGCACGCATGCCTCAGTTGAAGTCTGGTGCGCATGGGTGATGGCAGAAACCGCGCGAACCTCATCGTCCGTCACATCAAAAAACGCCAAAGGAACCGTGCGCATAAGCGAGCCATTGCCGTTATCGCGCTCGCCAGACAGGCCATGACCCGCTATAAGTGCACGCGCCGTCGCGTTGCCGATATCGAAAAGCCCGTCGCATGTATAGGCGCCGTCGCGATACCACGCCAGAAACCTTGCACGGATGTCGTCGGTATCGATGCCGCCCAAATCACGATAGCTGTCGCATATCGCAAGCGTCATGGACGTGTCGTCACTCCAGGTGCCCGCCGGCTGTCCATGGGTACCGAAGCCGACCATCCCGGTGCACTCAAACGTGTCCCGCCCGCGAAACTCAAACGGAACCCCCAACGCATCGCCAACGGCCTGGCCGTATATACAGTCTCGAACGTTTGGCATGATGATTCTCCTTGCCCTCGACAGCTTCTTTCCAGTCTCTCATCGGCAGTCAGACAAGCACTACCCCGAGGCAACAATGTCCGTATAAGTGAGATGGTGCCAACCGCAGCGCCGCTCGTCACCATAAGAACGGGCGTCAACTAGGATAAATATGGACATGCTTGCGACTCCTCGTAGGCAAATCGTAAGCCCTCGCGCGGACAAGAAATGCAACGAGCGCACAGCGACCGTGCGCCCACGCGCCGCCAGGCCACCGCCCCGCAGCGACCCAAAGCCCCTTAAAACGGTGCCTTTGTCACACGATGGAGACGGATCTCGTCGCAAACGGCATCGCTGCGATGCGTGAGCAGGTACTCCGCCGCATCTGCAACGTCCTCTGGCAAAATCATGGGCGTCCCCACAATCTCGGGACGCACCTTGGCAACCATGTCGGTCAGAACGCCTCCCGGGGAGATGAGGTGGACGCGAACGCCGTCTTCAAAGACCTCGTTGGCAAACGACTTGGAAAGACCGCACAGGGCATGCTTGCTCGCAACATAGGCGCTCTGATTGGGATAACCCTCGTGGGCGACGACGGAGCAAACGTTGATGATCTCAGGCGATGGCGATGCCTTGAGGAGCGGCAACGTCTCGCGCATGAGGATGAACGGCGCGCGCACGTTTGTTGCCATCACGGCGTCGAACTCCTCAGTCGATATGCCCTCCAGCGGCCCCGACTGCACGATGCCCGCATTGTTCACCAGGATATCGAGCCCGCCGGTTGCGCGGATGTACCCCACGAGCGCAAGGATGCTGCTCTCATCCGTAAGGTCACAGGTGACAGTCTTGGTGGCACCCGAACAAAGGGCAGCGGTCTCGTTGAGCGTGGCGCCGGTCCTGCCCACCAGGACAACGTCGCAGCCAAGCTCGCTCAACCGCTGGGCAACGGCCCTGCCGATGCCCGAGCCCGCGCCGGTGATCAAAGCTCGACGTCCCTCGATGCTCGTTTTCATTTGGACTCCTCCCTCTTGAGGCTTTTTGATAATTCTGCTGAATGCATCATAGGGCCGGCAACCTTTCTTTTTATTTCCAACGTCAAAATTGCAAGAAACACTGCGGAAGCGGCCAGAATGGGCTTGAAACGTCGCCCGATTAAACGCTAGTTGTATGGCAGCAGCATTACCTGTACGGCTCCTCCGCTCCGGCAGCTCAAGCAACCATACCGGACGCCAGGATCAATGCCTGCCCCTCCGCGAATTGCTCTGCCCCCTTGTCGCGCGCCCCTTGACAGAGGCCCCTCGGGGAGCCCGACGTCGACCGCGTCGAAGAAGAAGCCCATGCAATGAGAAGCGAGCTGCGAGTTGAGGAGGTCAACGGAGTCAGTGACGTACTCGCTGAACTCATCGGTCAGGTCGTTCGCGTACCTTATCCCAAAATGCGCCACAGCAGCCCCATACCCGAAAATCCAACCCCAGCATTCTTTCTGCGCTTGGTTACCAGCTAAATCAGCACTTTCCCATAAGAGTATCCGTGTCGAATAATTTGCTATCCGTCCTCTAGCATCCTCTTTTTGAATTTTGTCGTGATCTCCCGAGTAACCTGCTCGCGAGTCTTTTCACCAGACGCCATGGCTTTTAAGTTCTTATAGCAGTCTCGCGACAGCGGCATGTTTTCCAGGGCCATGGTCGCAGCGACCTGCTCAATCATCTTTTCCTGTTTAGCCCCTATGCTTTCGCTTGCCATCGCAGGCCCTTTCTTTTCAATTCGCTTGGATACCAGACGGATTGATGCCGCATGTCAAACACAACCCGGCAAAAGCAGAATTGCCCGCGTCCCTCGCGGGGCACTTCGACGCGGCTTCATGCGCAAGCAGACTCTTTTGACATGCATGATAAAACGCCGTGCGGACACGCCATTTAATGAGAGGCAACAAATCGGTAGACGCAACTTGCTGCAGCACCGGTTTAGCCACGACGACGCCGCGCAATCAACAGTCAAGATGCAGCAGCCAATCCTTCAATGTACCAAAACGCTTTGTGATAGCCCCGTGCATCGTCCCTACCAGCACGGCCGCAAGAATAGTCCCAATGCCCACGCTGCCTAGGCTACGAATCACGAACAGACAGATCGTCAACGAGATAGCAACCATCGTGCAGTCAAAGCCGATCTTGACCTTGGAAAAATCGACACCGGTCACCTGAGAAACCGCATGCATGGCTCCCTCCCCCGCCAAGGGAATCAGGTTTGTGGGAAGGTACAGGAAGATGCCCCACGCAACGAAGAGTGCACTTACGAATATCATGGCAACGCGAACGACAATAAGATCGGCCACTGGCAAAAACGTCACCAAGTAATTGCAAAACGTCGTAAAGTAGCCAAACACCACGCCGGCAACGATTTGCAGAAGCTGAACAGGATGAAACTCACGTCGCAACAGCAGAATCTGCAACAAGACCAGAGCGATATGGAACAGAATCGTCGCCTTTCCCATTTCTATCCCCCACACGCAAGTCATCGTATAGGGAATAGAGCTAACAGGAGAAACACCCAGATTCGATCTAACCGAAAGCGCAACGCCAATCGCCATGATAAAGAGCCCAAAGATATAAACCGAAATCCGGACCCTTAAATTCTTCATCGCTCGGCTACCCCACATTCAAACATCGGAAAATGCACCGCACGTCACACGGACACGTCTGCCGGGCACATCATAGAGTGACACCGAACATTTGATGGCAGACAACAGAATAGAAATCGGCAAGCGCCCTATTCGCCGCGGCGCAATTGCGCAGACTACACCCCCGCAGCCACACCAACCCCTACCCTCGCAATCAAAAAATGCGGTTATAGGTAGGTTGATCCAAAAGACGCAAATAGACCCCGCCTACAATGACCATTTTCCTGCATAAACACGCACGCAAACGATCCCTTAATCAGCACCCCCTCTTCAACCTACCTATAACCGTATTTTTCGCCCAGTCACCCACCCAACACGTATGGCAACCCCAACCAAAACGCAAAAAAGCCGGCCCCTTTGTCCACGCGTCCGCCGCAAAGAGCGGCACATGGACAAAAAGGCCGGCTAAAACCAGCACATCAGGGCCGGGCGACGAACCTCAAACCCATCAGCACCTACAGCTTGCCGAGGTACTTCTCAAACTGCGGCTTGAAGCCAATATGGTCGGGCGCCTGACTCGGCATTTGCGGGAAGGCATCGTGACCAGGCAGGTTGTTTGCCTCGATGAACAGCGGGCCATCCTCGGTGATAGCAACGTCCCAGCCCACATAGCCCATGCCCGGGATCTTTGCTGCAGCCGCATGGCACAGATCCATAACCCTGTCCCACATGGGAATCTGATAGCCGGGCAGCTCGGTGCCGGAGCGCGGGTGACGCTCGTACACATGGAACTCCTTGTCGCAGGCAGGACCCGCAATCTTTCCCGTCTCCAGGTCCACCACGGCGTACATGCCGCCAGCGTTGATGTTATCTACAGGGCGGTCGCTGTTGCCCATGCGGATGCACGCATAGATCACATGCGGCTCTCCGTCCTCGGGGCGCACCGTGTACACGCGGATGGTATTCACCGAACCCGGATAAATCTTGGCCATGGCAGGGTGCTGCACCACCACGTCCTCAATCAAGTCGGCGCCCGAGCCCTTTAGATAGTCATACAGAGCATCCAGCGAATCGAAATCCGCCACCTTGAGCTTTTCCACACCCTGGCCACAGCACAGATCGCTCGGCTTGGCGATAATCTGCTCGCGTCCCTCCATAAAGGCAAGGAACTCCTCCTTGGAGCAAGTAGAGAAATGCAGCCATCCGCGATGCAGATACTCGTTAAAGAACTCATAGAACTCGTTCTTGTTATCCACCAGGTGGTAATACTCCGGATTATTCAGACGGCGCACAATGGTGTTATTAACCCCTCGGGTCACAAAGGTGGCGCGCTGCGCATCGTTCATGTTGTAGAACTCCAGCAGCGAGTAATCCTTGTAGCCGGCACCAAACTTAAAGCCGCACTTCACCACGTCGGCAAACAGCCATACGCGGTTCTTCCCGCTCTTGTCATGGCAGTCCCCCACCGTTTGAAACAACGCACCGTAATCCATGTGTGCGATGCAACGAAAGATATAACCCAACTTGCCCATAATGGCTCCTCGAATGCTCAGATAACCCAACGTGAGTATAGGCCGCCGTCCGTCAGCGCAACGCGACAGCGCGCACCCTTAATAGTCCACGGCGCCTTCGCTTGCCATCCACTCGCTTTGGAACTCGGCATAGCGGCCCTCGATAATCGCTTGGCGAGCACGGCGCATCAGGTCCAACAGGAAGTAGATGTTGTGCTCGGAAAGCAAGATGCCGCCGAGCATCTCCTTTTGCGTGACCATGTGACGGATAAGCGCGCGGCTGTAGCCGCCCGTGCACACCGGGCAGGTGCACTTGGGATCGATGGGGCCGTCATCATGCGCAAACTTGGCGTTGCGGAAGTTCAGGCGACCCTGGCTGGAAAACGCCGTGCCCATGCGGCCCGTGCGCGTAGGCAGCACGCAGTCGAACATATCGATGCCCACGCCCACACCGCGCACGAGCGTGGTGGGGTTGCCCACGCCCATGAGGTAGCGAGGCTTGTTGCGCGGCATGTACTCAGAAGCAAGCGGCGCAAGCGTCTCGAACATCGTCTCGTGGTCTTCGCCCACAGAATAGCCGCCGATGCCGTAACCGGGAAAATCACCACACTCTTCCAGATGCCTGAGCGAGCGCACGCGCAAATCCAGATGCATGCCACCCTGTACGATGCCAAAAAGAGCCTGGTCGGGGCGCGTATGTGCGGCGTAGCAGCGCTCGGCCCACTTGCTCGAAAGCTCAACGGCACGCTCCACATAGGCGCGCGTTGCCGGGTAGCCCGGGCACTGGTCCAGCTGCATGCAGATGTCGCTTCCCAGCTTCATGGCAATCTGCATGTTGTCCTCGGGCGTCCAGAACACGTGGCGGCCGTCGTAGTCGGTCACGATAAAGCGCACGCCGTCGTCAGAAAGCTTGACCGCATCGTTATGGCTAAAGACCTGGAAGCCGCCCGAATCGGTAAGAATGGGGCCGTGCCAGTTCATGAAGTTATGGAGCCCGCCCAGCTCATCAATCAGGTCCTCGCCCGGGCGCATGCTCAGGTGATAGGTGTTGGCAAGCACGATCTGCGCGCCCAGCGCCTTAACCGTCTCGGTGGGAATGCCCTTAACGTTAGCCTTGGTTCCCACGGGCATAAAGATAGGCGTCTCGATATCGCCGTGCGGCGTGTGCAAGACGCCCGCACGCGCGTGCGTCTTGGGATCCTCGGCCACGATGTCGTATTTGAAGAGGGATTGATCCATGTATTGGAGCTCCTTGTTGATATGCATGTACGTGCAGTAGTTTCGCACACAAAAACGGCGCGGGAGCAAAACCCGCGCCGTTTACATAGCGTTTCTGGTTGCAGGGCAGCCGGCGGCGAGACGCCAGGTTCTCCGCACTCCCCTACGCCGAAAGCTCGTCGGCAAGCGTCGCGATCTGCGCACGCGAATCGTCATCGAGCGCACCCAGGACGGTAACGCCCGCCTGGGTAAAGGTGATGTCAGAGAGCTCGGCAAGCTGCTTCTTCATAACCTTGGCCGCCATGGGCATCCAAGAGCCGCCCTCGACCAGCGCGATCGTGCGGTTCTGGTAGTTATGCTCGGCCAGCGTGTGGATGAACGTGCTCATAAACGGGAAGATGCCCGTCGCATAGGTGATGGAGCACAGGACCAGGCGATCGTAGCGGAAGGCGTCTTCCACGGCCTCGGCCATATCGTCGCGGGCAAGGTCGAACAGCGAAACCTTCTGGCCGCGCTCCTCAAGCGCCGCGGCAAGCTCCTCGGCAGCCTGCTTCATGTGACCGTAAACACTCGCGTAGGCGATAGTCACGCCACGGTCCTCGGGCTGATAAGAAGACCAGGTGTTGTAGGTCTCCAGGTAGTAACCCAGGTTCTCCTTGAGCACAGGGCCGTGGAGCGGGCAGATAACCTGGATGTCGAGGCCAGCTGCCTTCTTGAGCACTGCTTGCACGTTCTTGCCAAACTTGCCCACGATACCAAAGTAGTAGCGGCGCGCCTCGCACGCCCAGCCCTCGGGATCCTCGATGTCGTTGGCGCCAAACTTGCCAAAACCGTCGGCCGAGAACAAAACCTTGTCGTGCGCGTCGTAGGAAAACATGACCTCCGGCCAGTGCACGTTGGGCGCTGCCACAAAGGCAAGCTTATGAGCACCAAGGTCAAGCTCGCTACCCTCCTTGACAACTACGCTGCGGCCCGCAAAATCGGTGCCAAAGTAGTTCTTCATCATCTTGAAAGCCATGGCCGAGGAAACAACCTGAGCCTCGGGATAGCGCTCCATGAAGGCGGCGATGCCCGCGGAGTGATCGGGCTCCATATGGTGGACAATCAGGTAGTCGGGCGTGCGACCGTCGAGCACGGCCTCGAGATTGCCCAGCCACTCGTCAACAAAATGAGCGTCAACGGTATCGGCAACAGCCACTTTATCGGAAAGAATCACATAGCTGTTGTACGACATGCCGTTTTCACTCACGTCATACTGGCCCTCAAACAAGTCGATGTCGTGATCGTTGACGCCAATGTAGCGGATATCCTCGGTAATCTCCATGATGCTCCCATCTCGAGCTGAGCCCTGAATTCGTCATGCATTCTACCACGCGCGCAGCATGTTGCAGCAGCAGTCACATGGTATGCGCATGCGCCCCAAGCTTCAGTGAAACAAGAAGCAGCGCCGCAAGGTCAAGCACGCCCACGGCCGCCACGCGCGGCACGCCCGCACGCCCCTAGAGGCAAAACTTGCGCTCGACGGCATGCCCCGCAGCGGTGAGCGCCATAACGATAAGGTAGTACACAACGGCCACCGCCAGGAACGGCTCAAACGCACGATAGGTCAACGCCTGCACGCTTTGTGCCGCGCGCATCATGTCCAGAAGGCCAATGGTGGCGACAAGCGAGGAACTTTTGAGCACGGTAATGACCTCGTTCACAAGGGCGGGAATCACCGAGCGCAGCGCCTGCGGGATAATAATCAGGCGCATCATGGTGCCATATGGCAGCCCAATGGCGCGGGCGGCGTCGTACTGCCCGCAATCAACCCCCTCGATACCGCCGCGCACGGTCTCCGAAACCGTCGCCGAGCCATTGAGCCCCAGCGTGATGACACCGGCGGCAAACATCGAGATCTTATAGCCCGTGAGCTGCGGCGTTGCAAAGTACGCCATAAAGAGCAGCACGATGAGGGGCACACCGCGAAAGATTGACGTATAGAAATCGAGCAGCGCCCGCAGCGGACGGCAGGGTACCACTTTGAGCACGGCGATAATGAAGCCCAGCACAAGAGCGATTGCGAGGGCGGCCGCCGTGACCTCGCAGGTCACGGCCAGGCCCTCGACAAACATCGATATGTACGGCTGCAAAAGGTGGAACTTCATCGTCATGCACGCAAGTTTGATCAGGGGTGGGGTGGGCGACTACTTGCCCTGGGACTCGACGGTCGAGGTGCCCGAAGCAGAGAAGTCGCCGTTCCACATGAAGTCGGCGCCCACGTACTTTTTGATATACGTGTCGATTGTGCCGTCCTCGAGCATCTCCCCGATGCAAAGGTCGAGCTCGGTCACAAAACTCGCGCCCTTGTTGGCCATCAGGCGATAGACGCCTACGTGGTCGGCGGTCTCGGCGCGGTCGAGCAGGCCAAGTACCAGGCCCTCGTTAGCATCGCGCATGGACTGGCCCTCGGCGCCATCGCACAGGTAAGCGTCGATACGTCCGGCAAGCACCTCCTGCAGGCACTGGTCGCCGCCGTCGTACGTGTGCACGTCGGCATCCGGCATCACCTTGGTGATGAACTTGTTCTGCACGGTACCGGTAGTGCAAGCGATGGACTTGCCCGCAAGGTCCTGGACGCTTTTGATGGGGTCCCCGCCCATGGTGAGCACGCCCACAAGCGGCTGATAGTAGCCGCGCGTAAAGTCGTAGGTCTCCTCGCGCTCCTCGTTGGCGCTCATCGCCATGGTGAAGGCGGTGTCATTGCCCTGGATGGACGCGAGCGTGGCAGCGAAGTCCTGCGGCTCGAAGGTATAGGTGAATCCCAGGCGCGATGCCATCTCGTCGGCAATGGCGATGTCGAGACCCACGACCTTGTGCTTACCGTCTGCATCGGTATCGATATAGCGATACGGGGCAAAGGCATCGTCTCCCACAAAAGTGAGCTTGGCGCCCTTGATACCAGTGGCGGTTGCAGCAGCAGAACCAGATGAGGCAGACCCCTGGGCGGCGTTTTGAGTGGAGCAGCCGGCAAGCGCGGCGACGGCACCCCCGGCGAGAAGCCCAACAAAACCGCGGCGGGAGATAGAACACGTCATATTGAAGCCTTTCGACAAGATGTGGCACTAATCAGCACGCTCCATTCTACGGCGTAACCCATCGCAGCTCGCACGACGATGAAAACTAACCAGGGCGAAACATGTCCTGTATGCCAAACCCAAACAAAGGGCACACAAAACGATAGCCGCACATCAAAAATGGGCCCCGCGCAAACGCGGAGCCCACCGGCAATCAAACAACGTCAGCAGATGTCAGCCTACGGACGCTGGCCCATGCCGCCCTCAAGGGTGATGGTCTCACCGTTCATGTACTTGAAGTCGGGACCGCACAGCTGCACGACCACGCGGCCGATCTCCTTCTCGACGTCGCCGTAGTGGCCGGCCGGCGGCATGTGGACGTTGGCCTTGAATGCCTCGGGGTAGGCAGCCTCGAAGTTCTCGAGCTGAGCCGTCCAAGCAAGCGGGCACACAACGTTGACGTTGATGCCGTCGGGACCCCACTCGTTCGCAGCCACGCGCGAAAGGCCGCGGATGCCCTCCTTTGCAGCCGCATAGCTGCACTGGCCAAAGTTGCCAAAGAGGCCGGCGCCCGAGGCGAAGTTCACCACAGAGCCCTTGGTCTCCTTGAGATGCGGGTAGGCCTTCTGCATGTACAGGTAGGTTGCGTAGAGACCCGAGTAGATAGCAAGGTTGAACTGGTCCATCGTGTGGTCGGCAATGGTCACGCCCGAGGCGGAAGCCTGTGCGTTGTTGACCACGGCGTCGATGCGGCCAAACTCTTCGATGGCCTTGTCGATAACGTTTTGAACCACGGCCTCGTTGTCCTGACCAGCAGAAACGTCTGCCTGCACGGGCAGCACCTTGATGCCGTACTCAGCCTCGAGGCTCTCCTTGGCATCCTCGAGCTTGGCCACGTTGCGGCCGGTGATAACGAGGTTCGCGCCCTCTTTGGCAAACGCGATATCGATACCATAGCCGATGGATCCAGCGGCGCCGTCCTTGAGCGTCGCCTTGCCACCGCCGGTTACGATCACGGTCTTTCCGTCAAACAGTCCCATGTGATACTCCTATCGCATCGAGGCTTCAAAATCTCCACGGGTGAGGCCCGCGGCTCAAACCACTAATGTAGCTGAGCGTTTGCGCCCTCGACGCCAAGAATGGAGCCAAATGGGGTGAAAGGCGACACCTCTCCGTCATTCGGTGTTCACGCGCGGGTATAAGATTGAACAAAACGATTATAAGGTGCGCATCGGGCGCACACAGATAGGAGCGCCATGAGCGAAGACATCAAGACGCCAGATTCCCAGGTAGATGTAGACGAAATGAAAAAGACGGATGCCGAGCAGGACAACCTGGACCAGGTCGAGGGCATCGAGGCCACGGCGAGCGATGCAGCGCGCCCGGAGGGTACCGTACTCGAGGACGACGTCGCGGAGGCCAACGACAACCACGACGACGATGAGCGCACCGACGATGCAAGCGAGCCGGCGGGCGAGAAGCATGCCGATGACAAGAGCGAGCCGGCGGGCGAAGAGGCCGACACCGACGAGCAGATTGCGCCCGGCAAAGAAGACGGCCAGCATGACAGCACTCCCCTCGCCCTCGACGGAGTGCCCGTTCTCGATGACGTCTCGACCACCGCTTCCGACACCGAGAACATACCTCGCTTCCTCACGCGCGACCAGTATGAGCAAGTGGGAGACGATCCCGATCCTTTGCCCTCGGGCTTTGAAGTCATCGACGGAGGAATCTCGGCGACAGGCGGGGCTCAAACCCCCACTGTCCCCGACGAGGAAAGTGCCCCTAAGGAAGCGCTGCCAGCAAAACCAGAGGATGGCGCCGCGCAAGCCGTCGCCAAGGCCGGCGCTGCTATCGCAGACGCCGCCGCAAGCGTGGGCTCCATGCTCTCCCAAGGCATGGGCGCCGTCCGCGAGGTGAGTGCCGCCAGGCGCGCGCACAGCGAGGCGCGCGATCACCTGGACGAGCTCTCGCAAGTCATCGAGGAAAACGAGGACGAGCTTACGCATCGCCGCGATGTGGAGGCGAACTACGCTCAAATCGTTGCCGAACAGAGCGCTCGCCAAGCTAGCTGCCTGGAGTCCGTACGCGCCGCCGTCGCCGCCCAGCAGGCGATCGCCAAGACAATCGACGACCTCAAACAGAGTCTCTCAGCCATGAAGGACGCAGACAAGGCAACCGAAAAGCGCCTTAAGTCGGCGCTTGACGCCGCCGAGTCCCAGGAGGCATCCGCACGAGAAGGGGCAAATCGCCTGGTAAGACGTGTAACCGACGCCCAGCGCGGACTTGAATCGGCAAAAGCCGATCGCGAAACCAACCTTGCCGCCGCACGGAAGGCCGTGGAAAGCGCACAGGCACGCCTCAACGCCCTACGCGAGGAATTCGCCGAAATCCAGCGCAATCCGTCTGCGAACTCTGCCGCATACAGCGTACGTGGCACCGAACTCGAAAACGATATCTCCGACGCCGCCGAGCAGCTCCGCACCGCACAAGAGCAGTTGCCGCGCCTTACCGCCGAGCTCGACCAATCCATTGCCGACGCCGAAGCAGTCGTGGCCGAAGCCAACAAACCTATCAAAGAAGCCCGCTCTTCGTTCCGCGACGTCTCAAATGCCACCGCCGAAGCTCGCGACGCTTTAGATGCCGCTCGCAAAGACGCCGAAACCCGTCAAAAGGAACTTCGTTCCCAGATCAACGAACAGGAAAAGGCTCTCAAAAACCAACAGAAAGCCCAGCAAGAAGCCCAAGACGACGCCGACAACGCGGCAGAGATCCTCGCCGACGCAAACGATATCCACGCTCACCCGGAAATCACTCAGCAGCTCGCCGCCCGTATCGACTCGGATAAGCAGTACCAGGCACAGCAGATGCAGCAAGTCGAATCGCTTGCCGCAACCGAGAAGAATGTTCGCGAGCAAACGCGCACGTCGCGCCTTAAGTTCGTGGGCATTGTGGCAGCGATCGTCGTGGCCGTCGCGCTTGTCATCTTTTGCTGGACCACGTTTATGAAATAGCGAAAGGCTTCGACCTCACGCGGTATTTAAGCTGTCATGGTAATGAAGTGGGCGCATCGGCTGATGCGCCCACTTTTTTGCGCAAGTTGTGCGCAAGGCATCGCGCGAAGATGGCAACATGCCATGAATGCCCCGCAATCATGCGCTCACCGTCTGCTTACAGAGGGTAGATAGGGGGTTGATTTTCAAAACTCTTCGAAATGTGTACCCTAAATCGATTTCTTCGAGTAGACAGCCGTTTGAATCAGCAAAACCCCAGGATTTCGAAGCTCAAACAGCCGCTCTACTCAGCATTTTGATTTTAGGGTACACATTTCGAATTGTTTTGTTCAGGTAGCATTTCTTAAGACGCGAACAGGGTAAAGAAAAGCGTCATCAGTGCCCTTATGTACATTAACGCACAGCGCCTTCTCCAAGCATGAGCGCAGCAAAGAAGGGCATGAGGCGCAGTGCGCTGCTCGCTGGAAGAATCAGGGCGCAAGATGCTCGTCGCCCACGCCCGGCACCGGGCTACCGTCAGGTCAACGTCCTAAGCCATGCATCACATTACCGGCACAGAGCCATCCGGCATCGATTCGACGGGCTCATCCAAGCCCGGGGCAGCTTGATCGCCTCCACGGCCAGGCAGCGACGCCACCACAACGCCCGCCACCACGAGCACAGCAACAAGGTAGCCTTGCGCGGGAAGCGTCTCGCCCAGCACGAAAAAGGCCAGCACGGCAGAAGCGACCGGTTCGATTGAGAACAGCAAAGCAGTGTGCTCGGGCGTGGTATGCGGCTGCGCAACAGGCTGCAGCACAAATCCAAATGCGCTGCACACAATGGCGAGCCCCAAAATGGCACCCCACTGCGTTGGCGTCTGCGGCAACGTTGGGACCTCGCAAACAAGGGAAAACACCAAGCCATATAGGCCGGCAAATCCAAGCTGCCACGTTCCAAGCAGCATGCCGTCGATACCCGGAGCCAGCCTATCGGTAGCAACAATGAACACGGCATAAAGAAGGGCGCCCGCCAGACAAAGAGCGTCTCCCGGATGCAACTCAAGCCCGCCGCGCAGCGAAAGCAAAGCGATGCCCGCAAGCGTCACCAAAGTTCCCGCAATGATAGGGCGAGGCGGCATGCGACGTTGAAGTGCCGCATTGATGATAGGAACGAACACGACTGCCATCGCGGTCAAAAAGCCGCCGTTTGACGCCGACGTCGTCTCGAGTCCATGGGTAAGAAACGCAAAAAGGCCGAACAGAAGCAGACCGAGCACGGATGCATATTTAAGAACAACGCGATTGGTATGGGCAATCTTGCGGAACGACACGGCTCCCACCACAGCAAACGCGATAAGAAAACGCATCGCGATTACCATGAACGGACCCATACCGCCCAAGCCGATCTTCATAAGGAGGTAGGAGCTCCCCCACGCCACGGCGACCAGGCCCAGGGCAATATCAGCCTTACTCTGAGTCCATGCAAATGAATGCACAGCCTTCGTGTTCATCGAGTAGCCCCCTTCCGCACTCCGTCCGCTTCATTCGACGGGACTGTTATAACCCCCTGATTTTCATTTGAGAAGCGAATGATTATTATTGAAGCCATTACAAGTTGTTATGGCAAAAATGCGCCGAATACAAGACAGCCGCAACGCCTCGCCAACGTAAGGACCGCACGTGAACCGCTATGAAATCTTCTTGAAGGTCGCCGAGTGCGGCAATATCACAAAGTGCGCGCAGTCTGTGCACTACACGCAAGCCGGTATAAGCCACGCCATCGCTGCACTGGAAAAAGAGACCGGCCTCGCACTCTTTGCGCGTACGGCGCGCGGCGTCACGCTGACCGAAAACGGGCGCCGCCTGTTGCCCTCGATTCAAGCGCTCGTGAACGACCAACACGCCCTCACGCAAGCGATCAATCAAATTGGCGGCGTGGTAGCGGGAACACTGCGCGTGGGGACCTTCACCAGCGTCTCGATGCAATGGCTGCCGCGACTAATTCAAAACTTCACCGCGCGCCACCCCGGCGTCGAGTTCGACCTGCAGGCAGGAGACTACGACCAAATCACCGAAATGCTCATGGCGGGCAAGGTCGACTGTGGCTTTTTGGCGGCGCCCGCGCATGAAGGACTCGAATTCTTCCCGCTCTACCGCGACCCCATGCTGGCGTTTTTGCCCAAGGGACACCCCCTTGCCCGCAAGCGCTCACTCATGCTCGACGATCTGCTGGACGAGGAACTGATCATTCCCGCACAAGGCTCGGACAACGACATCAACGCAGTTCTCAAGGAGACCGAGAAGCCCGCAAACATCCGCTACGTCCTCAACGACGACTTCTCGGTGCTTTCTATGGTCGAGGGCGGACTTGGCGTGGCAATCATGCCCGAGCTAATCCTCAAGAGCTGCAAGTCGTATCCCGTAGCAAGGCCTCTATCTCCAAAGCGCTACCGAACCATCGGCATCGCGTCGCTGCCCAAAGGCGGCATCTCGATGCTCGCGCAGACCTTTATCGATTTCCTTGTTGAAGATGCACCGATGCATCGCATGTAATCGCCGCGACAAGAAGCAATGGCAGCACAGCGGCTTGGCCACAAAGCCCCTAAGTGCAACATCCATATCGCTGCACCCCACAATCACTCTGCAGCGTCATCGCGCCGAAACCGTGCGAGGACGCGGAGCGCCGCATCGACCGGCCCCGGTTGCAAGCGATGTCGCACATCCTCCAGGCGCGCGGGAATATCGATCTGCTGCGGGCAATGCCGAGCGCACTTGCCGCAATGGATGCAATTACTTACCAGCTTGGGAGAAGCGGTTCGCACGGCGCTTGCGGTGAAATACTGAGACAGCCCCGTCCAGCGACCGTAAGCAAAACTGGCATTATAGGCGGCAAAACATCCGGGGATATTGATCCCCTGCGGGCAGGGCATACAGTAGTTGCAACCCGTACAGGGCACGCGGTTAAAGCGCTCGAAGACTTCGACCACGCGCGCGATGGTCTCGAGCTGAGAGGGCGTCATGGCTTTGGGTAGAGCTGCATCGGCGATTGAGGCGTTTTGGTCGACCTGCTCGATCGAAGCCATGCCCGAGAGCAGCATGGTGACCTGCGGATGATTCCACACCCAGCTCAAGCCCCAATCCGCAGGAGTCTGAAGATGCCCAGCTCGCGCCTTTTTCAAGATTTCCTGAGCTGCATGCGGAAGCTTATCGACCAAACGCCCGCCCAGGAGCGGTTCCATCACGAACACGGCAAGGCCGCGATCATGGGCCTCCATCACGCCGGCAGTCCCCGCCTGGTAGCGTTCGTTTGCATAGTTATATTGCACCTGAACAAAATCCCAGTCATATGCGTCGAGCATGCGCGGAAAATCATCGGCAGAACCATGATAGGAAAAACCGATCTGCCGAATACTCCCCTCGCGTTTCTGCCGCGCAATCCAATCCTTGATGCCCAATGCCGCCACGCGCTCCCATTGTGCGGGACTTGTGATGTTATGCATGAGATAGTAGTCGATATGGTCGGTACGCAGCCGCTCGAGCTGCTCGTTAAAGAACCGATCAAAATCCTCGGTGCGCTTACACGAGGCATGGGGAAGCTTGGTTGCGATAAAGACCTTGTCGCGCAAGCCAAGCTTTTCGAGCGCCATTCCCACGCAAGCCTCGTTGCCTGGATAGAGATAGGCTGTATCCAAGTAGTTGATGCCCTGCTCGACGGCGCGGGAGATAATATCTTGCGCCGCCTTCGCGTCGGGCCGGCCCAGTTGATAACCCGGGAAGCGCATGCAGCCCAAGCCCAAAGCAGAAAGCCTGTTGCCACTTGCAGGATCCGTTCTGTACTGCATGCACGTCCTTTCCTCAGCATACTCGAGCATCATCATACCGCGCTCAAGCAAACTGTTAACCTGCGCGCAACATCGCAGTACCCCGTCGTAATGGCGCTATCATAAGCAAACGCGTATCACACCCCAACCGAGAGGAACGCGCATGCCCATCGAGACCGTTGCCATCATCGGAAAGGGAGCCGTGGGTTTGCTCCACGGTAGCAAAATCGCAAAAGCCGTTGGGTCCAAGCATCTCGAGTATGTAATGGACGACGAGCGTTACCTGCAGCATCGCACAGATAGAATCGTCATCAACGGCGAGGATCAAACTTTCATCACCATCCCCGCCAGCCAAGCAAAACCCGTCGACCTGGTTGTCCTTGCCGTCAAGGCAACCGGACTCGACCAGGCAATCAACAGCATGGAAGGCCTGGTGGGACCCGAAACACGCATCATCTCGCTTCTCAACGGAGTGACAAGCGAGGAGGCAATCGCCGCGCGCTATGGCTGGAAGCATCTGGTCCTTGCCATCACGCAGGGCATGGACGCCGTCTTTATCGACAATACTCTCACGTTCACCCACCCGGGCGAGATTCGCCTAGGTGCAGCGGCGCAAACCGAGGCGGGCGTTGTTGGAGATATTGTCGAGTTGCTCGAGCGCGCGGGCATCTCCCACACGGTAGAGGAGGACATTCGCCGCCGCATGTGGACAAAACTCATGATGAACGTGGGCATCAACCAAACGTGCATGGTATATGGCGGCACGTACGGGACCGCCCTTGCGGACAGCGAGCAAAACCGCTGCCTCATCGCCGCCATGCGCGAGGCCAAGGCCGTTGCCAACGCCGAAGGAATCGCCCTTACAGAAGATGATCTTAACGAGATGGTCGATATCATTGCCAACCTCGACCCCAATGGCATGCCCTCGATGGCCCAAGATCGCATCAATCGCAAGCCCACCGAGGTGGCGCTTTTCGCTGGCACCATCCTCGAGCGCGCCGAACGCCACGGATTATTGGTGCCTCAAAACCGCTGGCTGCTCAAGCGCGTCCGTGAAATCGAATCCTCTTGGTAGCACGCCAAGCCCACGGCAAATCCGCCGCCTATGCAAAAGCCGGGTGCCCCACGCGTACGAGGGCATCCGGCTTTACTTATAAAATGTGATGGAAACGTGAAGATGTGACAAAATAAACCTGTCGACTTTTTGTCACATTAGTCGAGCTTGGCGAAGGCCTGGCTCAGGTCCCAGATGATATCCTCGACGTTCTCGGTGCCGATGGAGAGGCGAATCGTCGAGGGGGTGATGCCCTGATCGGCGAGCTCGGCCTCGGTGAGCTGGGAGTGCGTGGTGGTCGCCGGGTGAATCGCCAGGCTCTTCACGTCGGCAACATTGGCGAGCAGCGAGAAAATCTGCAGGTTGTCGATGAACTTCCAAGCCGCCTCCTGGCCGCCCTTGATCTCGAAGGTGAAGATCGAGGCGCCACCGTTGGGGAAATAGCGCTGATAAAGCTCGTGATCGGGATGATCGGGCAGACTCGGATGGTTGACGGAAGCAACATGCGGGTCCTGGTTCAGGAACTCAACGACCTTCTTGGTGTTCTCCACATGGCGGTCGACGCGCAAAGAGAGCGTCTCGGTACCCTGAAGCAGCAGGAATGCGTTGAACGGAGAGATGCAGGCGCCCTCGTCGCGCAGGAGAATAGCACGGATATAGGTTGCAAACGCAGCGGCGCCCACAGCATCGACAAAAGAGATGCCATGGTAGGAGGGGTTGGGATCGGCGAGCTGCGGATACTTGCCGGAAGCCTTCCAGTCAAAGTTACCGCCATCGATAATTACGCCGCCAAGCGAAGTGCCGTGACCACCGATGAACTTTGTCGCGGAGTGAACGACGACGTTTGCACCGTGCTCCAGCGGACGGAACAGGTACGGGGTACCAAAGGTGTTATCCACGACGACAGGCAGGCCGTGCTTGTGGGCAATCTCAGAGATTGCGTCGATGTTGGGGATATCAGAGTTGGGGTTGCCCAGGGTCTCCAGATAGACAACGGTGGTGTTGTCTTGAATTGCGCCCTCAACCTCCTCGAGATTATGAGCATCGACAAAGGTGGTCTCAATACCAAACTGAGAAAGCGTATGCTCGAGCAGATTGTAAGAACCACCGTAGATGGTCTTCTGCGCAACCACATGGTCACCGGACTGCGCAAGCGCCTGGATGGCATAGGTAATGGCAGCAGCACCCGACGCGACGGCAAGGCCCGCTACGCCTCCCTCGAGCGCGGCGATACGATCCTCAAAGACACTCTGAGTCGAATTGGTCAAGCGTCCGTAAATGTTGCCGGCATCTGCCAGGCCAAAGCGATCGGCAGCATGTTGGGAGTTGCGGAAGACATAGCTCGTGGTCTGATAAATGGGCACCGCGCGAGCATCGGATGCGGGATCGGCGCTCTCCTGGCCAACATGCAGCTGAAGGGTATCGAAGCCAAAGGTATGCTCGGGGTTGTTGACAAACTGGGACATGATGTTCTCCTTAAACAGGGTAGGCGCAAAAGCGCGGGAAAAAGCGGGCGTTAAAGCTCCCGGTCGCACGGTGCTATCGGGACATTCGCGAATCGCGGGTTGTCCCCAGCATGCGCGGCAACCGGGAGCTATGCATTCGTTCCATCTGACACATCTGTGGGTCCTCCCCTCTGATCCGTTCTCCGCAGGGATAATTCCCTATCGGCTTGGTATGTTTAGCATAGTAAAATCGCCGATACTTCACGTCAATCATTAAAATATGGTAGCTAGCTATCGTTAGAATAGATAATAACTCAGGCGAAAGGACATTCATGACTCTGCAGCAACTGCGCTTCCTCATTGCGGTGGCCGAGAACGGCTCCATCAACGCCGCAGCTCAAAACCTCTATACCGCGCAATCAAACATATCGAGCGCCATCAAATCGCTTGAGGGGGAGCTGGGGATATCGATCTTCACGCGCAGCAGCCGCGGCGTCATGCTCACCTCGGACGGCACCGAGCTGCTGGGCTACGCTCGCCAGGTAGTCGAGCAAGCAAACATGCTCGAAGCCCGCTACGAGCACAACGAGGCACCACAGGAGCGCCTCGCCGTCTCGGCTCAACACTACGCCTTCTCGGTGCAGGCGTTTATCAACGTGGTCGAGGCGTGCGACGCCCAAAAGTTCGAGTTCACCATGCGCGAGACCACAACCGCACAAATCATCGACGACGTACGCGCATTTCGCAGCGAAGTAGGAATCCTCTATCTTGACGAATTCAATCGACGCGTACTGGAAAAGGCCTTTGCCGACGCACGCGTGAGCTTTCACCCGCTCTTCAACGCGCGCGTCCACGTGTTTGTAAGCGAGAGTCATCCCCTCGCGAGGAAGCCTTCCATTTGCCTTGAAGACCTCGTGCCCTATACGCGCTACAGCTTTGAACAGGGAACGTCCAACTCGTTCTATTTTTCGGAGGAGCCTTTCTCGCACATCCCCTGTGCGCGCAATATACGCGTATCGGACCGTGGAACCCTCACCAACCTGCTTACCACATCAAACGGATACGCACTGTCCACCGGCGTGCTTTCGAGCGAAATGCAGTCGGGCATGGCGAGCATCCCGCTCAAAGAAGATGCACACATGCTTGTTGGCTACATCGTGCACGACGAGCGACGGCCCGCACCGATCCTCACGCAATACCTCTCCGAGTTGCGACGCATCATCGCCGATGCCGACCGCAACGGAGCCGTCTTGATCGCGGAGGACGGCACGAGCGCCTAGGCCAGCAAGCGATAGGTTATAACCTGCGGCTGCCCTGGCCTTTGAGGGTCTTCGACCTCAACGCGCACGAACTTAAGGGTTACCTCCGCAAAGCCGGCACGATGCAAAATATCGGCGTAGATGCGCGCTTGTAGAGCATGCTTTTCCTGCAGATCCTCGAGTGTCTCGTCGGAAGAGCCGCCCGTTTTATAGTCGATGACCAGCGCACGCGATGGATCGGCGGGGTCGTAGGCCAAAGCATCGATTGCGCCTTCTGCAAAGCTGCCAAAGCGCTGGCGGATCTCGTCGTCATCAAGACCCAACGAGAAGAACGGGACCTCGGCCAAGACGCGTGGCCAGCCAAGAAGCCCTGCGCGCACATCCGAGCCGGACCAGCGCCCCAGCGCCTCATCAAAACGAGCGCGCTGCGAGGCGGACACCTTCCAGTACGAGCACAACGCCTTCGCGCGCGCGGGCGGCAGCGACGCAGAGCCCGTCTCGATTAGCCATTGCGCCGCGGCATGAAATGCCGATCCGAGCGCACAGGGGTCGCCCTCATGCAGAAGGATGCGCGATGAGGCCACATCGGACGAAGCCAGCGTCTCTTCGAGCGCGTCGCCCATCAGGTTGTCAAGCGCATCGGCCCGAGGGATAAACACAAGATTCGACCCCTGTGAAGGCAGACGATCCTCCCCTTCCTCGTCAAGCGTTGCGGCCATCGAGGAGTAGCTATAGGAATCGCGCTCCGCACGCGGAACGACCGTGGAGCGAAGGCGATGATGCTCCGGGTAAGCCAAGGTAAAGGTATCGAGCGGCCCACCGTCGTTGGGAAGAACGTCCGCATCGGCGCCAGGCGCGCTCTGCGCGGCAGCAAGCACATCGGTCATATCGACATAACGAGATTCACCATAGGAAAAATCCCCCAACGGAATAAAGGCGTAATCACCGCTTTCAGAGCCTTCGAACACCAGGCGATCTTGAGCGAGGTCGGAGATACCCTTGGGCAAAATGCGATCGAGTACGGCGGCTGTAAGGTCGCGATCCTCGTTGAACTTGAGCTCTGCAACCTTCCCTGCCTTGCGCGCCGTCCCCGCGCCCGCATCGAGCGCCAAGATGAGCACTTCGCGGGCACGCGTCATGGCAACGTAGAGCAGACGTGCGCGCTCCTCGAGCGATGCCGCCTCGTCTTCTTCTCGCATGGCGACAAACTCGCCCGCAGCAGAATCCGTGGCGCACACATCATCCATAAGCTCAGGGTCAAGCCATGCAGGCGAAGACGTGCTACCGCGGAAATACTTATTGAAGGCCTTCTCCACATCGGCGCTTGCGACAAACGTCCCGTCCGCAGCGCGACCCCCCGCAAAACGGGCGGGCAGCAGCGAAACGTCGGCATGGTCTGCGGCACGGCGCATCTGCATGCGAGAAGAATTAGCGTGGATGCTATAGCAATCCGCCACCGCGACAACCGGGAACTCCAAGCCCTTCGAGGCATGTACCGTCATGATGCGAACTGCCGAGGCGTCGCCCTCATTTAGGGCACCGGGGGCCTCCTTGCCCGCCAAAAATGCATCGAACGCACCCGCGATCTGTCGCGGCGCATTGCCAAGGGCGTCTTCCGCATCCTGCAGGGCGTCGAGAGCCTTGAGCACGTTGGCGGCGATGGCACGCCCTTCAGGGCCGCGCTTCGCCAGGCGGACAAACCATCCCGAGGCGTTGATCGTATCGCGCGCGATACGGGCAAAAGAATCGCGACCCACACGTGAGAAGGCATAGCGAAGCACCTGTCGCGCGCGATGAAGCAGGCGGAGATTCTCAAAACCGGGTGCATCGTCATCCGAAGCAATGCCTGCATCCAGGTTACGGCGCCGCGTCTCGCCTGTTTCGGGGTCGTACGTGGTAGCGAGAGCCAAGAACTCCTCGACGCCGAGCGCGAACATCGGAGAAGCAAGCAACGGCATGAGTCCTTGGGCAGTGTCTGCAGGATTCGCAAGCGCACAGACGAGAGCACGCACGGCGGACACCTCGGGCGCGCCTGAGAACACCGAGCCACCGGAGATGACACAGTCGAGTCCCTGCGCGCGAAATGCAGCGGCATAGCGGTCGGCAAAGGTCATGCCGCCCAAAAGCAATACCATGCCGCCCACGGGCTGGCCCTTATCGGCAAGCTCTTTAAAGCGAGCTGCGATCGTTGCCGCCTTGACGTCAATGCGCTCCTCCGCACTGCCGCCCGCAACAAAAATCGCCTGACGACGTGAGACGTCCGCGGCGACCAGTGCATCGCGCCTGCCCTCGTGCGCTTCCAGATCCAGGAAATCGCGCATCAAGCCGCCTTGCTCGCCGTCAAAGACACGCGCCACATATTCCAAAATCTGAGCGTGACTGCGGAAGTTGCGCACGAGCTTGACGATGCGCCCCCGAGAGGACGAGCCGCTGTTGCCGACTGCCTGGGCGATTGAGCGTTCCTGACGACGAAACACTTCGACATCCGCGCCGCGAAAACGATAAATCGACTGCTGGGCGTCGCCGACGGTGCACAGCGCACGACCGTCCTCGCCCGTGAGATACGAGATGAGATCGACCTGCTGTTGATCGGTATCTTGAAACTCATCGATCATCACGAGCTTGAAACGGTTCTCATAAGCCGAACGCACCGAGGGATAATCGCGCAAAGCCTCATGGGTCATGCGCAGAAGATCGTTGTTGTCCAAGCCGCCCGCGGCGCGCTTGAGCTCGCGGTACTCGGCCTCGACGCGGCGAGCAAGCTCAAAGAGCTGCTTTGTCGCGGCAGAGCCCACAGCCACCATCGCATTGATAAAGCTATCCGCCGCCTCGGCTTTAAGAAGCAAAACCTGGTCTTTGGGAAACGCCTTGCTCGCGCGCGGAGCAGAGCAGGCCAGCATGCAGGCGCCAAGATCTGCCATGGTCTTTTCGCTCGCCTCGAAGGCGTCGATAGCGGCAAGCGCCGTGCGGGCACATTCGGCGGCACCGGGGCTCGCCTCCAAGCAAGGGCGATATGCATCGGCCAGACTGCTTAAATCCGCCTGCGCCCCCACAACGTGAATGTCATCCATGCCATGCGGAAGCGCGCAGGACACCTCAAGCAGACGACGCACCAGGGAGCGCGCCGAAGTGCCCATTTCGCTACCGGAAGGACCGATCTCTCCGTAGAGCGGATACCAGGTTTTGAGTTCGGCAAAAGGATCGGCGTCATCGTCGCGCTCATCGCGGGCTGCAGAAAGTACGTGCTCCACCGCACGGTCCATAAGGACCGCGGCCGACCCCTCCTCAAGCACCTGGAAAGCGGGATCGATGCCCAGCTCGAGAGCATGGGTGCGAAGGATACGAGAGCACATGCCGTGAATGGTCGAGATCCAAGAATCGTCGACCGTCAGGGCCTCTTCTGCCATGCCGGCTTCAATAAGAGCGGCGCGCACGCGCTCGCGAATCTCCGCCGCGGCGTCTTTGGTAAATGTGATAGCGAGCACCTGGTCCAGATGCTCGACAAAAGGACCGGACTCCGGGGAGAGCGCCCACAGGATACGGCGCGTAAGGGTGAAGGTCTTGCCCGAGCCGGCGCCCGCCGACACAAACAGAGGGTGATCGAGCGTCGTCACGATCTCGCGCTGTTGAGGCATCAATGTTGAGAGATCCATGGTACTCACGCTCCCCTCCTCTCAAATCCAGACGGATGGTTAAACGAACAACGGCCGGCGGGATCTTCGGATGCGCACACGACACCACGGGTCATCTCATCCAGGCGCTGTGCGATAGCATCTTCGACACGGTCAAGCAGCTGCTCAAACGTCATGGTTCCGCCATGTTCCGCCGCGGGGAAACCATCGCGCAGCCCGGGAATCATGCCCTCCTCGGCCTTGTCGCCCACAAGCGCCGCCGCAGCGGCACCGCGCATAGCGGGTGCGCGCCCCTTCGTGGAGAAGTAAAGCGCGGCGGCCGGCTCAAGGCCCAGGGCACGACGCATCGCCTGAGCATAGATGAGCGATTGCGTGTGCTCGGGGAGCCAGCGCTCGTCCTCAGCCGGAATCGTGCCGTCCTTGAGCGGAACGGTGGGATCTTTGAGCTTGAAGGGATTGACGTCCCCGCGATGCTTGTAATCGATAATGGCCGCGCGGCCCTCGGCATCCACATCCACACGGTCGATGCGCCCGCCCAGGGGCCACCCGGCGTAGGTGACGCCCAGACCATTGAAGGAGTACTCAAGATATGTGGGCTTGAACGGCATGAGGGCGCCCGCCTCATAGCGCACCACGCGCTCGAGCTGAGGCAAGATCTCGTCAATCTGCGCGCGCTCGCCTGCGTCGAGGGGCACAAGCGCGCCGGAGCTCGTCGTCTTGCCACGCGCGTGCTCCGCGCGAACCTCGTCAAATGCCTCGTGCAAGACAGAAAGAGCCGCCGGCACGTTCTCGGGGCGCACGCGGTCCACGCCTGCTTCGAGCAGCTCGCTATGGAAGCGGAACATGACATCGTGGACGAAGTTGCCCTTTTCGATATTGCCAAAGCCGGCGTCGATCGAAGAAGGACGTACACGCGAGGAAATAAACCAGCACAGGGGGCAGGAGCTGTAGCTTTCGATCTGCGAAGCGGATAGTTGCCGCGCAACCAGTTCACCGTCCTCGCTGCGTTGGCGAAGGACCACATAAGGCGTAGCCTCGTCGCTCAACTGCTGAGGAGGAAGGCACTGGACTTGGCACGTATCGAGGCCAACGGCGCCCGAGGGATCAAGATCGAGGACGATATCGCCCTCGTCGGTCTGTTCCACATTCGCAGCGGCGCCCGCGCGCGTGCGAAGTTCGGTCCAGATGGCAGCGGGATAGACATCCTTGGCCTGCCGGTCGTGCGTCACGCGTGCAAGAATCGCCGCGCCGCTTGAAGCGCGAACGGCGCGGTCGAAGAGCACGCGCTGGTACGACGCAGGATCGATTGTCACCGGAGCCGCTGCCAGACGCTCGCCCAGCAAGGTGGAAGCGTCCTCTTTGACCGCAAGGGAATAGGTTTCGGCGTCGACATCCAAAAAGACCATCGCATCGAAGGCGCCCGGGCGAGCCGCGGCCGCCGCGGCAAGCGTCAGGAACTGCGCCGCAGGAAGCGATCCCGAAGCATCGGCGGGCGCGGAAGCATCGGCGTCGGGCCTAAGCTCATCCGTCTTTGCAGATATGCCAACCTTGAGACCGGAGAGCACGCTCGTAGCCACACTCTGAGGCACATCGACGGCACGTGCCTCATCCATAAGCATAGCAATCGCCATTTTGAGCATGGACGCCTCGCGCTCACGCGCCACCGCTCCATCCGCATTGCCAAAAGCATACGCGGGCAGGGCTTCCACAACCAAAAGCATCGATTTAAACGCCGAGACAGGACGCTCCTGCATCAGGTACTGCACTACATCGGCACACACCGCGGGAACCTGCGCCCAGGGATTGTCGGAATCGAGCTTTTTGCGCTGAGCGGTCACGCGCGTCTGGATGCTCTGCATCTCACTCAGCACGGCATCGACGCCCATGGCGCGCTTGCCACGGATCTTCTTATCAAAAACGCGCGCAGACCAAGCATCGCAGCCCGAAAGCGGACAGGCGAGCCAGTCGGAGAGCTCGGGGGCAGGCCACCACTCGGAATCGGGAATCTCCCCTGCCGCTGCGGCCCTCATGCGCGTTACAAGGTTGGCCAAAGCGTTGAATTGAGCGCCCGTACGCGCCTCATCGAACCCGGCGTCGGCAGGAGCAATCGCCTGCACGCCACAGGCGGCAAGACGCTCGGCAAGCTGGCAGGCCGCCTTCGCCGGACGGCGCGCCACGACCGCGACAACAGCCTGTGGGCTTGATGTGGCCGCGCACGCCTGCTCGGCGGCGCGGGAAATAAGCTGAGCGTAGGCGCGGTTGCGCGCATGCGGTCCCGCCACCTCAAAAAACAACGCGGGAAGCACTGGAAAGGCAGCGGCTTCGTCCGCAAGAGATTCCTCGACCGAAGCCTCAACACCACGGACACCAAATGCCTCTTCGATACACAAGGCGGCATCGCGTTGCTGCGGGGCGAGCAACACGGTGCATTCGCCCGCCTCCCCCACCGAAGCAAGCAAGTCCATAAGGTAGGCGGGAACCTTTTGCATGCCGCGCACGATTACGCAGGAGGCGCAGGCGGGAAGCTCGTCTGCAAATGAGCGAGCCAAATGGACCGCCGCCACCGAAGTCTCCTCGAGACCAAGCTTTGCAAGACGATCCGCGTAGCGCCTGAGCAGGCGCACAACCAGGTCCTCGGCTTGCGAAGCGGGTGCCAGACGAGCCATGCGCGCCCCATCGAGCACATAGGGCAAAAAGTCGCGCGTTATGGAGGCGAGCAGGAAACGCGTACCCGGAGTGTCACGCAGCGGCTCCAGATCGGAAGGGTCCCAGGATGCCAGAATGTCGGCGATAAGCAAGTTTCGCTGCAGAGCGCTCACCAGATGGGTGCCCGTCCCCAGCAGCTCCCAAAGCGAAGCAATCCATCCGGCAGGCGTTGTCACCTCAACGCCAAGGCCACAGCCGGCCCGTGCCAACGCATGACGGCACGTCTCACGCTCCTCGAAAGAGGAGGTCAGCAGCTCAACGCGGCCGCGCGCGGTCACCGCACGACGTATGGTCAAAAATTCCGCGCCGACAGGCTCCGCAGCCGAATCGACAATACGAATGTGAACTGCCATGGTCCTCCCACGTTCTCTTTTTGCTACCAACCATGCTACATGCCCGTGCGGACAGACAACATCACGGCCGGTGCCTCGCGCAAACAAAACAGGCTCCGTCCCATAGGAGCGGAGCCCGGATGGCAATCGCTTTAAATCAAATGCCTACTTCGCGTCATCAAGCTCGATAAGCACGCGACGATAGCCGCCAGATTCGCCGTTCAGGGCCTTTGAGACGCGGCTCACCGTGGTCGACGAGGCACCGGTACGAGCCTGGACCTCGACATAGGGCTCACCGGCGTCGAGGAAACGCGCAACCGTCAGACGCTGAGCAAAATCGCAAATCTCGCGTGGCGTGCACAGGTCTTTGAGGAATGCTCGGACATCATCCTCGTTCTTGAGCAAAAGCAGTGCCTTTACAAGTTGATCGACGTCTTCACGATCGAATAGAGCTTCAACATCCATGGGAACCTCACCGTCATATCGAAGAGTGCACTGGTAACGATAACCAGCGCGCCTGTTTTTCCATCGGCAAGTGTAACACGCCACCACGCTAAAGCATCCACCCACTCCGCGGACGGTCCCCCTCTCCCTCAAAATAGGTCACGTTGTCGCCGGGTTTATTTCGGACGCCTTCGCGAGTCCTGTACGAATATGAACAGGATGTGAAAATGTGACAAAATAAACCTGTCGACTTTTTGTCACATTAGGGGCGGGTTTGGCCGCAGCCGCGGATTTCGTATTTGTAGGTGGTAAGTGCCTCGGCGGCAAAGGGGCCGCGGGCATGGAGCTTCTGGGTGGAGATACCAATCTCTGCGCCAAGCCCAAACTCGCCACCGTCGGTAAAGCGCGTGCTTGCATTCACGTAAACGGAGCTCGCGTCGACCTCACGCAAGAAACGCTCGCCCGCCTGAACATCCTCGGTCACGATAGCCTCGGAATGACCCGTGCCATAGCGGTTGATGTGCGAAATGGCCTCGTCCTCGTCTGCCACCACCTTGACGCTCATCTCGAGCGCCAGATACTCGCGTCCCCAGTCCTGCTCGGTCGCCGGGACGTAATCGGCGCCCTCGACAAGGCCAGCGGCCGCAGCGGCAGCACACGTCATCGCGTCACCGTGAATAAAGACGCCGTGCTCGTGCAAAGTCTTCACCACCTGAGGCAACACCGCATCGGCAACTGCATCGTCCACCAGCAGGGACTCGGCAGCATTGCACACGCCCACGCGCTGCGTCTTGGCATTGACGATGATGGGCAGGGCCTTTTGCATATCAACGTCCTTATGCAGGTAGATATGGCAGTTTCCCGTTCCCGTCTCGATGACGGGAACAAGCGATTCCCTTATGCAGCGCTGGATAAGGCCGGCACCGCCGCGCGGGATGAGCACATCGACGATACCGCGCAGACCCATGAGGGCCCCCGTGGCGGCACGGTCGGTGGTCTCGATAATACTCACGGCCTCACGCGAAAAGCCGCACGCCTCAACGGCATCGACAAGCGCGTGCGCGATAGCGACGCAGGAACGCTGTGCCATGGAGCCGCCGCGCAGGATGCAGGCGTTACCGGTGCGAATGCAGATACCGGCGGCATCGGCCGTCACGTTGGGACGGGCCTCATAGACCATGGCGACAAGACCCAGCGGTACGCTTACCTTCTGCAGGTCAAGGCCGCAATCGATCGTGCGGTGCTCAAGCACGCGACCCACCGGGTCGGGAAGCTCGGCGAGTTTCTCGAGACCGGCTGCCATCCCCTCGATACGCTCGTGCGTAAGCTTGAGGCGATCGAGCAGGCCGGCGTTCGTGCCCGCCTTGGCGGCGGCGTCCATGTCGAGTCCGTTTTGCTCGAGAATCGTCGGCTCGGCATCGCGTAGGGCAGTCGCCATTGCGCGCACGGCAGCGACACGCTGCTCGTTGGAAGCAAAACCCAGGGGCCTCGACGCCGCCTTCGCCGCGGCCGCAAGCCCCTCCACATACGTTGCGATATCTTCCATGGTTACCTCCATCCGTCCGTTAATTGCACCCCATGGTAAACGAAACGGCCTCGTCTAGACATGGCAAGATGGACGGGTGCCCCAATTAGAAACGGACGCGCACCGAGGCCTGTGCCCCGCGATGCTTTGGCTATGATGAATATACCGAATGACCCCAAAGGAGCAACCATGACCAAACTCGCCAGCTATTACGTCCCCGGCCTCTATGTCGAGGACCATTCCATCGATGTCCCCCTCGACTGGCGCGGTCTCGAACCGGCTCTGCTTGCCGTGGGCTCCACCATGCGCCGCGGCGCCATGCCCGCGCCGATCCCCGGCGCACCCGAGAGCATCAAGCTGTTCTACCGCGTCTTGTGCGCGCCGGGTCGCGAAAACGACGACCTTCCCTTGCTCGTCTTTTTCCAAGGCGGTCCTGGCGGCGAATGCCCTCGCCCCTGCTCGCCCACAAGCGATGGATGGATCGCCGAGGCCATCAAGCACTTCCGCATCGTTTTGCCCGACCAGCGCGGATGCGGTCGCAGCGGTCGCGTGAGCGGCAAGGGGATTGAAGCCCTGGGCACCCGCGCGACCGCAGCAGGCGCCAACCCCGCCCGCGCGCAGGCGGATTTCCTCAAGCGCTACCTGGCAAGCTCGATCGTCCGCGATTTTGAGTACCTACGTCTCACGCAATTTGGCGGAAAGCGCTGGGTGTCGCTCGGTCAAAGCTATGGCGGCTTTTTGACTCTCACGTACCTTTCGCTCTTCCCCGCAGGCCTCGCCGCCTGCTTTACCTGCGGCGGCATCCCTCATGTTCCCGCCAGCGCCGCCGAGGTCTATGCGCACACCTTCCCGCGCATGGCGGCGAAGACCCAACAGTACTACGAGCGCTATCCGCAGGACGTCAAGCGCGTAGCCGCCCTTGCCGACGCGCTTAGCGCCACGCCCGTGACTTTGCCCGATGCGAGCCCCATGACAGTCGAGCGCCTGCAGCTCTTTGGCAGCGATTTTGGCATGAAGCCGAGTTTTGAGCGCATGCACTGGATCATGGACCATGCCTTTGAAGATGGCGACGGCACTCCAGGCAACGCCGACCCCACCATCTCCGACGGCTTTTTGATGAGCGCCCTCGCGCGTACCACGACCGCGACGAATCCGCTCTATTGGACGCTACAGGAATTTATCTACGCCGACGGGGACACCATGCCCATCGGCTGGGCAGCCGCCGCAGAAAAGGCAGGTCGCCCGGAGTTCGATCCAGCCGCCCGCCCGCTCATGCTCACCGGCGAGGCCGCCTTCCCCTGGATGTTTGAGGAGATGCCCGAGCTCAAGCCCTTTGCGTCGGCTATGGACCTCCTTATGGAGGACACCTCTTGGGACCATATCTATGACCCGCGGCGCCTCGCCGCAAACGAAGTGCCGCTGCAGGCAGCTGTTTACTTTGACGATATGTACGTCGACTCCACTTTGCAGCTGGACACCCTCAGCCATGTGGGCGCAGCCCACGCCTGGGTCACCAACGAATTTGAGCATGACGGCCTGCATGGCGACACCGTGTTCAAGCATCTTTTTGACGAGGCCCTTATGCGTGGCGACCTCGCAGGGATTCTCTAGTCTTGCCAAGACGCACGGAAACGGAACGCGAAAACGACCATGGAACTTGATCGCAAAGAGCTCAAGCGCCTGCGCGAGCGGCACCATCGACGTCACGGAATTCACCCTTGGCACAGCAAGGCCGGCATGCGCACGAGGCGCTTTCTCAAGCGTGCCTTTAACATCCGCCAAGGCAGGGCGCCCTATAACGCAATTCGCAAGCGCTTTATTAACGGCTCTCGCCTTGACGGGACGCACCTATGCATCCTGATCGTCGCCATGCTCATCGCGAGCATCGGCCTCGACATCAACTCCGACATCGCCATCATCGGAGCCATGCTCATCTGCCCGCTGATGGGTTCGGTTTTGGCTATCGCTTACGGCATCGCGACCCTTGACCGAAACGTCACGCGCGACGCCCTAACGGGCCTTTTGCTGCAGATGGCATTTTGTCTTGCAACATCGACGCTCTACTTCAAGCTCTCGCCCATCTCTACCGTCACGCCCGCGCTAGTAGACAACTCATCGCCCAATATCTGGGACCTCGCTGTGGCACTTGCAGGCGGCTTTGCAGGAGGCCTTGGCAACTCACGCGAGCAGGAGCCCTCGACGCTCATCGCGGGCGTAGCCGTCGCCACGGCCCTCATGCCTCCGCTGTGCGCCGCGGGCTACGGCATCGCAGCCTGGGACCTGTCGCTATTTCTCTCTGCGCTTTATGAGTTTGGCATCAACGTGGTATTCATCGCGCTTGGCACCGAGGCAGTGCTGCTGATGCTGCGCATCCCCCTTAAGCGTGACCTCAACGATGACGGCATCGTCACCGACGAGGAAAGTGCGATTGCAGACAAGCTCTCGCGCATCGTCCGCCGGCGCATCATCATCGGCACGGCGATCTTTGCCATCCCTTGTCTCGTTTTGACGGCAAGCTCCATCGGCTCGGCCGAATCGGGCATCACAGACGCCTACGGCGTAGCAGAAACCACGCGCGAGCTCGCCGCCGTGGTGCCGGGATTTGAAGACTATGCGGTAGGTGTCGAGACCTCCCTTGCAAAGGACTCCGCGCAGGAAAGCACCAAGCGCGAGGTTGTCGCGCGCGTCACCACCAAGACAAAGCTCGACAGTCGCGACCGCGAGACGGCAAAGAGGCTCATCTCCCTCAACGTCCCCGAACTCGATCGGGTGGAATTCGCTACAGAATAACGTTGACGTGCAGGGGCAAGCCGGCAGACTCGGTCCGGTCCTTGCCCGATCAAGTCCCACTTGTGACTAAGGCATCACCGGTGCTTCTTGCACGTGCGGGTTCTACAGACGATATGAGTTGAACATTGGGACCCCTCCTCTTGTAGCTCTATCGTGGGT
>OLOM01000039.1_pt1 | contig 86631 bp, 90 predicted proteins | sample 1672531 | NCBI WGS metagenome assembly OLOM01 (sample SAMEA3136696, study PRJEB25190) | human gut metagenome | reverse complement strand
ATTTGAACCTGCGACCCCTTGATCCCAAATCAAGTGCACTACCAAGCTGTGCTACGTCCCGATAAAAAATGGCGCGCCCAGTAGGAGTCGAACCCGCAACCTTTTGATCCGTAGTCAAACGCTCTATCCAATTGAGCTATGGGCGCAATTTAAATATTTTTTTACTTGCACATCAAGTGCCTATTTAATATAACACAGCACATACCCCTTTGCAAGTAAAAAAATCATTTTTTTATGCAATGGATTCTATGTTATACTCAAACTATGAAATTTGTTGAAATCCAAAAAATTCTGCCAGATGTTTTACTCGATATTCGCTATGCCTCAACGTACAATTTTGTAGGCGAGAAAATCGATGGATACATTGATCCGATTGCCATTGGTACGATAGAACTTGTTCAAGCCCTACAAGAAGTGCAGTCCGTTTTCTTAGACGCTGGATATCGCATAAAGATTTATGATGCCTATCGCCCGCAAAAAGCTGTGGATCATTTCTATCGTTGGGTACAGGATTCCAACGATACAAAAATGAAAGACTATTTTTATCCACATACAGATAAAGATTCGCTGTTTAAAGATGCTTATCTTATCGACAAATCCGGTCATTCACGCGGTAGCGCCATTGATTTGACCTTATTTGATGAGAACAAAGGATGCGATATCGATATGGGATCTCCTTTTGACTTATTTGATCCCCTTTCTCATCCTTTACATACCACGCACTTAAGTCAGCAACAAAAAGCAAATCGCTTATTCTTACGTGAAACTATGATGAGCCATGGCTTTCTTCCTTTAGAAAGTGAACGGTGGCACTTCACCCTAAAAGACGAACCATATCCTTCCACCTATTTTGACTTTAATGTGGAAGCTGGGAAAACCAAGTAACACCTGCTTGGTCTTTTTTATGTTCGCCAATCATCTTTTCCATCCAGACCATATCATACCAGCGACCAAACTTATAGCCAGTCTGTTTAAAGATGCCTACCATGCGAAATCCTACGTGGACATGAAATTTTGCACTGTTTTGGGTTACGTATTCATCATCCACTTCCGGATAAGAAATACATGCATAAACATTACATAGGCCCATTTTCTTTAAATACCCCTCTAAATAGGCATAAAGTCGTTTCCCAATTCCCTGTTTCTGTACATCGGGATGCAAATAAATGCTGACTTCACAAGCCCAATCATACGCAGCTCGATCTTTAAAAACACCCGCATAGGCATAACCAACGACCTTAGATCCACACTGAGCGACTACATATGGATACTTTGCTAAAATATTTTCCATGCGTTGACGAAACGCTTCCGTACTCGGCACTTCATATTCAAAGGTAATAGCGGTGTTTTTGATATAGTCTGCATAGATATCTAAAATAGCTTGGCAATCCTCTAAAGTTGCGATCCGAAATGATACTTCTTCCATACTTATTTTCCTGAAGAACCTAACTTTCCTTCTCCACGCAAAGATTTCATTTCTTTTAATTCATCAAAAGAAATTTCTTTGCTTTCTATCTGTGGCATCACCAATAGAACACCTTGGCAAATTGCTTTTTCATAAGGGTAAATGATGCAAGCGGCTTTTTCTGATTCGCTCCAAGTTTCAACAATAGCTTTTTTCGCAATGCGAATAGGTTTAGTATTCACATTGGTTACCGGTGCCATATATTCTCCACGGTAGCCAGAATCAATAACCCCAGAACGTTGCGCCATACCTTTGGTTCCCGTCGAGCCTCTTTCTTTTAAGAATAGAACATAATTCGGATCAAAAGCACTGGCAATTCCTAAAGGAACCAACTTGGTTTGATTTGGTTGAATCTCCATATAGTCTTCCGCAAAACAAGGATAGAGATCATAGCCTGCATCTTCCCATCGTTTGGAAGGAATTTTTGCGTTTTCTTTAACTTTTGCCCAATAAATCTTTTCCATCATCAACACCTAAACTCTTTCTATATTTCTCAATTAATTCTTCTAAACTTACTTGTGCATTAGCAGCTGAAGTAGAAGGCAGTACTTCGATTTTATCTAATAATTCCGGATAGTATTTCCGCATTGTTTGATAACTGGTCTTCCCGTTACATAGAATCTTTTCAATGCCCGGATGCTCTTTTAAGAAACCCGGAATATCATTTGGTACAACTTCCTTAATACTTGCATCACTACTGCCTTTACGTATACAAGTTGCACAGCTGTCCCATAAAGCAATTCCTGCTTTTTCCAATACGGCTTTTTTCTGATCTACAGTTGTCGTTGGACAATCATAAATAGCCGATAAGACTTTCCAAAAGCGATTGGATGGATGTGCATAGTGGATGCCTTGTTTCAAGCTTTCCACACTGGCAATGGAACCAAGAATCAAGATGTGATCTTGATCATGAATCACTTTATCTAAGCCTTGGATTCTTGCCATACACCAATCAAATCATAATCTTTTGCTTCAGTGATTTTCACCTGTACAAAAGAACCTAACGCAATATCATGATCACAAGTAAAGATCACCTGACCATCCACTTCATCGGGTGCATCCGCATAACTACGACCACGATAACGCGAAGTTAAAGCTTCTTTTTCTTCTACCAATACTTCGATCACTTGTCCCACTTTGGCTTGATTAATTTCATAAGAAATACCTTCTTGCACCTGCATCAATTCTTTTAAGCGGGCATCCATCACATCTTGATCAATATCTCCATCCATTTCATAAGCTGGAGTATCTTCTTCTTTGGAATAAGTGAAAGCTCCCATACGATCCCAGCGAATTTCTTTTAAGAATTCAATCATCTCTTCAAAATCGGCTTGCGTTTCATGTGGGAAGCCCACAATCAATGTCGTACGTAAAACCGCCTTAGGGAAACGCTGACGAATCTTGGCAACAATTTCTTCCACTTCTTCTTTGGATGAACGACGATTCATCAAGCGCAACATTTTGGTAGAAGCATGTTGGGTTGGAATATCAAAATAAGGAACCACGCGTTCACTTGAGGCCATCGCATCTAAAACATCATCAACAATTTCATCTGGATACATATAAAGGATACGAATCCAATGGAAACCAGGAATCTTATCAATCGCACGAATCAAATCTCCCAGCTTATAGGTTCCGTAATTATCTAATCCATATTTGGTTGTATCTTGGGCAATTAGCGTTAATTCCTTTACACCAACTGAAGCTAAATACTCTGCTTCTTTGACAATATCTTCGATCGTACGACTTTTTTGATCACCACGAATCAAAGGAATGGCACAATAGGCACAATGGTTGGAGCAGCCTTCACTGATTTTAATATAGGCTTGCCAAGGATTTCCGGTTAAAACCCGTTCGCTTTTTGACATTAAGCTCTGATCTCCTTCGCCAAGTAAAGGACGTAAGATATCCGCTAAGCGATCATAATCGCGAATTGGAATAATGGCATCCACTTCGGGTATTTCTTTTTCCAGTTCTTCTTGGTAGCGCTGGGCCAGGCATCCGCAAACAATTAACTTCTTTAATTGTTTTTCCTTATATCCTGCCATTTCGAAAATCGTTTGAATGGATTCCTGTTTGGCAGATACGATAAATCCACATGTATTCACAATAATGGCTTCGGCTTCTTTCGGAGAACCAACAATTTCATGTCCTTCTTCCTTCAACATAGCCATCATATTTTCTGAATCAATTAAATTCTTTGCACAACCTAATGATACAAATCCTACTTTCATTCGCTATCTCCTTTTTTTCGATAAATCATTCTTCCTTCTAAGGCAAATACTCTTGGTCCAAATTCACCTGGTTCGGTGGCATCTATACTTTCTTTCATCATAAATAGACGTGCATCAATATCATCTACCATAGATAATACTTCGGCTTCAGGAATCATTGGCGAAACCGGTGAACCAAATTCTTGTTTGCCATGGTGAGATAAAATCATATGTTTTAATAATAAAATGCATTCTTGATCTTCTACATGGCAAGCTTTTGCGGTTTCATCGATCATGCAATTGACAATACTGATATGTCCCAATAGATTTCCTTGGGCTGTATAGCTTGGCAACATCGCATCACTTAATTCAATGATTTTTCCTACATCATGCAACAAGGCTCCCGCGATCAATAAATCGCGATCTAAATAGGTATATTGTTGGGCAATATGTAAAGCCAAACGCACCATACTAAGGGAATGGAAAGCTAGTCCACCCACAAAGTTATGATGGTTTCGAGTGGCAGCTGGATAGGTATAAAACTTTTCTTCATTCGCTTTTAAAATCGTAGAAGTCACTTCAAACAAAGCAACATTTTCCATAGAATTCAAATAGCCTTGGATTTCCGCTTGCATCTGTTCCGTACGCATTGGTGCACTACGCACATAATCCGTGATTTTTTCACCCGGTTTTTCTTCCATTTTTTGAATTCGCATTTGCAGGGCATTACGATATAAAATCACATCACCATGCGCTTCTACAACCATTCCGACATGGAAGGCATTCGCTTGTTCTTCGGTCAAATTCCAAAACTTTGCGTCCAAAGAACCACTAGCATCTTCCAAAGTAAGAGATAAATACGGCGTCCCCTTATTCGTCTTTGATTGTTCGCACTTGCGAATCAAGGCAAGTACTTCTACTTTTCCTGCTTCTTTAATATCTTTAATCATCTATATCACCTTCCAATGCCTCATCTATTTGGGCACTAGAGAATCCGCGTTTCATACAATATAAACGAATTCTCTGAAATTGTTCATTGCCACTTTTTGAAGCATATAAACGTTGTGCTTTTTTCAAGGCATCTTGTAAAGCCTTTTGTTCATCTAAGTTTAATTCAATGGATTGACCAACCCGTGTGGCAACTTCCATGGAGTAACCTTTTTTCACCAATTTGTGAATCAAAGTTTGACGCATGACATTTTGTGATTGGGCACTTAAGCCTTTCACCAAACGTTTAGCCACCTCATAGGCATTGCCTTCTTCATCTTCATCCGAAATCTGTTGTAAAGCCTCTTCAATCAGATCCTTGGCAATCCCGGCTTTCAATAATTTCTTTTTTATCTGTAATTTATTTTGTCCATAGCTATTCCATACTAAGGTCTTTTCTAAGGCATATTGGCGATCATCAATCAAATGTGCCTCTTTTAAATCATGGACAATTCCATCGATTTCATCGTCTTCTAAATTCAATTTCTTTTTGCAGTATTGTCGCACTTCATAACTTGTATAGTCATTTAAGATAACACGGCGTTTCACCTTGCTGAAGGCTTCATATAAATTCTGCATCGATTGATAATTGGCAACTGTATAGGCATCTAAAATGGTTCCTTTGGAAATCTTTAACTCAAAGAAATCCGAATCCGGAATCAATATCTTAATTTCCTCGGTATCCTTTTTCCGTGCCACGGATAAGCGTACAAAATCATCTTTTGTGAAAAGAATTTTATCGACACGATACGCCATATGGTAATCGTCGATTGCCTGTTGATAGACAGCTAAGACTTTTTGGGCAAAGAGTTCCGTATTATATTGCTCGGTTTTGGCTACACAATCCAAAACGTGCGCTTCTCTTTGCGCTTTAGGCAAAGTAAAATAGGCATCCAACTTGGCAGCTAGTTCTTGGGCATCATCGAAGTAATAACCCGTTTTTCCTTCTTCTACCAAACCATCTAAAACTTCATCTCGACGGCCAAAAACCATCAGTCCACTAGCCAAAGCTTCTAAATAGGTCATACCCTGGGTTTCTGATAAAGAAGCTGAGACAAAACAATCAAAAGCCGAATAATAATAAGGAATCTCTTCACGCGGAATCTTTCCAACAAAATGAACACGCTCTTCAATGCCAAGTTCTTTGGCTTCATTTTGGTAGAATTTTAAATCCGTTCCCCCACCAACAATAATTAAATGCAAATTATCATCTTTTACTTTTGATAAGGCTTCAATTGGCATTTCAATACATTTTTCTTTGGCAATCCGACCAACAAAGACAACTGTATGGGCCTCATCGGATAAGCCGAGTGATTGGCGAACTGCTTGAATTTTTTCCGCATCCAGATTCTTTTTTAAGAAATCACTTAAATCAATACCGGTTGGAACAATATAAATTGGCGTTTTTACCCCATAGCTCTGCAAGGCTTTTTTGGTCTTATTGCTTGGAGCAATAACAGCCATAGGTCCATTACCCGCCAGTTTGGAAAGATAACGAACCACACGCCGACCCGCTTGATCGACTGTTTGAAAGTCTTTGGGATTCACATAGTGTAAATAATCTTCATACAAAGTATGATACGTATACACCAAAGGAATATTATATTTTTTGGCCATTTGTCGTGCAAAGAGACCAATTCCCATTTCGGTATGGACATGAATGACATCCAGATCCATCTTGCGGATATATTCTTCGCCCCGTAGTTGAATCGGATTTGACATTTTGTATCCATAGAATTTTTTCACTTCTAAACCTGGTAGACGCAAGATATGATTCTCAGCATCATATTTCACGTTGATTCCATTATGATTGGAAACGACAAAAACGGTGTGTCCTAGTTTTTCTAAAGCTGCTTTTAAAGTCGCAATACTAGAAACAACACCATTTATATCGGGTAAATATGCATCGGAAAACAAACCTATTCGCATGAAGACATCTCCTTAGCACTCTTTTTGGCATAATGATTCTTGCATAAGGCAAAAATAATAGCCCCAAGGATAATCACTATATGGTAAGAGCTAAACCGCCATAAAATCATCACAGCTCCGGTTAAGGAACCCATCATTCCATGAAAGAGCAGAGAAAAAAACATTTCAGTTCCTCCACTGGCGCCGGGAATGGGAATAAAACTATTTGCCATAAGGACAAAAGAGGACAATGCGACAACATCCAGCATTTGACTCATCTTTAAAGGAATATGTAAAGCCATTCCTACCGCAAATGGCAAAGAATACAATAAAGATAGTCGCACAAAGTTAATCAGAACACAAATCGCAATGCGTTTTTTATCCTTTGACAGATTTTTTGCTTCGCTGGTAAACTGGCTTACCTGCAGAGTCAAAGATTGAACCAGTTTATTCGGATTTTTAATAAAACGGAAATGCGATAAAAACTTTGCCAACCAATTCGCTAAACGAATATAAAATTTTGGGAATAGCGCCACTGTATAGAGCGCAAGTATGACAATCACATTGATTAAATAACCCAATAAAATAATGCCAAACCATCCGGATTGCGCCCGATAATAGGCATAGCGCAATAAGAAAAGAATGGTAACATACACCATCATCGTTGATTGATAAATAATAAAATCGGCCCAGAGAACACTGGCAGAATCACTGACTTTAATGCCTTGTTTCGACATAATATAGGCTTGCCCAAATTGTCCTCCGGTACTACTTGGGGTAATACCCGCAAAAAAAGAACCTACAAAAGCGACAATGATACCTTTTGTGATGGAATAATTTTTTACATACTTCCGTCCATATACCGCATAAACAAAACCCCAAACGACCGTATAAAGCGTACCCCATAATAAGATTACGACAAGGGCAAAGGGATTCATTTCACTAAGGGCTTGAAGTACGACTTGATAGTTATCCTTTAACGCAAACCAAAGGGCTATAACAGTTAGGCATACAATCAAGAGAATATTCAAAATATACTTATGACTTTTCATAAACCATCCTATTTATTCTTTTGTTGAAACGCATCGACATAGAATTCACGCCACATCTTCAAGACATGTTCCCGTGAATAAAAATCAGAAATTGCTTTCGAATCTTCTTGGGCTTGACGATATAAAGAAACTTCATCATGAAGATTGCGAATCAATTGGGCAAACGTATCATTATCTTTTCCTTTTAAATAATGATTAAACAAAATATCTTTATATAAATCCAAATCTCGTAAGACAAGAGGAATTTGTAAATTAACTGCTTCCAAAATCGTCATAGGAAACAACTCATTATAACTTGGCATAAATAAAACATTAGCCATATTGTAAAGATCTACCATTTCATTACGTGGAACAATACCTAAGAAATGCACATTTTCGGGAGGATTCTTTTGTAGCTTTTTTAACTCTTCATACCCATCTGTCATAGCGCCAAAAGAAAAACCACCAGCCCATACGAATTGATATTCGGGACATTTTTTGGCAACTTCAACAAAGTCCAGTACACCTTTTCGTGTTTGAACCTGACCAGCATCAAAGACAATAAAGTCGGAATCCTTGAAGCCATATTTCTGACGAATCGCATGGCGTTGGGTTTTGGGTTTAATATGAAATTGTTCTTTGGAAACAAAGTTCGGAATATAGTAAATCCGCTCTCTTTCAATACCATAGGCCACTAAGTCATCAATAAAACATGGATTAACTACGACTAAACGATCGGCACTTCGATAAAAGTCAACGACATACTTACTAAAGGCTTTAAAAGCAAGCTTTGGTAGATGTAAGCTTCCTTCCAAAGTATCTGGTAAGAAATGACAATACGCTATATTCACAGAGCGATGACCCTTAATCTTTAAAAAGAAGGCAGGATCTACCGTATGGAAATGTTGAATATCACTGCGTTTTCTCCAATTATTGATGCGTACATCAAATAAATCACTCGCACCTTCTTGAATTAAACGAACTTGTTCTTTATATGCGCTGCCGACACCCTGGCCAGCAACTTTATCAGCACTGGAATACATTGTGATAGATATTTTCTTAGACATACTCTTCAACTCCGAACTTTATTATACCAACAGATGGCAGTGATGTACATATGCACAAAAAAACCGGCATTGCCGGATTAGTCTTTTTGATTGTATCGATCAATTTTTGCCAATAAGCTCTTACGACCGTTGCGATAGGAAACAAACGACAATCCCGTCGCAATGCCAAAGATGATAGTTCCAATCAATCCAACCCATTTAAATACTTGTCTCGTGGAATCAGAAACATTCGGCATTAGAGGATCCGTAATATTATTTTGTCCCCAAATGAACAGAATCACAAAAATCACCAAAAGGATAGTTAATGTACGAATCACATTTTTCACCCGTTTTAACATTGCATTTTCTTGTTGAATGATACTTGCTAATTGATCTCTTTCTTTTCTTGACATTTTCATAATACTCTTCTCCTTTAAAAAAAAGAGCGAAGGCTAAAAGCCTCCGCTTTTGAGTTTTGAATTATCCTAAGAATCCGATTACAGATCCTACAAATCCGATGACTACGAACAATAACAATACTTTAACTGGAGTAACGTTTTTCTTAGCCATTAACCACCAAGCAAACAATACGAATGCCATAGTAAGAACTTTAGGGAATGCACCATCTAATTTTTCTCCTAATGTGACATTAGTTAATTTACCCGTAGCTTGATCATAAGATCTCGTAATTACCAAGTTTGTTGAGATTGATACCCAAGATGCAGCCATTGCACCAACGATAACTTGACCCATAACCAATACAGATTCACGGAATGCTGTTGCTTTTTCACCAACTAATAATTCAACAGCACTACCTCCAAGTTCATAACCTTTGAAGTATACAAAGTGTTGGAACCAAATTGAAGTAGCGTTCCATACAACAATATAGAATAGAGGGCCAATAGGAGATCCACCTTCAGCAAATCCTAATGCGATACCTAATAAGATAGGAATGTAAGTACCAACGATCAAAGAGTCACCAATACCAGCTAATGGACCCATCAAACCAGCACGGATACCATTGATCATTTCATCATCGATACCTTCTGCACCATTTGCACGAGCTTCTTCCAAACCAGCTGTAATACCAACTACGATAGAACCAATTTGAGGTTCAGTGTTAAAGAATGGATAGTAAGCTTCCATTGCTTTAGATTGCTCTTCTTTAGTAGCATATAATTCTTTAATAATAGGTAACATAGACCACATGTAACCAAAAGTTTGCATATGTTCTTGTGAGAAACATGTTAAGTTTCCAAACCACCAACGCCAGAAAGAATTATTTAATGTCTTTTGAGAAATCTTTTTCATATTAAATATCCTCCTCGTCGTCATAATCATCAGCTGAACCGGCAGCAACGCCTGTAGCCTTCATCATAGCCATTTGGTAGTTAATCAATGCAAAGACACCACCAACAACTGTAGCTGCAATTAATGTTAAGTTCATTGAAGCTGCAATTGTGAATCCAAATGCAAAGAATACCAAATCACTAGTTTTAGTAACAACTGATTTCAACAAGATACCAATACCTACAGCAGGAAGTACACTACCTACAGAAAGGATAGCCTTGATATACCATACATCTGTGTTCAAGTTCTTGAACAATTCTTGTACAGCACCTGATCCATAGTAGCAAAGTAAAGTAACAGGTAAGAATGATAATACAAAGTGTGAAATTAGTGGGAGAATTGTATCAACTTTTCCTAAACAATCTAAGTTTCCTTTTTTCAATTGAGCCCAACCATAATGTTGCCAAATTAAGTTCATCATAGCTGTTCCGTAGAATAAAGAAATACCGATAACACCAGTCATGGCAGAGATACTAGAAGCTAAACCTTGTGCTTCAGATCCTCCAAAATCCATACCAGCTGCTTTTGCACCTACATATGCCAATGGGATACCAATGTAACTTACGGCACGTAAGTCAGATGCAACTGTTCCACCTGGAGTAACCAATGCGATCCACATAACCTGCATTGGAATACCAATTAAAATACATCCTTGAACATCACCTAAAATTAAACCAACAAATAATGATGCAACAAGGGGACGGTTCAATGTGTAGTTACCTACTGTTGTACCTAAACAAGCGATTGTTGAAGCTGCAGTACAACTCATGATACCGATTAAAATTGCTTGTAACCAACTCATTTTATAATCTCTCCTTTTTATATATATCTAAAACTCTTTTACTATTCCCACTCTTAGTAACCGAATTTAGATCTGAATTTGTCCCAAGTACCAATAGAAGTTTCACGTACTAAAGCAAATTCAACTGTGTAACCAGCTTTTGTGATTGCTTCAATCGCATCAGCTTCTTCTTGCGTGATACTTTGGTTGTTTCCTAATTTTGTAGTACCTGGACGGTCATTACATGGACCAATAATAACGGTCTTGATGTCATTAGGAACGAATCCATCATCAACTAAGATTTCTTTCATATCGATTGGATTCTTAGTGATTAAGAAATACTTCTTAGCAGAGTTTTTAACTGTTTCTGCTTTTTCTTTCCAGTGTTCTTTTGTCCAAACAAACACTTTCTTGTCTGTACTAGCTTTGAAAGATTTTGCTAATACAGGAGTTTTTGCTGCCTTATCGTTAACAGCAACGATACCATCACAAGGGAATTCTTTTGACCATCTTGTAACGATTTGTCCGTGGATGATACGGTCATCTACACGAATAAAACTAATCATGATATGTTCCTCCTCTTTTTATTCAAACGTATGATTACGTTTCGACCAATTAAATTTCTTCATCGTCGTCTTCGTCTTCTTCAGTTTCAAAACGAGTAAGACCTGTACGACCTTCGTTTAATAATGTTTCTGCTAAAGCATCTTTATCATCAAAGTTATCTTTCATTAAGACAGCTGTGATTGCTAGTGGCATATTCATACCTGCAATAACTAAGGAATTTGATAATAAATCTTTTTCAGAAAGTACATTTAAAGCATTTGTAAATGGAGATCCACTTAAAATGTCTGCTAATAAAATGATTTCATCTTCAGCGGTAATATCTTTTACTAATGTACGGAAATTGTCAGCAAATTCATCTGCGCTCATTCCATCTTTTAAGCTAGTAGATAATACATCGTCACGATCACCAGTCATCATTTTAACTGCTGAATGTAATCCTGGAGCTAATTCTCCATGACTTACCATAATCACATATTTCATAGTTCTCTTCCTCCGTTGATTCTTGTAAGCATATTATAAATTATGAAGTTAGCGTTTTCAATTGTTAAAACGTTAATCTTCACATATTTTTACATAGTTCAGATACTTTCTTCACACACTACATCTACATTTTAAAAGCGTATGAAATCCTTTTCAATGTTCATTTGTCATAAGAGCTTGTGACAAATGTCATTTTTTACCAAGGGTAATTTCGACTTCTTCAGCCGTATCAGAAATCCCCTTTTGAATATCCTCATTCGTATTTAAAAGACGTTGCATTTCACTATCAATCATCGGGAATACTTGATCGTATTCTTTAAAACGATGAATGACTACTGCCTTTTCCATGGTTTCATCAAAGAAATCCAAATTGTAGTTTTGATCTTTCGGGGCATCTTCTTGAATATACCTTTGCACCGTCTTCGAATTCGTTATATTCTTTAATACCGAAACCCCTTGGGAATACTTAAAGAGCTGTTTTTGAATTTTTTCTTCATACGATACGGTCTTCAAAAAATCCCAGGCTAGCCGTTTATGATGGGACTGCTTGCTCATACCAAACATCAGCGTATCCATTTCTGAAGCATTAGCCCCCTTAGGACCAGCCGGCATCGGAATACAATCCCATTCAAAAGATGAATACTTTTTTACACTCCATGGATACGGTTTATAGGTACGGTACTCGCTAAAGCGCATCGGGCAAAAAGCAACTTGTCCCTTATCAAACATCGCACTGGTCACATTTATACCTTGATTTAAACGATATAAATTACGAACAAACGCAATCGCATCAATGGCTTTTTGATCTTCAATCAGCAATTTTGTCCCATCCTCATTAAATACATGGGCTCCATTGGAGCTCAAAGCTTGCTGCCAAGTATATCCATATTGACCAAATTGATCCAATACCCCATCTCCATCGGTATCTTTTGTCAATTGACTGCAAATCGAATAGAAATCATCCCATGTCCAGTTTTTCGGAATCGTAATATGGTTCTCATTAATCAAAGTTTGGTTCACAAACATTAAAGTTGGGACGCTCTCATACGGAAGGGCAAATTGATGACCCCCAATATTTCCGGTTTCATAACTCGTTGAATAGTACTTTTTGGCATCAAAAGTTGTATCACTCTGGATATCGTCATTCAAATCATCCAGCATACCAATGTCCGCAAAAGTTGATAAATCATCCCTCATAACCATAAATACATCAGGAAGATCTCCAGATAAAGCTTTATTGGAAAGCCATTTGGAATAATCGGACTTTATAATTCCGGAAGTATACTTCACTTTTACATTGGGATGCTCCGCTTCAAAAAGAGCAATCGCATGGTCAATGATTTTTCCATTTTGGGGACTGGGTACATCCCAATTACTTCCGGTAAATACGCCAAGTTCAAGAACAACCGGTCTTTGTATCACATATACACCCAGACCTATGCACAGCACCAGAAGAATATTCACCAGAATGGTTTTTGTTCGCTTATTCATTTTTACCTCGGGATACATACCAAATAGCTAGCTGCGTACGATCACGTAACGATAACTTATCTAGAATGACGCTAAGATAATTTCGAATCGTACCTTCACTAAAGTGCAAAGAAGCTGCAATTTCTTTATTTGAAGCACCTAAGCCAACTTGTTCGATGATTTTCCATTCTGTATCACTCAATTCATATTCTGTATCAAAAGTAGTATTCTCCACCACAGGGCTTGGAGAATTAGCCATTTGGGTAAAGAAACGGGCTACTTTTCCTGCTACATTGGGATTAAAACAAGCTCCCCCTTCTAAAACATTATGGATAGCCTGACTTAATTCTTCCAGGGAACACCCTTTCAACAAATACCCACTTGCTCCATATTTTAGTGCATCAAAAATATATTCATCATCATCAAATGTAGTTAAAATAATGACTTTCGTCTGCGGATATTTTTTCTTTACGATCCGAGTACATTCAACCCCTGTCATTTCTGGCATCCGTACATCCATCAGTACAACATCTACGGCATCTTTTTCTAGAAATTCCAATAACTCACTGCCACTTTCTGCTACAGAAGCTACTTCAAAATCGGAATCACTATTAATAATGATTTTTAAACTTTCTCGAATGAGCTCTTGGTCATCTACAATCGCAATTCTAATCATCTTCATACCTCCTGCGTATTGGTAATTCTGCAATCAATTCAAAGCCATTTCGTCCATAATAACGAAGTTTACCTTGGAGTAATTCAATTCTTTCGGTTAAATGATGAATGCCAAATCCAGGTTCAATATGGGCACAACCTTGTCCATTATCTTCAATCACAATAATGATATCGTTCTCTGTTTGCGCAATGGATACATATATTTTATCAGCATGGCCATGACGAACAGCATTGGTCATCCCTTCTTGGACAATACGATAAATAAAATCCTCTTCATCCGCATTCAGATTGACTAAAGGACAATGACAGAGATATAGAACTGTTACATTGGTCATCTTTTGAAAATCAACAATCAAAATATCCAAAGCTTCTTTTAAAGAATAGCGATCCAGGGCATCGGGTTTTAATTTATCTACCGAACGTCTAACATCTTGCAGACCTTTTTTCGCACTTTCGGATAGAATCTCCAATTGTTTCTTGGTTGCATCGGGATTCTTTTCAACCATCACTTTACTGGCTTCCAGTCCCACACTGATACCTGTCAGCGTATGTCCTAAGGTATCATGAATCTCTCGTGCCAAACGATTTCGCTCTTTGGTTTCACCCATTTTTTCACGAATGTTCGCATAACCTTTTAATTGAATATTCAAACGTTTTAATTCATTACTCATAGCCGCAAAACGTTGGGTTTCATCCATTTGAATCTGAATGAACAAGAACATATAAACGACAAAGACAATTTGTACGAGACTTGTCATAGCAGTAACGATACCTGATAAAATAGCGCGAGTTGAAGAGTTATATACACTCAAGTATTCGGTAAAGGAAATCATGGGAATCAAATTGGATAAAAAGCCATAGTTGGAACAAAGATAAATCAACATGACAATACCTAACGCAATATTTCTTTGCACCGGTTTTTCAATATATAACAGGGCGTCTGCCATAACGATAAATAAAATACAATTGGAGGCAAATGCCACATTTTTCATAATGAGTAAAGCCATCAATAATTCCACATAGACCACGAAATCTTGATGATGTCTGAGTGTAGAGAACACATTACGTACACTCACAAAGATAAACAAGGCCACAAACGCAAAGAAGGCCACAAATAAATCTTGGATCGGATGACTTGATAAATGATAGATTGTCTTCAAGAAATTATCTGCCTGGTTCATACGGATCACCGATTGCATCGTATAGTACATAATAATTTTGACTAACCAGAACAAGAAAAAATTTAAGATCCAAATTCCACTATAGGCAATCCAGAGCCGATATTTTTTTATTTGCGCCATCATTGCCATTCCTCCGATAAATACGCTGAAACATTGTCTTTGGTGATTTTCTGCACCGGAAGAACTTCTACTCTTTGAGCTATTTTCTTATGATCTAATAAACAGTAAATTGCCTTGGCCGCTTTTTGTCCCATTGTCTTAGGTGATTGAGCAACCGTTGCGCGCATACGCCCTTCTTCAACCAATTGTTTGGCTTCTGGTGTCCCATCAATTCCATAAACGTATTTTCCATCCAATTGATTCATTTCTTCTAGTGCTGCCATGCCCCCTAGAGCACTTGGATCATTCAAACACATCAAAACGTCAAAAGGAATATTTTCTTTTAAGAACGCCTTTGTAGCTGGCATGGCTTTTTCCAGTTGGCCTTTACAATCCATGTGTTTGACAACCTGGTATTCAGGATGATCTTGAATCGTATCCAAAAAACCTTTGATTCGCATATATCCTGAATATGCACTATTATGTTCCAAAAGGGCAATTCGTGCACTTGGCAATTCCGCCATCATATCTTGTGCACATTGTACCCCGGCATTGTAGTTATCACTGCTGACATTGTAACTAACAAACTTACTATCGGCTACTTCAGTATCAACAATGATAACCGGAATATTATACTGTTTAGCCCGTTTTAATTCCTTCGTTAAACCTTTAAAACGCACCGGTGTAATCACTAACGCATCGACTCTTTGATCAATTAAATCGTTAATTTGTTCTTTTTGTTTCTTTAAAGAAAGTGAAGGATCTAAAGTAATCAGATTATCGCCATGTTTTTTGACCACTTTTGAGATTTCTTCATTAACAACCGAATAAAACGGGTTATTGTAGGTCATGTAAACCGTCCCAATATTCTTTGGCATTTTTATATCATAAATCAAATTGCGTTGAATAATACGTTCAAGTCCATAATTGCTGCCGATAGTAAACCCAAAACACAATAGAATACAAAAAAATACATACGCATACGACTTTGGTTTCTGCATGGCAACCTCCCTTCAAAAAAAAGACTATCCAAAGACAGTCTTAGAAAATCAATTTAAATGCAATGACCGCCAACAAGCCTAATACCAATGGCACCCATAAGCTCATCGCATAGCCACGCACAACACTTTTTTCCATCGATTGCCATTTGGCTACATCGAACCAATATCGATTATCTTCGGTTTGATGAATTACTCCTTGATCTATAAAATTGGCAATCGTAAAGGAAATAGTTGGTGTTGATAAAGGTAAATCTTTAAAAGCACTAATTTCTACCGCTTTATTTGGCGAAGTCGCATGGGCTTTTTTTAAAACTTCCAATACATACTTAGCAGCAGTAGCCTCTCCTGTTGGTTTTGATTTTTTAGTTTTCTTATTATCCGCCATATTTTTTACTTTCTAGCTTTTTTCGCTGCTTTTTTAGCCGCTTTCCAAGCACTTTCTCGATTCTGAATTTCGACTGCCATCGCATGTGGCAAAACGATTTCATCTCCACCAATTAATACACGGGATTGACGCGAAATACTTCCTTGTTTTTCTTCATAGGAAGTAATCATACGAAAACGATAGAACGTATCTACATAGAACATTCCATCTTCTGCAAAAAGAATCGTACGTCTAGCCATAGATTCAAAGAATTGTCCTACAAAGACAATTGCTAAACCAACATAAGCTAAATGATAATAGAACAATTGATCCTTTGGTGCAGCAAAAACATTTCCGGTTAAATATCCCAGCAATAAACAAAGCGCCGCAAACACTAACAAAAGATACACCATATACATATGAAAACCATAGGTTTCACACGTATGATTGCGCTTAAATTCTGCCGATAATTTTTTATACTTTCCAAAAACTTTAATGCTTCGATAAGCATTATATGTAACATATCCAATTAAAATAATCGCAATGACCCATTGTAAGGCATTACTGTTAAACATACTAAAGTCCATATTTTTCACCCCAATATCAAGATTATAAAATAAAGAAAGCCTTTTTATCAAGCTTTATCCTTATTACAATTGTAACAAACGAAAACCCCTCTACATTGTAAAGGGGTTTCCTGAAAGTTTTAAGAAAGGGAATTTGATTATGAAGTGAGCTTTCTTAGCTCATCGTTATAGTATAAAAGAATTCCATTTCTATTATGTCGTAAATATGTGAAAGTTTGTGAATTGGCTATTTTGAACGCGCTTTCTTTTTAGCTTTCCATAGCTTCATCTCATTATCGATTTTGTCGTCCATCTTCTTATTAATTTGAATAGAATAGGAATCCTTCATCACTAGATGTAGGGAATGGGAACCAATGCCACCAATTGGTTCACGACGATCTACATCTTTATATTTAAAGAAACGATCTCCAAAGAAGAAACCATCATCACAGAACCACATTCGCTTTCCGGCTAAAGAAGTAAAAATCATACTGATAAAAATTAATGCGATAACCATATATAATGCGCGGTAAGGAACAATCTTACTAGCTTCTACATGCATGTTTTCAATAAAAATCGCAATTAAGACACAGATTGCACACATAGCTACGGATGAAACCACCCAGCCCTTACTGATATCAAACAACTTTGCATTAGGATGTTCAGCTTTAAACGCCTTTAATGCCGTTGTGTGCTGTTTATAAATAGAAAATGCATTATAGAGTGAATACATCATATATAGAAATAAAACACCAATGATAATCCAACTTGTCATGTCTATCCCTCCTTGTAATGTGACTATTATAACATGATTGTGCTAAAATAAAACCACTATGAAAAACGCAGAAAACTTATTATACGAATTGAATCATTCAACCCTTTTTCTCCAGCACAACAACCTGGAAATTACCGAAATAAAACCCGGTTATGCCAAAATTGAATTGCATGTCGATCCCAAAGTTCTCAACCCTTACGGTATCGTTCATGGTGGCATTTTATTCTCTATGGCCGATACCGCAGCAGGTACAGCTTGTCTGGCATCAGGAAGAGAGTGTGTCACCTTAAATAGTTCCATTAATTTCATTAAACCCGGTCACGGAAAAAAGATTATTGGAATTGCCCAAGAGATTTCCAGTGGTCGTTCCACTTGTATCTATGATGTATCTTTATACAACGAAGATCATACATTAATTAGTCGCTCTACTTTTACTATGTATTGTCTTGATGCAGACCATAAAAAAAGAATTCATGAAAAAAGCTGCCACAAATAAGGCAGCTTTTCTACGATTTATTCTTTTGGAGCTAATCTTTGTAAAGTTCCGTTTTTCTTTAATCTTGGATACATCGCAATATATAATGCCGAAGCAATCACAATCGCAAGTACAGCATTTACAGCAGTCGTAACGAATTTTCCTACCACAAGGCAAGATGCAGCTTGTTGGGCACTACCTAAAATAACTAAATAATAAAGATACGACAATACGGTTTCCCCAATCAAGTTAAAAATCATACCGGCTGTACAAGAAAGAATAACATCTTTATACAATTCTTTTCCTTCTTTTTTCTGAATATGGAAAAACTTATGTGCAAACAATCCAGTCACAACACCAATTCCGGTTTTCAAAATAATCGTTTTTGGTGCTACCACGATATAAATTGGATCCATAAGATCTCCGATTCCCATTCCAATGGCTCCGGCAATTCCCCCTGGCAATCCACCTAACAACAAGGCAGCTAATACACAGAAAGTATTTCCTAAATGGAATGAAGTAAATCCTGCTGGTGTTGGTATTTTGATTTGCAGATACGTAAAGGCCACATAACATAACGCAATCATCAATGCCATCACGGTGATTTTTAATGTTGAATTTTTATTCATAAACAATCCTCTCTAACTACAAGGGATATTTTATTCTTTTTTTGGATATACTAAAATATCCAATTCTATATTATTTTATATAACCAGATATACCTTCTATTGCGAAAGCGCATTCAGATACGCAACAAAAAAAGGCAGGGACTCATCCCTGTCTACATTTATAGAAGTATTCCAATCGAATGCACCACAAAGGCTAAAATCCAAGCTAAGACACATTGCCAAACGGCCAAGCCAAAGGCCCATTTAGCCCCAAGTTCTCTTTTAATCGAAGCAATGGCAGCAATACATGGTGAATAAATCAAACAGAATACCAGCAAGCTGGCTGCGGATATCGTTGTCAAAGCTGCATGTAAACCATTCGAGAATAGAACTTGTAAAGTGGATACAACACTTTCTTTTGCCATAATTCCACTAATTAGTGAAGTGACAATTCGCCAATCCTGTAATCCAAGAGGTGCAAAAATCGGCGCAATCCAACCGGAAATCAAAGCCAGAATGCTTTGACTGGAGTCTTTTACCATATCCAACCGAACATTAAAGCTTTGTAGGAACCAAACTACAACGGTTGCGACAAGAATAACCGAAAAAGCTTTTTGTAAGAAGTCTTTGGCTTTTTCCCACAATAGTTGACTAACATTCTTTAAACCAGGGAAACGATAATTCGGCAATTCCATGACAAAGGGAACAGCTTCCCCTTTAAATAAGGTATTTTTAAACAGAAAGGCTACAAGAATTCCCATCACAATACCAAAGAAGTATAAAGCCGTCATGACCAGTCCCCCTTTCCCTGGGAAAAAGGAGCTCACAAAGAATGCATAGATAGGAAGTTTTGCACTACAAGACATAAATGGTGTTAGTAAAACCGTCATCTTACGATCGCGATCACTTGGCAAAGTTCGGGTTGACATAACCGCTGGCACAGTACAACCAAAACCTATCAACAAAGGAACAATACTTCTGCCTGATAAACCAATCTTTCGTAATAACTTATCCATAAAGAAAGCAACACGGGCAATATATCCACTATCTTCCATTAAAGATAAAAAGAAAAATAAAGTCACAATAATCGGTAAGAACGATAAGACGGATCCTACGCCGGTAAAGATTCCATCAATTACTAAACTATGGACGGCATAACTTACATGTGTTGCGGTCAGCCAATGATCAACAATTTTCGTTGCATAGTCTACTGCCATTTCCAGTAAAGTTTGTAGTCCCGCTCCAATCACATTGAAAGTCAGATAGAAAACACAAAGCATGATTCCCACAAAACAAGGCAACGCGGTATATTTACCCGTTAAGATACGATCAATTTTTTGACTGCGAATCCGCTCTTTACTTTCTTTGGGTTTCACAACGGTTTGTTCACAGACCTTCTCAATAAAGGAAAAACGCATATCCGCAATGGCTGCACTACGATCTAAGCCACGTTCTTTTTCCATTTGAAGAACAATATGCTCAATCATTTCTTTTTCGTTTTGATCCAGTTTTAAACGTTCAAGAATCAAAGGATCCCCTTCAATCACTTTACTAGCCGCAAATCGAACCGGAATTTTGGCCATTTGCGCATGATCTTCAATTAAATGACAAATAGAATGAATACAACGATGGACAGCTCCACCATAATCGTTTTCACCACAAAAATCTAAACGACCTGGACCTTCTTGATATTTGGCGATATGAATCGCATGGCGAATCAACTCATCAACCCCTTGATTCTTTGCCGCAGAAATAGGTATCACTGGTACACCTAACATCTTCTCCATACCATTAATATCAATAGAGCCATGGTTATTCGCCACTTCATCCATCATATTTAGCGCAACAACCATTGGCATATTCATTTCCAGAAGTTGCATCGTTAAATACAAGTTTCGTTCAATATTCGTTGCATCTACAATATTAATAATAGCTTTGGGTTTTTCTTCTAAAACGAAATTACGCGATACGATTTCTTCACTACTATAGGGAGACATAGAATAAATACCGGGAAGGTCAGTGACTAACGTATTCGGATAACCTTTAATTGCCCCATCTTTTCGGTCAACTGTTACTCCAGGAAAGTTTCCTACATGCTGGTTTGATCCTGTCAATTGATTAAACAAAGTTGTTTTTCCACAATTTTGATTACCGACTAGCGCATAAGTCAAACACACATCATCCGGCAAAGGATGTTCATCCGCCTTTTCGTGGAATTTTCCGGTTTCACCTAAACCAGGGTGAACCGTATTATTAATATCTTTGGCACTATCGTGTTTTCGACTTCTTTCATCAATCCGTTCTACTTCAATTTTTTGGGCTTCATCCAAACGCAGAGACAATTCATAACCATGAATTTGCAGCTCCATAGGATCACCCATCGGTGCAAATTTCACAACGGTCACTTCGGCATCTGGAATAACACCCATATCTAAAAAGTGCTGTCGTAAAGCCCCGGTACCACCAACGGCTTTGATGATGGCACTTTGTCCAATTTTCAATTCTTTTAAATTCATAAATCCCATCCCTCATTACAACTGTTATGTACCATTCCTATTTTCTACCAAAATTGTATTTTTTCAAATTATTTTGCACAAAAAAAGTATGCCACATTGGCATACTCTTACGCATCCGAACGCGAAAAGGCATTTTTCATATTGTTGCTTAACTCATACAAAACTTTATTCAAGGTATCTTGTGTTAAGGCTTTCGCAATAGCAGCCATCTCTTCATTGGCCTGCTGACAAAGCGTGATTTTTTTACCAGCCTCTGCTTGGGCAATCAAAGCATCGTATTTATGCAACAATGCGTGAGCTTTTGCCGCCACTTGATTCTGATATCTTTCGATATGAATCAACGATTGTCTATAACTTGCATCAGCCATTGCCGCCAACAAGCGGCTTGACCAATAGAAATTATCGGTTGATACATCCCCTGTTGTATTGTTTAAATACGCTGGTGTTTGTTCGATATCCACATAGAACGGAACCAGGGCATTAAAGGCATTAGATGCATAGGCAACCCATTCAATGGTTGGCGCTTTTTCTCTTACTTGAATCACTGCTAAGAAGTCATTCCGGTTAACACCAATGGAACGGAACATACCAGCTTGTGATGTATCTCCAACACTTAAATATGGATCATATGGTGTTCCCTGAAAATGATTTGATAAAGCGTATTTTACATCTTCTATCGTAATTTTCTTTTCTGGCACCATACACCAAGGTAAGTCGTCGGCTTGTGGGCCTTTTTGATCCCATTGGGCATCATGCGGATTAAAATAGCGTCCCATAGCCCATGCCCTTGGCGTATTGTAGATGTGATCTGAATCATCGTGTGAGCCAAATACATCACGAGGATGGAAGGTGCCATCCAATGAAAGATCCAAATGATACGTTGCGACAAATTCCTGTAAATCTTTGGAACAAAGATAATTCTTCGTATCAGTAAAATCAAAGGCATCAATGCCAAGTTGGTTTGGCATCATCACATATACATCATCTGGTACGCGTCTAGCCATCCAATGATGTCCGCCAATGGTTTCTAACCACCAAATTTCGTCAGTATCCGCAAACGCAATCCCATTCACTTCATAGGTTCCGTAAGTTTCTAATAAAGAGCCCAGGCGTTCTACCCCTTCTTTAGCCGTATGAATATAAGGTAAGACAATATAAACTAAGTCTTCTTCCCCGATTCCCTTTTCAACCAATGGATCGGCGCCTAAAACGCGTGGATTAGAGGTAATTGTTTCCGTAGCTGTCATCGCTACATTGGCTGCATTAACACCACTAGCCGCCCATATACCTTTTCCTGCTTTGGCATTTGGCATGGCGGTATATCGCATGGGATTATCTGGTAAATCAATTTCAACACCAGAAATCACGGATTGATATTTTCTCGCTTGTTGGCTAGGTTCTGTAACTACAAATTTCTTTGGTGTAAAAGAACCAGCGCCTGAATCATCGTTTCTGGCGATGATACAAGAACCATCATATGAGGCTTTCTTTCCCACTAAAATTGTTGTACATGGCATAATGCATTCCTCCTTAAAACTATTTTTCTTGCTTCAATCCTTTATGTACCAAAACACTTAGCACAATGGTAATAACCATACATGGTAAAGTGTTTCCGACTGGTGTATCAATCGTCATAAGCCAGCGATATGCAATGAATCCAATAAACCATAATACAAGGTTTAAAACATCAAAGGCTTGACTGCGCTTATCATTCTTTAAGATGAAGAAATCCGCAATCTGAATCGCAATCATTGGGGCAAAAACCGATCCAATTAAATATAAGAAATTTGTGATATTATCCATTGGATAACAAATTGCTGCAACCATGCCAATCACAGTCACAACCATTGCCACATGTTTACCACTCCATTTTGACACAATGGATTCATTGGAAACTCCAGCTGAATAAGCATCTAGAAATGTTGTCGTAACTGTTGAGAAGACAATGATTAATAAACCAACAATTCCTAGTCCGGCTTTTAACATCATTTGCGCAATATCGTATTCTCCTGTAAATAAGGCAGCGCCTAAACCAATCAAATACATCCAGCAACTTACAATTCCATACACTACACTACTCACTAAACTGGCTTTTACTGGATCTTTGGCTTCGCGGGTATAATCACTGATCAAAGGTAACCAGCTCAACGGCATCGCTACGGCTAATTCTACACCAGCTCCAAATGTCATTGTATCACTTGTCAAGGCTACTGCGTGACCATCAAAGAAAATAAACTTGCTTAACATTAATGTCAAAATAAATAAAGCTGCCATCGCAACGGTATTAAGTTTGCCTAGATTGGTAATTCCAATGGCAATCCAAACTAAGATCAGAGCCCCGATGATCAAACACCAAACCCAAGCGCCCGTATGAACTACGCCATTGGCAGCCAGGGCCCCATCATAGATCATGATGGCTGTCCAGCCAACGAGTTGTAAAACATTCAAGGCCGCAAAGAGTAAGCATCCTTTTTGACCAAAGCTCATTTTGGTTGAATCCATAGCGCTTAAGCGCATCTTTCCTCCAATAACTCCGGCTAAGAATAATAAAACACAACCAATCACGTGCCCTAACAAAATTGCTAAAAGTCCTACTTTAAATCCTAAAGGAGCTAAGTAAGTTCCGGTTAAAATTTCCGCAATCGAAAGACCGGCTCCAAACCAGATCAATCCATTTTCAAATAAAGAAGTTTGTTTCATGCATCTTTCTCCTTGCTGAATTCATTATCCAGCGCAAAAGAATGATCCATTGGACCAGACCCTTTTCCTAAATCTAACATGGCACTCAAAGCCCCAGAAATATAATCTTTGGCCCGTTGTACCGATGCTTCCAAGTCATACCCTTTAGCTAGGTTTGAAGCAATTGCACTTGATAAAGTACATCCGGTTCCATGTGTATTGGAATTGTTGATGCGTTTTCCTTTAAACCAATGATATGAACCATTTGTATATAATAAGTCATTGGCATCATTGATCTGATGTCCACCTTTGACTAAGGTTGCACAACCTAAGTTCTCGGAAATCTTTTTGGCAGCCTCTAGCATATCGGCTTCATTGGAAATTATCATGTCCGCTAAGATTTCTGCTTCGGGAATATTTGGTGTAATAACCGTAGCTAAAGGTAATAAAGTACTCTTTAAGGTTCCAATCGCATCGTCACTAATCAGTTTGGCTCCACTGGTTGCAACCATGACGGGATCTACCACAATGTTTTTTGCGTGATATTCCTGTAATTTTTTGGCAATCATCTCAATCAATTGCGAACTGGAAACCATACCGATTTTAACGGCATCAGGATAGATATCCGTAAAAATCGCATCGAGTTCCTTCTCTAAAAAATCTGGTGTTACTTCCATAATATCTGTAACACCTAAAGTATTTTGTGCCGTTAATGCGGTAATAGCACTTGTGGCAAAGACATGGTTTGCACACATTGTTTTGATATCCGCTTGGATACCAGCGCCTCCACTGGAATCACTTCCAGCAATTGTTAATGCTGTTTTCATCATAAAACTCCTTCCTGCATTATTTTCTATCGCGACATAAGGTGGTGCCCCCAATTTGCCGCCAATCTTCTATATAACCATCGCAATCCGATGATATATCCTCACTATCTTGTACCCCAACTACTTGAAACCCTGCTTTTTTTGCGGTCTGAATACAATGCGATGCATCTTCAAACACAAATACATTTTCGGGTTTTTGGTGAAAGTATTGGGCACAGGCTAAATAAATATCGGGTTCCTTTTTCGATTTTCCAATCTCCGTACAAGTAAAGATCTTCTCAAAATACGCATCGATGCCTAGTCTTTGTAAAGCTTGCTGAACTAAAGCTTTATCCGAAGTTGTCGCAATCACATTCCGGGAATCAAAATGGGAAATAAAGTCTTTAAAGCCTGGCTTCAATTGCACTTCTTCGCGATAAAATGTCGCAAGTTGCTTTAAAACTTCGGCTTTAATTTGGGCTTCACTACAACTTAGTTGATAATGTTCTTTTATATAGTTTGCACTTTCTTCTAAACTCATCTTGGCAACGATTTGATCTAAATTAGCCTCTGGCACTTTACCGAGACTTCTTACCGTTCGGCTTGCCAAGACATCCCATATTTTCATGGAATCTAGAATAGTTCCATCGACATCAAAGATGCTATACTTCATGACTGAACCATATCCATCGTTCGTTTCTTTAATTCTTTGGTTGCGGCTTTAATATCCTTTTGGGCAAAGATTGCACTGATAACTGCAATCCCACAAATGCCACTTCCTTTTAATTCCGAAACATTTTCTTTGGTGATACCACCTATGGCAATAACTGGAATATCCACAGCTTGGCAAATGGCTTTTAAGGTTTCAAAACTAACATCTTCGGCATCATCTTTGGATCCCGTTGGGAATACGGCTCCAACACCCAAATAATCGGCTCCATGTTTTTGTGCCAACAGAGCTTGTTGGACATTTTGGGCAGAAATACCAATGATCTTATCGGGTCCAAGACGTTTTCGCACATCTAGAGCTTCCATATCACTTTGACCAACATGCACGCCATCAGCATCAATAGCCAGGGCAATATCTACATTGTCATTGATCACAAAAGGAACTTGATACTTCTTACATAGTTTTTGAATCTCTTTTGCTTCGGCCAAGAAAATATCGTCATCCAAACTCTTTTCTCGCAATTGAAGAAATGTTGCTCCACCTTGTAAGGCCTTTTCCACTTGATTTTCGAGTGTTTCATCTTTTAACCAGTGACGATCTGTCACTGCATACAACAATAAATCTTCTTTAGCGAATTTCATATTTAGCACCCTTTTCTAGAGTTGCTCCATCCATATGATAAATGGCATCAATAATTCGATTGCGATAGGTGGCATTCCCATCGGAAGCTTCCATATGACTCCAAGCAATTTCTCCGGCTAGTCCCATCGTACATACACTAGCGGCAACTGCTTCAAGCGCATGATCTGGATTAGCCGTCACAAAGGCTGTTGTCATACCAGATAACTGGCAACCCGTTCCGGTAATTTTTCCCATCTCTTTACGACCATTGTAGATGACATAACATTTTTCACTATCCGCAACTAAATCGATAGCTCCGGTAATCGCAATAATGGAACCAGTTGTTTGCGCAAAGTCTTTAGCAAATTGAACCATGGTATCTAGATTTTCTTTTGTGACCGCATCAGCTACATCTGCATCAACGCCCTTAGTCGTTCCAGACCCTAATACCAAAGTTTTAATTTCGGAAATATTTCCCCGAATAACCGAAAAATGAATGGCTTTTAATAAATCGTTTGCGGTATTGGTACGCAAAGCACTTGCCCCAGCTCCAACTGGATCTAATAAAACCACATGATCTAGCGCATTGGCTTTTTTACCAGCTCGAAACATCCCTTCAATCGAACTTTTATTTAAGGTTCCAATATTAATATTTAACCCTCCACAAATTGATGTGATGTCCTCAACATCTTCCGGTTCATCACTCATAATCGGACTTGCTCCACAAGCTAAAATTACGTTAGCTACATCATTCACCGTTACATAGTTGGTAATGTTGTGTACTAATGGGCATGTCTTTCGCACATTATCTAAACAATCTTTTAACATAAGATCCTCCTTCTAGGAAACAAAAAAGCGGCAGAGAACCTGGTCTGCAGCTAACAATCAAAGTAAGATATTCTCCCTACGTTGGCATTATCCAAATCAGGTTTTGGGTCAAGGTATTTCTACCTACTCTCAGCCTTTCAGCTCCCCATTTTTTAACAGGAATATTATAGAATGAGTTTCATGCAAAATCAATTGAGCATTTGATGGGATCCCTTCTACTTATTTTGTTTGAAAAATTTATCGACAAACCTTTGATTCCCATCTGAATTTGTTCGCTTATTATATCCATCAAAGAATCTACGCAAAACAGGTACAAAGATGTAAAGTAACTTAAGTCCCTTGAAATAAGGACCATATCCATTTTTTCATCTTATAAGTGTTAAAGTATTTTTCACGCAAACTTCCTAACTTCAAAAATTTTGCATCCTTCAACAGATAAACCATTTGCGAAATCACATTAGAAAAAGAGCACGGCGATTCCCATCACGGGTAATCGCCGTACTTTGTTGAAAATTTTATTCGGTGAATCGATCTTTATATCGCGTTTTCTTGGAAACAAGGATTATTCCAGCTAAACCACAAATACTCACAAACATCACAGAAAGCCAGCGGAATGTCTGTGTACTTTCTCCTGTCTTAGGCGTATTGTTTTGTCCAGGCTTGGTTGATTTGGTCACCTTCGCATTGCCTTTGGTAATGGTATAACTTACTTCACTTGTACCAGTAAAATTACCACCCTCGTTTGCGATAATCGTCAGAGTATAAGTTCCTGCATTCTTAGCAATATTGCCTTTCACCATATAGGCATCTGCTGGAACCTCTATTCCATCCACCTCTACCTTGGCAATGGTTTGTGTTTGTTCTTTACCATTGTAGGTCAAGGAATCACCCAAAGTTACCTTTGCATCTGAAATGTCTTTCGGATTAATGGTGAAAACTCCAGGCTTATAAGTGATACGATAGTTCTCATTCTGATTAGCGCCGAACAGGTTCCGTATGGACTGAACGATTGAGCTCTCGTCATCCACAAAGATCGTGTAACCACCAGGTTTCACATCTTCTCCCTTTTCACGTTCCACCTTGATTCCCTTAAGCGTATCATTACCAACTAGACCATCGTTCAATACCTCATAGGTCAGCTCAGGATCCGAATCACCATAAATCTTGGAAGCATCCTTCGCCTTTACGGTAATAGCTTTTGGCTCAACCGTAATATTGATTTTCTTAGAAACTGGCGTATGGTTGTCTCCTTCTGGAACAGATACAGTGATCGTTGCCAATCCTTTATTATGGATAGTTACAGTACCATCTTTAGAAACCGTAACTACATCTTTATTACTGCTCTTATAAGATATCGTTCCTGTAGTAGAAATCGCATCTACAATTTGGAACGGTGCATCACCATAGGTCTTGACATAACTTAGCGTAGTAACTTCTAAATGTCCGGAAACTTTTTTCACCTTAACATCTACTGTCTTCGTATCTCCAAGATAGTTGTCTGTTTTGGCAAGCTTCACAGTAATCGTTGCGCTTCCGGCCTTATGAAGGGTTACGTTACCCTTTTCATCCACAATTAAGACATTCGTATTATTGCTCGTATAGCTTAGAACACCGTCACCTTTCTTAGTTACTTCCAGTTTAAAATTCTCATCACCATACTTCTTTTCTGGAACAGCTGTCACATTCAGTTTCGAATCAGCACGCAATACATCGAATTTTTCTTCTGTAGATCCAGTTAACTTGTAATTTCCCATGTCTTTTCCGGTTAAGACAGCGTTGACACGATAACTTCCGGCTTCTGTAGGAGCATTGGTTGTATTTTGAATTGTTGTACCATTATTGGTGTTACCAGAATAACTTAGCGTAGTTGATACATCATCTCCAGAAACTACACCATTTAAGCTAGCAGTAGCTGGCTTGACGTTGCCATAGGTGCCACCATTTGGATTAATGGTAACTGTCACGTCTTTTCTAAGAATATTGGCTGTTGCACTATCCTGGTTGCCCGATTCAGCTAACTTATAGTTTTTGGCAGCATCTCCACTCAAAGTAATGTTGGAAATGTGGACCATTTTGTCTGTGCCAGCATTCTTGTCGGCAAAGGTTCCTGTTGCCGTAACCGTCGGTTTTTTACCATCAATAATGCTTACTGTAACATGCGAGTAGTCAAGTGTTGCATCCGTAGTACCATCGTATGTTTTATCCTTTACTCTGATTCCAAAAACCCTAACTGCATATGGTTGAATCGTAACAGTAGCTGTCTGTACCTCACTATCTGCATAGTTAGCTTTAGCTTTCACATAATACTGGATATGATAGTCTCCCGCATCTTTTCCTGTCAGCATGACTAGACCAGCTTTCCACTCATCCGTATCACTTAAACGGTACATCAAAGTACCTCCGGTTGTGGTAGCATTTAGCACAAGATTCTGATTCTGACCATTATAGGTTAAATCCGCAGCAAATTTCACATTGGCACTTGCAGTAAGCTTAGTAATCTCAAAATTCGCTACTGCAGTTTTGCCACCAATGGTGACTTTTGCAGCATATTTGCCTACATTTGTTGGAGCCGTTTGGCTCTGAGTATATATCGTACCATCCCGGCCTTCATAGCTTATGGCACCTGCAGCAGCACCAGTAATATTGGTAATTCCATTCTTGGTAATGCTTGCCCTGTTGTAGGCTTTTCCGGTATATTCCATATTCTCAGCAGAAAGAATAAGCTGTGGCCATTTATCTTTATACATACATTCATTTAAAGGACAAATAGCTTTTACAACATTTCCTTCGGCTTCATAATGCCACTCATGGATCTGTTTCCACTTTGCAGTATAGGTTGCGTTTCCTGTCACTTTATCGGCTACTTTTGCATCCCATCCATCAAATATGTAGCCAGAACGAGAAGGCGTTCCTTTAAAGCTAGGTGTATCTAAGCCAGAGAGCAAATCAGTTGTAACCTGGTCTTTAAAGGCTACTCCACCTACACCATCTGTGTAAGTAACCGTATATTTTGCCTCTTCATCATCGGCTTTATTGTTATGATTTATGTCTTCCTTCCAATATGCATAGAGCGTAACATTTTGTTGAGAAGAATCAAAATGAATTATCGCGCCCGGTCCCACAGCCTTCCAACTTACACTTTTGTCATTACGAACCTTAGTCCAACCAAAAAATACATATCCATAGCGTGTCGGCTCTATTTCAGAAAGAGGATAGCGAACCCAAGAACCATCCCTAGTTCCTTTACAATCCAAAGGTGCACCGACTCCACCATTAGCGTCATAATGTAGAGTATAAGTCGGCGCTTTTTTTAAAATCATGGAACTCTTGGCTTTTGTCTGTGTCTCCTCATTAACGGATGCAGAAGGTTGTTCACTCGTCTGAGGAGGCGTTTCTGTTTCCGGTGCAGGAGTTTCTACCGGAGGCCGCTCATTGTTGCTTTCTATTATATTTTCATTCGGTGTTTCTTCCTGCGTATCCACCTGCATTTCTGTGGTTTCATTACTTGAGTTCACATCATCTTCCGCATACGCAGCTAAAGGCTGTAAAGAGAACACCATGGCAAGAGAAAGCAGTAACGCTAAAAATCTCTTTTTCATACGCATTTTCCTTTCTTATTTAGATTTTGACTGTTTCTGAGAAAGTGGTATTTCTAGAAAAGCTAAGTGATACAAAGGTATCTTTGCCTAACAAAAGTCACCTCTCTTTGAAAACAGCAAAGGCTAGAAACAAGGTATAATACACCCTGTCTAGGCTTTTTTTGTTTTGAAATATCTACCCAAATTACAAGGTAAAAATGAAAATAAGTTCACAATGGTAAATAGAAAATAGAAATAAGAAAATCTAGTTATTATAGAAGGTAAAAAAGTACAAACTGAGAGAGTAAATTATTATTTATTATACAAAAGGGTATAGTTCCCCTTGCCCAACGTTCTATGTAATTTTAGTGTATCAAAATGCCTCGGATTTGCAAGATTGACAAAGCCAAGTAATAAGCAATTTAAGGTAGTTAATTTATAGAAAAGTATTGTGTCAATTGACTAAATTCATTGAGCATTTCAGTAACACTTTCTAACAATACTGACTATACTAAGCCTTGAAAGAAGGTAATAGTATGTTAAGTGAAAATGTTGCAAAATTACTAAACAACCAAGTCAACAAAGAATTTTATTCTGCGTATTTGTATTTAGATTTTGAAAACTTCTATAAAGATAAGAGCTTAGATGGGTTTGCGAATTGGTACCATGTACAAGTCCAAGAAGAAGTGGCACATGCTCAATTGATGATGCAATATTTGCAGGACAACGATTACTCAGTAACTTTAGAAGCAATTGATAAACCAAATATTCCGTTATCCGATTTAATGGATCCATTAAAAGCTGGTTTAAAACATGAACAATATGTAACTGAACTTATCCATAATTGTTATGCCGCAGCTTATGAAGAAAAAGATTTCCGAACTATGCAGTTCCTTGACTGGTTTGTCAAAGAACAAGGGGAAGAAGAAAAGAATGCTTCTGATATGATTTCACGTTTTGATCTTTTTGGTCACGATGCCAAAGGTTTATACGATTTAGATGCCGAATACAAAACTCGTACTTATGTTGCTCCTAGCATTATGACAAACAACTAAACCCAATTAGTTGGACACAATTGAATTGACTATGATTGTCAAGGCTTGATATCTTGCTTGGCAAGGTATTAAGCTTTTAATTTTGTTTGTATTCGCTCGTTATTATAGTAGTCTATATATTCTTCCATTGACTTCTGTAATTCATCAAGAGAAGTGAATTCATATTCATGTCCATAGAACATTTCATTCTTCATTTTCCCAAAGAAATTTTCCATAAGACAATCATCTAAAAAATTTCCTTTTCTCGCTGTTTTCTTTCCTGAATTAAGGTATCCCATTTTTTTAAGTACAAGAGTTCTACTTCTAATTTCAAATTCTTCTCTTTCAAAGTCTTGTTCTCTTGAAGTAGTTCCTCCATCGTTTTCTTTTTTGTTATTTGATTTTTTTCCTCGTCTTTTCTCAATGACATCATAATTGTTTTTTTATGTAAGAATTAATCCAAGAGTTTAATAAACCAGAAGAACTTAGTCCCTCATCTACTGAAACACTTAAAATAGACTCGTTATCTATTAGCACACGATTAATTATTCTTAATTTTTCTTCTGGTGAATAGTATTTATTTTTTCCATGTTTCAACACTTCAACTCCATGTTTATCCGCTAATCTTAAAAAATATATAACCGAAAGACGTTTAACAGATAATTCTCTAGCTATAATTCCTGGAGATTTCAAGCCTGTTTTCCATTCATTGTATCCTTTTAGCTTTTGCTCATAAGTTAATTTCATATAAAAAGTGAACCTGTTAAGTTTGTTCAACTTTTGAGGTTCACTACATTTTTACTATTCTTTTTTAAAGATTGATCCAAGTAAATTGCAGTTTCGGACTTCTTCTAACTGTCACAGTAGTTTGAATAAGTATTAGAGGGGAGAATCAAATCTTTAGTTGAAAAGAAATCCCGATTTACTTGCAACCTCTTGAATCGACATTATTTAGATGTTACAGCTTTTAATTCATCATCAATGCGCGTTTTTAATTCTTGTTTAGCTTCATCAATGATGGATGGATCCGACAACAATTGTACGACGGTTCTCGATAGGCTTTTCATAGTCACTAAAATGCAACGTTTTCCTGCATCCGAACATGCCAACTCTCTAAATTGTTCGGTATGGTTTGAAATTTTATAGTCTGGGAAAATCGTAACATATGGATTACAAATAGGAATATGACGTGAAACATTTCCTAAATCTTCTCCACCATAATCAATTGGCATACCATCTAACAATGGTTCTCCAATGGCTTCTAGTTCTTTACGACATACTTCAGATAAAATAGTATTTGGTACACGACCTTGATAACCATCTTTAACTTCTACATGGGTTTTACAACCTAATGCATCTCCACAGCCTTTAGCACAAGCAACAATTCTACGCTCTAATTCTTCTAAGTAAGAAAAGTTGAAACAAGCTAGGGAACATTTAATTTCCGATTCACATGGAATCAAGCCAGTTTCTTGGCCACCATTGGTAATAATACAAGAGAATCTTGCATCGCTCTTAAAATGTTGACGAAGCAATCCTGTTCCCACACAGAATAAATTCGAAGCACTGAGTGCATTTACACCATCATCGGGATGACTGCCGGCATGGGCAGACTTTCCTTCATATTTAATTGTGATTTGTTTGCTGGATAAACAAGCTCCCGCAAGTCGTGTTAAATCACTGGTTGGGTGCATGAATACTACCGAATCAATATCATCGAAATAGTGGTTTTTCAACATGATGATCTTACCACCACCATCTTCTTCTGCTGGGGTTCCAAATAGATAAACCGTTCCATCTAAATGATATTTTTCTAAGACCTTTTTTAATACGATAGCCGTTCCTACGGCACTAGCACAAATCAAGTTATGACCGCAGCCATGGCCTAAATTTGGCAAGGCATCATATTCAGAAATGATTCCAATTTTAGGACTTCCGGAACCACACTTAGCCACAAAAGCTGTATCGAGTTCCGTAATGTCTTGGTCGATTTTAAAACCTTCTTCTTCAAGTAATGCGACTTGTTCTTTTTTCGCATAGTGTTCATGAAAAGCCAACTCTAGTTTCGCATGGATTTTTAAAGAAAAATCCCACATTTGATCCAAGATACTTTCAGCTAAAGTATCACAGTATTCTTTTATTTCACTCATACGCTTGACCTAACCTAAAATTCCAAAGAAACTAGCAATCATCGAAAGAATCAATACACCGAAGATAATCTTGTTATAGCCAACTTTTTTCTTCGTAAACGCAAAGTAAATACCAAATACACAACATAAAGGTAAAATTCCTTTGACAATAGAATCTAAGATATCTTGAACAACAATTGGATTGGCATTAGACAAAGTAAACTTTAATGGCGTTGTTACCGTTACATAAGAGCTAGATAAAGCACCCATCATAAAGATACCTAAAATTGAAGCAACACGAATAATGTCGTTCATCAAACCAGAACTGATTAGTTTATTAACCGCTTCTGTTCCTAAATTATAACCAAGAATAGCTAAATAACGTCCAAAGAAATATACAACTGCTGGGAACAAGAATGGAATCAAACCACCAAGAATATTTCCTTGTAGTCCAAAAGAAGCAGCTAACGATAAGATAATGGCTTTAACAGTTCCTTGAATCAAGGAATCTCCAATACCTGCAACTGGACCCATCAAACCTAATTTTAAATTGGCAATCATTTCTGGATCTACGTTGCCTTCTAATTTTTTCTTTTCTTCTAGAGCAAGAACGATTCCGGCAATTAAGCTTCCTACCGTTCCTTCGGTATTGAAGAATTCCAAATGACGCTTCATTGCATCTTTTAAGCCTTCTTGATCATCTTTATAAATTTTTTGTAGTGAATCACTTACTGTATACGCAAAAGACACTGCTTGTAAACGCTCGAAAGAGTTTGGGAATCCCAAGGAGTAAAACCAACGAAGTCTAGCTTTTGCGATATCTTTTTTGATTAGAATTCTATCAGTCATGTGCTACACCCTTCTTTCCGTTATAGAACAAAATCAATGCTAAACATACACCAAATACAGAAATTGCCATTGTATTCAAGCCTAAATATTGAACTAAGAAATAAGCTACAAAGAAGAATGGCAAAATTTCTTTACGTCCAATTGTTGTAATCATCAACGCAAATCCAATAGCTGGAAGTACACCACCGGCAACTGTCAAACCATTGGTTACCCAAGCTGGTAAGTATTCAACTAAGAATTTAGCTGCAGTTGGTCCTAAGTAGCTAATAATGAATACAGGAATAAATTAGGATACAGATACGAATAAATAAGGATACCAGAAACCACAACGATTGACTTCCTTGAAGTTTCCTTCATCTACTTTTTTATCTGCATAGTGCGTAAGCCAAATGTTAAAACTACGTTTAATATTGTTGAAGAATGTTCCTAATACACCAAATGTAATGGCAATCGTAACAGCCATTTTGGCATCCATATTTTGTGATAGAGCAATAGGAATCACAATGATACCTGCAAGGTATGAGTCAGCAGGCATATTATTTCCGGTTGAAACAATACCTAAATACAATAATTGAATACTACATCCAACAATCAATCCTTGTTCAACATTTCCAAAGATCAATCCATATATCAAACCTAAACAAGCTGGTGATTTATATGCGGCTGACACACCATATCCAGGAATCGAAATTGCATATAAGGCAGCGGAAAATAATGCTAATCCAAGATTTCCAATCATAATCTCATCCTCCTTAAAAAATTAATCAAAGACAACGCCTTTCATTACATCGTTGAATGCGGCAGAACCGTTTTCTGGTACTTGGTGGAAATACACTCTTTGACCACTATCATTGATTACTTTCAATTGTTCTGCATCCGTTTTATCTAATGTAACTGGTCCAAATACAGCTTTTCTTCCAGCTGCTCCACCAAGACCACCGATTTGAATGGCATCAAAAACAACCCCTTCTTTAAACATACGATAGGTATCTTCGACATTTTTGATTAATACCATGCAGTTCACATCTTCGTATTTGTTTTCTTTCCAATGGGCAATAAAGTCATCAACTTTGATAACATCTACCTTTGTTCCCATTGGTGCTGACATTTGATACACACTTAACATGAAAGGATCATTGGCCAATTTGTCATTTACGACTAAAATCGTATCGGCTTTAATAGTATGAATCCATTTTGTGACAACTTGTCCATGTACCAATCTAAAATCTACTCTTACTAATTGAATTGCCATTTTTTTATTCTCCCTTCAATTTCTTTAAAACATCAAACCCATTTGATCCATATGCCGCAACACATCTTTCTTTCAAATCATCGATTTCTGTGTCTTCGTTCATTGTCAATGCTTCTAAGAGCATCGGCATGTTTACGCCACATAGAATTTCCATGTTATATTCACGGGATAGGTTTAATACTGTGTTACATGGTGTACCACCAAATAAATCCACAAAACAAACGTTCAAGGCATCTTTGTCTAATTCCTTAGCTACAGCTGCATAATAGTCATCCATAGACATGCTTGGTAATAAAGACACGGCTTTAATATTTTTAAATGCATTACCGCCTATCATTTGTGCAGATTTGATCAATTCTTCTCCGAATCGACCATGGGTACAAACTAAAATTTTCTTATTCATATACATTCTCTTTCTTTTTCACGTTATGCCCACCAAAGCCATTGCGCATAACCGCTACCATCTTACTGGAAAATTTTTCTTGATCTTTTGAGGCGCTGCGAACCATCAAAGAAAGGGCCGTAACCGGCATCGAAATGTTTTTTTCTAAAGCTGTTTCGACTGTCCACTTTGCTTCTCCAGAAGCATCAACCTCGCCTACAACGTCTGCCAAGTCCGGATCTTTTTCCAACTGACTTTGTACGATTTCCATCGGCCATCCGTGGATAACCGATCCATGATTCCAATTCTTTGCGACTTCTACAAGATCATAATCAAATCCACTTTCTTTCATTAATTGAAATCCTTCACCAATAGCTTGCATCATTCCGTATTCAATACCGTTATGAACCATCTTCATAAAATGACCACTACCAGCTTTTCCGGTATAGGTCATGCCTTGATCAACCGCAACATCTGCCAAGGCATCTTTCACGACATCAAAGGCGCTCTTATCTCCGCCAACCATCAAACAAGCACCATTTCTTGCTCCGGATACACCACCAGATGTTCCACAATCTAAGAAACGAATTTGTTTATTCGCACAGATTTTGGCATGCTGCATAGAATCGGTATAGCGAGAATTTCCACCATCAATCACAATGTTATCCGCAGCTAATTTTTCTGATAAAGCATCAATCGTAGAATCCATTGGACCTCCACATGGAAGCATCAACCAAAGTACTCTTGGTTTATCTAATTTTGCGATGAGATCATCCATATCTTTTGCTACTTGGATTCCCTTTTCTGCAATTGATTCACAAGCAGCTTCAGAAAGGTCATATCCAATAACTTCATGTTGATGATCTTTGAAATTCATAGCCAAATAGCCCCCATCTTACCAAGACCAATCAGTCCTATTTTCATATCATCCCTCCAATTTTTATGTTTTCATTTTAGTCAATGTATTCTGTTTGGTAAACGTGAAAATAAAATATTTTTTTCTCTAGAATTATTTCATTTTATTTTCAACCTTTATCCGCCGAGCTATGCTATGATAGTAATAAGAATTAAAAAAATATTTTTTTTACTTGAAAGGATTCTTCATGAAAACAGACACAATCAAAATCAAGATTAAAACCAATCAGCAAAGATTCACCAAGAAGGACAAAGTAATTGCGGAATATATTTTGGCCAATCCCAAATCCGTTTCAAAAATGACCATTAACGAAATTGCTTCTCAATTATCCCTGGCCGATTCAACTATTTTTCAATTCACAAGAAAGTTGGGATATAAAAGCTTTAGAGATTTCCGAAACGATTTGTTGTTTGAAGAATACGACCCGGAAATTTCCGTTCATGAAAATATCAAGCCCGATGACAGTTGCATCGACATGGCCAAAAAAGTCTTTGAATCTTCGATTAAATCTTTAAAAGATACAGTAACGCTTCTTTCGGAAGATAATTTAAAACAAGCCAGTGACTTGCTTCTACAATCCGACACCATTTCTTTTTTCGGGGTAGGTGGAAGCAATATTGTATCGCTAGATGCCTATCATAAGTTCTTGCGTTCACCACTCAAAGTACAATACGGTACTGATTATCATATTCAATTAATGCAAGCAGCCTTGCTTAACGAAAGCGATTGTGCAGTTATCATAACCCATACTGGGCTAACGCGTGAAACTTTAGAAATCGCAAAAATAGCGAAACAAAATAATGCGCATATTATCGCAATCACCAGCTACCCTTCAAAAGCCTTGAAAGAAGTAGCAGATATCATTCTTACTTCGGTTTCCGAAGAAACGGGCTATCGTTCCGAATCACTATCCAGTCGAATTTCTCAATTAGCTATTATCGATTCGCTATTTACAATTGTGATGTTCGATAACGAAAACAAGTCTAACGAAACTTTGTATAAAATTCGTAATGTGATTAACACCACAAAATCCGATAAATAAAAATAGTGGATGTAGTCTATAACCAGACTTACATCCACTTTTCTTTTCTATTTTAAATCTTCCAATTCGTAGGTGAAACCTTCTCCATCTACCTCATACACATTATTTACTACAATAAACGCTCTAGGATCCAGTTCTAAAATTTCTGATTCTAAATGCGAATACTGCTTTTGCGGAATCACAATCATCAAGACCGGTCTGAATTCATTGGTATATCCACCTTTTCCCTCAAGAACTGTAACACCTCGTTCCATATCACTTAATACATGGTCTTTTATTTCCATCCATCGATCAGAAACTATCATGCAGTTAATAGAACGGCTAGAGCCAATCAATACCGTTTTATCAATCGCAAAACCCGTTGCAAAAACCGAGAAAACCCCAATCAGTGCTGGTTCCAAGCCATATGTCGATATACCTAATAAAACCGTTAAGGCATCAATAATCATCACCGAATTTCCTGAAGAAATATGAGTATACTTATGAATCATTAACGCCGGTATATCCATACCACCTGTACTTGCATTAGCACGGAAACATAAACCCAAACCAATTCCCGAAATCAAGCCACAATACACACTGGCTAAAATTGGTTGCATCACAAAGGTATCTTCCGGAAACAACGTTGTAACATAGGTTAATAACGAAACAAATCCCGAATAACTAAAAGTAGAAATCAAAGATTTAAGAGCAAATTCTTTTCCTAAAAAAATGGCACCTAAAATATATAAGCCAATCATCAAGATATTGATAAGCCAAACAGAAGGAATAAATGGCAATAGCGGTTTTAAGGCAACTGCCACACCGGCAACCCCGCCGGTTAACGTATCATTGGGCAAAACGAAAAAAGCAACAGGAACAGCAACGAGAAAATTTCCAATTAACACAGAAATGACATCTTTTACATAATTATCTTTTTTCATTTTTACCCTCCAAAATAATATTTTTTTATTTTGTTCTATATATAAAATATTTTTAAAGTGAGAAAACGTCAATCCTTCCGATAAATTTTAGCCTTCTTTCTTCAGTATTTTATTAATCTCTTGTTCGTAATCGGTACTCTTTAAATTTTCTAAAGCTTGAGAAAAATATTTTTCTTGGTTTTCTTTATCCTTTAAATACGAATATTGAAGTCCAATCATGTACTGAATAATACCTACAGGAACTTTATCTTTTTCACTTAATGCAGATTTTCCATCCCACATACTATCCAACATTTTCTGACACTCTTTGATGTATTTTGCTTCTTCTTTCACAAGAATACTAAACTGCATTTGCATATTTTGATAAGTAGCTTCATCCACAACTCCCTTACCTTTCGACAACATCTTTTCCGCATCTTTCGATTTGCCTTTTTCCAGATAGTAATAAAATGCACGCGCATATACGCTACCTTTTTGTTTGGAGGAAGCATTCATATCGAGTAAAGCCTTCAGTTGTTTTTCTACTTTGGCATCATTTTCTTGAGCTAGATACCCATTCAATCGCAAATACTCACGATTAAATGGTGGATAAGCCAGTTTACAGGCTTTTGAATCGATAATCTTATAAAGACTATCAAAATCTTTATGTCCCAGGGCATCGACAATCTTTTTCCAAGTTACTTTTCTTAAGATTGTAGGGCCAAAGACCATGACTATAGAAAAGATCACAATAACGACAATCAACCAGGTATTCTTCATAATTTGTACTCCTTTTAATCTACTAACGCTCATTCTATGGTACAAGCTCAAAAAATTCAACGTAATAATACCTGGTATTTCTACCCGGTATGTTTATCCTTTCCAATTATCGATGGGTTTGCCCCCCCCCGAAGTATATTTACGAACAATCAATTCGTGGCAGCCACTTAAGCACTGCATTAATTTCGGGTTAAACTGACCACAACGTCCATTGAGAAGCATCTGTAAAGCTTCTTGATGGCTATACACATCTTTGTATACACGTTTACTAACTAAGGCATCATAACAATCGGCAACCGATACCACTTGTGCCGCAATGGGAATTTCATCCCCTTTTAATCCATCTGGGTAGCCTTTGCCATCCCACTTTTCATGGTGCCAACGACAAATATCATGCGTATAACGAACCAATGGTTCTTTTTGGTAATACGTCAATTGATCAATCATATTTGCGCCAAGAGTCGTATGCGTTTTAATAATTTCAAACTCTTCATCCGTTAGACGACCTGGCTTATTCAGGATTTCTTCAGGAATTCCAATCTTACCAATATCATGTAGCGCCGAAGCAATTGAAATCTGCTTACGGGCTTCTCGCGTTAATGGATATTCATCCGTAATTGCCGATAAACGTTGTAACAAGATTTCCGTAATCTGTTCTACATGCACAACATGGGGACCACTTTCACCGTTTCGAATCTCGACAATCTGCGAAAGAATCATCGTCATCATACGAGAGTCTTTTTCGCGAACTTCCATTTGTTTACGAATAGCTCGTTGTAGTTTTCTTTGACGTTGATACAAACGAATCAAGTTATCCACACGTTTTTGAACAATATCAAAGGAGAATGGTTTGCGGATATAATCCGAAGCTCCTAGTTCATAACAACGACTAATGACATGTTCATCGGATTCTCCACTAATCATCATGACGGGGATCTCTTCCACCCAATTGTTTTGATACATGTAATTCAAAGTATCTAGACCATCTTGTCTAGGCATCACAATATCCAAAAGCACGAGATTAATCGTTTTTATATTCTCTTCAACGATTTTTATAGCTTCTAAACCATCTTCTGCTTCCAGGATGTTGTATTTATCGTTTAAGATTTCACCTAGGACAAAGCGGTTCATTTCAGAATCATCGACAATCAAAATAGTCGGCTTATCTTCCAGGTCTTCCTGTTCCATTGCTTCTACTTCGTTATCTAAATTCCACTCAGTAATCACCTGGTTTTTGTGATTCTTTGCTAAGTGTAAGAAACGATCTGCTTTCGCAAAAGATTCTTCCCGGGTTTCTCCCTCTGAAACCAAAGCTCCAATACTAATGGATAATTGAATCTTTCCATAGCCTGGCACCATCGTTCTATGTACCGCTTCACGAATGTATTCCAGTTTGCGTCCGAAGCTCACCTCATTGATTCCTTCTAGAATCAATAAGAAGATATCTCCATCATAGCGAATAATTTTATCCTCATTGCGGCAATACTTCTTGATAATATCGACAATGAGGCCTAAGGCTAGTTGGCCTACTTGGTGACCATATGTCTCATTGATAGATTTAAAATCATCTACATCAATTAATGCGACCCCAGCTGGTTTGGTATTATCCTTTTCCATATCTTCATAGAAATAGCGATTATATACCTTCGTTGCCGAATCCAAATAGTAATTGCTTAAGGATTGCGTATATTTACCTGTCAAAGACTGATGCTCTTGTGAACTCATAAAAGACTTTTCATTTAATTCTCTAACACTTTCCAAGGCATAAGGTCGGTCATCGATTTCTACATAATCCACAAATATCTGATATGTTTTATCATCGATTTCTTCCAGCTTGGACATATCCTGTTTCGAACGAAGAACCATTTCTGCAAGACAGTGTTCACAAGCCTCTTTCTTTCCAAGCACAGCAAAACAGTGTTCCTTAAATTCATTCACTTGTTCTGCATCCACAAAACGAGCAAGAACGCTAACACCCTCTAAGGCTTGAATCAATGCATCTGCTTCTTGTTTTGTGTACTTGTATTTCTTTGATCGCATAATAAATTCCTTCTAAATCTCTAGTCTAACTGGTCTAATGTTTCAATTGTTTTTTGATAAGCTATCGCAATCTTATCAAATAATTCTTGGGTTCCATCAAAAGATTTTCCCCGTAATATTTCGGTAATATCTACCACATCTTGAGTCATTTGCGAAAAACCTAAATTCAAACAAATTCCCTTTAAAGTGTGGGCAGCACGAAAAGCTTTATCCACATCTTTCTTCTCTAAGCCCTTTTTCAGATCAGCAAAGCTGGAATCTTTTACGAATTTTTTTGCGATTCTTCCTACTAATCTTTCATTATTTAAACGAGTGAGCACGTCATCAAAATCGGCTCCCATTTCCGAATAACATTCACGTACGTTCATATGTACCTCCTAAACAAACTTCACGACCATTATAGCAACTTCCCTTCAGGAAAAACACTTCTTTCGCGCAAACTTCCATAGATTTCTCAAATATAAATTCCTTCCCAAACATTTGACAGTACATTGTATAATAGGACATGCAGTCACGGAGGAATAATATGATATTAGAAAAAATTGATTCAAAGCTTATTGAATTGGCGAAACAATCCGATATCGATTGTCAAGCCTTGTATAACGAAATCGATGAAATCTGTTTGTATAACTCCAATCGGATTTTATCCGCATTTATTGAAAACCAAGTTTCTTATTCTGATTTTAGTGATATTAATGGATACGGAAACTACGATGCCGGAAGAGATAAATTAGAAAAGATCTTTGCGGATGTATTAGGTTGTGAAGATGCCTTGGTTCGTCCCCAGATCATGAGTGGAACCAACGCCTTATACTTAACCCTTTCCGCCCTTTTAAAACATGGCGATACCATGATTTCTCTATCTGGTGCACCTTATGATTCTTTGCAGGAAATGATTGGAATCAGTGGTAACTCTTCCCAGTCTCTAAAAGCACATGGCGTAAAGTACGAACAAATCGAATTAATCAACGATGACTTTGATGATCAAACTATCATCGAACGTTTAAAACGAAACGACGTAAAACTCGTTGAAATCCAACGATCTCGAGGCTATTCTCATCGTCTTTCTTTATCTATTAAAAAGATTGAAAGAATCATCAAGGAAATTCGTAAAGTCAACCAAGATGTCATCATTATGGTTGATAACTGTTATGGTGAATTAGTTGAGAAAAAAGAACCCGGACACATCGGAGCGGATGTTGTCGTAGGTTCTCTAATGAAAAACCTTGGCGGTGGCATTGCACCTACTGGTGGATATGTAGCCGGAAGAAAAGATTTGATTCAAGATGTAGCCGAACGCTTAACCGCTCCTGGCATCGGAAAAGATTTAGGTGCAAACTTCAACTTGAACAATTCATTCTTCAAAGGAATCTTCATGGCGCCAAATGCTGTAAAAGGTGCTTTAAAAACCGCAATCTTCTCTGCTTATATGTTAGAAAAACTCGGTTATGCGAATATCTCACCAAGATATAACGAACCAAGAACGGATATTATCCAAACTCTTGAATTAAAGACAGTAGATAACTTAGTTCGTTTTACACAGGGAATTCAAGATTGTTCACCAATCGACTCTTTTGTACGTGTCTTACCAGCTCCAATGCCTGGTTATCCATACGATGAAGTCATGGCAGCCGGAAGCTTTACACAAGGTTCCACAATTGAGTTAAGTGCAGATGCTCCAGTTATTGAACCTTATACTTTATACATGCAAGGTGGATTAACTTTCGAATACGGAAAATTATCCATCCTACTAGCTTTATCAAGCATGCAAGAAAACAACGAGCGATAGAATCAACTTCTATCGCTTTTTACATTCTAATCAACATCCCACTGAGAGTTCTTCTCATTTGTAGACATGTTTTTAGCAAAAAAAGAACTGTACACATCTGTTACAGTTCTTTTTGCATAAATTCTTTTAAGGCTTTTAATTGTTTTACTGCTTCAAAACGCCCCATATAATAAACTCGTTTTAACTCTTCTGGATTATGACAAACAGAGCCAATATTCAAAGGCTTTGGAGGTCGGATCACAAAGATGTTTCCTGCTTGTTCTTCTTTTTGAATTGCATCCAACGTTTGATTATAAGCCTGATAACGATTTTCCATCCGCTGTAGTAAAGCTGGATATTTATATAAGAGTCTTTTTAAAATATTCATATATTTTTGTGGTTTCTTGCGATACTCTTTGGGTTGTGTTAAAACCAACACTTCTTTTTTATAACCTAACTCCCGCATTTTTGCGTAAGGAATAGGATCTGCGATACCGCCATCATACATCGTATAACCATCTATTAAAACAGCTTTCGCAAATACCGGTATGGCCGAAGAAGCCTGAATCCATCCTAAGTCATTTTCTTTTCCATCTACACAACGATGATATAAAGGTTGCCCTGTATTTGCATCCGTCGCAACCACATAAAATTCCATAGGATTCTTTTGGAATGTTTCGGTATCAAAGATATCTAATTCATTGGGAACGGTATGATAGCTGTATTCTGCATTATATAGATTTCCAGTTTTAATCAAGGACCGAAAACTACAATACTTCTCATCTTTACAGAAACGTAAACTGTAACGAAGGACTCGTCCACGTTGTTTTGATTTAATATTACATCCAAAACAAGCTCCTGCGCTTACACCAATAGCACCATCAAAATCAATGCCATTTTCCATTAATACATCTATTACACCAGCGGTAAATAAGCCCCGCATTGCTCCGCCTTCTAAAACTAATGCTGATTTCATTCTTCGTCTCCTTTTAAGAAAGCTTGAGAATAACCATGATCTTCTTTATAGCCACGGTACATATCCATATCCGCAATTTTTTCAATTTGATATGGTGTCATTTGATAAACATAGTTTAACCAGTTCCGATACAACAAGTTGGCATGACTTCGCCAAGTTAATACAGGTCTGCGACTTGGATTATCATCCGGAAAATAATTTTCTGGAACATGAATCGGTTTATTGGCATTGATATCACGGAAATATTCTTGGGCAAGCGTTTCTACCCCATACTCAAAATGCCCCATCACAAATATTTGTCGATACCCCTTTGTGACAATAATGTTCGAACCGGTTTTCTTGGATTTTGATAAGACGACCAGTCGCTTTTCCTTTTTTAATGCCTCTTCATCAATTTTAGTGTGACGCGAATGTGGCGTATTATGAATTTCATCAAATCCATTTGTCAAGAAATCGTATTCATCACAAAGTTCATGTGGGAAAATCCCAAACAACTTCTCTTTTAACTGGTATTTACGAATTCCATAATGATAATATAAACCAGCTTGTGCGCCCCAACAAATATGCATCGTAGATAAAACATGGGTTTTCGACCAGTCAAAAATTTGACATAATTCACCCCAATAATCTACTTCTTCAAATTCCATCTCTTCTAATGGAGCTCCCGTAATAATCATGCAGTCATAGTAATTCTGCTTCAAATCAGAAAAATTGGAATAAAATTTCACCAAGTGATCACGGCTTGTATTCTTCGATTTATGATGTTCAATTTTCATTAAATCAATATCCAGCTGCAATGGTGATTTTGATAACAGACGTAAAATCTGGGTTTCTGTTTCAATCTTTTTGGGCATCAAATTTAAGATGACAACGTGCAATGGACGAATGCGTTGCCGTCTTGCACTGGTATCTTCAATCGCAAAGATCTTTTCACTTTCCAAAATTTGTTTTGCGGGTAATCCATTTGGAATATTAATTGGCATAAAGCATCCCCTTTTCTAATATATGGAAAAAGAACAGTGGCTTTTCACTGTTCTATTTAAAAGCTTTTTTGAATCGTTCGAATGGAGATTCTGTTTGTCCACTACGAATCTTTTCGTACAATTCACGTTCTTTTTTCGATACGCGCTTAGGAATTTCAACTTCCACTTCAACGTATTGATCACCTTGCGTACCACGGCGATTCTTCACACCTTTTCCTTTTAAACGGAATTTGGTATTTGGTTGCGTTCCTTCAGGAATCTTTAATTCAACATCCCCATATACGGTTGGTACTTGAATCTTGGTTCCAATCGTTACATCGATTGCACTTACCGGAACTTTAATGTAAATATCGTCACCTTGACGTTGGAATGTACTATGTGGTTTTACGTGGATCTCAATGTATAAGTCTCCATTTGGACCACCATTTTGACCTCGTTCTCCTTTGCCAGGAATACGAATCTGTTGACCAGATTGAATACCTTGAGGAATCTTAATATCTAGTTTTACCCGTTTGTGTTCATATCCTTTACCATGACATTCATGACATGCACGGGTTACTTTCTTACCCGTTCCGTGACATTCCGGACAAACGGTTTGTTGCTGGATAACCCCAAACATACTTCTTTGTTGGGTCATTACATAACCTGTTCCATGACAATGAGGACAGGTTTGGACATCACTTGGGCTTTCTGCCCCGGTTCCATGACAATGTTTACAAGGTTCATCTACTTCAAGTGAAACTGTTTCCGTCTTTCCGAAAATCGCATCCATAAAATCAATGCGCATCTGCATAACACGGTCATTTCCTTGACGTGGACTATTGGCTTGACGACGACTCTGTCCGCCACCAAATCCTCCGCCAAAGAAGGAACCAAATATATCATTTAAATCACCAAAGTCGGTAAATCCACCAGAGAATCCGCCTTGACCAAATTGTCCATCCACACCGGCATGTCCAAATTGATCATAAGAAGCTCGTTTCTTTTCATCACTTAATACTTCATAAGCTTCATTGATCTCTTTAAATTTATCTTCGGCTCCGGGATCTTTATTTACATCCGGATGATATTTCATAGCTAGTTTTCGATAAGCTTTTTTGATTTCATCCGGAGTTGCACTCTTCGATACGCCAAGCACCTCGTAATAATCTCTTTTTTCTGCCATGACTTATCACCCTCCTATACGCGATTTAAGTTCCACAAAAAGTGGAACTTAGATCAATTAGTTCTTTTCTGTGAATTCTCCATCCACTACATCATCGTTTGATGAAGTTGTGTTACTGCTTGTATCTGCTCCACCTGCTTGTTGGGCATTTTGATACATAGAAGCACTTGCTTGTTGCATAGCTTTTTCAAGCGCATCTAATTTTGTACGAACATCATCCATGTTGTTTTCATCCAATGATTTTTGTAAATCATCACGAAGTTTTTGTGTTTCTTCAACTTGTTTTGCATCCATCTTGTCTTTGTTGTCTTCCAAAGTTGCATCAATTTGAGCAATCAAGCCTTCTGCACGGTTACGAACATCGATTTCATCTTTACGTTTTTCATCTTCTGCTTTGTGATCTTCGGCTTCACGAACCATACGGTCGATTTCCTCATCACTTAAACCGTTAGAGTTTTGAATTGTGATGTTTTGTTCTTTTCCTGTACCTTTATCTTTTGCACTAACATTTACGATACCGTTTGAGTCAATATCGAATGTAACTTCGATTTGAGGCACACCACGACGAGCTGGAGCAATACCATTCAATTGGAAGTTTCCTAACTCTTTGTTGTCGTTAGCCATAGGACGTTCACCTTGTAATACACGGATATCTACAGCTGGTTGGTTATCGGCAGCCGTTGAGAAGATCTGTGATTTACTTGTAGGAATTGTTGTGTTACGTGGAATTAAGACAGTCATAACACCACCCATTGTTTCGATACCTAATGACAATGGTGTAACATCCAACAATAAGACATCTTTTACATCACCAGATAATACACCACCTTGGATAGAAGCACCCATGGCAACAGCTTCATCTGGGTTAACGCTGTGGTTAGGTTGTTTACCCAATTCACGTTGAACAGCATCTTGAACAGCTGGGATACGTGTAGATCCACCAACTAACAATACTTGGTCAATGTCTCTAGCTGTCATATTTGCATCTCTTAACGCGTTGCGAATTGGTTCCAATGTACGATCAACTAATGATTTTGTCATTTCATCAAATTTAGCACGTGTTAAGCTCATATCCAAGTGTAATGGACCAGCAGGACCAGCTGAAATAAATGGCAAGCTAATTTGTGTTTGCATAACACCACTTAAGTCTTTCTTAGCTTTTTCTGCAGCTTCTTTTAAACGTTGCATAGCCATTGGATCTTGTCTTAAATCAATCGCATTTTCTTTCTTGAAAGAATCTGCCATCCAATCAACTAAGACGTTATCAAAGTCATCTCCACCTAAGTGTGTATCTCCATTTGTAGACAATACTTCAAATGTTCCATCAGCTAAATCAAGGATACTAACATCGAAAGTACCTCCACCTAAGTCATAAATCAATACTTTTTGTTCTTTATCTGTTTTATCAATACCATAAGCTAAGGCTGCAGCTGTAGGTTCGTTAATAATACGTTCTACATCCAAACCAGCAATTTTACCAGCATCTTTTGTTGCTTGACGTTGTGCATCGTTGAAGTATGCAGGAACAGTAATAACGGCTTGCGTTACTTTTTCACCTAAATAATCTTCTGCATATGCTTTCAAATATTGAAGAATCATAGCAGAAATTTCTTGTGGTGTATATTGCTTTCCTTCTGCTTCTACTTTTTGGTTTGTACCCATCAAACGTTTGATAGAGCTAATCGTATTTTTGTTTGTAACAGCTTGACGTTTTGCAGCATCACCAATAATACGTTCTCCATCTTTAAATGCAACAACACTTGGTGTTGTACGATTTCCTTCTGGGTTCGGAATTACTTTTGCTTCCTTACCTTCCATGACTGCTACACAGCTATTTGTTGTACCTAAGTCAATACCAATAATTTTTCCCATAATCTTATCCTCCTTATTCGCTTACTTTGACCAATGCTGGTCGTAAGATTCGATCTTTTAACATATAACCTTTTTGCATCACTTCAAGAACAATACCTGCTTCAACGCCTTCTTGTTTTTCTTGCATCAATGCTTGCATTGTATTGTGATCAAAAGGTTTTCCGTCTGCTTCAATTTCTTTGACACCTTCATTTTCCAATACTCTTTGAAGTTGTTGATAAATCATCTCAAAGCCTTTGACATAATTTTTCAATTCTTCACTTTCGCTTTGAACATTCAGTGCCATACCCATGTTATCTAGAATTGGTAACAATTCCAAGCCAGCTTGTTGGAAACGATATTTCTTAGCGGTATCTGCTTCCTTCTGCAAACGCTTCTTCATGTTTTCCGTATCTGCATAAGCACGGGCTACATCATTTTTTAATCTTGCCATTTCTTCTTGTAAAGAAGCAATTACTTCTTCACTTGAAGGCTCTTTCTTTTCATTGATTTTATCTTTTAATTTTTCTTTGACCGTCTTTTTCTTTCCCGGTTCTTTCTTATCTACTTCTTTTTCCGGAGTTGGTTCTTCTTCTATTTCATCTTGAACAACTTTTTCTTGTTCATTCGTTTTCTTTTCCTCGCTCATCGGATTTACCTCCTTCCATAAATACATCTTCAATTACATCACTCATATAATCCATTAAGGCAACGACTTTCGAATACTGCATTCGATTTGGTCCAACGACCATCAATTGCCCTTCTTCTTCACTGTTATAATGGAACTTTGTTGAAATGACCGAAACATCACCAATCTGTAATACTTCATTTCGCTGTCCTACATGAATCGCAACATTTCCTGCTTGATCAGTCCATTTCTGAAATAGATCCCCATTTTCGAGAACGGACATCAATTCTTTCAACTTATCCAAGTTACAAAATTCCGGTTGATACAGCATATTGCTTCGTCCATGGACCGCTACCTTTTCGGTTGCGAACTTCATAAACGCTGTCACAAATGCTTCAAACAACACTTCACTGCGACTGATTTGTGCACTCATCAGTGGTCGAATTTCTTCCATTTTATTCACAACTTCAGAAATTGGTGTTCCTTTTAGTTGTTTATTAAAGATGTCACAACAAGTTTGTAGATCTTTTGGTGTTACATCTTGTTTAAAGGAAAAAATCTTGTTTTCCACATGTCCAGAATCCGTAACAATAATTGCCACAGCACTCTGTGCATTAATAGGAACCATCTGAACACTCTGCAAAGTTTGTTTGGAACCATCTGGTCCTAAGACAATACTTGTTAGATTTGTCATATCACTTAACATTGCACAACTCTTATCGACGATTTCCTCTAAAGAGAAATGCCGTTCGCTAAAGACTTGCTGCAAGGAATTTTTCGTTGGCAAATCCAAATCTGTCACCATTAGATGTTCAACATAATATCTGTATCCCTTTTGACTAGGAATCCGACCGCTGGATGTATGTGTTTTTTCAAGAAGTCCCAGCTTTTCCAATTTTGCCATCTCGTTACGAATTGTAGCCGAGGAAACCGGAAAATCTAAAACGTCCATCAGAGTTTTTGATCCAATCGGTTCCGCACAGCGTGTAAACTCTTCTACAATCGTTTTAAATATCACTTTTTGTCGTTGTGTTAACTCCGCCATGCTAACCTCCTTCTAGCACTCTTATTCCATGTCTGCTAAAAGTATACCATATTAATTAGCACCGTCAATAGAAAAGTGCTATTTTCTGCAAAAAGAAAAAAGATTTTTTACAACCTTTTTTATCTCTTCCGTTATATCTAATGTAAGCATACAAGATTTGAAAAAAATCCAGGAGGTAAGTATTATGCTTATTTTTATTTGTTTCTATGCACTGATTTGGATCTACTGCATTTACCAATTCATCAGCTACATCACAAAATCAGCTAAAAGAAAGCATGACAAGCATTTGAGAAACGAGCAATTCGATATTGCCCAACAAAATGCTCATATCAATGATCTGCTTCAAGATACCATCGACCAACAACTACGTGATGATCTATTGCGCCAACAACAAGAACTAAATCGACAATTCACGGAAGATTCTTTAGCAAATGTCACGCCTTTTGAAATGGGAGGACTCGATATGAACCAAGGTAATTCTTGGAACAACTTGGATGCCATGGATACTTTCCATGATTTCAACAATGATCACTTTAATGATTTTGATGGTGGTTTTGGTATGTTTTAAACATATTTGTAATGCCAAATGTGAAAGACTACCATAGGGATTAGAGAGGGAAACACATGATAGGATTACCAGATATTGATAGCGAGCTAATAGCTCGAGCCAAAAAGAAAGACGAAGAAGCGATTGCCGATATCATTCATCAAATCGACAAGCGTTGTTATTCAATTGTCTTTCAATGTTTAAATGGAAACAAAAGACATGTCGAAGAAATCGAAGACATTGTACAAGATGCTTATATAAAAGCCTTTACTTCATTAGATAAGTTAAAAGATGACAACAATTTTGCACCTTGGATGTATACCATTTTGGAAAGAACTTTAATTGATTACACAAAAATTCCCTGGTTAAAAACTAGCCAATTGAATTCAGTCAAGTAGATAGAGAAGACTTTGATGACTCCTATGAAGATACACTTATCAATCCATATAAAGGATTCGAACCCGTAGCAAATGTAGATTATTCCGCTTTACAAGAAGGAATCCGAGATTGCCTTGATCAACTTCCCGATAAACAAAGAACCGCTTTACATCTTCGCTACATTGAGAAAAGAAAGATTTCTGAAATCGCCTCAATGTATGACACCAACGAAAATACGGTTAAATCTTGGTTAAACTATGGCCGTGAAAACATGCGAGTGATTCTTGAAACCCTTCAGAAACAAAACAAGAGTTTCTTGGGAATCGCAATCGTACCATTCTTTATCTGGATGTTTTCTGGAGATATCGAAAGAGCTACAACAGTCAAAGCTGCTGAAATTGCCCATACGATTATTCTATCGGAAGCCCCTAAGAAAAGTGCTGTAGCTAAAACTTTCTTAACTAGTGCCAAAGGCAAGGCAGTCGTAGGCATAGTAGCTGTAGGAATTGTTGTGGGAGGTATTGCCTTACAAGCGAATCATTCTCAGAACAAGCCCGTTCATAAGTCACAAATCGTTCATGTAAAAAAAGATAAAAAACCAAATTAAAAAGAAGAAAAAGTCCAAGCGGAGACTGCTAAAGAAGCCGAATGCGAACACAATTGGCAACCACAATATAAAGCCGTACATCATGCTGCCATTACCCAAACGCAAACCGTTGTCGATCAACCAGCCTATGATGAGCCAGTCTATGCCAATAGAAACGTTCGAAAATGGTCAACAAGTCTTGGGGTAATATTCGACACAGAAGCATTGAAAGCCGTAGAAAGCTTTGGAAAAGGAGCAATTACGGAAATTGATGTTCCTGAAAAATACCAGTCTAGCGTTGTTCACCATGATGCCATCACTCATCAAGAACAAGTCACTGTACAACCTGCCTATGACCAGCAAGTTTTAACCGGCTATACATGTTCGAAATGCGACGCTACAAAAACAAATTAAACAAGAAAGAGACGAGCCAATTTTAAGGCCCATCCTTCCATTTATCCAAAGAACAAAATGCATACTTTACATGAGCCGACACAAGACTCGCTTTTTATATGCTACGATTTTCCATCGCATTTTAAAATAAAATAAGATCATCCAATCATTCATTTTATTACTCATTCAATTAAACATGTCCTATATATACAGTAGACCATATCATATATAAGTTCGAAAAAAATCGTCATAAACGGGAGCATCTGTGATAGCTGTAGTCAGCTTGGCTTTTGTGGAAGCTGCGACAGTTGTCTTGGAAGCTGTTACAGGTTGCGTTGAATCTTCAGCAAAAGCTGGTGCCATATTAGATGCGAAGCCACTAGCCATAGTTGCTCCTGCTAGTGTTGTCATTAAAATTTGTTTAGTTCTTAACATAATTGTCTTTAATCCTTTCTGTCTTTTGCAGACTTTTTTATCACCTTTCACTAACTCTAACGAAGTACTTTTTAAAAAGTTGTATCTTTTTTTCATTTTTTTACCCCTTTTCTTTATACTTTGAGTTTACGGTTTTATGGCTCGACAAAAAATGTTTAAAAGAATGTTAAAAACAGCCCCTAATTCATCACTGAAAACCGATAAAATAGGCACTTGGCATCTAATTTATGGCCCCTCTCTATCTTTTTCTTAATTTCTATCTTATTGCGTTGCGTAAAACAAGATAAGGTTTATGTTCTAAATACTTCTTATAATCGACAAATACAATGCCTCCAAAAATAGAATCTCCACCGCATCGATCATATATACATGATAGTTTGGGGCTTACTTCTACCCACGTTTGAAACGTATTGTCAAAAGGTGAAAGATCCACTCCTAAATCTTTTTCTAAAGCCTTTTTACTTCCTTCATCTTCAAAATAAAACCAAACTTCCTTTGCGTTATGCAACGTCCTAAAACAATCCATTGTTTTCATAGTAATTTCCTCCTTTTTGAAAACTTATCCAAAAAGAAAAGCCCTATTGTTTGATAGGACTAGAAAATCATAAAAACTTTTGTCCTATCATTTTGGCTTTACCACCTTGCAGATATTTGTAGGTTGGTATGCGCTACGTGCCAATCACTAACGCATTCTTTATAGGCAAATTCGTTATACCATAATCGAATTGAGAAAAAAGAAGCTCCGTTTCATAAAACTTTATATAAGCTGCTTCGTTAGAAATAGTAAGAAAGGAGTCAAAATGTCATACCACCCTACGCTCAAACAAATTCGTTTAATTTACTCATCCACTTCCCAGCCACCGCCAGGATCTATCGGAACCCTTATCAGCTTCTGGGAAAATTTCTATATCATCCTTTGGGAAAACTACGACATCGAAGTAGGCAGCAACATAGAATCTTCTGCCTTTTTTGCGGATGAAATTATTGAAGGATATTCTTTACTTACGATGGATGATGTATTAAGGCTTTCCAATAACGATTGGCAAAGTCTGTTTTTGATAAAAGACCAAGAGAAGATTCATCGAATCCTGCTAGAATTCCAACACTTCACTTTGCCCTTACAAAAAAAGAACCATTCACATGAAGTTCTTGAAATGCTTCCTTTTTTGTATAATAAACCTGGAAAGGTTGGAATCTATTATGAAAAAGTTATTCTCTTTCATCGTCTTTCTTTTATGCTTCACCCTTACTGGATCACTCTTTACTCCAGTAACTTTTGCGGAAACCAAAGTTCCGGTACAAAGCTATCAATCCAACACAGCTTATCCTTTTGAGACCATATCAGATTATTCTGGTGATCCTTTTATCATCATGAACGATAATCAGCCCTATTTTTCTGAGGAAGAAAAGAGCCAGGCCACAAATAAAATCGCACTATCCGATTTAGATGAGCTAAGAAGATGTGGCCCTGCGCTTGAAGTATTTGATAAAAACTGCCTTCCTTCAAAAGATCGGGGTGATATTCATAAAGTATATCCTTCGGGATGGCATCAGAAAAAGCAGGGAAATCGCTATGTATACAATCGCTGTCATCTATTGGGTTATGCCGAATCCGGTTTAAATGATGAATCCCGGAATCTAATTACGGGAACAGTGCAAATGAATCAAGATGTTATGACTTTATTCGAAGCAGATATCCTTCGTTATGTCCGGCAATCCGGCAATCATGTCATCTATCGAGTCACACCCGACTTTCGCGGGCAAAACTTAGTTTGTAACGGATTGAGTTTAGAAGCCTGGTCGGTAGAAGATCAAGGCCAGGGACTGGCTCTAAATGTTTATTTATATAATGTCCAAGATGGCGTTTCCATTGATTATAAAACCGGATATCCGACAATCACGGATACTTCCGAAGATACGCTTAGCGGAAACATTTCGCATTCCGCTACAAGAGATTTAATATTAAATACTTCCAGCAAGAAATTCCATTTGGCTTCGTGTCGTATGGCATCCCGCATTGCTCCGCGCAATCGACAAGAAGTCCAGGATTCCATTGATCATTTAGAAGCACAAGGCTATAAACCAGCACAATGTTGTATCCACTAGATGGTATCGATTTCAACAATGTGTTCTTTTTCCTTTAATAAGGCATACCAAAGTTTCGAACCATCGTTTTCTTCTTCATCTTCTAAGCGAACACTCTCATACCCTCGCTTAGCAAGAATGGATGCATTCAATAAACGTGTTGGTTCATCTTTCATAGAATAGTAATAAGGTTCCGCTTTGGTATCAGGTCCATAGCAGGGAATATCAGGATCCAAAGAGAAAATCGAATAAAGCAAGGTATCTCCTGTTTGATAGCGTAAAGCCATTTCTTTACAACAATCCAACATTTGAAAGAAAAGGCCCTGCCTGCGATACGCTTTTGTTACATAGGCATTGGTAAAAAAGAGCGCCAATCCATCAAAACTTTGGCTGGATTCACATGGATAATACGGATAAGGCAAATCAAACATATAGTTACACAGGGTAAAATGTTCTAAATTTGACCAATCTGAATCAAGGGTAATCGCATCATAGATTGCCCTTTTTTTCATAACATCATCCATTGTTGCCACCATATAAGAACAGTCTGCAATGATTTGTTCCTGTTCATACACTAAAACAATACAACGCTCTAAGCCTAGAACTAGACCATACGTAAAAGCAAGGAAGCAATAGCCATCGATTTCTTCTAAAACACAATCTTCTGGGTACTCCGTATATCTTTCAATTAAATCTGCATAAGGCAAACCAATATAACTTTTCAAAAAAGCCCAAGATAAATCAAAATACTTTTTAGTGCGTGCTTCCATAGGATAACCTCTCCATATATTTCTCTATTGTTTTTAGACTCATGCCATTTTCCGTATACATAGAATAGGAATATTGCCCTTTATGCCACTTAGCCAAGTTATAACAATCCACGGATTTATTGTCGCTGATGGCAAAAAGTTCTACTTTGACTCCATTTAATGTTCGCTTATCTTTTCGCGCATAATCGTTATAGTCGCCTGAGATATCCGCTTTTCCTTTGGCGGCCCGTAAAACACAGTATTGGTCTCCATAGATTACTTCGGACAGATCCCCATCCGCTAAATAACCAATATAGGAAATCGCTTCTCCTTCATAAGTTTCTGGTACATCTACCAACAAAAAATCTGGATTCTTTTTTGCCTGCGCTATAGATGCATAATCGATCCATGGATTGGCAATAGTACTAGATTGACAACCAGACAACATAAGAATCAACAATAGACAAAATATTTTCTTTAACATACTTGTCATTTTATCAAATTGTTGGAAAAAGGCATAAAAAAAGAGCAATCCGAAGATTGCTTGTAGTTTAAATGGTGGAGCGCAATGGGCTTGAACCACTGACCTCTTATTTGCAAGCAAATAAGCGCTCTCCCAGCTGAGCTAGCACCCCATGAACGAATTAGATACTATCATCATTCAATTGTTCTGTCAAATTTTTTACTAATTCTTTTGACAAAGTCACACAAAGTTCATGATAGAATGAGACCATGAACAAAATTATTTATCAAAATGACCAGCAAATTTATGCTGCAACGACTATGCGAGATCCAGCTCTACCGGAAGCCAACAACATGGCTTTACATGTTTGTATCAACCCCATAGATGTGCTGCAAAACCGCAAGAAACTAGCCGAAGAAATTCAATTACCCCTGGAAAACTGGGCCTTACCTTGGCAGAAACATACCGCCAACATCGCCCGTGTCACAAAGGAAGATCAAGGCAAAGGTGCTTTTGATGCTGCTTCCAGCCTGCTAAATATCGATGCCGTTTATACAACGGAACCCAATGTTTTAATTGGCGTTTTTACCGCCGATTGTGTAGGCCTTTTATTAGTTGACGAAAGTACACCTTGTATTGCTGCCATTCATTCCGGATGGAAAGGAACCGTGCAAGCCATAACCGATAAAACCGTTACCGAACTTATCGACAAAGGCTTATTACATCCGGAAACAACCAAAGCGTATTTTTCTCCAAGCTTGTTGTACTCGACTTTAGAAGTCGGTATGGAAGTTGTCGAACAATTGAAAGCCAATCAGATCGATATGACCGATTGTTTGCAGCTTATGCCAAACGATAAAGCCTTTATCGATAACCAGGGAATGAATATCCGGATGCTACAAAAACATGGCATTACGCAAATCTATCCCAGCCAGTACGATACCAAGCCAAATGCTTGTTGTTTTTCCTACCGCCGCGACGGGAAAAAGACCGGAGAACACTTCACCTTTGGATTTATCAAAAAAGGATTGTCAAAATAAATTCTTTCATGCTATAACTTCTGCATATATCCGAAAAGGAGGATTGCAAAATGAAAAAAAGAAATCTATTTGCTAGCTTAGCTATCAGTTCTATGCTTACTCTATCTAGTATTGTGCCTACCTTTGCAGCCGAACAATCTACCTATGTAGCCTTTGGTGGCGGACTTAACCAAAGCCAAATCGAACAAGTTCGCGATGAGTTTGGCATCAGCGCAAACGATGCATATGAAACTACTGTAACCGGTGATGATGTAGCAAGATACTTAGGCATTAACAGCTATTCTACTTCGATATTAATTTCCAATGTTATGGTCAAAAAGGATACGGGAAATGGGGTTAAAGTCAATATTTTAACACCAAACAACATTACCCAGATTACCTCAAACCAATATGCCAATGCAGCCATTACAGCTGGGGTCAGCAATTGTGAAATCGATGTTGCTTCGCTTTCCCAAGCAACCGGAGAATCCGCTTTGACGGGTGTCTATAAGGCCTTGGAGCTCAGTGGAGAAACGTTAGATACTCAACGTACGCAGGTTGCCCAAGAAGAACTAGAAACAACCAACGAAATTGCCCAAAACAATGCTTCGAACTCCGATTTTGATTCCAGCAAGTTAGATCAGGCAATCATTGACATCAAACAACAATTAGCCGAAATCAAACAAAATCAAGGAAATGCTGCAACGGCTGAACAAGTCGAACAAATCGTCAACGATGCTTTAAAGAAATACAATTTAAGCGACCTTATTTCACAAGACGATATCAATAAACTCATTGATTTTGCGAGTCGTTATCAAAATAGTGGTGCCGTCGATTCACAAGAAGTCCTTAATCAATTAAATAAATTAAAAGGCCAACTTGGTGGTTTAGTGGATAAGGCAAAGGCCAACGGCTGGTTTGATCAATTAAAATCCTTTGTCAGTCAATTAATCAATTCCTTCATCAATTAAAAAGAACCTTGTCTTAGACAAGGTTTTTTACTATTTATGGTGCAGGAGAAGGGATTTGAACCCTCACATCATAAGATACTGCCGCCTGAAGACAGCGCGTCTGCCATTCCGCCACTCCTGCAAGTCTGCCCCACTATTGTGAGGCATTTTCTTAAAATAATCCAGTTATTTTTCCATTTTCGTCAATATCCATATCTAAAGCCGATGGATGTTTTGGTAAACCAGGCATTGTTAAGACCTTTCCCGTTAAGGCTACAATGAAGCCTGCCCCTAAACTTGGACGTAATTCACGAACCGTAATCGTAAATCCTTCTGGACGTCCCATTAACTTCGCATCATCACTTAAAGACATTTGGGTTTTTGCCATACAAATTGGCATTTTATCCCAACCAAAACGCTTAAAGGTTTCAATCTGTTCCTTCGCTTCATCGGTAAAAGTAACCCCATCAGCGCCATATACTTTTTTAGCAATAATATCAATTTTTTCTTCAATCGATAAATTCACATCATACAATGGTGCATAGGTATTTTCTTGTTCACATAAATCGATAACCTTTTGGGCTAAATCCAGGGCTCCTTCGCCACCTTTTGCCCAAACTTGAGATAAGGACATTGGATGACCATTCTCTTTACACCAGTTTTCTAAGGCTTCAATTTCCGCATCGGTATCCGTCGCAAACTGGTTGATTGCAACAACGTAAGGAAGGCCAAATTGTTGGATCGTATCAATATGTTTCGCTAAATTTGCACAACCAGCCAAAAGTGCATCTACATTTTCTTCTTGTAAATCTTCTAAGGCAATACCACCATGTTGTTTTAATGCCCGAATTGTAGCTACAATCACAACCGCATTTGGCTGCAAGCCCGCAAATCGACATTTAATATCCAAGAATTTTTCAGCACCTAAATCCGCCCCAAAACCAGCTTCGGTAATCGTATAATCAGCTAATTTCATACAGGCTTTCGTTGCGATTACTGAGTTACATCCATGGGCAATATTCGCAAAAGGGCCACCATGAATTAATACCGGATTATGTTCTAAAGTCTGTACCACATTTGGCAAGATAGCATCTTTCATAACCATAGCCATAGCGCCTTCAATACCTAAATCGTGAATCGTAACAGGTTGACCATCATAGGTATACGCAACCAACATCTTTCCAAAACGTTGTTTTAAGTCCATTAAATCATCGGCTAAACACAATGCCGCCATAATTTCACTGGCAACCGTAATATTAAAACCATCCTTGCGTTCTACCCCATTGGCCTTTGAACCTTGACCAATCGTAATGTCTCGCAAAGTACGATCGTTCATATCCAAACAACGTTTAAAGGTAATCGAAGCAGGATCAATATTTAATACATTTCCCTGGTGAATAGAATTATCTAAACAAGCACAAACTAAATTGTTGGTTGTCGTAATCGCATGCATATCCCCGGTAAAATGTAAGTTGATATCTTCCATTGGAACAACCTGGGCATAACCGCCACCTGTTGCACCACCTTTTAAGCCAAAGACAGGACCTAAACTAGGTTCACGTAAAGCCATCATCGTTTTCTTATTCAAACGATTTAAAGCATCTCCTAGCCCAACTGTCGTCGTACTCTTTCCTTCCCCGGCACGTGTTGGATTGATAGCCGTCACCAAGATCAGTTTCCCCGACTCTTTTTTCTCTAATTGTTTAATAAAATCAAAAGATAATTTAGCTTTATATTTTCCATATAATTCCAAATCATCGGCAGGAATTCCCATTTTTTGAGCAACTTCTGTAATAGGCTGCATAGTCACACTTTGTGCAATCTCTAAATCTGTTGGCATACTAGTCCATATCCTTTCTTCCAATATCATGACGATAGAATAATTCATCACATTGAATACGTTCTACATCGGCATACGTTTTTTCAAAAGCTTCTTCTAATGTATCTGCCATATTAGTCACCATCAAAACGCGACCTCCATCCGTCACAAGATCTCCATCGACTACTTTTGTTCCCATATGGTAAACATATCCATTTAAATCTTCAGGAATCGTAATTTTAGCGCCCTTGGTAGAACTTGCGGGATAATTTGTCGAAGCCATTACAACACCATGACTCACTTGATTAGTCCATTGTAGTTTCACTTCTTTATCCTCTAAAACATCTAACATCGCCTGAACAAAATCACTTTCCAGTCTAGGTAAGATAACCTCTGCTTCAGGATCACCAAAACGTGCATTAAATTCAATAGTCTTTACACCATCTTTGGTCTGCATTAAGCCACCATATAAAAAGCCCGTAAATGGAACGCCTTCTTTTTGCATCGCATCAACCATCGGACAAATCACTTCATCCAATGCCGCTTGTTTTAAAGCCGGGGTAATCTTTTTAACAGGACTGTAAGAACCCATACCGCCTGTATTCGCCCCTTTATCACCATCATGGACCGCTTTATGGTCTTGGGCTACTTCTAAAGGAATAACCGTTTGATTATGTACCAAAGAAATCAAAGAGAACTCAAAACCTACTAAACATTCTTCAATCACAACTTTATTGTTTGGAATCGCAAATGCGATTTCCAAAGCTTCTAGAGCTTCTGGAACTGTTTGGGCAACCGTTACACCTTTTCCTGCTTTTAAGCCATCTTCTTTAATAACAATCGGTGCCCCTTGTTCTAAAACATACGCTTTTGCAGATTCCAATTGATCAAAAGTTTGGTAAGCAGCTGTTGGAATATGGTACTTTGCCATAATCTTTTTGGCGAAATCCTTGCTGGACTCCACTTGCGTAGCCGCTTGCGTTGGCCCAAAAATCTTTAGGCCTTTGGCTTGAAATGCATCTACAATCCCCAAAGCCAAAGTTGCTTCAGGTCCTACTACGGTTAAATCAATTTCGTTTTCTTGCGCAAAAGTCACCAATGCATCGATATCCGAATCACTGATATCCACGCAAGTCGCAAATTTTGCCATACCAGGATTTCCTGGTGCTGCATACAAGGCTGTACACAATTGTGACTTAGAACATGCCAATGCCAACGCATGCTCACGTCCACCTTTTCCAACAACGAGTATTTTCATGTTTGATCTCCTTTATCTAGTGTTTATTCTATCATGAAACCCAAGGAAAAATTCACAAATTCTTTGTTTTAAAAGAACGCCCTATAGTATAATGTTCCTTGCGAGGAAATATGAAAAAGAAAAAACATAAAAACAAGAAAAAGTGGATACATCGAGCCATTTTAGCCTTAGCTTGTCTATGCATTCTATTTGGCATTTATAGCTTGGCTGACCATATCATTCATCCGATCCGTTTTCAAAAGAAAAACGTCATTGTGGAATACAAAGAACCCTATGATGCCATGGATAATGTAAAGAGCGTATTTTTAGGGGATAAAAAAGATGTCAAAATCAATAAAGCCATCAATCCGAAAAAAAAGGGTTCCCAAACGATTACCTATACCTATAAAAACAAAAGTCAGGATGTAACCTATCAAATCAAAGATACCAAAGCACCAACTTTAAAACTTCGGTCCATTAAAACCGATACCGTTGGAACCCCTAAAGCTTTAGAATTTGTCGAAAAAGTGCGTGATGCATCTAAGGTAAAGGTCACAAAACAAATTGAAAATGATAAGAAACAAGAAGGAAAATATAAAGTATGTATTACGGCAACCGATGCCAGTGGAAACAGTACCAAAAAAGAGACGACTTTATCCCGATACAACGATACCCAGGCACCGACCATAAAAAAAGCCAACAAAATCGTTGGCATAGTAGGTCAGAAAATCAATAAAAATGATATTACCGTCATCGATGACTACGATCCCAATCCAAAAGTAAAAATTGATGATTCAAAAGTCGATTACGATAACGAAGGAACATACGCCATTAAATATACCGTAACCGATCGTTCAGGAAACAAACGTGTCCTTAAAAGAAAGGTAAAACTTTCCTTAAATGATACCGATAAATACGATAAAATCGTCTACTTAACCTTCGATGATGGGCCAAGTGATAACACCAAGAAAATTTTAAAAATCCTAAAAGACAATAAAGTACATGCCACCTTCTTTGTGACAGGTACCAATCAAAGTAAGAATGACATCATCAAAAAAGCGTATAAACAAGGCAATGCGATAGCGCTCCATAGTTATACCCATGACTATTCCATCTATACCAATGAAAAAACATATATGGATGACTTAAAGAAAATCCAGGATATGGTTAAAAAAGTAACCGGACATAAATCGATGATCGTTCGCTTCCCTGGAGGATCTTCCAACAGTATTTCTAAGAATTACTGTAAGGGAATCATGACTAAACTAACCCATGATCTGGAAGCCAAAGGCTATCAATATCACGATTGGAATGTCGATTCGACCGATGCTTCAGGCAACAATGTTCCGGCATCACAACTTGTCGAGAATGCGACAAAAACGAATGGTTTAGATGTAGTAACCATTCTTTGCCATGATACCGATGCCAAGAACACCACCGTTGAAGCCTTACCAAAAATCATTAAATACTATAAAGAAAACGGCTATACATTCTTACCTATCACAAGTACAAGTTATGCCGCACATCATGGTGTCACAAATTAAAAGAAGCAAATCTTTCTGATTCGCTTCTTTTTATGTTTACCAACTCGCTTTGTATCACTTTAGGAGGTTCCAAATGACCATATTTGATATCCTTTCTTTCTATCAATCTCAGGCTTTCTCAGTTGTTACTGATCCTCTTATTTTTTACATGTTCTAGTGATTTGCGATTGGCTTTAACCAAGTTCTTTTTACAATTCTTAGTATAGTCAGACTTTTTTATCCCACAAGGAAAATGGCATAATTGGTTATTTATCTGGCATTAGCAGCTGCCTACTTGGCCTCCATCAATACGAAGAATCGTATTATTGATATAATTTGCCTCATCGCTAATTAAAAAGCGAACCAAATACGCAACCTCTTCGGGATTCCCATATCGCTTCAAAAGAATCTTTTCTTGTTCCGATTGGAGAAATTCTTCATCATAGCCATCTAATTCACTTTCCGTTCCAATAAAACCAGGCGCAATCGCATTGACATGCACATAAGGTGCATATTCAAAAGCTAAATTATGCGTCAAGGAAATTAAAGCGGCTTTTGAAGCATCGTAGTCCAGACACATAGGATAATACGTATTCATCCCATTGGTCGAAGCAATATTGACAATACGCCCATATTCTCTTTCCAACATCTTATGTCCCACACGCTTGGCACAATTAAAAGCCCCTACGACATTGACATCAAGCGTTTCACGAAATTCCTCCGCAGTTTTTAAATAAAATAGATTCGATAAATCAATCGCAGCATTATTAATCAAAACATCGACTGGACCTAGCTGGGTTTCAATTTGCGTAAACATCTTGTCCACTTGCGCTTCTTGACTGACATCGGCTTGAATGGCCAGACAAGAAACCTGGTATGTTTCTTGAATCTCTTTTTGTAGCGCTAAGGCTGCTGTTTCTGAAGTATGATAATTAATCACTACATCATAGTTATGTTTCGCCAATTCTAGAGCAATTGCTTTGCCAATTCCTTTGGCTGCTCCCGTTATACAAACAACTCGTCTCATAAAAGAAAAAGAGCTTTATTAAGCTCTTCCTGCATACTTTCCATCCGTTGAGAATACAACGATTTTTTCGCCTGGTTCAATAAATTGAGGAACACGAAGACTTAATCCTGTATCTGTAACCGCATCTTTGGTTTGGTTACTAGGTGCCCCTTTGATTGCAGGATCGGTTTCAGCTACTGTTAATTCTACTTTTTCAGGAACCGAAACAGAAAGTAACATTCCTTCAAAGAAGACTAAGGAAGCTTCTTCGCCTTCCACTAAGAAATATTTATTAAAGCCAATTTGATCTTCCGACAATTCATATGTATCGTATGTTTCCATATCCATGAAATAATAAATAGAATCTGCTTCGTAAGAATATTGTGCGGCTTTCTTTTGAATGTTCGCTTGTTCAAATTTTGTAGAAGCATTAAAGTTTCTTTCTTGTGTAGAACCTGTCTTCAAGTTCTTCATCTTCGTTTTTAAAATTGCTGCACCTTTACCAGGTTTTACATGTTGGAAATCTAAAACAACCCATGGATCTCCATCCACGATTAATGTTAATCCAGTTCGAAAATCTCCTGCACTAATTGCCATATTAATCACTCCTATTTCTCTTTTTCGGCTTTATTGTATCAATTTTATCCAACCGACTCAATTAAAAGATTGTCATCTTCTTGTCTTCTTGATGACTTTTGATATATTTACTCCATTTAATATAGCCATAAGTAGAATTGGTAATATAACCGAGTTTTAAGATCAACAAGACATATTGGCCAGATAGAATGTTAATAATTCCTTCTAAAATGGCACAAATATACCAGGCAATCCATTGTTCTCTTAAACGGAAGAAAATAAATAAACCATTGGCAATACCTACTGCTGAAGCACAAGCATCAATGTAAGTAATCACTGTCTCCAAAGATTTATTGTGATAGAAATCTGTTGCGATGTTTAATCCACTAATGAAATATCCAACGACAACTGTCCATACAATAATGGCAAGGATAACTAAAACTTCTTGGTAACCTTTTAAACGACGTACCATCGTTAATTCTTCTTCTTCGTCATCTTTATGTTTTGTCCAGTTGATGTAACTGATAATATCAATTGGCAACCAGAAACATAAAGTAACAACCATCGTCGCAAAACGATACATCAAGACAACACAAATCAAAATCTCTAGGATTTCTACGACAATCGAAACCAGGAAATTGTACCTTGACTGCTTAGATATCAATAACTCACAAAGAATATTGAAGAAAGTATCTAATAGATACAGCAACATAATCCAGATTCCATTAACACCATTGGCACTTTCTTCGGGGAATAAAACCGAGAAAATCGTAGCCAAAACCATAATAGATAAGAACCAGGATTTCTCATACGTGGTAAATTGCTTTGAGAACAACAAAATCAAACTTACCGATAAAACCAAAATCAACAACGACGTTCCTAAATTAAAAATTGACATCGTTTGATTGGCCATCGTTTGTTTATACGCATGATGCATTTCCTTATTGCTTACATCTTTATGATTGAAATACAACTGGGTTCCATTTGCGGTTTCATATACATAAGCTGTAATCTGTTTTTGATCAAGCTTTGTATAATCCTCATAGGTATAAGGAACCACCATTTCTTTTTTGCCTTGGGCATACGTTACATCACAAACGGTAGAATCTTCATCACATTCATCTTCTGAACTTCTTGTCATTTCAATGGTCTGCTTATATTGTACAGTTCCCATATCTCCATGAACTTTGGAAAGTCCTAAACAAACGGATGAAATTGAGCCAATGAGCATCAATACGACTAACGCAATTTCTACCCATCGAATTTTCTTGTTTGGCTCAATATTCGACTTAAAAAATTGAATCATCTCATCTCTCCCTATCTAAAAACATGTAGAATTATATCATAATTTCACAAGAAAAAAACAGGTTAACCGAAGTCAACCTGTAAGAAAACGCATTTATTTTGCCTTAGTCGGCTTTACATATTTCACATATAGAATTGCCGAACCCAAAACAATTACGACACAGAAGAAGGCCAAAATCCAGAAAATTTGGAAGTATCCACTGGCTCCGGCATTGTTTTCAATGATTTTTCCAAACCATGTACTCAAAAACATATCCGGAAGATATCCAATAATAGACGCAATTCCAATGGCCGTTCCAGCTACTTTAATAGGAATATTTACTTCATGCATCGTAGAGAATTGTACCCCATATAAGCACATCGCAAATAAACCAGGAATCAAGGTCAATAAACCAATCAACATCGCATTCGCCTTTGTTCCTAATAAAATAACTAGAACAATCGAAACGCCAAGAATGGCGCCACCGACACGGAACCATGCCAAAGTCGATTTAAATACTTTATCGGCTAGCCATCCCCCTAATGGTGCAGCGACTAACATAACTACATAGGTACGAATAACTGAGAATACGCCAGCTAAAGTCGTAGAGAATCCAACGACATCGGTTAAATAAGGTGTGAAATAAGAAGCACAAGAATAGACACCATAGGTACAGAACATAATAATGGAAACAATCCAAACCGCAGGCATCTTCAATACCGCAAAGACATCAGAAAAATGGAATTGATCCGTAGCATCTGTTGAAAGATCTTTTTTACTGTCTTTATCAAGTAAGAGTAAAATACCAACAATCGCAACAGCTGTAAATACAGCCATAGAAATCAAGGCAAAGAAGAAACCATTTTGCATATTGGCATCGCCACCACCCAGGTTATATGCCCAGAGGTTTACAGCAGCTACAACAGCAGCCGTTGTACCATTCGCTGCATAATAAATTCCATACATCCGACCTTGTTCTTCTTCGGTTCCAATCATTCGAATCGCTTTTAAAATGGCCGTCCAGAAGACAAAAGCCGAGGCAAAGGCATCTAAGAACCAGATAACACAACTAACCATATATGTCGTATGTGGATCCAAATGCATATAAACCAAAGCCGCAAACGCAAGATTTAATAGCGTTGCCAAGCCAAGCGATAAAACCAAAGCCTTTCTCGGCTGCATTTTATCCGCTAAGATTCCGCCTGGAATATATAGAATGACACATCCAATCGCATACATAGATAATAAGAAACCCGATTGTGAATCCGTAATCTGAAGAACTTTCATCAAAGGCCCATAAAATACATATTTTAAATATGGAAATATATAAATAGAACCTCCGGCAAGTCCTAATACAATAAGCGTTAAATATTTTTTCGCTGTACTACTCATATTTATTCCCTTCCTTTCGACATATTTGACAATGCGCTATGATTTCCTGAGCATCCATATCCCCATAATCTTCTTTCATAGCTTTTAAAACCGAAGCTGTAATTAGGAAAACAATAAAGATCAAAGGAAAACCTAGAACAATCGCAAATTTTTGAATCAATTCCAAACCGCCAACAAAAGTCAATCCAATCGCTATCGCAAATACTGCAATGGCCCAACTAAAGCGATTAAATAAATGCGGATCTTTTTCTGGATCCAGCTTCTTGCAAGAAGCTAAACCTAAAACCAAAGCTGTCGAATCAATCGTTGTGGCAAGAAACACAAAACATAAAACAATCAACAACACAATCCATATCGTACTCCAGGGAAGCGTTCGCATAATCGCATAGACAACGCCCGCATTCCCTTGAGTTTGAAGAATCGAAACCAAATCGACAATATGGTTATGTTGTAAATAAAGACTATATCCACCAAGTAAGGCCAAAAAGGAACAACAGCCCAAAGAACCATAAACCATTTGTCCTAAGATGACTTGTTTTAACGTTCGTCCGCGGGATACTTTGGCAATAAAAATTCCCATAATTGGCAAGAAAGATAACCACCAGCCCCAATAGAACAAGGTCCAATTATGCACAAACTTTTGATTTCCAAAAGGGTCGGTATTAAAGATCATCCGTGGCAGCTTTTCAATATATAAACCAATGCTGTTGAGTTCCATCTCACAAATATGTGAGAAAGGGAAAAGCACCACCATCACCAACAAGAAAAGAAAGATAATCCACATATTCAAGTTGGTTAATTGTTTAATGCCACGATCCAACCCTCTAAATACACTCCATCCAAAGATACAAAACCAAATCACAAAGACTAAGATTCGTAAACCCGTTCCATCGGCAATCCCAAAGACTTGCGCAATCAGTTTTGACATAACCGGAACCGCTAAGCCTAAAGAAGTGGTAATGGAAGCAATAATACCAAAGACAACCACAATATCGATGATCTTACCAAACACACTGTGCTTGAAATGTTTACCAAATAATGGCGTTAGTGTATTCGATAATTTCACATCATCACTTTTGCGACAATACAACATATATCCAATCGCTACAGCAGCGGGGATATAGAATACCCAAGCACTCAAACCCCAATGATATTGCCCTATCATATGGGCAAATTCAAAAGCTTCATTAGACATTGGTTTCACATGAAAAGGTGTAGTCTTCAAATAATAAATCGGTTCGACAAAACCTAAAATCACGGTACTTGATCCGGCCCCAGAGGTAAAAATCATCGTTGCCCAACTAAAGGTTGAAAAACGCGGTTTATCTTCGGGTTTACCAAATTTAATGTTTCCATATTTTCCAAAATAGAAATAAAAGAATAAGCCGAAACAAAACACATTTACGACAATGTATAACCAGCCACACTGATTGATACAGAAATGATACGCTGTCGTGATAAGAGCGGAAACGCCATTTGGTATAAAGATCAGGCTTACAATCATCACACCAACAATCGCAAAACTGATGAAATATATTTTTTTATCAATTTCTTGGAAAAATTGTTTCAAAAAATCACCTACTTTATTTCTTAAAGCGTGTGACGTCTACATCATTGACCATTCGGAAGACTTTATCTTGTTGACCCAACAAGATGTAACACAAGTTTTCCGCTCCGATTCGCTGACATTCATATAAGGAGAAATCCGAATAGAAAGCCATATGGGGAGTCAAAACTACATCTTCGCGACCAACCAATGGTGACTTTAAAGTATTTTCATTTGTTTCTTCGACTAAAACATCTAGACCAGCGCCAAAAACTTTACCTTCATCCAAAGCCTTTACTAAAGCCGCTTCATCAATCATGGCCCCACGGCTCACATTGACAATAATGGGTTTCTTTTCCATCTTATTAAAAGCTTCCTCATTTAAGAAGTTTTCGGTTTCCGGTGTTAAACGCGGATGTAAACTGATGACATCGGCTTCTTTCAACAAGGTATCTTTGTCTACCAAACGAACATTTAAAGCTTTCGCTACTTCCGGTTTACAAGTTGGAGAATACGCAATGACATGCATGCCAAAACCTTGTGCACGCTTGGCAACTTGTTTACCAATCTTTCCTAAACCAACAATTCCATAGGTCGAACCCTCTAAACGAATCATGCCACTGGTTGAGTTATAGTCGTATTTATGTTTGTATTGAATCTCACGATCATAGTGCTTTAACTTACGCGCTACGGCTAAAACCAAAGCCAAAGTTGTATCCGCTACTTCTTGGGTACAATACTCACCAATAACCGCAACGGCAGTTCCTTGTTTTTGCGCAGCATCGGCATCGACAAAGTTATAACCCGTTGCTTCAATCGAAATTCCTTTTAAGTTGGGATTACTTTCAATGATTTCTTTTGGGAACTCCAAATATGAAGTAAGAATGCCATCGACATCTTTAATGGCTTCTTTAAACGCTTCTTGATCCCCTTGATGCACATACAAAGTAATTTCCGTATCTTCGCCTAAGAATTTTTTAAAGACATTCTTTTCAATGTCTAAATCCCGATTTAATGGCTCTTTATAATCACAAATTGCTACTCTCATACGTCCACCTACTTTGCCAATTCTTCTAGGGCTTCTTTTAATTTTTCTAAGAAGATTTCATTTTGTTCATGCGTACCAACAGAAACACGAATATGTTTATCGTATCCCCAACCTCCGCAAGGACGGACAATAACTCCTTTTTGAAGTAATAATTCTGCTACATCACTCGCTAAATATGGGGTACTAAAGAAGACAAAGTTGGCTTGTGATGGCGAACAAACACAACCTAACTTAGTCAATTCTTCATTCAACCAGGCACGATCTTTGACAATCAAGTCTCCATATTTTTTACATTCGGCTTTGCCTTTTGGTTCCATTAAAGCAACTGCTGCAGCTAATCCCATACGGTTCGCATTAAATGGTTCGCTGACTGTGTCATACCAGTTCACAAATTCTGGATTTGCGACTAAACAACCAATTCGCGCACCAGCTAAACCTTGATATTTTGAGAAAGTACGAATCAAAATAACTTGTTTACCCGCTTTGATGTAATCAATGACATTTGGCAATGCCTCTTGATCTGCAAAATCGGCATAGGCTTCATCAACAACCAACCAAGCTCTTTCTGGTAAGGCATTTACTAACTTTTCAAAAGTTGTCTTATCAATAATGGAACCTGTTGGGTTATTCGGATTACATAACCAAACAATTTTGGTATGTTCATTGAATTCTGCAATGATTTTATCGGTTTCAATGGTATATTGATCATTTAATGGGACGGTAATAACTTTTCCACCCATGATTTTTGAGATTTGTTGGTACAACAAGTACGATTGTTGTCCAGTAATAATTTCATCGCCATCTTCCAATAGGGTTTTTGCGACTTCATCTAAGACATTTCCGGCTCCATGTCCTAGGCTGACCCAATCACTTGTTACCCCATAATCTTCAGCAATTAATTCCTTCAATTTTACATAGTTCTTTTCGGGATAAATATTGATACGGTTTAACTCCGACTGCATGGCTTTCAATGCTTCTGGATAGGGTGCATACATATTTTCGTTTGACCCTAACTTCACAACCGATTTCAAGCCATAATCGGCCATGACCTCATCGGTACTCTTCCCTGCGACATACTTGTCACACACATACGCTTCTTTTCTAATTCCTTTCGCTTCCATATATATTTCCACCTTTCCATAAAAAAAGCGCTATGCTCTCTAAAGAACATAACGCCTTCGTTAATATATACGCGCATTATACGAGCCTAACTCGCCAATTGTCAATTATTAATTCTTCTTTCTTTATCCGATTTACCAAGAAAAATATAACCAAGAATGAAAAATAAAGCTAAACATGCGATGGCTACATTGATGGATTTAAAGGTAAAAGAACCAATTTCAAACACACCACCTGTTAATAAACCAATCTTCTTTACCACAAAAATAACAAACGATCCAAGAAAAGATGCACCTTTGGCAAAGATGTCATAAATTCCAAAGTATTCGCCTCCATTTTCGTTAGGAATAATCTTGGCATAATAGGAACGTGACAAAGATTGAATCGAGCCTTGGAAACAACCAACGCCGAAAGCCATGACCGCAAATTGCCATAAACTCTGTAACGATAAAGCATAGATACAAACGACGGTATAACCGACAATACAGACTTTCATTAACGAAACCGTACTGTGATTTCGCGATAAACGAGCAAAAACCAAGGAGCCACCAAACGCAACAACTTGCGTCAATAATAAGAAGACAACTTGTCCTACTGTATCTAGACCAAGGTCCGTTCCCAGGTTAATACAGTTATCGATAATCGTTCCAACTCCATCAATATATAAGAAGAACGCAATTAAGAAATATAAGACTTTTTTATCTTCTTTGGCAATACGCTTTAAGGAACCGAAAATCTTCTGGAAGACTTTGCGAACACTTCCTTTAGTATCTTGTACATAGTATTTTTGTTGATAGTTTTTAAGTAGAGGAATAGTAACAATCAGCCACCAGATTGCCGTTACGCCAAAACCGATAATTTTTCCAACTTGCGGAGAAAACAACATGAAGTCTTTACTTAATCCGCCGCTGACAATATAAGCAACTAGCGCAATAAGAAAAGGAATGCAGGAACCTAAATATCCCCATGCATAGCCATAGCTGGAAACCACATCACTACGCTCTTCGGTTGTGACATCATTGAGCATCGAATCATAAAAAGTCAGCGAGGCCTGATAGGCAATTTTCGTTACAATATAGACAAATAAGAACAAAAACCAGGAACTCACAAATCCATTGAGAATACAGGCAATAATTCCAATTGCCAAGCTGGTTGAAAAGACGAATTTCTTTGTATCTTTATGATCTGCCAATACCCCACATACTGGACCAATCAGAGCAACCACAATGGTTACTACAGAAGTTGCCAAAGCCCAATACGCTGTAGCGTTATCAGAAGAAATCTTTCCTGGTCCAACACCAATGGCATCGGCCTTGAACCAAATGGGAATCAAGGAACACGCTAACATGGTATACGCTGAATTACCCACATCATACAAAACCCAACTAAATTCTTGTTCATTTAAATCCCGAAAGGGTTTTAGTTGATTTAACGTTCGAATAAAATTTGACATTTTCCTCACCTATTTCTGTAGCTCATTCACGGAATACCCTTGTTCTTCTTGATACGAATAGACTGGAATTGTTTGATAATCCGCCTTTGGTCCAAAAGTATGTTTAAAATAATCCATCAAAGGTTCCCCATGAACGAGATAATTCACAACATTTTGTGCAAGAACGGGATAATGTTTACTTGCCATCTCAAAGTATTTGTCTAAGCGTAGATTGGAATCTTTACAAACAGGATCTTCACTTTTAGTTAAGAATAAATCTTTAAAAGAAGAAACGCCGACCAAATCCATAGCATGTCCGAGCACAAAGCGTTTGATATCACTGGAATCTTTTAATAGATTCAAATACATTCTTTGATCTTTAATGGTTTGATAGATAACCTTCTGACCAATATTTGGAAAACATTCCGCAATGGTATTTGCGACTGATTTCGAAGGCTTTAGCGATGTTGTCACCGAAGTTTTAATCGGATCATAGCCATCTTTAACTAATAAGTAACGATCAAATTGCGATTCAATCTTTCCATGACTTGCCGTAGAAGTTTCATCTTTTCGTTCAATATAGCCATGGCAATACGAATCTAATACAAAATGGCAGGTAAACCCTAATACATAGGACAAATAAGCCGTCTTATCCATCACAGGAGAATAATTCTGCGCAAATTGTTCCAATAAAGATTTATATGATGCATCATGTAATTGATTTCCATATTCATTAATTTTATTGGCTTTTAGACAATGATAATAAAAGAAAATATCCGGTCCATGAACACCATAATCAAAAACTTCACGATTCGAACGAATCATTGTCTGAAGATCTTGATCCAAAGTAGGTATACAAGTATTCCCAAAACGCCAATGTGCATAAGTAGTTGGCATAATAAAATCACCTCAAATCTATTGTACCAATAAAACATCAAAAGAATGTAAAAAAAAAGACATAGGTAATACTATGTCCAACTTAGTCTGTAACAACCGTTACATTCTTAGCTTGTGGCCCTCTGTCACTTTCTACTAAATCGTAAGTAACTTTTTGCCCTTCTTCTAAAGTTTTATAGCCATCAGAATTAATTGATGAGAAATGTACGAAGATATCTTTTCCTTCTTCATCTTTAATAAAGCCATAACCTTTTTCGGCATTAAACCATTTTACTGTACCAGTCATATTGGCACCTCCTCGCACTTCCGCCTAATCGTATTGTATCACTACTTTTGCGTAAAATTCAACAAAATTTGTCCGCTTTTCACATACAATATAGCGTTTACATTTTTACAACTCAATTTTTCTGTTCAACCCGAGAAGACAAAGATTACTTATTGATTCTTATGCAGCAATCTTTGTTGAGGAATTGTCCATGTCACTTCTACATATTTTAAATAGAACCAAAAAACAAGCTGTACGCTGCACAGAAAAAAAGCCAATCAACCCATACATAAAGACTAATCGGCTTGTTTCCTGTAAAACAAAAATTACGCTTCTGGTTTGTATCCAGCTTCTTGAATGGCGGCAATACCTTTTTCTTTATCTCCGACAAAAGAAGCTGTTTTGGTCTCCAAATCCACATTCACTTCTTGCATTCCCGCTTTTTCTAAAGCTTCTTTCACATGACCCACACAATGATTGCACATCATATCTGCAACCTTCACTTGATTTACTGTACTTTCTGACATATTCTTTTCCTCCTTTTTTATTTCACTTGGAATATATCCAGCATCCACAACAGCTTGACGGATTGCTACTTTACTGGTCTTTTCATCCATCGTAATCTTCGCAATTCCATCTTCTAATGTGATGTTCACGTCTTTTACACCAGCCACTTTGCGAATAGCACTTTCTACCGTTGCGACACAATGGTTACACATCATGCCATCTACATACATCGTTACTTGCATCGTTGGTCTTTGGGCTGATATAACTTGCGGCTTGGATACTTGAACTTTCGTTTCTATCTTTTTTGGTGCAAAGAAACGCAAGCGCCAAGCATTGCTGCAAACAAAAATACTTGATAGGGACATAGCCGCTGCGCCATACATAGGTGACATGCTCCAGCCAGTAAATGGTTGAAGAATACCCATTGCCAGTGGAATACCCACTACATTATAGAAGAATGCCCAAAATAAGTTTTGTTTAATATTACGCAAAACTGCCTGGGATAATTCGATGGCGGTATTCACATCCAATAAACTGTTCTTCATTAACACCACATCGGCAGAATCCATCGCAATATCCGTTCCCTGGCCTATCGCAATACCAATGTCCGAACGAACTAAGGCAGGAGCATCATTGATTCCGTCCCCAATCATTGCCACAAATTTACCTTGGGCTTGTAGACGCCGAATCTGACTTTCTTTATCAGCAGGCAGCACTTCACTAATTACTTCATCAATCGCTAGATTTTTCGATAATGCCAAAGCTGTTTTCTGATTATCTCCGGTCAACATCACAACATGAATACCTTTATTTTTAAAGGCTTGAATAGCTTGTTGCGAAGTTGTTCGAATCGTATCTGCTACCCCAATCATTCCCAAAATACTATTTGTGTCACTAAAGAGTAATGGGGTTTGGCCATTAGAAGCCATGGCATCGAGTTCTGCTTTTACTTCAGAAGATAAAGTTAAACCACTTTCTTCCATAAACTTTTGGTTGCCCGCAAGATAATTCTTTTGATGAATCGTAGCTCGTACACCCCGACCTGTAATATTCTCAAAAGTATCACAAGCTATTAAACTCAGACCTTTTTCTTTGACATAGTTGACAACTGCTTGACCCAAAGGATGCTGGCTATTCTGTTCCATACTTCCAGCCATTTCTAAAAAGTCTGTTTTCGATAGATCAGAAAATAATTGTACTTTTTGCACCGAAGGCTTGCCGGAAGTAATCGTTCCGGTTTTATCTAAAACAATTGTATCAATCCGATGTAAGTTTTCTAAACTCTGGGCATTTTTCAAAAGAATTCCAAAACGTGCTGCTTTTTCTGTTCCCACCATAATAGCCATCGGTGTGGCAAGACCTAGCGCACATGGACACGAAATCACTAAAACACTAATGGCATTATTTAAAGCTGTCTGGAAGTTTTGGGATAGAAACATCCATAAGACAAAAGTAAATAAGGCAATTCCCATAACTACTGGAACAAAGACGCCGGCTACTTTATCCGCAATACGGGCAATTTGAGCTTTCGAAGTTCCTGCCTCATCGACCAAACGGATAATTTGACTAAGGGTTGTATCATCGCCTACCTTTTCAGCTCGGCACTGAAATGCCCCATTTTCATTCATGGTTGCCGATAATACTTGATCGCCGACTTGTTTTTCAACTGGCATACTTTCGCCCGTAATGGCACTCTGGTCGACATACCCTACACCTTGAATCACAACACCGTCCACAGGAATACGCTGGCCTGGTTTTATCAAGACGATATCATCTTTAACAATTTCTTCACTAGCTATGACTTGTTCTTTGCCGTCACGAAGAACCGTTGCCTTTTTCGGCGTTAAATCCATCAGTTGACTCAAAGCATCCCCCGTTTTCGATTTGGAACGAGACTCCAGATACTTTCCTACGGAAACCAAGGTTACAATCATCGCCGCTGAATCATAATACAAAGAGTGACTAGACATATGAACCAGTTCCATATTGCCCCGTCCCATCGCATAGGCCATTATAAAAGTCATTGCCAAGGCATAAAGATAGCTGGCACTCGATCCTAAAGCAACCAAACTATCCATGTTCGGTGCTTTTCGTAGTAAGCCTTTAAACCCATCGACAAAGAAATGTTTTTGAATGATTAAGATAATAGTTGCCATCAACAATTGCACCAAAGTATTAATCATTCGATTTTCCATCCCACTTAGAATGGCTGGCAAAGGCCAGTGCAACATTTCTGCCATCGCAATATACATTAAAGGAATCATTAGAATAACCGAAGCCCATAAACGTTTGCGTGCTTCTTGACTAGCCTTTTTTGCACTTTCTTGTCTTTGATTCCATTCTAAACGTAGAGATGAAGGTGTCTTTGCGGATGTAGGTTCTTCTTTACGCTTAGCGCCATAACCAATTTTTTCTACCGACGCAATAATCGCATCCGCATCCACTGTGTTTTCATCATAGTCTACCTTCATGGAATTTCCCAACAAAGAAACATCGACATTGTTTACGCCATCGAGTTTCTGTACCGCTTTGGTCACATTGGCCTGACAAGCTGCACAACTCATTCCACTTACTTGAAAACGTTCAATCATCTATACCACCTACTTCAGCTTTTTCACAAGCTCCATAACTTCTTCCATGATTGTTTCATCGCCTGCTTTAATGTCTTCGGTTACACAAGTTTCTAAATGCCTCTGCAACAAAATATAGCCAAATGACTGCAAGGCCTTTTCAATTGCCGCCACTTGAATTAAAACATCTCCACAATAACGATTCTCTTCAATCATTTTTTCGATTCCGTTCATTTGTCCTACAATACGATGAATCCGATTTTTGAGCTGTTTAATCTCTTCTTCATCTCTTGGAACAAATTGATGTTGTTCACAACATGACATATAATATACCCCCTATAGGTATTTTTATCATAGTTTTTTCTCCCTTTTTTGTCAACGATGACACCTTGCTAAGAAATCTTCAAAAGACTATACTATGGAATTGGAAAGAAGGAATATCTATGTCTACAATTTTTCCCAGAGAAGAAAAAGCTGAATTGCTTTTTGAAAAGATCCTAAGCAACCCCAAAGCTTGTCGTCAACTGCAACAAGTCTTCTATGAAGAATTAGAGTCTGGTGATGAAGTTGTCCATGCCAATTTATCGTCCCAGGAATTTGTATCCAGCTTGCTATCCGCTTATGCCAATAAAGATTTAACTGCCTTTTTAATGGCCATTTGTCAAAACAGTATGTTTGATTTATTGCGCCAAGCACATCTCGCACCTTTTAAATTCAATGCCGATGGCGAACAAAATCCGATTCTATTAACCAATGAAGAAGGGGAACTACTCGATCAAGATCAAATCAAAGTGCATCCCAAAGATTATCAACGCTTTAAAAAAGCCTCTAAAACCCATGATCACATGCACATGTATTTAGCCAACGGCTATCGCAAAAAGCACAGCTATAATCCAGATACAATGCAAGTTGAGTCATTTAAAACCGATGAATACACCGGTATATTATTATTGTACGAATGCCCAGATACCATCCAAAAAGAAACCGAAGCCCAAGCGTATGCCGCACTTTGGGATTTGATGATGGAATTCCAGGAACAGCTTCCACACGCCATTATCTATTATGGACAAGATGGCCTGGAAGAAGGCGGACAACGTTATGATGAATTAGGTGTTTTCTTACATCTAAAACATTTTCATGATCGTCTAGAACAAAATATTGAAAAAGCGAATCAAATTGTTTTCCCAACAAAATAAAAAAGCCCACGCAATGTGGGTTTTTATGTGCAATACCGGAAAGTTCGATCCGTAAGAATACGGGCAAAGATCAAGCCCAGTGGCAAGGCAAGAATAATCAATGTAGCACTTGCGAACCAAGAAGCCGAATTTTGTAAAGACATTGCACCAAGATTATAAATTGCACGATACAAATACAATCCCGGAACCATTATAACAATCGATGGAACTGTCAAAGAAATTCTTGGATAACCAATTTTTGACTTTAATAAAGAAGCCAATAATCCCGCTAATAGTGCACCAATAAAAGCTGCAACAGCTGGTGGGCAATGACCCAAATCAACCAACTCTAAACGGGTCGTATTCGCAATAGCTCCAATCAGGCCTGCTGTAGCTGCCAGTTGAACGGGACTGTTAAACATGACAGAGAAGCCAAACACACCACAAAAACTGGCAATGATTCGGAAGATCAATTCTTGCCCCATCGATAATTGTAAAGGCAAGAAGTTATTGGGTTGTAAATGTAGCAACATAGCCATGATCCATGCCGTCAAAGTTGCGACCAGGATGACAATCAATGCATAGCTCAAACGTTCTAAACCCGAACGCACATCTAACTTTGCCAAGTCGATTCCACTGGTAATAAAAGGAAAACCAGGAATCACAAACAACATCGAACAAATATATCCCGATTCATGTAAAGCATTTATGCCAAACAAAGACTCTGTACCATAGAGCAAGAGTGCATAAACAAGACAAGCTGAAGCCACACTGGCAAAAATACCTAAAAATAAAGTGAAATGGTGTTTCGTCAACTTACAACGAATAAAGTTGCCAATTCCAGCGCCACAAAACGCAAAGAGCATTTCAATTGGCCCTCCGCCTAATAAAAAGGTAAAGGCACCACACGCTAAAGCCGAAGCCAAGCCTAAGGCAATTGGCGAATAAAGGCCATGAATCTGTTCGATTTCATCTAAGCGAGAATGCAGTTGTTCGCCTGTCATATGTTTTTCATTTTCGGCAAAATCTTGAACAAATTTTTCCAAGCGATTTAATTTTGATGTATTTACCCCTGTATTTGTCAAACACAAAGCTTGGGTGAAGCATTGCGTTCCATCAAAACAAGTATAATTAATCGACATTAATCCTATATCTGCTGTACAAGTGATACCCAACTCTTGGGACAAAGTATTCATGGAACTGCGCACTCGCCAAGCTCCTGTTCCACAAGATAAAAGCATCAGACCACAGCGACCGACAATCGATGACTTTTCAATTAAATCCGCTTCCGTAATAGGAACCTTCTTTTCATCGGTTGTCGTATAGTCATGCCATAAAACATCCATGTGATTTTTAGGAATCGCACTAGACATATTGATCACCTCTAAATCCCACTTGCTAGATTACTATCCTTTTTGTCAAAGTCAATTATTTCTTTTCCAAATGCAAGGTATGTTTTAATACCGTAGAACAAGCCAAGTCACCTAAGACGTTGACACAAGTTGCCCCCATATCACATAAAGTATTAATAGAAATATATACGCCTAATACTTGCGATGTAGGTAAACCGGCAATGGGACATAAGGCCGCAAACGCTGCAATAGCACCGCCAGGAACACCTGGCGTTCCAATACTTAGAAGTACATTACAAGCTAATACAGTAACCATTGTGCCTAAAGAAAGTTGAATACCTAAGGCCGAGGCAAAGAAAGTAATCATAAATGACATTAAAATAGATACTGCATCCATGTTGATGGTAGCGCCTAAAGGTAAAGTCAAAGAAGTAATTTCTTCGGGAATATGAATTTTCTCACTGGCACATTTCATGGAAAGAGGAATGGTTGCACTACTAGAACAAGTTCCAAAGGCATTCAATCCAGCTGGTGCTACATCTTTAAAGAATTGAATTGGATTGTATTTTCCAATAAATTTCACCATACCCCCATAAACGATAAAAGCATATACATAGAACGTAATATATAGCGCAATCAATACTTGGGCCAATTGAATCATTGTTGAAATTCCATTAGAATGCATAACCGTTGCGATGCACGCAAAGACACCAATTGGCGTAACATACATAATCTTACTAATAATAAAAATGGATATTTCATAGACGGAATCACAAAGGTCCACAAATGGTTTAGCCTTTTCTTTAATGGCTAAACAGGCAAGACCAATAATGACCGCAAAAGCTAATACTTGTAACATATTCCCCGTAGAAAATGCCTCAAATGGATTGGCAGGAATAATGTTTTCTAAGGTATCCAATAAACCCGTAAAAGTAGCTGCTTCAACTTTTGTCTTAGTAGCAACAATATGTGCACCTTGACCTAAACGTAGAACTCTAGGTAAAACTAGACCAAGTCCAGAGGCCAAAGCCGTCGTTCCGGTATACCAGCAGATCGCATGAAGCCCGATTTTTCCGGTTTTTGCGATATCTCCAATACCAATGATTCCCATAACTAAGCTTGTAAAAACCAGTGGGAAAATCATCATTTTCAAAGCTGACATGTAAATCGTTGCGATAACCGTCAATACGGTATTCAACCATTCTGGCATCACAATGCCAACAATAACCCCTGCCACTAATCCAATAAAGATTCCGACAGTGATATTCATTCCTTTTTTCTTCATAGATTTTCTCCTCAACGAGTTTTATTGTAGCATACTATCAATTCTTTTCCTTTTCCAATAGCCACTTTTTCCGATACACTCCGCCCGCATAACCCGTCAGGCCTTTTTTCCCGATTACACGATGGCAAGGAACGATCAAACTAATCGGATTTTTGCCTACAGCCTGCCCAATCGCATGCGAACCTTTCGTACTACCAAAGATTTTTCGACTTATATCACCATACTTCCATGTTTGTCCATAAGGAATTTCTAACAAAGCTTGCCATACCTGCTTTTGAAAAGCTGTTCCCTGCAAATAAAGAGGAGGAAGAAAATCTGGATTCTGTCCGGAAAAGTATACATCCAGCCATTGTATCGTACACTTTAAAACGTAATTCACTTCTTGTTTCGCCTCTTTCCAATCAAAAGGGGCCTTACCATCATCAAACCATAGGGCAAGTAGACTTTCTTCATCACTTAATAAACGCAGGGTTCCAATTTCGGTGGGATAAGTTATTGTATATTTCATAGTTCTAATCTAACAGAAAAGGAATCATTTTGTTTAGGCATATTTTCCATAATAAAAAATCCGAAGGATGAAAGTTCCCTTCCATCTTTCGGATATTATTTTTCCATTCGATATTTTTTCAACAAAGCACTTAATTCTGGTAGAGTCTTCTCAAAACTAACGCCATACCATGCTTGATTTTGATCTTCTAGTGTTGCCTTGATTGTAGAAACAGTATAATCCGCTGCTAGTTGAAACGCGTTCTTCAAAGGGATGCCTTGCACTAAAGCGCCGACAGCTGCACTAGAGAACAAATCGCCCGTTCCATGATAAGATACGCCAACTAAATCGGTTTGTACCTTAAAGGTGGTTTGATTCTTGGCATCATATCCATAGACACCCGTCTTGCCTTCTTCTAAGCTTACCCCTGTAATTGCCACAATATCTGAACCAAAATCTGCCAGTTTATGCAACATATCTAGAATATAGGTTTCATCATATGTCTCTTTATATACATTTCCTGTCATTAATGCAGCTTCCGTAATATTGGGTACAATGACATCTGCATGACTACAGTATTCGGCATTAGCGACCACATAGCTTTCTTGAAATCCAGAATACAGCTTACCTTTATCGGCCATCACCGGATCAATAAATACCAATGTATCTTCTTCTTTAAACATCGCAATGATGTTTTCAACAAGTTGAATTTCTTCTATTGATCCCAAATAGCCCGTATAGATGGCATCAAAATGTATATTCTGTTTTTTCCAGTGCTGTGCAATTGGCATCAACTGATCCGTTAAATCTTTGTACGTGAAATCTTTAAACATCGTATGTGTGGAGAGAAGGGCCGTTGGCAAGATAACCGTTTCTACTCCCATTGCCGAAATCACGGGTAGGGCAATAGTTGTCGAACAGCGTCCTAAACAAGATATATCTTGAATGGATAAAACTCGTTTCATAAGCTAGTCCTCCAAATTCATAAAACGATTCATTTTTCGGGTATCCCCCGTTTGATTACTGATCCATTCCAATTCCGTACGGATAATGTCTTTCATCACCCAGCTTGGCGAAAAACGATAGATTTCATCTTTACAATGATCCCACAGATAATTCTCTAGAGTTTGCAAGGTTTCCCCTTTGTTCTTTAAACAATAATATGTATAAATGGACTTATACATACGATCTTCACATTCAATATCTCTTTGTTCCACCAATTCATCGGGTAATGGCTTATTTAAAAGGGTGGAAATATAGTTCAAAAAGATAATTTCTGGAAAAAAGTATGTTTCATCTGCTACAGAGCGCAAGAAATACAACCAGGCTTGTTCATAATTCTTCTCAATAAAGTAATACAATCCCACAACATGATAAAACTCATAGACATGCGGATCGTTGCTTTCCTCTTGTAGAATCGGGTTTTCCAATACGACATTGGCATAACTTTCAAAAGCATTGGGTTGAATTTTTAAAACAATGAACAAACGACTGATTTGGGTTTGAAAAGCCACACGAACATTATTCTCTTGCCGACAAGCTTTTAAAAGATCTTCACAATAATTGGCTGCATCATAATAATCTTCCCAAGTAATAAAGAGGTTTAAAATGCGATAGCGATTTCGCAAAGCCTTTAAAGAAAGCAAACCATGTTCTTCCATCCAATTTCGATCAATTTCATCTTCCGTATGTTGATGAATATATGTCAAAAGGAAATGGCCACAGATTTCTTTCATATAGCGATCCAAAATCGGATAGTACAAAAGTAATGAGGCAAAGCTACGCGAAGAACAATCCACTTCTTGCATACATAATAAAGCTTTATGGGTAATGGATTCCAAGGCATATTCATCCATCGATTCCAGTTCTTTTAAATAACGATTCAAACGTTTATAGAAACTGGCCATTTGATCAAATTCCAAGTCTTCTAACATCTCTTTCGCATTCGCTATATAATTGGATGCCAAACGATCATCGTAGTTATACGCAAAGCCCAGTTTCTGTAATAAGTATTCATATATGGAAGAATCCGAGAGTGGTTTACCTTCAAGAATGCTTTGAAATTCAGGTTTGGAACAAATGCCACATATAAATAAATCACTGCTTTGATCCGGATGATTTCTTAACCATTTTTTCAATTGAAACGAAAGAAAGGCACCTAAGCGAATCTTGTCTTTATCGGGTATACCTAATAACATGCAAATCTCCTTCCATCTGAACAATATTCTAGCACAGAACAAAGATGCTCTGTATAATTTAAATACAAGGAGATAAGAAATATGAAATTAGCCATCATTGGAACTGGCATGATTGTTGGCTGTGCTCTAGAATGCCTGGAACAAATCCCAAGCATTGAACGCAAAGCCATTTATGCCCGCCCTCACAGCAAAGAAAAAGCCCAAGACCTAGCCCAAAAATATGCGATTCAAGAAGTCTATACGGATTATGACCAACTTCTAGCCCATGCAGACTGCGATACCGTTTATATTGGTCTGATCAATAGAGTACATTACGAATATGCCAAAAAAGCTTTATTGGCCAATAAACACGTTATCTTAGAAAAACCCTTTTGTGTAAATGCCCAAGAAGCCAAAGAACTCATTAATTTAGCTCAAGAGAAAAAACGTTATCTCTTTGAAGCTTTCCGACCTTTGCATACACCGAATTTTTTAAGCATTAAAGAAGATCTTCCAAAGCTCGGACCCATCAAGTGTATTCAATGTAACTATTCCCAATATTCATCTCGCTATAATGCTTATAAAGAAAAGAAGGCTCTGCCAGCCTTAGATCCTAAACTTTACGGCGGATCCCTCTATGATATCAACATCTATAATGTTACATTTGTGGTTGCCCTATTCGGTTTACCAAAACATGTGAAATATTATGCCAACCTCGGCTTTAATGGCGTAGATACCTCTGGTACCGTATTTATGGAATACGATCATTTTTATGCCTTATGTACAGGTGCAAAAGATTCCGATAGTCCAGGACATGCCTTGATTCAAGGCGAAGATGGGTATATATCCATTGACGATGGAGCCAATCTCATTGGTTCCTATCATCTATGCATACATAAAGAAAGCACACACATCAACAAAAATCTCTATTCGGATTGGATGATGCATGAATTCAAGGATTTCGAAGAAATGATTGAAAAACAAGAGTATCAAAAAATGCGTGATTACTTAAAAATCACCTATGAAACGATGCAAGTTGTAGACCAAGCCATTGCCTCCATTCCATATGGCATAGAAAAAGCGAATCACTAACGATTCGCTTTTTTGCTTATTACTTTTTATATCCATTAGGATTTTGTTTCTGCCAGTTCCAAGAATCACGACACATGTCTTCAAGATTTCGTTTGGCTTGCCAACCTAAAACTTCTTTTGCTTTATCGGCATTTGAGAAACAAACGGCTAAGTCGCCTTCTCTTCTTGGCCCAATTTTATAGTTCAACTTCAAATTGTTCGCTTTTTCAAACGCATGCACAATATCCAAAACGGAATAAGGGGTTCCGGTTCCCAGGTTAATAATATCTACACCTTTGCGAGTTTGGGCATATTCTACGGCCTTAACATGACCTTCTGCCAAATCACAAACATGAATGTAATCACGTAAACATGTACCATCTGGTGTGTCATAATCCCCACCAAATACAGTTAAACATTCTCTTTTTCCAATGGCTGTTTGTGAAACATAAGGCATTAGATTATTTGGAATACCTTGAGGATCTTCCCCAATGGTTCCAGATGGATGCGCTCCAATTGGATTAAAGTAACGTAACAAGATAACCGATAAATCTTTATCTGCATAAGCGGCATCACTTAAAATTTGTTCCATCATCCATTTTGTCCAACCATATGGATTGGTACAAGTTCCCTTTTTCATTGTTTCATATAATGGAGACGCATTTTCTGCTCCATAAACTGTAGCACTAGAAGAGAACACAATTTGATTGACGTGATTTTCTTTCATCACTTCTAATAAAGTAAGGGTTGTATCAATGTTGTTGCGGTAATAGGCAACCGGTTTTTCTACCGACTCTCCAACAGCTTTTAAACCCGCAAAGTGAATCACGCAATCCACAGGTTCTTTCTTGAATACAGCATCCAGGGCTGCTTTATCTTTTACATCAACTTCATAATGGGGAATTTGTGTGTTTGTTAAAGCTTCAACACGCGCAATAGCTTCGGGACAACTGTTATCATAATTATCCACAATGACAACTTCATGTCCTGCTTCAATTAAAGAAACCGCCGTATGGCTTCCAATATATCCGGCTCCGCCAGCTAGTAGTACTCTCATATTATTTATTTCTCCTTTGAAACAATTATACCACCTGTTTTCCAAATAGAGTTAGCAGGTACAACACCCCGGACACAGCTCACTGGATAAACATTGGAATTTGGTCCGATGACTGTACCAGGATTTAAGACACTGTTACATCCAACTTCTACATGATCGCCTAACATAGCTCCGAATTTCTTTAATCCAGTTTCAATGTTTTCTGGTCCATGTACGACAACCAAAGTTTTATCGCTCTTTACATTTGAAGTAATAGATCCAGCGCCCATATGTGAATAATATCCTAAGATACTATCGCCGACATAGTTATAATGAGGAGTTTGAACATGATCAAATAAGATGACATTTTTTAATTCGACACTATTACCAACAACGCAATCATTTCCAACTAAGGCACTGCTGCGAATAAACGCACAATGACGAACTTCGGTATTCGCACCAATGATACATGGAGCCCCTAAAAAAGCTGTTGGCGCAACGGTAGCAGTTTCATGTACCCAAACTTGTGGGCTTACTTCTTTATATTCCTTTGGTAGAGTTGGTCCAAGGGCTAAGATAAAATCTTTAATTCCCTTTAATGCTTGCCAAGGGTAGGTAAACTGTTCTAAATAAGGTTTCGCTAAAGTGTGTTCTAAATCATACATTTCTTGAATTTTCATATTTCTTCTCCTTTGAAAAAAAGCAGCAAAATGCTGCTTCTTATTGACTGATTACATATGGAGGCTCTTCACCCATTGTTACAGCTTCAATGTCTGTTTTAGCCTCACTAATACTATTTTCATCTGGATAGACAACGGATGCATTGTCACCTAATTCGTAACAATAATCGGTTCCACCATTTCCATCAAGACTATTGGAATAAATCTTCCAAGAACCACCATTGTTTAATTGACTCTTAACTAATGCAGAAATATCATCCATTCCCATATTGGTATGGAATGTAGAAGCTAAGCTTTGCATAATGCTCGCATAGTTTGTCAAAATAGATGGGCTCATCAGTTTATTCAAAATACCTGTTAATACACGCATTTGGTTCTTTCCACGTTCTCTATCACCAGAAGCAAACGAATAACGTTCACGGGCAAAAGCTAATGCTTGAGAACCATTCAATTCGATATTACCTTGTTTAAAGGTATATTCACCCGTCGAGAAATCTTGTGGGTTATTGACGGTAATACCACCTAAGGTATCAACCAATTGCGTAACCGTTTGGAAACCAACTTTTACGTTGTAGTTAATATCAATATCCATGAAGTTTTCAATCGTCATTTCGGTTGTTCCTACACCATGAAGTCCGGTATGCGTCAACTTATCTTTTTGTCCATTGGCACATCCCATACTTTCATCACAAACCGTTGTAACATAGTAGTCACGAGGAATACTTGTCATTAAAACCGTACGAGTTTTTGGATTAACCGTAACAATCATATCCACATCACTACGGCTGGTTTCATCTACACTATCACGTGAATCACTACCACTGATCAAAACATTAAAAGCTTTTGAAGTAACATCGGTTGTTGTAGAGGTATCGGCTTTCTTTACTGTATAGTTATAAGAATAAATTGCTTTGATTTCATCTTCGATGTTTTCTTGACCTTCTAAATCTTCAATCATAGATAAATTGGAAGAATCAATCATCATCAAATCAATCTTTTGGCCTGATGAATTGTCAAATTAAGTGCAACACGATGTATGTGAGTCTGTTTCGTTCATAA
>OLOM01000037.1_pt1 | contig 88819 bp, 93 predicted proteins | sample 1672531 | NCBI WGS metagenome assembly OLOM01 (sample SAMEA3136696, study PRJEB25190) | human gut metagenome | reverse complement strand
CCAGCCGTTCGATCTCACGCTCCGCTGCCGCCAGCGCTGGCCGCGATTCACTGCCCTGAGCGCCGATGAGGATCGAAGTGCCCAGCGCCTGTGTCTGCTGTGTGTGCAGCACCTCGCCAGTATGGCGCATGCCCAGCAAAGTTCCGATCACCACACAAAACAGACAGAGCGCGATCAGCGCCTGCAGGCGGCGTCGTTGTCGTCGATTCATGATTCGTTTCCTCCTTGTCTCTCAATAATGTATCAGCGTGCGCCCGTGGTGTCAAGGGGCTGAGAATAAGGTGCTCATAAAAAGTGCTCGCATTTTTACGAGCACTTTTTTACGCGCGCGGCAGCCGTGTGAGCACTGCGCCGGCGACCAGCCCTGTAAAGCAGCCGCTGATGAGTCCACTTACGAGCAGCGCTGGCAGATACCAGAGCACATCCGCTGTGCCGAGCACGAGGATCGCTGCCAGGATCTGGCCGATGTTGTGGCAGACGGCGCCGATCATCGAGAGCAGCCATAGCTTTTTCAGCGGGATGCGCGGATAGAGCAGGGCGCAGACGGCGTAGCAGAAGAGTCCGCCGCTGAGGCTGAAAAGCATCATCAGCATCTGCCCGGAAAAGACGCTGCCGAGAAAAATGCGCACCACGAGCACCATCAGCGCATCGCGTCGACCGTAGAGATAGAACGTGACGAGGGTGATGATGTTTGCCAGTCCGAGTTTTACGCCAGGAATGGCGACGAGTGGCGGGATCTGCGCTTCGACGAGAAAAAGAATGAGCGCAACGGCGGTGAGAAGCGCCAGCTGCGTCAGGCGTGTGGCGTGAGAATGTGGCGTGTTCATGGTGCGTTCCTCGCTATCCGGCGACGGCGTCGACGCCGTTCGCATCTGCAGAAAAGGTGATGCTCAGTTTATGTGGCAGGCAGACGATCGGCTGCGGTCCGTGGCTGCGCACGCCCTGATGCACGCAAACCTGGTCTGGGCAATCGGCGCTGATCACGGCGATGCCTTCCGGCGAAACGCGGATCGTGTTCTCCGCGCCGGGCGCGCCGACGGTGAACATTTCTGTTTCGCGCACCTGGCTGAGATCGTATTCGGCGATGACTTCTCCGTCCAGCGTGATCGTGGCGATCGTTTCGTCGGCGCCGCGCAGCCAGAACCAGTACACACTTCCGGCTGCGAGCACGAGCACGAGCGCCAGCGCAGCGAGTAAAAATCTGCGCCGCTTCATGAGACGACCTCCGCTGCGCTGTCGTCTGACAGGGTGAGCGCGTCCGCGATCCCTGCGCTGACGGTGACTGCGCCGTCATCTGCAAGCAGCACCATATCAAAGTCGTCGCGATGGGATCGCCAAAATTCAACCGCCGCCTCTTTTCCCATAATAAAGAGCGCCGTCGACAGTCCGTCCGCCAGCGTGCCGTCGTCGGAAACGATCGTCACCGAGCTGAGCCCGTTTTCCGCAGGATAGCCTGTGCGTGGATCGATGATGTGGTGATAGACGACGCCGTCATGCTCAAAATTGCGCTCGTAAGCGCCAGAGGTGATCACCGCCTTGTCAGCGAGCTCGAGGGTGGCGAAAAGCGCGCGCTCGTCCGCCGGATCCTGCAGACCGACGCGCCAGAGACTGCCATCCGGTTTTGTGCCCAGCGCCTGCACATTGCCGCCGAGGGAGAGGATGCCGTTTTCGACGCCATTTTCGCGGAAGATTTCCATTACCCGCGCCGATGTGAAGCCTTTGGCGATACCGCCGAGATCCACCTTCGCGTCGGCGGGGATCGTAACTGTGCTGTCAGAGATCGCGATCTCTTTGTCGTCAACGTGCGCCAGGAGCGCAGACAGCTCCGCTTCATCCGGCACGCGATAATCGCCGCTCGTAAATCCCCAGGCATCCATCAGCGGTGCGATCGTCGTTGAAAAAAGTCCGTCCGTCGCTGCAGAGATTTCCTTCGCGCGCGTCAAAAGCGCCAGCGTGTCCGCAGAAGCTGTGATCTGCTTTTCCGCATTCAGCCGCGCGATCTCGCCGTCGCTTGAAGCGATCGACCAGAGCGCATCCAGCCGCTCGATCTCGGCGACAGCCTCGTCCAGCGCCGCGTCTGCGTTTTGCCCGTAGGCTTCCAGCGTCATCACCGTGTCCATCGCGTAGACTTCGCGCGACTGTGACGGTTCCTCCGCAGACGTCTGCGCACCGCAGCCAGCAAGCATCAGCGCCGCGACGAGCAGACCGCCGATGAATAATCGTTTCATCCTGCATCCCTCCTTTGTAGTTATTCTAGCCTTACCGCCGCGCGCTGTCAAGGCGCGACGCTTTCTCTTGCAAAATCGTCGGCGTTGGTCTACACTAGAAAGAAAAATCTGCCGCCGGCAGATTTTTCTTTGCTGTTTACAATGAAAGGAAGGATCTCTCATGATCGAAGATATTCTCGCATATAACAAGCAGTTCGTCGCTGAAAAGGGCTACGAAGAATTTGTCACCGACAAATATCCCAACAAAAAGCTCGCCATCGTCACCTGCATGGACACCCGCTTGATCGAGCTCTTGCCGGCTGCCCTCGGCATCAAAAACGGCGACGCCAAGATCATCAAAAACGCCGGCGGCGTTATCTCCAGCCCCTTCGGCAGCGCCATGCGCAGTCTGCTCATCGCCATTTACGAGCTCGGCTGCGAAGAGATCATGGTCATCGGCCACACCGACTGCGGCGTCAGCCACATCGACAGCGACCGCATGATCGAAGAGATGAAGGCACGCGGCGTCAGCGTCCACGATATCGACATCATGCGCTACTGCGGCGTCAAATTCGAGCGCTGGCTCGCTGGTTTTGAGACGGTGGAAAAATCCGTCGCCGAATCCGTCGATGTCGTCATCAACCATCCGCTCGTGCCGAAAGATATCCACGTTTCTGGCTACGTCATGGACAGCGTCACCGGCGCGCTGACCCTCGTCTGCGACCACCAGCCGGAGAAATGAGCCAGTCATGAACCTTCTCATCATCGGTGATTATCCCGTCGCCACCCAGGCGCGGATGCGCGTCGTCTTTCCCGCAGAGTGGCAGCTCACCATCGCTGCGCCGGATGCCTGCGCGCCGCATCTCGCCGACGCAGAAGCGGTGATCCCCGAGCATGTTCTCGTCGACGACGCTTTTCTTGCGCAGGCGCCGCGGCTGCGTTTTGTCCAGGTCGGCGCGGGCTATGACAACGTCGATCTTGCTGCCTGCAGTCGGCGCGGCGTGCAGGTTTGTAACGCCGCCGGACTCAATGCCGACGCCGTCGCCGAGCATGTGATGGCGCTTCTGCTCTGTCACTATAATAATATCTGCCTGCTCAACCAGTTTATGCACACCGGCGGCAGCGCACCGCTGCCGGATTATCATGGCGGCGAGCTTAGCGGGCGCACCCTCGGGCTCGTCGGACTTGGACACATCGGTCGCGCCGTCGCTGTGCGTGCGCAGGCGTTTAGTCTGCGCGTGCTCGGCTGGAGCTATCGGCCCATTGAGATTCCCGGCGTTGCGCCTGTATCGCTTTCGCAGCTTTTCGCGGAAAGCGACATCGTTTCGCTGCACGTTCCGCTCAAAGCCAACACCCGCCATCTCATCGACGACGCCGCGCTCGCGCAGATGAAGCCCGGCGCCCTGCTCATCAACACCGCCCGCGGCGGACTCATCGACGAAGCAGCGCTCGTTCGCGCCCTGCAGAGCGGAACGCTCGGCGGCGCCTGTCTCGATGTGTTCGCCGAAGAACCACTCCCTGCTGAAAGTTCGCTGCGCCAGCTCGACAACGTCATCCTCACACCGCACACCGCCGGCTATCCCGACGGGCCGAAATTTCACGCAAAACGCATCGCCTATTTCGCCGCGAATATCCAGCGCTGGCTCGCCGGCGACGAGCCGCAGGGAAAACTAAACTGACGCATAGCGCCCAATTTCGGGCGCTGTTTTTTGCGCGCTGGCGAAACTTTACACAAACTTCATCAAATACCGGTAACGATCCGAACAATTCTGTGCTAAGATGGATAAGAAATTTGTAGAAAGGAGATGATAATTTGAAAATAAAATTTGAAGATGTAAAAAACGATGAGACGATCCGCGTCTACATTGAAAAAGCGGATCGCACGCTCATGGGAATGGGCTTCACTGAGCACAGCTTTCCACATGTGACGCATGTGGCGTCGGTGGCTGGAAAGATCCTCAAGGAGCTGGAGTATTCCAAGCACGACATCGAGATCGCGCGCATTGCTGGCTACATGCACGACATCGGCAACGTTGTCAATCGCCACGACCACGCGCAGACGGGCGCGCTGATGGCGATGCGCATTCTCGATCACATGGGCATGAAGGCGGAGGACATCGCTGCTGTGATCACCGCCATCGGCAACCACGACGAGCCAAACGCCTATCCTGTCGACGCTGTCACTGCTGCGATCATCATCGCCGACAAGACAGATGTGCGCCAGACGCGCGTGCGCAACAAAGACTCTGCCACATTCGACAAACACGACCGCGTCAATTTCGCTGTCAAGCAGAGCACGGTGAAGGTGAGCGACCACGTCATCCAGGCGTCGCTGAAGCTCGACAAATCTGTCTGCTCGGTGATGGATTATTTCGAGATTTTTCTCGAGCGCATGATCCTCTGCCGCAAAGCTGCCGAACAGCTCGGCTGCGAATTTGCGCTTGTGATCAACAAAGAGCGCGTGATATAAAAAATGCAAGGTCCTTTGATCAGGTCCTTGCATTTTTTTGTGGATCATTCCAGCTCGAGGGCGAAGAGGGCTGCGCCGAGGGCGCCGTTGAGCTGGGCTTTGTCGGAGATGTGGAGCTTGACGCCGAGGATTTTTTCGATCTCAGTGACGACGCCGCGGTTTTTGGAGACGCCGCCGGTCATCATGTAGCTTTCTTCGCCGCCGACGCGTCGGCAGAGGGCGCAGGTCTTTGTGGCGACGGAGCGGTTGAGGCCGTGGATGATGTCGGCGGGGGTGCGGTTTTCGGCGATGAGGCTGACGACTTCGCTTTCGGCGAAAACGGTGCACATGCTGGAGATGGTGACGTCTTCTTTCCATTCCAGGCCGAGTCGGCTCATGTCGTCGAGGGAAAGCTCGAGGGTGCGCGCCATGAGCTCGAGAAAACGACCGGTGCCGGCGGCGCATTTGTCGTTCATGACGAAGTTGGTGACGTTGCCATTTTCGTCCAGACGGATGACCTTGCTGTCCTGGCCGCCGATGTCGATGATGGTGCGCACGCTTGGATCGAGAAAATACGCGCCTTTGGCGTGGCAGGTGATCTCGGTGATGGATTGGTCGCCGAGTTTGATAGCTGTGCGTCCGTAGCCAGTGGTGACGGTGGCGTTGATGTCGCTGCGTGAAAGTCCTGCCTGCGCGAGCGCTTCGTCGAGGGCGCGGTCAGCGCCTGCTGCAGCGCCGGCGCCGGTTGGCAGAATGGATTGCGCGATGATGTTTTTGTCGCGATCGATGATCACGACGTCTGTGGATGTGGAGCCGCTGTCGATGCCGGCGTAGAGTCCTTTTCCGTTCATGTTTGTGTGGGTCTCCTTTCGCAGGGTGCGCTCCGGCGCAATGCTTTCGGCGAACGCTTCGAGACGCGTGAGCAGTTGGCCGGAGGATTGGATGGTGTAGTCGCTTTCGAGTTTCAGGAGCGGCACGTCGAGGCGGCCTTTCAGCTCTGAATACTCGAAGCCGTAGTAATCGCAGAATTTTACGGTGTGATAGATCACGCCGCGCAGGTGCGGATCGTTATAGAGCACTTTGCGGCCGGTGGTGTCGATCATGCGCATGCAGGGGATCTGACCGAGCAGGGTGCGGGCGTAATCTGCCATGAGGGTGTCAAAATCGGCGTCGAGCTCTTCTGGCAGCGCCACAGCGCGATTGTTGACGCAGGTGTCGTTGCGCACTGGCAGCGGCATGGTATTTTCCATCAGCTGGAAAAGCTCGTCGCCGACGCGCGCGCCGAGCACGCTGATGTAGGGCGCGCTTGGACGTTTGCGTGTGCGAAAAGCCTCGCGGAAACGCGCGGCGTCGAAGCTGGTCCCTTTGTGAGCGCCGTAGGCTTCGGCGAGACGGCGCAGCTCGTGCTGCGCATGCTCGCGGCTGCAGGTGCCGCCGGAGTGCATGATATCGAGGAGAAAGAGAAAATCGAGCTTGCCGTATTCGAGCAGCACGTCGTAGGCGCTGCGGATGGTGTCGCAGCAGTTGACGAGAACGAGCTCCTTGACTTTTCCTCCCATGCAGGCTTCGAGCAGCGATTTGCCAAAGCCGCAGATGTTTGGATGAGCGACCTGGTCGGAGAGATCGAAGTTATCCGGCATGTGGTTTAAGATCGCGCATTCGCCGCCAAACGCTTCGAGGAGTTCGACAGGCGTGTATTTGCAGATGTAGTAGGTGGTGCTCATGCGTTGGCCTCCTTTTCTGCTTCCAGCATTTCTACAAACGCTTCGATGCGCGTGGCGATCTGGCCTTCGCCGCCGTGGCTGTGGTCGCAGCCGTCGCCGTCGAGAATGAGGCAGGGCAGGCCCGCTTCTTCAAAATGCTTTTTCGCCAGCTGTGCACCGCCGAGGGTGTGTTTGCAGCCCCAGTGACAGAACCAGACCACGCCGTCGGCTTTGAGTCGGCGCGCTTCTTCGATGCCACGCGCAATGCGATGACTCACCGGCCCGTTGAACGCGCTGAACACGAGCCGACGCGCCATGGCGTCGTAAGGATCTGTCGGATCGGCGTCGACAAAGCCTTCAAAGCTCATGTCGCAGCCGACGATCTGCACCTTCGGATTAAAATCGGTGAGCTTGCGCAGCGGTTCCACCCAGAATGGGTTCGTGTGCATCCAGAGCAGGCGAATGCCGCTCGCCGCTGGCGCTTGCTCAGCAACGCGCAGACATTCCTCGCTGTAGCGCTCTGTTTCCTCGCTGCCCAGGAGATTGTGGAACATGAAGCCGGTGTACATTTCTCCCGTCAGACTATCGAGGATCTGTTTGTCGGCGCGCAGCGACATGTAGTTGTGGAAATTAGCCATGCTGCGCTGGCTGCGGGCGACAGCTGCGCGCAGCGCCGCTTCGTCGATGGTTTTTCCCGTGTGGTCTTCGATGAAGCGTTTCATTTCGCGCAGCTGCGCGGCCACATCGCGCACGCTTTCTTCGGTTTGCTCGTAGGGAATATCGAGCACAAAATGCGGCACGCGGAAATGATCTGCCAGACGGCGAAACGTCAGCGTGTTGGCGTCGCAGGCCAGCGTTGTTGAGAGGATGAAGCGCGGCTTCGGCATGAGCCCGCTTTCCGCCGCGCCGATGAACGCTTTGTGGTAGCTGCAGAAAGTTTCCGGCAGCCCTTCGCTCTCGGCGTAATCGATGAACGCTTTTTCTGCGCAAGCGCCGGAAAGATAGCACCCCAGTCCCTCGCAGCAGTAAGGATGCATCCCGATCACATGCAGCATTTCGCAGGGCGTGAAGAGCGTCACCATGACCGCTTCATCAGGATGATCCAGCGGCGCCACCATCGCCGATGTTGTGCTCCGCGCTGCCAGTCTGGCTGCGCTGTTGAGTTTTCCAGGCGCGAATTTGAACTGCAGATTTTTTGCGTGATAACCAATGCGCAGCAGCCGCCGCGCCTTGAGCGGATCTTTTGTGCAGGTTTTCTGCACAGCATTGCCGAATTGTTGGACGATGTTTGCCATGAGATCTCCTTTCAATTGATGAACGAGGTTCAGCAGCCTCGATTAAATAATTCCTTAGTCAAGAATATATTGTACATCTTTTTTTCGTCCTGATGCAAGTAGAAAATGACGCTCTGTCAAATTGTTGGCACAGTCGTCTGCGCTGGTGTATAATGGAAAAAATCGATCACGAAGGAGGAGCTTCCATGACTCAAGCCGATTGCCGTCGATTTCTCATCGAAGCGCTGCTCGCCGAAGACGAGCAGCTACAGGAAATTTCCATCCCCGCCCAGAGCGACGAGCAGCGCCGACTTTTGCGCGCGCTCATGAACGTGCGTCCGCCAGCGCCCATCGCTGACGATGTGCTCCAGGTGCAGGACGAATATCTGCGCCGCGAGCTTGCCGCAAAGGGCATCGCCGATATCGACGATCTCTCGCCGATCTCGCCAGGGATTTATCTCTGGCAGGGCGATATCACCACGCTGCGCGTCGACGCCATCGTCAACGCCGCCAACAGCGGCATGACCGGCTGCTATCAGCCGAACCACAACTGCATCGACAACGCCATCCACACCTTCGCCGGCATGCAGCTGCGCCTCGAATGTGACCGCATCATGAAAGCGCAAGGCCATCTCGAACCGACCGGCCAGGCCAAGCTCACACCAGGCTACAATCTGCCGGCACGCTACATTCTCCACACCGTCGGCCCCATCGTCGACGGACCGCTGACGCCGCAGCACGAAGCCGAGCTCACCAGCTGCTACGAAAGCTGCCTCGCCCTCGCCGCCGAAAATCATCTCGAAAGCGTCGCTTTCTGCTGCATTTCCACCGGCGTTTTCTGCTTCCCAAACCACCGCGCTGCCGAGATCGCCGCTCAAACCGTGCGCGATTTTCTCGCTAAGGACACAAGCGTCAAACGCGTCGTCTTCAACGTGTTCAAAGATCTCGACCTCGCGATCTATGAGGATTTGCTCACGGAATGAAAAGAACGGCATCCTTTGCGAATGTGCAGTGGATGCCGCGTTTTTGTGTTATTACAATATGGCGCGCTTCATTTTTCGCAAGGCGTGGCTGCAGGTGATCGCTGCTGCGGCAGCGGCGATGAGATGGCTCACAAGCACAGCGAACCAGATGCCGTTCAGGCCAAAGCCCAGCGCAGAGAGGATTCCTGCCAGAGGCATGCGCACAATGAGATAGTAGAGCACCATGCAGAGCATGCTTTTTGTTGGCTGGCCGAGTCCGTTCAAGCTGCCGAGAAAACAATTTGTGACGGTGTTGAGCACATAACCTATGCCGACAATGCGGAAGTAACTGGCGACGATCTCAGCTGCGGCGTCGCTGTCGACAAAGAGGTGTGATAAAGGATTGGCAAAAATGACCACCGCTGCCGAGAGTACGATCAGAGCGAGCACGCCATAGAATAGGGAGAGCTTGATATATTCGTCGGCGCGGTCGTAGCGCTTACCACCGGCGCATTGGCCGACGATGCTCGTGAGCGCCATGTTCAGCGCCATCGCCGGATAGAATAAGATCGTTTCCAATTTCCCTGTGATGCCGTAGGCTGCCAGCGCCGAAATACCATAGCTGCTGACAAGTGCGGTGAGAAAGCTCGTGCTGATCGCTGGAATGCTCTGTTGAAAAGCAGAAGGAATACCTTTGCGGATAAAATCTACAACGAGGCATCCGTCAAATTGTGAGAGATGCAGCGAAAACAGCGGCTTGCGGTGCAGATAGCCGAGCATGCAGAAGAGGCAGAGTGTCTGCGACAGCAGTGTCGCCACAGCAGCGCCGTCAAAGCCCATAAAATGAATGAAGAGCGGATCGAGCCCAGCATTCAGGAGCGTGCAGATGAGCATGGCGATCACTTGGAACACACTGTTGCCGTAGCTGCGCATGACAGCGGCGAAGTAGCAGTAGAGATAAACTGGCAGATAGCCGAGAATGTAGATCGCCAGATAGCTGTGTGTCAGCGAAAAGATTTCCGCTGGTGTCTGCAACAGCAGCAAGAGCGGTGTCAGAGTAAGTTCCAGGATCAACGTCAGTCCGAGCGCAAATATCACTGCCACGACGAGGGACGTGGTGATCAGGCGTGCGCTGCGAAAGCGATCGCCGGCGCCCACCGCCTGTGAGAGCAGAATGGCGACGCCATTGGTAGCACCCATAGCGATGGCGTTGAGTATGAGGATGAGCGGCGTGGCGTTTGTCAGCGCAGCGTAAGCAGTTTCGCCTAATAAATTGCCGATCCAGAGACTGTCGACGAGATTGTACGCCATGTTCAGGACCATGGCGATCAATAGTGGCAGCACCATCGCGGCGAGACTTTTCTTTGTGCTTCCGTGGATAAAATCCTGTGTCAAATTCATTGTTAGAACCTCCTTACAGATGATGAATGAATATCATTCATTCGCAGCGTGAAATAATACCCTGCCATAAAAAGCAGGGATGAGTGGTCAACAGAAATTTTTCAAAACGTCGCTTAAAAATCGGCGAACGCGCATGACGCGTTCCTGTGCCGGCAACGTGTGATCCAGGAGGATACCGAGCTGCCCGTAGACAAAAAAGGATGCAGCCGTGTCCGGATCCGCCAGCCGGATCTCGCCACGGTCGATCGCAGCGCGTAGAAAATCGGCCACGATCGGCTGCAATTTTTCACAGACTTTCAGCGAAAGCTGCCAGTGAAATTTTGTGTTGCCGCTGTCGTGGTAAAATTTTTCTGCGTAGCTGTCGTCATTTTCTGTTTCGAGGAAGGACGGTGCGTTCGCAGCCAGTTCAGACAAGCTCATATCCTGCCGCATATTGGCGCAGAGTCGCTGAACCTGCAGCGTAGCGTATTGGTCCAATGCGGTATCGAAGAGCTCTTCTTTCGATGAAAAATAACGGTAGCAAAGTCCCTGCGCAACGTGCATTTCTCGTGCGATGTCGGAGATCGAAGTTTTTTCGTAGCCTTTCTCGTAGAAAACCTTCATCGCCGTATCGATGATTTCCTGTCGCCGTTCCTCCGGCGGCTTGGTGATGCGCGTCATATTTATCACCTCTTTTCTGACTAGAGGATACCACGGATTCTGTCAATTGTCAATGAATAATATTCATTCACCGACTGCCGTCCATTTCTGTTACATAAAAATATGCCGTCTGCTCGCAAAAATTGCGAACAGGCGGCGCGGCATTGTTTATTTTGTCAGTCCGGAAAGGAGCTTTTCGAGGAGCGCGGAGAGCTGGGCCTGCTCTTTTTCGCTGAGCCCGAGTGTGGCGGAAATTTCTGCAGGAATGTGGGCAGCTTTTTCCTTGAGCTTGTAGCCTTCGTCGGTGATGGTGACGATGAGATGACGGCCGTCGAGCTGGCCGCGGCTGCGGCGCAGATAGCCTTTTTGCTCGAGGGCTTTGAGCACCGGCGTGAGGGTGCCGCTGTCGAGATAGAGCAGGCGGCCCATGACCTTGCTGTTGGTCTGGCCAAATTCCCAGAGCACGGTCATCGCCAGATATTGGGTGTAGGTCAGATTCAGCGATTCGAGCAGGGGCTTGTAGGCGCGGATGAGCTCTTTGGAGCAGGCGTATAATGAAAAACTGAGCTGATTTTCCAGCTTGAGCGTGTCTTCTGATTCATGCATGACGGTGGCCTCCAATTATTAAGATTTCTCGTGCTTTTGATTGTACGCCGCCAGATGACGGATTGCAATATTTTATGGTGAATGTTGTTCAATCTTGAAAAAATTTGCGACGGCTGCACCGAGAATCTGAGTGTGTGCAGCGTGTGAGACCAGCTCAGGAAAAATCTCCTTGGGATTGTGGAAGTGGCTGCGATGGCGTATAATAATCTTAGCTACAAGTTTGGCGCGACTGCAGAAAGGAGTAAAACGATGCCTTCTCTTTTTCAAGCTGCCGATGCCTGGTGTCGCCAGAGCGATTGGAAAGATCTCGCACTTGTCAAATTTTGTTTGTTTTCTATGGGAGTGCTCGTCGCGCTGCGTCTGCCTCGGCGTGCGCTGCCTGCTGCGCGCAAATGGGCGTGGCGCGTTTTCGTGCTCAGCTATGTGCCGCTGATGGCAAAATTCCTGCCGATGCTCGACAAGGCGCGCCGCTAAACGGCGACGAAGGCGGTCTGCGTTTTGCAGGCCGTTTTTTTCATGCAGCCAATTTTCTTCACATTCCAATGGTAATCGGTGGCGGGATATGCTATGATAAATTCACGGCGGCGCGATCTCCGCGACGCTGTGAACTTATCTCCAGAAAGGAATGAACCCATTGACGGGCTACCAAAAGAAAGAATGGTTCATCGTCAATATTATCTTCTATGTGCTCATTGTAGGGCTGTTGGTGGTTGGCGCGAAATATCTGCTGCCGGTGCTGACGCCGTTCATCGTTGGGCTCATTGTGACGATGACCTTGAATCCGTTGATCCGTTTTGTCGGCCGGCACGAACCGCGGCTGAAAAAACCTTTTGCGATCGCGCTCTGCGCGGCGTTTTATATCCTGCTGGGCTATCTCGTGGTGAATTTTGGCTGGCAGCTGACGCAAAAGGTGGGCGATCTGATCGCGCGCATTCCGGCGCTCTTTGAAACACAGATCGCACCGGCGCTGTGGATGCTCTACGACCGCATCCAGGAGCTTGCGCACGAGGTGGATCCGGCGCTGGCTGGCGAGATCAACGCGATCTTCAACGAAACCATGCAGAACATGCGCGTCTACATCACCGAATACTCGATGCGCGGCGTCGGGCTTTTGACGGACACGTTGTCGGCGCTGCCGGGGATCTTCATTGCTGTGCTGATCACGATCATCTCGACGTTTTTCATGATCGCCGATTTTGACCAGCTGGTCAGCCAGGGCTTTCGACTGATCCCGGTTTCCCGCCGCAGCACTGTGCGCACGACGGTCGTCTACGCGAAAAACATCCTTGTGAAATACATCAAATCCTACTCGCTGATCTTCACGATCACCTTCATCGAGCTGTCGGTCGGTTTTTCGCTGCTGCAGATCCCGAACGCGATCTTGATCGGCTTTTGCGTGGCGATCTTCGACATCCTGCCAATCCTCGGCACCGGCGGCATCCTCATTCCGTGGGCGATCATCGTCGCCATCCTTGGCAATCCTGCGCTGGCGTTTGGGCTGCTGTTCCTCTATGTGTTCATTCTCGTGGTGCGCAACATCATCGAGCCGCGCATTGTTGGCAAGCAGATCGGCCTGCATCCGCTCGTGACGCTCGTCGGGATGTTCATCGGGCTGCGACTTTTCGGGGTGATCGGGCTTTTCGGGATCCCGATCGCGCTGTCGATCCTCGTCAATCTCGATCGCAACGACGTCATCCACATCTTTCCGCGCGATGCCGGCAAGGATGTGCCGCTTCTCTGATCTGACTGGTGCAGCCGCTGTCTGTTTCGGACGGCGGCTGTTTTATGCTGTAAAGGACGGACACTCATGCAATTTCAGGATATTTTCATCGATCTCGACAACACCATTCTCGATTTCTACGCCACCGAAGCAGAAGTGCTCGGCAAGTCGCTGGCTGCCGGCGGCATTGCGCCGGAAGAAGACACCCTCGCGCTCTATCACCATATCAATCTGCGGCAGTGGCAGCTTCTGGAAGAAGGCGCCGTCAGTGTGGACGAGATCGGCGTGCGCCGGTTCGCGCTGCTCGTTGAAACGCTTGGCGCAGATGTTGACGCCGCCACGCTCGCGCAAACCTACGAAGCCATGCTCGCCGACGCCTGTCATTTCATGCCCGGCGCCGAAGCCTTGCTCGCAGCGCTTGCGCCGCGCTACCGGCTGCATCTCGTCACCAACGGCATGGCCAGCGTGCAGTACGATCGCATTCGCCGCGCAGGCATCGATCGCTATTTCGACCATCTTTTCGTCTCCAGCGACATTGGTGCAGTAAAACCACACGCCGCCTTTTTCGACGCCTGCTTCGCCGCGATCCCCGATTTTGAGAGATCCCGCGCCGCCATCCTCGGCGACGGCATCGGTTCCGACATTCGTGGCGGCATCCAGGCCGGACTCCACACCATCTGGTACAATCAGCGACGCGTGGAAAATACCACCCCCTGGCAGCCAGACGCAGAGGTGTACCATCTTGCCGACGTGCCGGAAGTGCTCGCGAAGTGGGAAATGGCGTGAAACCCAGGCAGGGAGCGACTTTCACTCCACTTCGTGCGCTGAAAAAAGCAGTTTCCTTCATTATATAAGCGCAGCGAAGGCTCAGGTGCACATTTACCGAAAATAAAATTAGAATCATTATAAATTTAACTTGACAACACAGGTCACATATCGTATAATAGTATCATCAAGAGTAAAGCTCTTGAGTAACACCCCACAAACGGTTATAATAACAAATGTAGATGTTTGATTGTTACTTGCGAAAAATTTTTTAAGAGAATAGGAGATTGATAACTATGGCAAAATGGGTTTGCAGCGTATGCGGTTATGTTTATGAAGGCGAAACAGCTCCAGAACAGTGCCCACAGTGCAAGGCACCAGCTGAAAAGTTCGTTAAGCAGGAAGGCGAAATGACCTGGGCTTCCGAACACGTTGTTGGCGTTGCTCACGACGTTCCAGCAGATATCCGCGCTGACCTCGAAGCAAACTTCACTGGCGAATGCACCGAAGTTGGTATGTACCTCGCAATGGCTCGCGTTGCTCATCGCGAAGGCTATCCAGAAATCGGCCTTTACTGGGAAAAGGCTGCTTGGGAAGAAGCTGAACACGCTGCGAAATTCGCTGAACTCCTCGGCGACGTTATCACCGACAGCACCAAGAAGAACCTTGAAATGCGCGTAGAAGCAGAAAACGGCGCTACCGCTGGTAAGACCGATCTCGCTAAGCGTGCAAAAGCGCTGAACCTCGACGCTGTTCATGACACCGTTCATGAAATGGCTCGCGACGAAGCACGTCATGGCAAAGCATTCGCTGGCCTGCTGAAGCGCTACTTCGGCTAATTTCTACCACCAATCAGGCAGGGGATTTCTCCTGCCTTTTTTGTATTTGCTGCAGTTGACCAATTTTAAGAAAGGAAGATTTCTATGGACAAAAAAGTTGCACAGCTTCTTAATGAGCAGATCAACAAAGAATTTTACAGCGCCTATCTCTATCTCGACATCGCCAACTGGTACGCCGACCAGGATCTCGACGGTTTCGCCAACTGGTACAACATCCAGGCCCAGGAAGAACGCGACCACGCCATGCTCTTCATCCAGTACATGCAGAACAACAGTCTTTCCGTCAGCCTCGAAGCCATCGACAAACCAGCGCACAGCTATGAAACCGCCGGCGATCCCCTCGATGTCGCCTACGCCCACGAACAGTACGTCACCAGCCTGATCAACGCCATCTACGACGCCGCCTACAGCGTCAAGGATTTCCGCACCATGCAATTCCTCGACTGGTTCGTCAAGGAACAGGGCGAAGAAGAAAAGAACGCCGACAGCCTCATCAAAAAATACAAACTCTACGGCGATGACCCAAAGAGCCTCTACCTCTTAAACCAGGAACTCGCCGCCCGCGTCTACAGCGCACCATCTCTGGTGCTGTAAGAGCGCAGAAAAAACGACCGTCGATCGAGCATTTGCCCGTTCGGCGGTCGTTTGGCGTTCAGATATAGAGGATGCCCAGCATCACAGCCAGATAGAGGATCACCAGCATGAGCAGGATCTTGTCGTGGAGCAGCACCTCGACAGGATCGCCGTCGCTGGCGCCTTCGATCGTCAGGCTGTATTTGAGCGTGATCAAAAGCACGATCGGCACTGTGAAAATGAGAAAACGGTTGTGGTAAAAAGAGGTCGTCACCTGATCCATGCTCCAGAGCGCGTAGAAAACATTCGCCAGCGTCAGGCACATGTTCATGCTGCGGTTGAGAAAATCCAGCGGATACGCTTTGAGCACAGCGCGCGTGCTCCCTTTGCCGACTGTCAGCAGCTCGCCACGGCGTTTGCCCAGCGCCAGATAGAAGGACAGCGCGAACACAGCGAGATAGAGCCAGTTGGAAATGACGATCTCCGTGAGGATCGCGCCGTAGATCACGCGCAGCACAAATCCCGCCGCCAGGATCGCAATGTCGACGATCGGCATATCCTTGAGCCCAAAGCTGTAGGCCAGATTGAGCAGGAAATACGTCGCCAACAGCGCAGCCGCCGCCGGATGAAACACCGGCGCATTGGCGATCGCTGCGATGATCAAAAGCACCACAGCCAGCACCCCTGCGCTCTGCACCGACACCGTCCCGGCAGCGATCGGCCGCTTGCATTTTGTCGGATGCAGGCGGTCCTTGTCGCGGTCGCGGATGTCGTTGATGATGTAGATCGCCGAAGCCGTCGCGCAAAACGCCACAAAACCCAGCACCCCAGCGCCGAGCTTGGACGCATCAAAGAGCTCGCCGCTGGCGACCAGCGCCGCGAACACGAGCAGGTTTTTCATATAATGATGAACGCGCATCAGCTTGAGATAACGGGTCATCAGGAAACCCCCTTATAAAGGAAAGTAAGTGATACAGTAATCGATCAGCGCGCCGATCCCCGGGAGATTGTCCCAGAGCATCAGCGCCGCAGCCGCACAGAGCACAAGCGGCGTCAGCCAGGCAGCGTGGAGCTTTTCGGCGATCTTTTCGATCAGTCGGAAGAGCAGCAGAAAATAGGCCCAGCCAAAATACAGCGCGTAGAGGATGAGCCCGCTTTCCCATGTGCCCCAGCCGATGACAGCAAGCAGCACAAAGGAAAAGATCGTCCAGTAAAACGCCAGCTGGCTCAGTCTGTCGCGGCGGCTCAGGAGAAAACCAGCGAATGAGCACCAACAGCACCAGCCCGCATAGATTCCAGTTTTCAGGATGCGCAAGCCGCCAGGAAAGGATCCCGTCCGGCGCAACTCCCTGGCTCACACTCGCGACCGGCGCAAGAAAACAATCGTGCACAAAGCTCACAAACTGGCGCACACGATCGACAAATGGCCAGGCGTCGCTGCCCGTGAATTTGACCAGCGACGCCAGTTTTGGCACCACCGACCAGATCACATCGAAGCGCGCAAACGCCAGCATCACCACAATGAACGACAGCCCCAGCTTGATCATATCGCCCAGCCAGCGCAGCGGCGAACGCAGTGGATTGTGCGCGCTGAACCACGGCGCCAGCGCCACATTCGTCAAAAGCGATCCCGTCGCGCCATAAAAGCCAAGCCGCTCCTGTGTGCGTTCCGTGCAGATGCAGCTCGCCGCCAGCATCAGCCAGAAATACGCCGTCACATATTGCTCCAGCATCAGCGTGTTCAACAGCGTCGAGTAGCTTGCGCCGAGCGCCAGCATAAACACAGCCCGTCGGACAGGCGATTTTGTCGCCAGGCTTGCAAGCATCAGATTCGCGCCACAGATCATAAGGATCTGCACACTGTTCAAAAGCACAGCCAGCACCGTCAGCGACGCGCCAAAAAGCTGCGTCAGCAGATACGGCACGCCTGCAAACGGCGCCGCAAAGATCGCAAACAGCGGCTGGCGCAGATCGTTTTCCACATACGTCAGCGACAGATACGCCATGTTGTTAAAAAGCGAATCCGTGTCCGCCGTGTAGACAATATCATACCCCTCATTCGTAGCGCTGTAAAATCCCGTCGATTGGAAAAATGCCCACGCCGCAAAACCAATGAACCCCAGCGCCATCAGCGCGTAGAGCACGCGCTCCGCCCAGTGCAGATCAGCGAACAGCCGCAGCTCGCCAGCCAACCGCCAGAGCGTCGACCAGAGGTAGGACATGCCGACATAGAGAAACGGAAATCCGCCCAGCCCGCAGCACACCGCCAATACCCGCGATAGATCCGCGCCAGTGCCCAGCATTTCCGCCAGCGCCACCAACAGCGGCTGCCCTGGAAACATCACCACGCCGAAAGCGTAGCAATGCCACGCCGCACCCGCCGCAGAAAGCAGCGCCCAAAACTGCAGATACCATGGCAGCGTACGCGTCACGCGCCAAAGATCCGCACTTTGCGTGCTGACCGCGCACAGCACCAGAAAAGCCAGCGCCAGCGCGCCTTCCTGCACATTATATTCTGCGCCGCGCGTTTCTGATAAAAAATATGCTAGCGCCGAAACCGGAAAAAACCAATTCCTGCGCAGATTGCGCGCCATCCCGACGAGCGAAGCCTCCGGCAGGCGCGCGCTCCAGTCATGCTTCTGCATAGAGCATTCCTCCTTATTATACCATTTGCAGTATAGCATAACAGTGCGCGAATGCTCGTGTTTACTGGCAGATAGTCACCGGATTGTAAACACTCTCGTCACTTTTCGCAGACGCCCATTCATGGTATACTGAGATCAGCACAGATCCCCTGCGATCCTTTACCATTTTGTCATCACCGGAAGGAGAATTAACATGAAACCACTCGTTCTCTACTACGCAAAATGCTCCACCTGCAGAAAAGCGCTGAAATGGCTCGAAGAAAACAACATCGACTGCGACCTGCGCTCCATCGTCGACGACAACCCAACCCACGACGAACTCGCCCAGTGGATTGCCGCCAGCGGCCTGCCTCTCAAACGCTTTTTCAACACCAGCGGCAGCCTCTACAAACAGTTCGGCCTCAAGGATAAACTCCCGCACATGTCCGACGACGAACAGATCGCCCTTCTCGCCAGCCACGGCATGCTCGTCAAACGTCCGCTGCTCATCTCCGACGCCGTCATCTGCCCAGGATTCAAAGAAGCAGAATGGGCCAAGCTCAAAAGCTGAGCGCAAAAAACGCCGATCATCGCTGGTGATGATCGGCGTTTGTGTGTAGGCTGTAACCGATGAAACGTCTTATTGGCGTGCAAGACGTTTCTTATGAATCTTGTCTTTATCCAGCGGCGCATCGCTTTCAGCCAGACCAATGAGATGATCCAATGCTGCGAGTTTATCCGCACTCGTTCCGGCGAACTGAGTGTTGTCACTGTGGTTTTTCATGTGGCGCTGACTGTTTTCTTCGTTGGGACAGAGTGTATAGGATTCTGCTTCTTTCATGGTAAACGTCTCCATACAAAATAAAAGAAGTGGAAATCCACTTCCTTTGAGTTTAAAACTTCCCACTGTTTGGCAGGGACTCTCCCGAAGATAGCTTTCCTATCTGTACTTATATTATATCAGACCACATTCAAAATCACAATGCAAAACCGTACAAAAGATCGGCCAGGTATCTCCCCACTCTACGCAGCGTAGGTTGCGCCGCAGCGCGCTGGCTGGTATCCTGTTCGTGAAAGGAGAGAAATCCTCATGAACCACTACATCACCGGCAGCGCCATCCGCGCGCTGCGCGAACAGCAGCATCTCACCCAGGCGCAGCTCGCCGAAAAACTCAGCGTCAGCGACAAAACCGTCTCAAAATGGGAGACCAGCCGTGGCCTGCCAGATATTTCCCTGCTCGAGCCCCTCGCGCAGGCGCTCAAAGTTTCCGTCGCCGAGCTGCTCACCGGCGAGCAGATCATCAACACCAACCGTGCCGCCAACATGCTCAAAAGCCAGCTCTATGTTTGCCCCATCTGCGGCAATGTTTTTCAGTCCATGGGTCCAGCCATGGTTTCCTGCTGCGGCATCACCCTGCCGCCGCTGGAGCCGGAAACGCCCGACGACGCCCACGCCGCCACAATCGAGCACATCGAGGACGAGTATTACATCGCCATTGATCACCCCATGACCAAGGAGCACTACATTTCCTTCATCGCCTACTGCACCGGCAGCCGCTTTGAAACCGTCAAGCTCTATCCCGAAGGCAACGCCGAAGCCCGCTTTTTCGGGCGCGGTCGCGGCCACGGCTGGCTCTATTGGTACTGCAACCACCACGGCCTTTTCCGCCAGCGCATCTGAGCGTCCATCAATCCCCGAGCCCCGCGCTCGGGGATTTGTATTTTGGCAGAAAATCTCCGCGCCCACAGCCGCCGTTCGCCAGAAAATCTCGCCAGCGCGCAGCATTCAGCGCGAAAGATCGCCGCCGCTGTAAAATTTTCATGAAGCAGCCGTTAAATTTGCGATAACGACGAAAATCGACAGTGGATATTGTTTTTTAGGATGATGCATTTCTTGTAATCGCAGCGGCGCTCTGTTATAATAAAGACACGAATAACCTGTCGCGCGTCGGGAAAACCGAAATTGCGGCAGCGTTATGCGGCAGAAGCCAGACACCGTCAATACGATCCGAGGGAGGGCTGGTGTTACTAAACCCGACGCCCTGGTTTCATTCCTGCAAAAAATTATTTACTAAGGAGGAAAAAACGTGTTAAAAAGAAAAAGCAAACGAGTCCTCAGCATTGTCCTCGCTGTAGCGATGATCGTTGGATTGTTCCCAATCGCTGCGTTTGCGGAAGAGGGCGGCAATCCAGCAACGCCTGTGGATCAGAACACAGAGTCTGTTTCCACAGAGCTGCCAGAAGCTGCCGGTGGCGTGATCAAGCTGGAAAATGATACGACCATCTCTACACTCACATTGAATGAAACGGGTAAAACGGTTATCGATCTGAACGGTCATACATTAACCTACAACGGCAAACTTGCTATTACAATTGGTAATGGTCAGACTTTAAGTTTTATCGATTCCTCAGATTCAGGAGCTGAGCGTGGTGGCACTTTAGCGTTAACTGGAGTTACAGGTGCAAGTGCTGCAATTAAGCCTCAAAAAGGTGGAACGGTTAATGCTGAGAATATCAATATTTCATGCACGGGGAGCGCCTTTTTCCCGCTAGGTGAAAAAGCTACTGTTAATATTAATAATTGTGCGCTCACTGCAGAGGCTTATTGTGTTGCTACAAATTCTGGTAGCGCGGATAATTTTGGTGTTCAGATTACTTTGCGTAATTCGACAATTACTAGCTCGATGGGTACGGCCGTTATGTTGAATGTTCCCGGAACCTTGGAAATGGATAACTGTAGTGTGACAGCTGAAGAACAAGCTGTTTTTCTTCGTGCAGGTACAGCAACAATTTCAAATTGTCAGTTGGCTTTAGATGGCGATAGTACTACAACTTTTGATCCAAATAAGGCGTGGGAAGATGGAACAAATTATGTACCAGTTGCAACGCTTCTTGTAGGCAGTCAGACCGGCGGCGGAGTAGCATATGCAGCTGATGCTATTTGTACTGTAACTAATACCAGCATTTCTTCGACTGGCGGTAGTGCTGAGGGAGCTGTTTACGTAAGCGGAAATGTAGAAGGTCAGACGGGAAAACATAGTTCCACGTTAACCCTTTCAGGGGCAAATACTTCTATCACTGGTGATGTGGTTGTAGCAGATAGCACCGAAGAAAATCCTTCGTCGGTAATTGTTTCCGACAATGCAAAAGTTAATGGCAACATCACCAATAACTCTGCATCTTCTTCTGTTGCACTGATTAATGGCGCAACTCTGAAGGGAGCTGTAACTTCCGGTACAACCGGTGCAAACAATGTTTTTGTTGAGAATGGCGACAATACAAATTCTAACGTCGTCGCTTTGAATGTAACGACTGGAAACCTCTACAGCGATCTGGCAACGGCGGTTTCTGAAGCGGAAGATGGCGAAACTGTTCAGCTGCTTAAAGATATTACCATCAACGCTACGAACAGTACGCCAGTCAGCCAGGGCGTGATCAACATTCTTTCTAACATTACGCTTGATGGTAATGGCAAAACGATCAAAGCTGGTACAGGATTTGATTATAATACCTCTGGCACCAGAGGGGAGCATCATGTTATTGCAGTGATGGATCCCGCTACCAACGTTGTGATCAAAGATCTGACGATCGATGGCAGCAATGCTCCTACAAGCAATCCACAGAATGGCGCTCGCTCTGGTATCAACGTCTGGTCTGACGCAAATAAAATTAACGTTACTATTGAAAATGTAGCTGTTAAAAACTGCTCGACCTATGGTCTCACCGCTACCAATGCAGATGTGACGGTCAATGGCTTGACCACAGAAAATAATATCTGGGGCGGCATCAATATTGATGGTAATAAAGGCGCTGCTGATCTCGTCGTCAACAACGCAAACATTACTGAACAGAACTCCATCAAATTTGAACAAGGCGGCGATTCTGCTGGCGCTGTATCCGCAACGATCAACGCTGGTGATTTTGAATATATCACCACTGGCGAAAACGTAACACCAGACATGGTTGTCAACGGTGGCACGTTTGCTACCGGGGACTACCCTGGCGCTGTAGATATCGCAGATTATGTTGCTGATGGTCTGGAATTTAACCCTGTCACCGGTCAGGTTTACAAAGAACCTGAATACACCGGCAAATACAGCTACGAAATCTTCACCAAGGTTGGTGAAAATGGCACGATCTCTGTGGATCGCTACGCCACCGAAGGCGACGATGTGACGATCACTGTTTCTCCTGACGAAGCGTACCTGCTGGATGAGCTCGCTGTCACGGCTGGCGGCAAGGAAGTGGAAGTCAAGGACAATGGCGATGGCACGTATACTTTCACGATGCCTAGCGGCGATGTGAAGATCGTCGTCACCTTTGTAGAAGATCCTGACTGGGAAGAAGAACCTGCAATGCCATTCACCGATGTGAACGAAAACGACTGGTTCTACGATGTTGTGCTCTACGCGTACGACAATGGTCTGATGACTGGCGTTTCTGCAACGGAATTTGCACCAAATCAGACGACGACCCGCGGCATGATCGTTTCCATGCTGGCGCGTCTGGAAGGCGTGACGAGCGCTGAAGACGCAGGCTTTGCCGATGTTGCAGCGAACGACTGGTACGCCACTGCTGTGAACTGGGCAGCGAGCGTTGGCGTTGTCAACGGCTACGAAGACGACACCTTCCGTCCAAACGATGCGATCACCCGCGAACAGATGGCAGCGATTCTCTACAACTATGCCGATTACAAGGGCTATGATGTGAGTGCTCGCGCTGACCTGTCTGACTATGCGGATGCAGCCAGCATCTCCAGCTGGGCAGAGGATGTGCTCGCCTGGGCAAATGCTGAAGGATTGATCAACGGTATGACCACCACGACGATCGACCCACAGGGCGCAACGACTCGCGCACAGACGGCTGCGATGTTTGAACGTTTCCTGACGGCGCACGAAGCGTAAGCGGAATAGTTTTCAAGACACCTCTTCGGGGGTGTCTTTTTTCGTTTTGGCAGCGGCAATTCCTAATAAAAAATGAAGATTCTTAATCTTGTCTTAAGAATTGAGACAGAAGCGCAGGTTGTCGGGTATAATAGAGGGAGAAAAATTGAATGCACACTGTTCCCAGTGAAAGGAGAGGACGACCATGAAAAAGAGAGGATTCGCACTGGCGCTGATCCTGACAGCGGCGCTCTGCCTGGCAGGCTGCGCGAGCGAGGAAGTGGCGCAGAATGAAGTGGTGGATGTGTCAAACGCGACGCCGGATGAGGCATCGGAATCTGGCGCGCCGCCGATGATGGCGCAGACGATCATCAATAGCGGGATGCCGCTCCAGCACGAAAGCTGGAAGATGGCGCGTGAGGGCGGCATGATGTATATCGAGCGCTGGCCGCAAGGGTCGTTTTCGGCGGTCACGCGCATCGGCAGCGCGCGGGATGCGGTGATCACGCCGCAGCACACGGGGCATGATCTGGATGCGGAGAGTTATTTCATTGACGACGATTATCTGTGCTGGCTGGAATGGCCTGGTCCGCCGGATGCCCAGGACGAGAACTGGTATGTGTATCTGCAGAAGCGAGATGGCAGCGCGCCGCAGCTCCTGGACGAGGGGCCGTATTCCTACAAGCGCGGGAGTGTGCGCGGAAACTGGCTGATGCTGGATTATGAGGATGGCAATGTGATCTGGGTGAAGCCGTACGGCGATTTTCAGATCAAGCTTTATCGGTCGGCGACGGGCGAAACGACGGAACTGGATCGTTCGCAGAATATGGGCACGCAGGTGGCGATCGGTGAGAACGATGCGGTCTGGACGAAAACGGGCGAGCATAATTATGTGACGCTGATGCACTGTGATCTGGCGACGGGCACGGTGTCTGAGCTGGCGCATTGGAAAACGGAGCAGGAAAAGATGACGGATCCTGTGATCTGCGGGCATTATCTGTTGATGATCGCCAGCTGGGGTGGCGAGCTTTGCGTGTATGATCTGGAAACGAACGAATGGACGACGCGCGTTGATGTGGCGCCGCCGGCGTTTGACGATTACGGCATGGGGCTGATGGGCCGGCCGATCGTGTTGGATGATGAGCATGTGGCGCTGTCGCTGCAATCGCCGGCGCATCCGTATCAGCTGCCGGTGCTGGATCTGGAGAGCGGCACGGTCTATCGCGCGGAGTCGGAGCCGTACACGCCGCTGTATGTGGTGACGGAGGATGTGGACGAAGAAACGCTGGAGGAGCTGGGCGGCAGTGCGATCTGTGACATTCAGCCGGTGGCGCGTGAGTATGAGACGAACGCTGTGTACAAGCTGCTCCTGACGGATAACGGCATTGAGCGGCTGGTGGAGATGGTGAATTTTCACTGGTAAATGAAAAGACCCTGCGATCGTAATTTTTCGATCGCGGGGTCTTGGTTTTTGTGATCAGAGTTTGGCGGTCATCCAGGCGAGCCAGGCGTCGCAGGCGTGTTCGGCCTGGGCGCGGCCTTGCTGCCAGGCGGCTTCGAGCTTTTCTTTATTGTGCTCGGTGCGCTCGATGGGCATTTCGTCGGGATAGAGCACGAGGGCGCGGCCGCTGGCTTCGAGCTCGTCGATGAGATCCATCTGGCGGTTGTAATTGGCGGCGCGGGTTTCCATGGCGGCGAGCACTTTTGGATAATTGCGGTAGAGCACGCGGGTGGCAGCGTTGTTCTTTTTTATTTCGCGGCGGAATCCGCGCACATGGGTTGGCAGGATGACGAAGCGCTCGATGCCGGCGGCGATGGCTGGTTCGAGGACGAATCCTTCGTGGACGCCGCCGTCGATGTAAGGCTGGCCGTCGATGTAGGTGGACGGCATGACGACGGGCAGGGAGCTGGAAGCGCGGCAGATGCGGCAGAGGTCGCCGTAGCTGGTGATGTCGGCTTTGTTCCAGTAGCGGATCTGGCCGGTTTCGGCGTTGAACGCGGAGAGGGCGATCTCGATGTCGCTGTCGCAGAAGGTTTGCCAGCTGTGCTGGGCGAGGTCGTCGTCGAAGAAGGATTCTTCGTAGATGTAGTGGGAATTGAAATAGCCGTGGCCGCGCAGAAAATGGCTGGCGCCGATGAAGTTTGGATCGTCGGCGATGTCGACGAAGCAGCGATGCAGGCGCGCCACATTGCGCAGGAGATAGCAGACGGCGATGGAGGTTCCGGCGCTGACGCCGGTGATATACGGAAAAACGACGCCGCGCTCGATGAGCACGCTGGCCATGCCGCCGGTGACGGCTGCGCGCATGCCGCCGCCTTCGCAGATGAGCGCCGTGTTGTTGATGAAATGTTGCATGGATGGATGCTCCTTTGCAGAGAAGTTGTCTCTATTATAGCACAAACGCGGGCGATCGTGGCAGAGTGCGCAATTTTATTCGTGGATTTGCGGTGCGCTATTACATAAAACTGTGGCAGGGAACAGTTTTGTGTAATAGAATGTGCGTGGTATTGACTAAAACTGTAGAAATCGCGTACAATGTAGTACATAAAAGTGTGGCATGGAACAGTTTTATGTAATAAGGAGATGCACGATGGAGATTAAACGTGACCAATATCTCAATAAATTGCTGACAAAACGCAGCAACGGATTGATCAAGGTGATCACAGGATTGCGCCGAAGCGGGAAATCGTATCTGCTGTTCAAAATTTTTAAAGATCATCTGCTTTCTGAAGGCGTGGATCCGGCGCACATTATCGAGGTGGCGTTTGATTCTTATGAATACGAGGCCTATCGTGATCCAGCGCAGCTCTGGCAATATGTGAAGGAGCGGATCACAGATGATGGACAGTATTATGTGCTGTTCGATGAGGTGCAGCTGCTGGTCGATTTTGAAGCGGTGCTCAATGGCTTAATCCGTATGGCGAACGTGGATGTGTATGTGACGGGGAGCAACGCGAAATTTCTTTCGCGAGATGTGATCACAGAGTTTCGTGGCCGTGGCGACGAGCTGCACATGGCGCCGTTGAGTTTTGCGGAGTTTATGTCGGTCTACGATGGCAATAAATATGATGGCTGGAACGAGTATATTTTGTGCGGTGGACTGCCACCGGTGGTGCTATTGCCAGATGCAGAGCAGAAAATTGAGCTGTTGAAGCGACTTTTTGAGGAGACGTATCTCAACGATATCATTGGCCGCTATCATTTGAGAAATCGTGATGAGTTGGATGAATTGCTGAACGTGCTGTCATCAAGTGTAGGTTCGCTGACGAACCCGAATAAGTTGGCGAACACTTTTAAAAGCGTGAAGCAGTCGCCGATCAGTCCAAAAACGATCAAAAAATATCTGGAATATCTCACGGATTCCTATCTTATTGAAGCGGCGGTGCGGTATGATGTTCGCGGGCGAAAATATATTAATACGCCGCTGAAATATTATTTTACAGATTTGGGCTTACGCAATGCGCGCATTAATTTCCGACAGATCGAGCAGACACATCTCATGGAGAATGTTATTTACAATGAGCTTCGTATACGAGGATATAATGTTGACGTTGGCTTGGTAGAGGTTATTAATCGAGAAGCGGATGGACGGAAGCAGCGCAAACGGTTGGAGATCGATTTTATCTGCAATATGGGAGCGAAGCGCTATTATCTGCAGTCAGCGTTTGCCATGCCAGATGCAGCGAAGCTTGCGCAGGAAGCGCGTCCGCTTCTGAGGATTGATGACTCGTTCAAAAAAATCATCATCACGCGCGACGCGCCAGCAAGCTGGTACACAGAAGAGGGCATTTTGATCATGAATGTGTACGATTTTCTGCTGGATGCAGATAGCCTGGATCTTTGATTTTTTAGTACATAAAACTGTGGCAGGGAACGGTTTTGTGTAATAGACGCGTGACAAAAAAGCGCCCGCCATCTGCTGGGGATGGCGGGCGCTGGTGGTTCAGGCTTCTTTGTCGGCGCTTTTCTTTTCTTTCTTGGACTTTTTCTTGTCCTTCTTTTCATCTTTTTTCTTTTCGCCTTTGTCTTTCTTATCTTTCTTTTTGCTGCCGTCTTTTTTGGCTTTTTTCTCTTTCTTTTCTTTCTTCTCGTCCTTGTCTTTTTTATCGGACTTTGCTTTTTTGTCTTTCTTGGCTTTTTTCTTATCCTTCTTTTTGCCTTTTTTCTTTTCTTTTTTCTCGTCGGCGGCGAGGAGTGGGGTGTCGTCGGAGATTTCTTCGTCTTCCTTATAAATGAGGTCGTCCTCTTCTTCGATGTCGAAATCGTCGTCGCTGTCGAAGCTGCTGTCGGCTTCTTCGGCGATGAGGCTGTCGTCGTCAGCTGCGCTGGAGAATTCTTCGACGGTGACGCTGGTTTCTTCGGCGAGTGGCTCGTCGTCGTGGATGATGGCGTTTTCGCTGCCTGCGATGAGGATGGCGTCGATCTTTGGCTCTTCAGCAGCAGGCGTTTGTTCGTTGATGTCTTTCATGGTGGATTACCCCTTTTGCTCTTCTTTTGGTTTGTTGTCCTTAGCTTTATTTTTGTCAGATTTTGGTTTTTCGCTCTTGTCTTCTGCTTTGAGATCTTTCTTTTCAATCTCTTCGATGGCGCGTGGTACGTCGATGTCGATGCCGCGTTTTTCAAAGGCTTTGCGCGCCGCGTCAATAAAATGCTCCAGCACATGCACGCGGGCGTAGCGCTTGTCCATGCTCGGCATGACGACCCATGGCGCGACGCTTGTGGAGGTGCGCACGATCATGTCGTTCATGGCTTCGACGTAGTCGTCGAATTTGTCGTGGTTGCGCCAGTCTTCGTCGGTGATCTTGTAATGCTTTTCCGGGGTGTTTTCGCGATCTTTGAAACGCTTGAGTTGCTCTTCCTTGTCGATGATGAGCAGGAATTTCAACAGGATGTAGCCGTCTTCGATGAGGGTTGCTTCCATTTCGTTGATCTCATCGTAGGCATCCTGCCAGCGCTGTGTGGAAGCGAAGCCTTCGATGCGCTCAACCATGACGCGGCCGTACCAGCTACGGTCGTAGATGGTGAGATGGCCAGGCGTTGGGAAGGTTTGGTAGAAGCGCCAGAGATAGTGATGGGCGAGTTCGTTTTTCGTTGGCGCTGCGGTGGTGGCAACGCTGTAGCTGCGCGGATCCATGAGTCGGGTCAGACGTTTGATGCAGCCGCCCTTGCCGGATGCGTCGGTGCCTTCGAAAACGACGATCGCCGGGATCCTGTGCAGATAGAGCTGATAGAGCAGATCGGCGGCTTCTTTTTGCAGCGGACGCAGCTTGGCGCGGTATTCTGCTTCCGGCAGGGTTTTCTTGAGATCGACATTGGCCAGCGGATCGTAAACGACTGGCGGCAGCGGTTCGGCGCAAGTGGCCGGTGGTTTGTCGAGATGCCACTGCAGGCAGCGGATCAGCGTGGCGAGAATCTGCTTGGACGCGAGTTTTTTGTCCGATGCGTCGATCACGCGCCAAGGGCAGGAGAGCGAGGTCGTGTTGTTGATGATGCGTTCAAAATGCTTGTTGAATTTGTCGTAGTGCTTCAGCTGGTAGTAGTCGAAATCCTCCAGCAGGAAGCTGCGGCTTTTGTCTTTGGCCATGGCGTCGAGGGCGTCTTCCATTTGCTTTTCACTCTGATCCAGGAAAAATTTCACGACCAGACAGCCGTCGCTGGTGAGCAGGCGCTCGGTGAAACGGATATCGCGGACGGCGTGCATAAATTCCATCTCGGAATAATCCGGATGACGCATCAGCTCGCGATAGATGCTGTGGTCGAAAATGGCCATGCGGCCGTGGATCGGGAAGGCCTGGAAGAAGCGCCAGAGCATTGGGTGCTTTTTGTCGACGTCGGTGGCGTCGTCGAATTGAGTCAGGTGGTAGTAGCGTGGGTCCAGCTCGCGCACGAGATCGTTGAGGATCTGGCCTTTGCCCGTCGCCTCCCAGCCGGAGAGGATGATCAGGAGACTGAGGTCGGTGTCCTTCATCTCGCGCTGCAGCGCACCAAGCTGACTGCCGAGTTCTGACGTTTTCATTTGCAGCAGTGGATCGTCTTTGGAAAATTTCATTTTCTTTAACATAATATATCATTCCCTTTTCACGTGCTTAAAGAAACAACGTCTTGCTTTCATTATATCATAGGCGCTGGCGTTAAATCAGAGGAAATGTAAACAAAAGTGAAAAATTTATGTAAAGTCTGACGAATAGGCGTGTGCAATGGAATAAGAAAATTTGATGGCGCGCACGCTTGCGGCAACCGGCGAAAAAATTGTCTCACATGCAGGTGGTTATGTGAGACAATTTTGCTGAAAATGCAGGATTTGTCTCACATATTTGTAGCGAGCGGCGTCTGCGCATAAAAAACAGACGCTCGCGGTGAGCGTCTGTTTTGCTGTCACGTTAACGATAGCTGTTGTTTATTGAGAAGAAAATCGACGATATTGATATGACCAATTCCGTCGTGTGAGAAATCCATGCGATCCAACGACAGTACATATTTTGGCGATGCATCGGTGATATTGTGAAAGGCGCCAAATTCTCGCTGGATCGTTTCGTCTGAGTGAAGATAGTAGGCGACCTGGACAAAACATTTCTTTCTGCCGTCGAGCACTAGAAAATCGATCTCGCCGCGCTGGGTTTTGCCGACAAATATTTGATAGCCACGGGAAAACAATTCGTTGTAGACGATATTTTCGAGAAAAAACGTGTTGTCGTAGCGTGTGAAATTGGTATTGATCATGCGAAATCCGCTATCAACGGCGTATTGCTTCTCGATATAGGAGAGCTGGCGCTTGCTGACAATGTCGAAGCGCTTGACGCGGTTGATCAGGCAGGCTTTTTCCATGCGGTCGAGATAGCGATAGACTGAGGCTTTGTCGATGGGATCGTTGTTTTGACGCTCGAAATAGTTGCAGATACTTTGCGCAGAAAATTCTTTGCCGGAGTTTGCCATGACATAGCTGGCAATTTTCAACAGCTTTTCGCGGTTGGTGCGTTTGGCGTCGGTGATGATGTCTCTGTCGATGATGCCCTGATAGGTTTGCTGTAAATAGAGGGTGATGTCGCTTTCCTGATCAAAGGCGAATCGCTGCGGAAAACCTCCCCAACGGAGATAGTCAAAAATGAATTCATCCGGCGCGATGGTTTTGCCGTGCGCTGTTGTTACATACTCATAGGCTTCGCTGAAAGAAAATGGCATGATGCGAAATTCAATGCAGCGACCAACGAGGAGCGTCCCCATTTTTCCAGAAAGGAGCTTGGAATTGCTTCCGGTGATAAAGATGGAGCAGCTTTGTGTGGCGCGCAGCGAAGCGAGGACTTTTTCAAATTGGCGGACGTGTTGGATCTCGTCGAGAAAAATATAGTATTTGTCAGAGTCGCAGATTTTTTCGAGCATGTACTGATTGAGCTTTTCGGCGGTACGGATTTTTTCAAATTGAATGTCTTCAAAATTGATGCGGATGATGTGGTCGTGCGGAACGTTTTGCGCGAGGATCTCTTCTTCGATTTGAGTGAGCAGAACGGATTTGCCGCAGCGTCGCACGCCGGTCAGCACTTTGATCAGATCAACCTCGTAGAAGGAACGAATTTTGGCCAGATAGCGTTCGCGTTTGATAAACATAGAGACACCTCCTTGCATCTATTATATGAGACAATTTGGTCAAAAATCAAGGATTTGTCTCACATGCAGGCGGTTATGTGAGACAATTTTGCTGAAAATGCAGGATTTGTCTCACATATTTGCAGCGCGCGGCGGTTGCGCATGAAAAAACAGACGCTCGTGGTGAGCGTCTGTTTGTGAGGATCGGTGATCAGTCGTCTTTGCCTTCGTCGAAGATTTCGTAGACGATCTCTGCGGAATCCTGCTTCTTACGAGGAATGAAGGAGCAGACGATGGCGAGCACGACGGCTGGGATGACCCAGGAGAGGCCGAAGCTTGCCAGTGGCAGGTTGGCTTTGAATTCGAGCAGGCTGTCGATCCAGTCGGCGGAGATACCAAGGCTGCCGACGGCGGAGAGGCCGTCAATGAAGCTGATGAGGAAGGCACCGATGAGCGCGCCGATGTAGGCATTTTTGTTTGGAATGAAACGGTCGAGGCAGTTGCAGATGACAAGGGCCATGAGCACTGGATAAACCATGTTGAGGAATGGCACGGCAAGGTTGATGATGGTGGTAACGCCGAGCACGGAGATCAGCAGCGCTGCGATGACGGTGAGGGTGACGACGAGTTTATAGGAAAGCTTGCCGCCGGAAAGTTCGTTGAAATATTCGCCGGTGGTGACGGTGAGGCCGATGGCGGTCGTCAGGCAGGCGAGGATGACGGCGATGGAGAGGCAGTATGCGCCGATGCTGCCGAGGAGGCCGCTGGTCATGCCGATGAGCAGCGCGGAACGGTCGATGTCTGCAGGGAAAGCGCCGGTCGCGCCTGCGCCGCCGTAGGTGAGGCCGCAGTAAACGAGGCCGAGCAGCACGGCTGCGATGACGCCGCAGCGGATACTCATGGAGAGCTGTTCTTCACGGTTGTTGTAGCCGCGGGCGACGATGTTCGAGAGCGCAACGCCGGCGAACATGGAAGCGGCGAGCGCGTCCATGGTCTGATACCCTTCGGTGAAGCCGCCGGCGAAATTGTAGGCTGGTTCAGCGGCTGCGCCAGGTGTGCCGATCGGATTGATGACGGCAGCGACGACGATGGCGAAGAGTGTCAGGAGCAGGAACGGCGTGAGATATTTGCCGAGACGGTCCACAACCTTGGAGCGGTTGATGGTGAGCGCCCAGACGATGACGAAGAAAACGATGGAGCTCACTTCGATCGGAATGCTTGGCACGATCGTTGCGATACCAACTTCGTAGGTGGTGGCAGCGGTACGTGGGATGGCGAACATTGGCCCGATGGAGAGCACGACGATGAGCCCGAGCAGACGGCCGAATGGACGGCCGACGTAGCGCGCCAGAGTCATGATCGTGCCACCGGAGCGCAGCGTTGCGTAAACGGTCATCAGCGGCAGGCCGACACCTGTGAGCAGGAAGCCGATGAGCGCTGGCAGCCAGGTTTCGCCGGCGTGCAGACCGAGGTATGGTGGAAAGATCAGGTTGCCAGCCCCGAGGAACATCGAGAACAGTGCGAACCCGACCACGATCAGGTCAGTCATTTTTCGATTCATTTCAGTAAATCCCCCTTTAATATACGGCGTTAAAAATCGCCGCTGTAATATAACACTTATTTTACGAAGAAATGACAAAATGTGCAACCTTAAATCGAATTGTCATGCATAACACATTGTAATAGATGGGGTTGCGTCTCGCCCTGCTGTTCGGTTATACTGGTGGGACTGTGATTATAGAAAGAAGGCAATTTATGATACAGATTTCTGAAGCGATCCTCCATGTGTTTGACGCCATCGGTGTGCAGGAGGTGCTCTCGGCGCATCCGCTGAATCCGCACAATGTTGTGATGACGGAATACATCAGCCACCACATCGAGCGTGGACTCGCGGATCCGGCGGCGAGCCATGCGCAGTTTGCGGAGAACAGTCCGGTGCCGAGGCGTGTGCGCGAATTTGCGCAGGGCGGCGAAAATCTCGTGGATTTTTCGCAGTGGCTGGCGGGGCTGTTTTTCAGTGAGCTGCGAGAGCTGGAGGTGCAGGAGAATTATCATCTCATTCTGGCGCGCTTTGTCACTGAGCTTGGCGTGCCGTATCTGGCGATCCTGGCGCTGGCGGACAAGCTCGCTTATACCCACGCTGTCGAAAGCGACGAGGCGGGCAATCTCACTGCGTCCATCGCGCTGCACCATTCCATCATGCCGCAGCCGACGCAGCGCGTGAAGGGCTACGCGTTCGTCAATCTTGAGGATTTCGGTGTGCGTCTCTGCGATATCAAACTCAAGCACGACAAGGAAACGGTGCGTATTTTTGAGGAGATCGTCCTCGGGCTGATCGTGGAGCCGTCGAGTCGCGAGAGTTATCGCCACATTCGTCAGATGACACTGGCGGTGGCGGACGATTATTCGCAGGACGGCGTGGAGGCGCTGGCTCGTGCCAAGCATTTTCTCGCGGAAAATGCCCACGAGAGCGACATTGTTGAGACGCGTGCGCTGGCTGAAAAAGCGTTCCCGGATTCGATCCAGATGCAGAACGCTTTCATGGGCGAGGTGAGCTACGCGAATCTGCCGGAAAATCTCGTGCTCGAGCGCGAGTTTGCGGCGAAGCAGGCGACGACTTATAAGCTCGTTGCCGACGGCGATGTGAGCCTTACGCTGCCGGCGGAGTGGTACGAGGATCCGGAGCGCGTGGAGATCCGCATGGAGCAGGACGGTACCACGACGATCACGATCCGCGGTATTGAGCATTTGACGAGCAAGTGATCGCTGGCGAAAAATCTTGCTTGTATTGCCTGACAGAAAATGGTATAGTTAAGACAGGCAAAGAATTCTGTGATATCGTAGATACCACAAAACGAAAAGACGCGAGCTTTGACGAGTTGCTCGCGCCTTTTCATTTTTGGGCCAGTCAACGGTTACATGATGCCGTCTAACCACTTGCAAACGATATAGGCAACAACGCTTGCCATGACGGTCATGAAGAATTCTGTGAGCTGCATCGTAGATCCCTCCTTTCTGCCAACAGAGTTGGACAAAAAGGCGTTGACAGAAGAAGTATAGCATACTTACGAGGGATACACAATGGCGTTACACACAGCGCGTTCATCGAAAAAGATGGACGCGCTTTTTTCTGCACATTTTCTCCACATGCGTCTTAGTGTCGCTTTAGTCTGGGAAACTATACTGGATGGAGAGCGGTCTGGAGCGATCCTGGCCGCACGAAAGTCAAGGAGGTGTCCCCATGATCAAAGTGGAACATTTGACGAAAAAATATGGCGAGGTCCTGGCGCTGGACGATCTGTCGTTTGAGATCGAAGAAGGCCAGGTCTATGGTTTTCTCGGACCAAACGGCGCCGGAAAATCGACGACGATGAACATCATGACGGGCTGTCTGTCGGCGACGGCTGGCAGTGTCACGATTGGCGGCCATGATGTGTTCGAGGAACCGGACGCTGCGAAGCGGCTCATCGGCTATCTGCCAGAGCAGCCGCCGCTGTACATGAACGAGACGCCGCTGGAATATCTGCGCTTCGTCGGCGAAGCAAAGGGACTGCGCGGTAGCGAACTTGCAACGCAGATCAACGAGGTGGCGGAGCAAGCTGGTACCAGCGACGTGATGCGCCGGCGCATCGGCGATCTTTCGAAGGGTTACCGGCAGCGCGTCGGCATCGCTCAGGCGCTTCTGGGTGAGCCGCGGGTGATCATTCTCGACGAACCGACGGTGGGGCTGGATCCGATCCAGATCATCGAGATCCGCGACCTGATCCGCAGTCTGGGCCAGTCGCACACGGTCATTCTGAGCTCGCACATTCTCTCGGAGGTGCAGGCGATCTGCGACAAGATCCTCATCATCGCCCACGGCCGACTTGTCGCGTTTGACACGCCGGCGAAACTGGAAGAGCGGCTGGCAGCGACTGGCGAGCTTTCGCTTACGACGGATGTATCGCTGGATGCTGCGCGACAAGCGCTCGCTGGCGTGAAAACGCTGGCAGAGGTGCTGCCGCTGGTGGGTACCGATGGATTCACACATCTCAGACTGCGCGCGTCGCAGGAAGATCTCTACGCGACTGCGCGCGAGGTGTTCTTTGCGTTTGCGGAACGCAGGCTGGCGATCCTGGAGCTGCGTTTGAACAAAGCGAGCCTGGAGGATGTTTTCCTCGAGCTCACGGATACGGACACAGAAACGGAGGTGACGGACGATGCTGGCGATCTTTAAGCATGAGCTGCGCGCGCTCTTCCATTCTTTCACGGCGTACGTTTTCGGCGCATTTTTGCTGGTTGTCGTGGGGCTGGGCGCGCTGGCCTACAATCTGCAGGCGGCGGTGAGCAATTTTGAATACGTGCTGAGCTTTGCCGGAATTATTTTCGTGGTCATTGTGCCGCTCTTAACAATGCGCGTGATCGCTGAGGAACGGCGGCAGAAAACGGACCAGCTGCTTTATGCGTTGCCAATCTCGACGACGGATGTGGTGCTTGGAAAATACGCGGCGCTGCTCGTCGTTTTCCTTGTGCCGCTGGCGGTGATCGCGGTGTATCCGCTGATCTTCTCCTGCTTCGGCGAGGTCTATCTGCCGGTGAGCTATGGCTCGATCTTTGCCTATTTTGTCATGGGCGCAGCGCTGATCGCGGTGGGTGTTTTCCTTTCCTCGCTCACGGAAAATCAGGGCATGGCGGCCGGGCTTGGCGTGGCGGTGATATTGTTCAATTACTACAGCGTGAGCCTGTCGGAATATGTGTCGCAGACAGCTGTCGGCACGCTCATTGCGCTCTGTGTGCTGATCCTTGCGCTGGGATTTCTGGCGCGCTGGCTGACGAAAAATGTGCACCTTGGCTACGCTATCTGGCTGGGGCTGACGGCGCTCTGCTGCATCGTTTACGTCGCCGACGCGACGGCGTTTGAAGGACTGTTGCCGAAGATCATGAAGACGCTTTCGCTTTTTGAGCGGCTGAACACCTTCGTCAACGGCGTGTTCGATCTGACGGCGCTGGTTTATTTTCTCTCGGTCATCGTCGTTTTTCTGTTTCTGACGGTGCAGTCGCTGGAGAAAAGGAGGTATAACTAATGAAACGTCCCGATCTCAAAGCTTTTTTCCAGGAATTTCTGAGCGCGTTCAAGGGCAGCGGCAGCGGACGCAATGCGTTTCGCGGCGGTAGCTACGCGATGGTGATCACTGCGATCGTGCTGGCCATCGCCATACTCGTGAACGTTGCTGTTTCGGCGCTGCCGACGAATCTCACGCAGTTTGACATGAGCGCGCCGAAGCTCTACTCGATCACGAGCAACACGAAAGCGGTTGTGAATAATCTCGAGGACGATGTGACGATCTACTGGATCGTGCAGGCCGACGAGGAGGATGCGATCATCGAAGCGCTGCTCGATAAATATGACAGCCTTTCCGACCACATTTCTGTCGAGAAGAAAAATCCGGACGTGTATCCGACGTTCGCGGAGCAGTACACCGATGAGGATGTGGCGAACAACAGCCTCGTCGTCGAATGCGGCGACCGCAGCCGTTACATCGCTTACGAGGATATTTATGTGACAGATGCAGATCTCTACTCCTATTCCTACACCACATCCTTCGACGGTGAGGGCGCGATCACCTCGGCGATCGACTACGTTGTCACCGACGAGCTGCCGCAGCTTTATGTGCTCGAAGGCCACGGCGAACAGGAGCTGCCGCAGACCTTCGCGGATCAGATCACCAAGGAAAACATTGAAACGACGCAGTTCTCCCTGCTCACGAACGACAGCGTGCCGGAAAAAGCGGACGCTGTGCTCATTTACGAGCCGCAGTCGGATATCTCCGAGGAAGAAAAGACGAAGCTCGCAGATTACGCCAACGCTGGCGGCAAGCTCCTCGTCATCGCTGGTCCTGTGGATGGCGTGAGCCTGGATAATCTCGAAAGCCTGCTCGCTGATTACGGCGTCACCACGGTAGACGGCGTGGTCGTTGAAGCGAGCACCGACCATTACACGGCGCAGCCGTATATTCTGCTGCCGGATATGCAGCAGGACGGCATCACCGATGCGCTGATCCAGGAAAACTATTATCCGAACATGCCGATCGCTCAGGGGCTCGTCGTCAGCGAGGATGCAGACAATGTCGTCGAGGTTTTGACGACCTCCGACGAAGCCTTCAGCAAAGCGGCTGGCTACGATCTCACGACCTATGAGAAAGAAGACGGCGACACCGACGGGCCATTTGCGCTGGCGGTTTCCATCGCCTGCGAAAACGAGGGCCAGATCGTCTGGTTCTCCTCGGCGGCGTATCTCGAGGATATGTACAACGCGCTGTCTTCCGGCGCCAATGTGGATATGACGATGAACGCGGTTTCCGAGCTCATCGGTGAGCGCGAAGCGATGGCCATTCGCAGCAAATCGCTGAACTACAACTATCTCTCGATCAGCGGCAGCACAGCGACGCTGCTCAAGGTGCTGATGGTCGGCGGATTCCCGCTGGCGTATCTCGGCATTGGCACAGCGGTCATTTTGAAGCGGAGGAGGGCACAGCATGAAGCGGACTAAACGACTACAGATCCTGGCAGGCGTGCTCGTTATCGCAGCGCTGGCAACGTTCGGCGTGCTCCATTATCAGGAGCGGCAGGAGGAGATCGCCAACACCGACGAGATCATTCTCAGCGTCGACGCCGACAGCGTTACGGCGCTGTCGTGGAGCGTGGACGACGCGGATTTTTCCTTCCAGAATGACGACGGCAGCTGGACGTATGACGGCGACGCCGATTTCCCTGTCGATCCAGAGCAGATGGATGTGCTGCTCTCGTATTTCACAGAGCTGGGCGCAGATTTCATCATTGAAAATCCGGACGATCTCGCGCAGTATGGGCTGGACGATCCGACCTGCTCTATTGAGATCACAAGCGGCGACGAGACGCAGACGGTCCTGCTCGGCGATTACAGCACGATGGATTCACAGCGCTATGTCTCCATCGGCGACGGCAACGTTTATCTCGTGGCGAGCGATCCGCTTGCAGCGTTCGACGTGGATCTCAGCGCCTTCATCGACAACGACGACATCCCAGGCTTCGGCGATGTGGACAGCATCAGCATCGAGGGCGTGGACAACTACGAGATTGTTTATCAGGAATATTCAGAGGACAGCACCGATACCTACAACAGCGAGGATGTTTACTTCAAAAAAGACGGCGACGATCGCCTACACCGCCACCGAAGAGAACGAGGACGGCGAGCAGGAGGAACGCTCGGAAACATTTTCCTTCGCGCTGAGCCGCGATGCTGAGACAAAAGCAGCGCCAGCTGAGGAAACGGATGAAGCGGAAGAGACGACCGACACCGATGCCTCCGACGACAGCGAGGAAGCAGCGGAGGGAAAGACCAGCGCCTACGTGCGCATTGGCGATTCGCCGATCATTTATCAGATTTCTGAATCGAGCTACGAGGCGCTCATGGCCTGCAGCTATAACGATCTGCGCCACGATGCTGTCTACAGCGGCGATTTTTCTGACATCACCGGCTTTGATCTCACGCTCGATGGCGAAACCTACAGCATCACCTCTGAGAAAGAGGACGACAGCCGCACCTTCAGCTACGATGGTGAGGAGATCACGATCACAGATGTGCAGACAGCGCTGGAAGCAGTCACCGCCAGCGGATTCACAGATGAGGAAGCCAGCGCATCGTCGCCGCGCGCGACAGCGTCGACAAGATAGCCTTCTGTTTCAAAAATATGTGCAAGCGACCGCAGCAGGCGCGGATCGTCTTCGGCGATCAGTAAACGCATGGAGACCATCCTTTCGTTGGTTTCATAATTCAAGAGTAGGCGGCGAGCCTAAAATCAGCCTTAATTGAAACTAAAGAAATAATGAAAAAACTGTCGGCAAAAAAATAAGAGCACTTTTCTCACGTCGGAAAAGTGCTCTTATGTCGTCAGAATACGCCAAAAGTGTCCAGCAGCCACATGCCGCCGTAGGCACAGGCGCCGCCGATGAGCGCGGCGACGATAGCCATCACAGCTTTTGAGGCGCGGTGTTTGACCACGTTGCGCTCGGCGCGCACGGCGCTGAGCGTGGAAAGATCAGCACCCTGCTGGAAAGCGAGGATCTCCTTGTAGGTCTGGATGTCGAACATCGTTTTGTAAAGCTCGACGCGTCCGCAGAAATAGCCAGCCACGCCGACGATCAGCGCCCAGATCAGACAGCCGATGTAATCGAGAAACGCGTAAAGCGGCGCGATCGAAAGCACGGTGACGATGCCGAAGATCGCAAAGCAGACCGTGTCGCGGTTAAATCCGGCGCGTTCCTGTGCATTGATTTCTTCTTTCATTTCTTCCACATCTCCTTTAATGAGCTCGTCTAGGGAGACGCCGAAGGTCTCAGCCAACAAGAGCAGCGTGTGGATATCGGGATAGGTTTTGTTGTTTTCCCAGTTTGAGATCGACTGGCGCGAGACGAAGATCTTCTCTGCCAGCTCGTCCTGAGAGATGCCGAGTTCCTTGCGATGTGCTTTGAGTTGTTGTCCGAGTTCCATGGTCGTGTGCCTCCCTGTGTATTGGTTTGTGCTCATTATCCCAGAGGGGAAGAAAATGCGCCATCAAAAGCGCTGGACAGCGGCGGGTTTTCGCCTGTCAAAGCGCTTTGTCAGAGCGCGGAAAGCCGCTCAGCGCCAGTGGATGCGCGATTCCTCGAAACGATCCTGCTGGGCTTTTTCTTCTGCCGGATGGCCCAGCGGGAAGAGGGCGAAAGCGTGCAGATTTTCCGGAATGTCCAGGATCTTTTCCACAGCCGCCATGCGATCAGCGAGCGGCGCAATACCGATCCAGGTGCCGCCGAGTCCAAGACTGTCGGTGGCGAGCCAGATGTTTTCCATACAGATCGCGCAGTCGATCTCGCAGAACTGCGGCACGCGCACGTCTGTGCGGTAGCAGCAGACGATCGCCGCCGCTGCGTCTGCGGTGAAAGCGCCGTAAGGAGAAGCGTCGGCGAGATCCTTCAGCGTCTGGCGATCGGTGACGACGTAAAATTCCCACGGCTGCTGGTTCGTCGCCGATGGCGCCTGCATGCCAGCGCGCAAAATGGCGAGCAGATCTTCGCGCGCGACAGGCTCAGCGGTAAATTTGCGGATACTCGTGCGATGGAACAATTCTTTCATGGTGATCAGTCCTTTCTCCCCTTAGTATATAGAAGTTTTCCCCAGCTGTGCAAATGTTTTTCTTGAGAGATTTTCGCCGACATGGTATAATGATGATATCAAAATGATATCACACCGATACAACGTCGGTGAAAGAAAGGAATGAACAACAATGACAAACGAGATGCAACAAAATGTTGGCATGGAAGAGCGCAAGATGACGACGATCAACGGATTCCTCATGCTCTTCGTGGCGCTCGCGCTTTTGGCCGCTGCTGCGGCGTCGTTCTTTATGATCGGCGGCGGCGCGGGGATCGCGCTCTGCGTGGTGCTCTTCATCGTGGATTGCTTCGTGCTCGGCGGCTTTGCCGTGATCCGTCCGAATGAAGCGATGGTGCTGACGCTCTTCGGGAAATATTCCGGCACGATCAAGGGCGAAGGATTTTACTGGTACAACCCATTCTGCAGTCCGGTGCGCTACGGCAAATCCTCGAAGATCAGCCTCAAGGCGATGACCCTCGAAAGCGGTCAGCAGAAGATCAACGACGAGCTCGGCAATCCTGTGATGATCGGGATCGTCGTGATCTGGCGCGTGACCAACACCGCCAAGGCTGTGTTTGACGTGGACGACTACGAAGATTATCTCGCCACCCAGAGCGACGCGGCGCTGCGCTCCATTGTGCGCCAGTATCCGTACGACGGCTTCAACAACGACGCGGAAAAATCGCTGCAGGGCTCCAGCCAGGAAGTCGCCGATCGTCTCAAAGAAGAGATCCAGTCGAAGGTACACATCGCCGGTCTCGAGATCCTCGAAGCGCGCATCACCCATCTGGCTTATGCGCCTGAGATCGCATCTGCCATGCTGCAGCGTCAGCAGGCAGCAGCCATCATCGACGCCCGTGCCATGATCGTTGACGGCGCCGTCGGTATGGTGGAAATGGCCCTCGAAGAGCTCGATAAGAGCGATATGGTCAGCCTCGACGACGAACGCAAAGCAGCGATGATCTCCAACCTCCTCGTCGTGCTCTGCGCAAACCACGATCCACAGCCAGTGGTGAACAGCGGCAGTCTGTATTGATAAAAGGCGGTGCGCGCCATGAAAACCGACTACAAGCGTGCGAACAAGATTAAAGAAGAATGGCCGGAGAACACGCCCCTTGCGCCGCGGGATAAGATGTTTATCGCGCTGGTCGTGGTGATTGTCTTGGCGACTGCTTGCCATGGCTTGCTTTCTTATGGCAGTCTGGCGACGGGCGATGAGCGAGGCGATTTGCTGTGGTGGCTGTTCTTCGACGTGCTCATTGCAGGCGTCGTGATTGCGCAAATGATCTTTCCACAGCCTTTTTTCCTGGCCGATGAATTGATCCGTCGTTCAGCGGAATCCCTCATTGATGGCATGCGCCTTTTTTGCGGCGTTTGTGGTGTGACGATGGTGCTCTTTTTTGCTTATGTGCTGGAAACCGACCTGCTTGCTGTGGCTGCGTTTGATGTCCGTGTGATCTTCGGAATTTGTGCAGTCTTGGTGATCGAATTGGTTGTGTATTTTGCCTGGCTTTTGCGCCGCTGATTTAGAAAAATGAAAGAAGGTGACGCGCATGCGTTACGACAATAAACGTGGCGCCGAGGTCATTGCCGAATGGCCGAAGCGGCTGCCTTTGACGGCGCTGGACAAACTCTGCATCGTGCTGACTCTTGCCGTCATGCTGGCGCCACTGGTGCATCTGGCAATCAGCTACGCCGCGCTACCGGCGGAGATTGCTACCGACTACAGCGCTGGCGCCGTGGTGGAGACAGAAGCAAAGTGGTTCCTCTGGATCATCGCTGGTGCCGATGTGCTCTGCAGTCTCTCGGTGCTCGTCTGCACATTTTTTCCACGGGCGATCAATCTGCCGCCGCTGCTCTTAAAGCGGCCGGCAGCGCAGATCATCCGCGGCACCCGACTTTATCTCTACGTCACTTCCATCGCTTGCGCGGCGTTTTTTGGATATATGGTCGAAGTGTTCCTGCGCTGCGCAAATGGCACGCCGACGACCATCAGCGGCTGGGCAGTTTTTGCTTTCGTTGTGCTGATCTTCGTTAGCATGGCAATCTATTTTCTCTGGCTCTGGCGCGGCGATGCAGCCAGTGCGCCAAAGGGAAAAGAACAGGGACACGAGGCGCGTCAGCGCGCTGAAGTCATGCGCGAGTGGCCGGTGCGACTGCCGTTTTCGCTGTTGGACAAGGTGCTCTTTGGCGTCTCGCTGCTGCTTGTGCTCCTGACGCTGGTGCGGTTGGCGATGGTCTATGGCAGCCTGCCGGAGATCATTCCTTCGCATTATGGGATGAACGGCATGGTCGATGCCACCGATGACAAGAGCAGTCTGCTTGTTCTCGCAGGCGTGGATGTGCTCTGCTGGGCGCTGGTGGTGGTGTTCAATTTCTTCCCACAGACCATCAACGTTCCTGTTTTTCTGATGAAGCGCTCCGGCGAAGAGATCGTGCGCGGTACGCGCGTGCTCATGCATGGGATCGCCATCATTTGTGCAGGACTTTTCTGGTATCTGATCGAAACCACGGTGCAGGTCGCAGTGGGCGCGGCGGTCGGCATTTCCAACGTGGTGATGTTTGGCTTTATCGGCGCGCTTATTCTGGCGTGTCTGATCTATTTCTTCTGGCTCTGGCGCGCATAATGAACTGAGAGAGGAGGCGCAGCGATGACACAGACTGGCAAGAAAGATCGCAAGCAGATCGTGCTGCGTCTTTCCCCGGAATTGTACGATGCCCTCGCCCATTGGGCAGAGGATGAATTCCGCTCCATCAACGGTCAGATCGAATTTCTTCTGACCGACGCTGTGCGCAAAGCGGGGCGGGAAAAGAAACCGAAAGAGGGAATGGCTTTATTATAGAAAGGATGGTTCAATATGATGATCGTTACCACTGAATCGATCCACGAAGAACGTTACCAGGTGCTCGGACTTGTGCGCGGCTGCTCGGCCTACAGCAAAAACGCTGTGAAGGACATTGGCCAGGCGTTCAAATCTGTCGTCGGCGGCGAGCTCAAAAGCTATTCCGATCTCATGGAAATGGCCAGCGCCACCGCTACAGAAAAGATGGAAGCGCAGGCGGAAGCCCTCGGCGCAGACGCAATCATTGGCGTCAGCTACGCGACAATGAGCATGACCGACGGCGCACCGGCAGTCATCGCCAGCGGCACCGCTGTGAAGCTCGCGTGAGTGGAGAGGGAGAATACAGAAGAAAAATGCTCTGGATTGGGAATGATCCAGAGCACAGACTGTAGATAAACCCCTTATCAGGGACAGTAAAGCGTCTCGCAAATCGTTTATTCTCACACAGATATACTTGCAAAACCGCGATATGAACAACTTTATAACACGCCTAGAGAAATTATTGAGAACTCAAGAAAAGTCCTGCTGCTAGGCAACAAGACTTTTTCGACAAGCTGTGCTCTGGATTGGGAATGATCCAGAGCATTTTTGCGTTTTTTGTGCCGAAATGGGGATGAAAATAGAGAGCGCTTTTGCATGAAAAACTTATTCTGTGCGAAAATCTGTGGATTTTCGCATTTTTTAGTGTGATTTTTCGGTGCTTTTTTGCACTAAATCTGACGAATAATGAGGGCAGGGGGATGTGTCCTGTATGGGATTCACTTTTCTTTTGGGCGACGAACCGGCACGATCTTTGAGAAGGTGCAGTCGTAGTGGTGATTATTTTTCTTCCACTGGCCAGTTGAGCTGCACGAGCGGGATGCCGGCTTCGGCGAAGAGTTCTTTGGAGAGTCCGTCGGGGTAGTCGCCGCTGTAGACGACGCGTTCGATGCCGACGCCGATGAGGATGCGGGCGCAGAGGCTGCATGGGCTGTGGGTGCAGTAGAGGGTGGCGCCGGCGATGGAGACGCCCATGATGGCGGCCTGGATGATGGCGTTCTGCTCGGCGTGGAGGGCGCGGCAGTATTCGTGACCTTCGCCGGAGCGGAAGCCCATGCGTTCGCGGGTGCAGCCGCCGAGGTCGGAGCAGTGGGCCATGCCGGCGGGTGCGCCGTTGTAGCCGGTGGTGATGATGCGATGGTCTTTGACGAGGATGGCGCCGACCTGGCGGCGCAGGCAGTTGGAGCGTTTGGCGATGATGTGGGTGATCTCCATGAAATAGGTGTCCCAGTCTGGGCGCTTGTGCATGGTGGATTCCTCCTTTGGGTGCGGGATGTTGTTGGCTTTATGGTAGCATGTGTGGGCGCGGGATGCAATCCTGGCTGGAAAATGTCGTGGGATGGTGGAGTGTGTGGTGGGGTTATGCTATAATGAGGAAAAATAAACGAATATGCTACGAATGAACTATAAGTATATCATATAAATGAGGTGTATGAATGAAAAAGATTATGTTTGTTTTCGGGACGCGTCCTGAGGCGATCAAGATGGCGCCGCTTGTGAAGGCGATGGAAAAGGCGGAGGATCTGGAGCCGTTGGTTGTTGTGACGGCGCAGCATCGCGAGATGCTGGACCAGGTGCTGGCGCTTTTTGATGTGACGCCGAGCTACGATCTGAATCTGATGAAGCAGAACCAGACGCTGATGGATATCACGGTTGGAGTGCTGCGCGGGATTGAACGTATTGTGATCAAGGAAAAGCCGGATCTTGTGCTGGTGCACGGGGATACGACGACGACGTTTGCAGGTGCGCTGGCGAGCTTCTACCAGCAGGTGCCGGTTGGGCATGTGGAGGCTGGGCTTCGCAGCGGAAATATGTATTCGCCGTTTCCGGAGGAAGCGAACCGCAAGCTGACGGGCCAGTTGGCGTCGGTGCATTTTGCGCCTACGCGACAGGCGCGGGAAAATCTCCTGCGCGAGGGCGTGGACGCGGATGCGGTCTACACGACGGGCAATACGGTGATCGATGCGCTGCACCTGACGGTGCAGAAGGATTTTTCCTTTGACGCAGAGCTGGCGGAGATGCTGGATGTGCCTGGTCGCAAGGTGCTGCTGACGACGCATCGCCGCGAGAATCTGGGCCAGCCGATGGTGCAGATCTTCCGCGCGATCCGGACGCTGCACGCGAATTTCCCGGATGTACATTTCTACTTTCCGATGCACAAGAATCCGCGTGTGCGGGCGCTGGCGCATGAAGCGCTGGATGAGCTGGAGCGGGTGCATCTTTTCGAGCCATTGGACTATGCGCCGTTTGCAAATCTGATGGAGCGGATGGACCTGATCCTGACGGACAGCGGCGGGATGCAGGAGGAGGCGCCGGCGCTGGGCAAGCCTGTGCTGGTGCTGCGCGATACGACGGAGCGTCCGGAGGCTGTGGAAGCTGGGACGGTGCGTTTGGTGGGCTGCGACACGGATCTGATCGTGGAGACTGTGACGGAGCTTTTCACAAACGACGCGGCGTATGCGGAAATGAAGCATGCGGTAAATCCGTACGGCGATGGCAAGGCGTGTGCGCGTATTATTGATGCGATCCGCTATCATTTCGGGCTGGTGCCGGAACGTCCGGTGGACTGGCGCTGAGAGAAATTGTCATAAGTCGGTATACTTTTCTGAGAATTTTATCTATTCCATGAAATAAGCAAGTCTTATGTGTAAATGGTAACATATGGATGGTGATAACATTCCCATTTTGTTATACTTATCTTGTCAGATTGAGAAATGTCTCACAAGGAGGCGATTGAATGTCGATGCATTACCGGCGCCGGTCTAAGAAGGATGCCGAGGGTGGGGAAAAATCCCAGAGCCCGATGTACCGTGCGTTCAATATCGCTTTGAGCTTTGGGATCTCGCTGGCAGTCTCACTGTTTATCATGATCAAGGTCGGAGCATGGCTTGACGCTCGTTTTCAGATCGGCCCCTACGGCACGTTTGTGTGTGTGCTGATCGCGATCGTTGCGGGCTTTCGAACCCTCTACAGAGAGGTGCTACGCTTAGAGGAGGAAGACGCGCAAGGGATGGAGAAAAAATGATGGATCATGCTGTGCTCGAGTTTGTGATTGGTTTTGTGATAGGCGCTGTGGTTTGCCTGGGGAAGGAATTTCTTTTTCAGCGCTTTATCCTTACAGGCAACAAGTTATTACAGACACTGCTTTTCTGGTCGCGTCTGGTGATCGACTGTGTGGTGATGGTGGCGATGTATTTCGTCTCTGTTGCGGCGCTGGTCGGCGCGGCGCTGGGGCTTTCTGTGTATATGGTGGTCCTGGTGGTGCAGACGCTCAGAAAGGGGCAGTGATCACAAAGAGAAAGAGGTGATATTTTTGTTCCCACAAGCTTTGCTTGCCAGTGAAGAGGTCTCCAATATTGTCTATCAGAACGGAAATCTGATCCTGACCAATGAGATCACGACGATGTGGGGGGTTATGATCGTTTTGATCATTCTCTCATATCTCGCGACGAAGGATATGCAGATGAAACCAAAAACGTGGAGTTTGCAGAATATCTTTGGCTACATCATTGATTTCCTGATGGATACGATTGAGGGCATCATGGGCAAGGAAAATGGCCGCAAGTACGCGCCATTTCTGCTCACGATCTTCTTCCTGATCATCTGCTCGAACTATGTTGGTCTCCTGCCTTTGGCTGGCCATGTAGAATACGGCTACAAGGCGCCGACGAGCAGCTTGAGCGTCACAGCAGCTCTGGCGCTGATCACCATTGTGGCGTTCTTCGTCTTTGGGATCAAAAACAGCCCGAAGAAGTTCTTCAAGTTCTTCTTCTCGCCGATGCTGCCACTGAACCTGCTTGATATGATCACCCGTCCGCTGTCGTTGGCAGTCCGTCTTTACGGTAATATTTACGGGGAAGAAATGGTCATTGGTTTCCTTTTTGGGATGATCCCGCTCTTCCTGCCGCTGCCAATGTATGCGCTGAGTATCCTCTTCGGGGCGATCCAGGCATACGTGTTCATGATGCTGGCGACGATCTATATTGAGGAGGGTGTCTCTGGACACTAATCATTGTCACTGAGAAAGTAGCACAAAAGGTTTTTTAAGGAGGATTTTTCTTTATGGATGCAACTGGATTGATCGCTCTCGCAATGGCTATCGCCATTGGCTTATCTGCAATTGGTTCGGGTATTGGTCAGGGTATTGCGACTGGCCGTGCCACTGAATCTATGGCTCGTCAGCCAGAAATGGCCGGCGGGATCCGCACGACGCTGATCCTTGGTCTGGCATTTATGGAAACACTGACGATCTACGGTCTCTTGATCGCTCTGATGCTGTATTCTCAGCTTTAATCGAAGAATCTGTTACACTATCACAAATTAGAAACGCCGCCGGAAAACGCGGCGCAAGGAGGACATACAAATGGATGCAACTGGATTGATCGCACTTGCTATGGCAATCGCAATTGGTTTATCAGCTATCGGCTCTGGTATTGGTCAGGGTATTGCTACTGGTCGTGCCACTGAATCTATGGCTCGTCAGCCAGAAATGGCCGGCGGGATCCGTACGACGCTGATCCTCGGTCTCGCATTTATGGAAACGCTGACCATTTATGGTCTCTTGATCGCTCTGATGCTGTATTCCCAGCTTTAATGAAGTGATTCGCATAAAAAGCAAGACGCAATCATTCATGACAAAGTAAGGAGATGGTTTTATGAGCATTGAGCCATCCACACTGATATTTGCGCTTATCAACTTCTTTATTCTGCTGTTCTGCCTGAAGAAGTTCCTGTACAAGCCTCTATTCAACATGCTTGACGAACGTGCGGCTACGATCGCGAAGAATGTGGACGATGCAGAGCAGGCTCGTGACGAGGCCAACGCACTGAAGGCTGAATACGAGGCAAGTCTCAAAGAAGCGCAGACTAAGGCTCAAGAAATTATTCAGAATGCCAATAAGCTTGGCGAAGAAACCCGTGCTGAAATTGTTGCAAAGGCGCGCGAAGAAGCTGCGCGTGCATCTGAAAAGGCAAGAGAAGAGATCAACCGCGAAAAGGAACAGGCGCTCAAAGATCTGCGTGCCGAGGTAGCCGATCTGGCTGTCGACGCTGCATCGAAGATCATTGGCCGCAATGTGACGGTGGCGGATCATGAAAATCTTGTCAACGAATTTATCAAAGAGGTAGGGGACGCTAAATGAACGATGCAGGAGTAGCAAAACGCTATGCACAGGCACTGTTCATGCTCGCGGATGAATCCCAAAACGTCGATAAGATCGGCCAGGACCTTGCTTATGCCTGCGAAACGATTGATGGTAACGCAGAGCTGAAGCAGGCTTACACAGGTGTGCAGTTTTCGATGGCCGGCAAGAAAAACGCGATCGCAAAGGTCTTCCAGGATCAGGTAGACAAGATCGTGGTAAATTTCCTGCAGGTTTTGATCGAAAAAGGGCGCACCGGTTATCTTTCAGATATCCAGAAGGCTTACGCAAAGCTTTTGGATGATCGCAATGGTATTGCGGATGCGACAGTCACAAGCGCGTTTCCGCTGAAAGAAGAGGAAGCCAAAAACATCGCTCTGGCGCTCGGTAAGGCGGTGGGCAAGACGATCCGTTTGGAGGTTGTTGTGGACCCATCACTGGTTGCCGGTGTGCGTCTGAAATACGGCGATAAGATCATCGACGGCTCCGTAGAAGCGCGTTTAGCGAGCATGCGAAAGCGCCTCATGACACAGGACATTGTAGGAGGTGAAGGTCCCCAATGAGCATTAGACCAGATGAAATAAGCTCAATTTTAAAAGAAGAAATCCAGAACTTTGACCAGACTGTCGAAACGAGCGAGATTGGTACTGTTATCGAGGTCGGTGACGGTATTGCTCGTGTACACGGACTGCAGAACGCCATGGTTAACGAACTCCTGGAGTTCCCTGGCGGCGTCAAGGGGATGGCCCAGAACCTTGAAGAAGACAACATCGGCTGCATTCTTCTTGGGGAATTTGAACACATTAAGGATGGCGACCCTGTTAAACGCACGGGCCGTATCATCGAGGTACCGGTTGGTGAAGCGCTGATCGGCCGCGTTGTCAATGCGATCGGTGAACCGATCGACGGCAAGGGCCCGATCGAAACGACGAAATCCCGTCCGGTGGAAAACGTTGCCCCTGGGGTTATCACCCGTGAAGCGGTACACGAACCGCTGCAGACTGGGTTGAAGGCGATCGACGCGCTGGTACCGATCGGCCGCGGTCAGCGTGAGCTGATCATCGGCGACCGCCAGACTGGTAAAACCGCAATCGCGATCGACACCATCATCAACCAGAAGGGCCAGGATGTTATCTGCATCTACGTTGCGATCGGCCAGAAGGCGTCGACCGTTGCCAACGTTGTTGGCACGCTGGAAGAATACGGCGCCATGGATTACACCATCGTCGTTGCCGCAACAGCATCCGAGCCTTCTCCAATGCTTTACATTGCGCCATACGCAGGGGCTGCAATGGGCGAAGAATTCATGTTTAACGGCAAGGACGTGTTGATCGTTTACGATGACCTGTCCAAGCAGGCCGTCGCTTACCGCGAACTTTCCCTGCTCTTGCACAGACCACCAGGACGCGAAGCATATCCTGGGGACGTATTCTATCTCCACAGCCGTCTTTTGGAACGTGCTGCGAAGCTGGAAGACAAATACGGCGGCGGCTCCATGACCGCGTTGCCAATCATCGAAACCCAGGCATCCGACGTATCTGCCTACATCCCTACGAACGTTATCTCCATCACCGATGGTCAGATCTTCCTTGAAACAGACCTCTTCCACTCCGGGATCCGTCCTGCTATCAATGCAGGTATCTCCGTCTCCCGTGTTGGTGGGTCTGCACAGATCAAAGCCATGAAGAAGATCGCTGGTAACATGCGTATCGACCTGGCACAGTACAACGAACTCAAGGCGTTCAGCCAGTTCGGTTCTGACCTGGATGAAGGCACCAAGGCAACGCTGGCGCGTGGTGAACGCTTGCAGGAAATCCTCAAGCAGAAGCAGTATGCGCCAATGCCTGTCGAAGAACAGGTCGTCAGCATCTACGCGGTCGTTAAAGGCTATTGCGACAGCATCCAGACAGCCAACGTCGGCCGCTTCGAAAAGGAATTCCTTGACTTTATGCGCGCGTCCAAGTACAAAGAAAGCGTGCTCGATGTGATCTCTTCCACTGGTAAGATGGAAGGCGACGCAGAAGAAGCGCTGAAAAAAGCGATCGCTGAATTTAAGGAAGGCTTCCAAGGCTAAGAGAGGAAGGTGAGACATCTTGGCAAACGCTAAAGAGATCAAACGCAGAATGCAGAGTATCACGAATACGAAGCAGATCACAAACGCCATGAAGATGGTCTCCGCCTCCAAGCTCCGCCGTGCACAGAAACAGATCGGCGCTGGACGCCCTTATCAGGAAAAGCTGCGCCAGGTGCTGGCTCAGGTTTCCGCGTCCATGTCCGGTGAGATCTCTGATCCTTTGCTCGAAGTGCGCCCTGTGAAACATGAAGCGTTCCTTGTCATCGCGTCCAACAAAGGGCTCGCCGGTGGCTTCAACCATCATGTGACAAAAGAAGCGCACCGCGTCATCAAAGAGGCCCAGGCCGCTGGCCACGAAGTCAGCGTCATTGCCGTTGGCCGCAAAGTGAACGAGTATTTCACCAAGCATGGTGTCCCTGTCGATGTGGCCTATCTGGACACCCACGATATTCCGGATCCGTACGACAGCGAAGTCATCGCCAAGGAGATCCGCTCCGCCTATGAAACAGGGAAATACGATAAAGTCAGCATAGTGTATCCGTTGTTCCGCTCCGTCATGAGCCAGGTGCCAACCGTTGTGCCGCTCCTGCCAATCGCCGGAGAGACGCTCGGCCAGGATGAAGATAAAGATGCAAGCAAGTACAGCGTCGACTACATCTTCGAACCAGACGCCGCGTCTATCCTCAGCCAGCTTCTGCCAATGTATCTGTCCAATCAGATCCATGGCTGCATGGCCGATGCGAAGACCGGGGAGCATGGCGCGCGTATGACCGCCATGACCGCAGCGACGGATAACGCTACCGAGCTCTTGAGCAAGCTGGAGATCAGCTACAACCGTGCACGTCAAGCTGCGATCACCAACGAGATCACGGAGATCGTCGCTGGCGCGAACGCGCTCAGCTAATGCACGCATAAGGAGGAAGATCCGTCTTGAATAATCAAGGTAAAATCATAAAAGTCGTTGGTCCTGTCGTTGACGTCGAGTTCGCGGCAGACCAGCTTCCAGAAATCAACTATGCCCTCCACGTCTCCGACGAAGGGCAGGAAATCGAACTCGAATCCAAGATCGACGTTACCCTCGAAGTCGCCGAACATCTCGGCGGCAACATCGTTCGTACCGTCGCTATGAGCTCCACCGACGGGCTCGTGCGCGGGCTCACCGTTGAAAACACCGGTAGCCCAATCACTGTGCCAGTCGGCGACGCCACCCTCGGCCGCCTCTTCAACGTCACCGGTCAGCCGATCGACGAAGCCGGCCCAGTTGCAGCTGAAGAACGCTGGTCCATCCACCGCGAAGCACCAAGCTTCGCAGAACAGAGCCCTGAAAAGGAAATCCTCGAAACCGGTATCAAAGTCATCGACCTGCTCTGCCCTTATGTTAAGGGTGGTAAGATCGGTCTCTTCGGTGGTGCCGGTGTAGGGAAAACCGTCCTTATCCAGGAGCTCATCCGTAACATCGCTTACGAACACGGCGGCTATTCCGTATTCGCAGGCGTCGGCGAGCGTACCCGTGAAGGGAAAGACCTGCTCGTTGAAATGAAGGAAAGTGGCGTTATCGACAAGACCAGCCTCGTGTTTGGTCAGATGAACGAACCACCAGGCGCCCGTATGCGAATCGCCCTCACCGGCCTCACCATCGCAGAATACTTCCGCGATGTGCAGCATCAGGACGTGCTTCTCTTCATCGATAACATCTTCCGTTTCACCCAGGCCGGCTCCGAAGTATCCGCCCTTCTCGGGCGCATGCCTTCCGCCGTTGGTTACCAGCCAACCCTCGCCACCGAAATGGGCCAGATGCAGGAACGTATCACCTCCACCGACAAAGGTTCCATCACCTCCGTTCAGGCTGTCTACGTCCCTGCCGATGACTTGACCGACCCAGCGCCAGCAACCACCTTCGCACACTTGGATGCAACCACCGTTTTGGACCGTGGTATCTCCGGAAAAGGTATCTACCCAGCCGTAGACCCACTCGGTTCCACCTCCCGCATCCTTGACCCACTCGTCGTCGGCGAAGAACACTACAACATCGCCCGCGGCGTGCAGGAAGTGCTGCAGCGCTACAAAGACCTGCAGGACATCATCTCCATTCTCGGTATGGACGAATTGTCCGATGAAGAAAAACTCATCGTTGCCCGCGCCCGTAAGATCGAGCGTTTCCTCAGCCAGTGCTTCTTCGTTGCCGAACAGTTCACCGGCAACCCAGGCCAGTACATTCCGCTCAAGGAAACCCTGCGCGGCTTCAAAGAAATCCTCGAAGGCAAGCACGACGACCTGCCTGAACAGGCCTTCCTCATGGTCGGCACCATCGACGATGCCGTCGCCAAAGCAGAGGCAATGAAGAAAAGCGGCAGCGTAATGTAAGGAGGCGTTTACCATGGCAGAAAAACTGCTAAAGCTGGAAGTGGTCGCCCCCGACCATCAAGCGCTATCCGTAGAAGCAAAGAGCGTCGTCGTTCGCACTCCAGAGGGCGAGATCGGCTTCCTGCCGAACCACGCCGCCCTCATCGCAGCTCTCAAGCCAGAGATCGTGCGCTATGAAGACGCCGCAGGCAAAAAAGGTTACATCTTCATCGGTGGTGGCTTCGTGGAAGTCAATGACAACCACGTCACCATCCTCTCGCCAAGCGCAGAGACCGCCGATCAGATCGATTTCGACCGCGCCGCCCGCGCCAAACAACGCGCTGAAGAGCGCCTCGCTCATAGACGCGAAGGCAACGTCGACGTCGTTCGCGCCGAAGCAGCCCTCTATCGCTCCATCGAGCGTCTGAAGATGAAACAGTATCTGTAATAGCTTAAAGCTCTCCAGAAATGGGGAGCTTTTTTGTGTTCTTTGTTCTGTCATCGCTCTAGCTGATGGATGGTCATGAGAAAATGGCAATGTTTGCTGTGGTAATTTTTTGACAGTTCCGACGACACTGGCGGCTGAAAGCCGCTGTGTATTGCAGTTTTTCGTGGGCGGAAAGCGGCTGCTTACACGGGCGTTTTTGAGTGATTGTATAAATTAGAATTGTGCGATCTGGTAAAACACGGAGCTTAATGTGAGTGAGCGTGGTTGGTTTTCAATATAGGAAAAAGGCTTAACATAGCCACTGGATAGGCTTTTTGCGCAGGCGGACGGTGGTCCCTGATTGATAAAAATTTATCATGGTTCTGTAAATCGTTCGCTGGAGAATTGTATTTAATTAAAAAATGTTGCATAATATAGTAGATATAAAAGGCATTCTTATGCCCAAAATTCTGTCTGTGCGTTTTCTCACAGATGGGAAGGAAATTATTTATAGGGGAGGTTTTATGGTGAATGATGGATTATGGATCATCCTGCTGTTCGTGGCGTTGGCGTTGGTTCTGACCTGTGCCGGTATTGGCGTGAGCTTGCTTTTGAGCCCGCACTACTATCACAGCAAGGAACAGCGTGAAACGTTTGAATGCGGGATCGATACGGAAGGGACCGCCTGGGTCAACTTCCGTGTTGGCTACTACATGTATGCACTTGTATTCCTATTGTTTGACATTGAAACTGTATTCTTCTTTCCTCTGGCCCTTGCGTTCAAGAGTGTGGGAATGTTCCCGGTGCTTGCGGGAACACTTTTCCTGGTGCTGTTGTGCATCGGTCTGTGGTATGAATGGAAGGAGGGCGCGCTCGAATGGAAATAGATAAAGTGCGTTTTGACGAGGAGCACATGCCTACCTCCGAAGGGTGGAGCCCTTCGACAAGAATCTCGCCTGTTACGGACTATCTGCGTAACACCCAGCCGACTCAGGCTGAGCTTGACCGCTGCGTTGTGCTGACGACGGTCGACAAGGTGCTCAATTATGGCCGTAGCTGGTCGTTCTGGCCGGTGACCTTTGGTCTGGCTTGTTGCGCGATCGAAATGATGTGCTCCGGTGGGGCGCGTTTCGACCTGGCGCGTTTTGGCTACGAAGTTTTCCGTCCATCGCCACGTCACGCGGACCTGATGATCGTTGCCGGTACGGTAACGAAAAAGATGGCGCCGCTCATTAAGCGCATCTACGAAGAGATGGCAGAACCAAAATACGTCATCGCGATGGGTAACTGCGCGGTCAGCGGCGGTCCTTTTGCCGGCGGCTATTCGATGGTCAGCGGCGTGAAGGAATTTTTGCCGGTCGACGTATTTCTGCCTGGCTGCCCACCACGCCCAGAGGCGCTCTTTGATGCCTGCCTGAAGCTGAAGGATCGTGTCAACGATCCAACGATCGTTGAGAGAGAGAGGTGAAGGCTGTGCTCAAAGAACAGATCATGAATGTGATCCCTGCGCTTAAAGAGGAGGAAGATCCTTGTGTCACAGCGTTCACTGTGGAACGCGACGATTTTGTGCAGGCGATCATGGATCTTGCCAATAAATGCGGCTATGATGCGCTGTTGGATCTCTGCGCTGTGGAATATCCAGAGGATATGGTTGGCGTGTACAACCTGATGAACTTCGAGGACATGGATATGATCCGCGTTTCTGTGCACATTCCGAAGGATGATCTTTGGCTGCCATCGTTGGATAGTGTGTTCAAGGCGGCCTATGTGCTGGAGCGCGAAAGCTATGACCTCATGGGCATCGACTACAAGGGCCATCCGGACCTGCGCCGTATCTTCCTGGCAGATGACTTTGTCGGTCATCCACTGCGCAAGGATTACGAGAACCACGTGAGAAAGTAAGGGAGGGGGAGAACGATGAGTATCTATGAACCACAAGGTCGTTATGCGAACTCTGAAGCGCAGACGATCGATGAACTGATGCAAAAGCAGCAGGAAATGCAGAATCTGCAGACAGACAAAGACCCATCCCAGACCTATATCATGAATATGGGCCCTCAGCATCCTTCGACCCACGGGGTTTTCCGTGCCAAGCTCACGATGAACGGTGAAAAAGTCGTCGGCTGCGAAAACGTTTGCGGTTATCTCCATCGCGGCATTGAAAAGCTGTCCGAAGATCGCACCTGGGCACAGGTCGTGCCATACGCCGACCGTCTCGACTACCTCTCCTGCATCCTCAATGAATGGGGCTATTGTATGGCAGTTGAACAGCTCCTGGGTGTCGAAGTGCCGGAACGCGGCGAATATGTGCGCGTCATCATCGGTGAATTGCAGCGTATCGCGCACCATCTCGTTTATCTCGCCTGCATGGCGCTCGACTTCAACGGCTATACCGTCTGGATGTACATGTTCCGTGAACGTGAAAAAGTCTTCGACCTGCTCGAAGCCTACAGCGGCAGCCGCATGAACAACCACGCTTTCCGCATCGGCGGGGCACCAACACCACTGCCAGAGGGCTTCAAAGAAAAGCTCACAAAATGGCTGGATGAATTCCCGGATGCCCTCAAAGATTTCCAGAACGTCTTAAACGGCAACGAAATCTTCCTCGCCCGCACCAAAAACGTCGGCGTCATCGATGCAGAAATGTGCAAAAACTACGGCGTCTACGGCGCCAACCTGCGCGCAGCCGGTGTCAAGATCGACCTGCGCAAGGACAAGCCTTACAGCGTCTACGACCGTTTCGATTTCGAAGTGCCAACTGGTGAGATCGGCGACTGCTACGACCGCTATATGCTGCGCTATTGGGAAATGGCAGAATCTGCCAAGATCATCCGCCAGGCTCTGGAGCAAATGCCAGACGAAGGTCCAACCATGGGCAAGGTGCCAAAGATGATCAAGGTTCCTGCCGGTAGTGCTTATGCACAGCTCGAAGGCGGCATGGGCTGGCTCGGTTTCTATGTCGTCAGTGATGGCGGCACCAAGCCATACCGCGTGCGCATCCACGCGCCAAGCATGATGAGCGTGTTCGCTCTGCAGGACATCGTCGGTGTTGAAGACATGTTCATGCAGGATTACGTCGCAGCCCTGGCATCGGTCGATATCGTACTCGGTGAAGTGGACCGTTAAAGGGGGTAGTTATTCGTGCTTAATAATCTGTTTATCAATATAGGCAACTGGATCGTCGACATCACCATGCGCCTTGGCGGTTCCCAGGCCCTCGGTCTCTGGATCGAACGCATCGTCGCAGCCGTCGTCGTCCTCGTCTTTTTGTTGTGCAACGTTATCATTTTGGTTTATCTGGAACGTAAGATCTCCGGGTTTATCCAGGAGCGTCTCGGGCCAAACCGTATGGGGCCGTTCGGTATCTTCCAGCTTTTCATGGATATCCTGAAGCTCGTCAGTAAGAACACCGTCACCCCGGATCGTGCCGATAAGTTCCTGTACAACCTCGTACCGATCGTCGTCTTCATCCCAACCATGATGGTCTTTGCCGTCATGCCGCTTGGTGAAGGCATGACCGTTTACGATTCGCCTGTCAGTCTCATCTATTATTTCGCAGTCAGCGCCTTTACCACGCTGATCCTGCTCCTTTCCGGCTGGGCTGCCAACAACAAATACAACCTCATGGGTGGTATGCGTGCTGCAGCGCAGATGGTCAGCTACGAAATCCCGCTGCTCTTTTCCCTGCTCGGGATCGTCATGCTCACCGGCAGTCTCAACCTCAACGACATCGTCTATGACCAGATCGAACATGGCTGGTTCATCTTCCGTCAGCCGCTCGCTTTCATCATCTTCTCGATCGCAGCGACCGCCGAGATCAACCGCTCCCCATTCGACCTGGCAGAAGGTGAACAGGAGCTCATCGCCGGTTATCAGACCGAGTACAGTGGCATGCGTTTCGCATTCATGTACCTCGGTGAATACGTCGCCATGCTCGCCATGTGCTGGCTGGCTGCCGTGCTCTTCCTCGGCGGTTGGCAGGGACCAATCCTCCCAGGCTGGCTCTGGCTCTTCATCAAGACGTATATTTTTGTTCTCTTAAATATGTGGGTGCGCTGGACCTTCCCTCGTATCCGCATTGACCACATGTTCAAACTGAATTGGAAGGTTTTGATCCCGCTGGCTGTCGCTAACCTCGCGATCACCGGCATCGTCATCAAAGCCCTGCAGTTCATGGCATAGGAGGTGGATGTATGTACGGAATAGGGTTATTGAAAGGCCTCGGCGTTACCGGTAAGCACTGGTTCAAGCGAGAAATCACCGAACAGTATCCGGAACAGCGTCCAGACCTCCCACCCGCCAGCCAGGGCTTCTTTGACTACGACGTCACCAAGTGCATCGCTTGCGGGTTGTGTGAACGGGCATGCCCAAACCATGTCATCACCGTTGAATCGGAAAAGAACGAAGAAGGTAAGAAAGTCGTCACCGCATACAAAATGCAGGTCGAATACTGCCTCTTCTGCGGCATGTGCATTGAGTCCTGCCCAACCAAGGCGCTCAAAAACGCCAACAACTTCGAGATCGCCTGCTACAGCTACGAAAACACAGAATACGATTTCTGCAGCGGCATTCCACAGGCGATGAATGAAAAATTCAACAAGATCCAGGCCGATTACTGGAACAAAAAACGTCCGGAAGGCAACCCAATGGGCATGCCGGAACCGGTCAAACCACCAAAGCCAGCGCCAAAACCTGCCGCAAAACCAGCTGCAAAGCCAGCAGATGCTCAGGCTAAAGCGCCAGCCGCGGAAAAACCAGCGGAAGCAGCCGCTCCTGCCGCTGAAAAGCCAGCAGAAGCCGCAAAACCTGCAGCGCCTCAGGCTGAAAAACCAGTAGAAGCGCCAGCTCCTGCAGCCGCTGAAGAAGGAAAGGGGGCAGCTGAATGATCTCGCCAGTACTCTTTTATCTGACGGCCTTCGTCGTCATCTTCGGGGCGCTCATGATGGTTGCTCATAAAAACATCCTTTACAGCGCCTTGTCCATGGTGCTGTGCTTCATCGGCGTAGCCGGTGTTTATGCAACACTGCAGCTTTCGTTCTTTGCCGTTGTCCAGATCATGGTCTATGTTGGCGCGATCACCATTCTCACCGTGTTCGCCATCATGCTGACCCGCCATGCCAATCAGGAAAACTTCGACGGCACCAACCCATTCTCCGGTAATGCAGTCGGCGCCGGCATCGTCGCCGTACTCGTCGCCGTTGTGATGGCAATCGTCATTCGTACGATCAGCCTCATCACTCCACAGGCTCTGCCGGAGGACTGGATCCAGCAAATCGGCGTCGAACTTTTCGGCACCTACGTGCTGCCAGTTGAACTCGTTGCACTGCTTTTGCTCGTCGGTATGATCGGCGCGATCGTGATCGGGAAGGAGGATGATGGCCGATGATCGGACTCACACATTATCTGTTATTGGGCGCGTTCCTCTTTGCCATCGGCCTCTTCAACGCTCTTTCGAAGCGCAACGTTATCGCAGTGCTCATGGGTGTTGAACTGATGCTGAACGCAGTCAATATGAACCTCTTGGCGTTTAACCGCTTCGTCGGGATCAATGGCGTCGATGGGTATGTTTTTGCTTTGATCGTCTATGTTGTTGCGGCAACAGAAGTTGCCGTTGGTCTGGCCCTCGTCATCAAGCATTACCGCGAAAGTGGCAACAGCGACGTCGCCAAGATCGACTGGCTGAAATGGTAAGGGGGGTATAAACTATGATACAGTATGCTTGGCTATTGCCATTATTGCCGCTCCTTGCTTTCGCCGTTACCGGCCTCTTTACCGGCCGCAGTAAAAATCTCACCGTTGGCATCGTCGTCGCCGTCTTTGCTGTCAACCTCATCATTGCCTCCGGCATTGGTCTGGAAGTCCTCGGCGGCGCTGCAACCATGGACAATCCGATCGAATACGGCGTAGAATGGCTTGCAATCGGAGATTTCTCCATCGAGCTCGGGTTCCTCATCGACCCACTGACCGCCATGATGCTCTTCGTCGTCATGGTCGTCGCCACACTCGTCGCCATCTATTCCATCGGCTACATGCACGGAGATCCTGGAACACCACGCTTCTTCAGCTATCTGTCCCTGTTCGTGTTCTCCATGCTGCTCCTCGTTGTTGCCAACAACTATTTCTTCATCTTCTTCGGTTGGGAAATGGTTGGTCTGTGCTCCTATCTGCTCATCGGTTACTACTACGACACCGACAGCGCAGCGCGCGCCAGCCAGAAAGCTTTCCTCTTCAACCGACTCGCCGACTTCGGCTTCATGCTCGGTTTCTTCCTGATCTTCGCCACCTTTGGCACCTTCAATTTCACCGAGCTTTCCGAGCTCATCCCACAGTATGGTAACGAAGCCCTCGTTGCCCTCATGGGTATCCTCGTCTTCATCGGGCCGATCGGTAAATCCGCGCAGTTCCCACTGCACGTATGGCTGCCAGACGCCATGGAAGGTCCTACACCAGTCAGTGCGCTGATCCACGCAGCGACCATGGTCGCCGCCGGTGTTTACCTCCTGGCTCGTCAGTTCGCGCTCTTCTCCAGCGCCACCCTGACTATGGAAGTCATCGCCTTCATCGGTGGCTTCACCGCCATCTTTGCAGCCTGCATGGCGCTCGTCAACAACGACATCAAGCGCGTGCTCGCATTCTCCACCATGAGCCAGCTCGGCTACATGGTCATGGCCATCGGCCTTGGCACCATCACCGCCGCAACCTTCCACCTCGGTACTCACGCATTCTTCAAAGCGTTGCTCTTCCTCGGTGCAGGTTCCGTCATTCACTGTGCTGGTTCCAACGACATGGCCCTCATGGGCGGACTGCGCAAATACATGCCAGTCACCACCTGGACCTTCATCATTGGTTCCCTCGCGCTGGCCGGTATCTTCCCATTCGCTGGCTTCTGGTCCAAGGATGAGATCATCACTACCGCCTTCACCAGTGGCCACTATGGCTACTTCGTCATCGCCGAGATCGTTGCGTTTATGACCGCGTTCTACATGTTCCGTCTCATCTTCCGCACCTTCTTCGGTGAAAACCATACCCCTCACGGCCACCTTCATGAATCTCCAAAGGTCATGACCGTGCCACTCATCATCCTTTCGGTGTTTGCCATCTTCGCCGGTTTCGTTGGCGCGCCATTCATGCATAATGGCTACGCATCCTACGTCTTCTACGGCGAACCGCATCATCCGGAAGCCAACTACTTCGTCATGCTCCTGTCCACCGTGCTGGCTCTCGCTGGTATCGGTCTTGCGTACCTCATGTATCACAAGAAGAGCATCGACCCAGCGAAGATCGCCAAATCCAGCGGTCCAATCTATGGCATTCTCTCCAACCGATTCTACATCGACCAGATCTATCAGTGGATCTTCGACGTCATCGTCATGGGCTTCTCTTATGTCTGCAAATGGTTCGATACCTACATCATCGACGGTTTCCTCGATTGCGTCGCCAACGTCACCAAATGGGCTGGCGCCAGACTGCGCAAGACTGAAACCGGTAATATGCAGACCTATGCAGTCGTCATGTTCTTTGCCGTCATTGTGATCGTGCTCTGGAAAGCCATGCCGATGTTAGGAGGGATGTAATCGATGAATAGTCTAGGATTTCCAATTCTTTCGCTGATTACATTGATGCCGATCCTCTGCGCCGTTGTCGTCCTCTTTATTCCAAACGAAAAAGTCGACGTCATGAAGAAAACGGTCATTGGATTCATGGGCGTGAACCTTCTGCTCACACTTTTCATGTTCGCGCAGTACAATGTCAGCGAAGGCGGCATGCAGTTTGTCGAAAACATCTCCTGCTCTGATTTCCTCGGGATTAACTACATCATGGCAGTGGATGGGATCAGCGCGCCGCTGATGCTCTTGACCAGTTTGATCATCTTTGCCGGGAGCTGCATCTCCTATGATATGAACACCCGGACCAAAGAGTTCTTCGTATTTCTGATGATCCTGGTTTGCGGGGTGTATGGCGTATTCGCTTCGCAAAACCTCTTGTTCTTCTACATCTTCTTCGAACTCGCCCTCGTTCCAATGTACACCCTTGTTGGTGTCTGGGGGTCTGTTCGTAAAGATTACGCCGCCATGAAGCTCGTGCTCTACCTGCTCATTGGCTCTGTGTTCGTCCTCGTTGGGATCATTTCCATGTATCTCTACGGCGCAAGCACCAGCGGCCTCGGCCACCTCACCCTGAACATGGATGAGCTCGCCACTGTAGCGTATGGCACAGACTTCCAGATCTTTGCTTATGCATTCCTTGCCTTTGGGTTTGGGTTCCTCGTTAAGATGTTCCCATTCCACACCTGGTCTCCACTTGGTTACGCAGCAGCGCCTACCGCCGTTTCCATGCTCCATGCCGGCGTTATCGTCAAGCTTGGTGCGTACGGTCTTATCCGCTGCGCTGTTAGCTTCTTCCCAGAAGGGGCACAGTTCTGGGCACCAGTCATCGGCCTGCTTTGCATGATCAATATCGTCTATGGTGCGTTTATCGCCATGGTACAGAAAGACATGAAGCTCTTCGTCGGTTATGCCTGCGTGAGCCACATGGGTTACATCCTTCTCGGTGTGTCGACCCTCAACCTCATGAGCCTTTCCGGCGCAGTCAGCCAGATGGTCGCACACGGCCTCATGATGGGCCTCTTCTTCAGCGTCATCGGCTACATCTACCACGAAGCTGGCACCCGCGACATCTCTGCTTTCGGTGGCCTCGCCAAGCAGATGCCTAAAGCAGCCGTGCTCTTCAGCCTCGCTGCCCTCGCCTGCCTTGGTCTTCCTGGTATGTTCAACTTCGTCGCCGAATTCCTCATCTTCATGGGGACCTTCACCAGCGACAAAGTCATCCTTGGCTTCATCAGCTATCAGTTCATGGCAGTCATCGCCATCAGTGGTATCGTCATCACCGCCACCTACTGCCTGCGCGCAGTCCGCATCGCCTTCATGGGCCCTCGCAATCCAAAGTGGGATCACCTGCACGACATCCACGGGATCTATCTCGTAGGTCCTTGCGTGCTCGTCATCGCCCTCTTCGTATTCGGGATCTACCCACACGGCATCGGCGCTATGATCGAATCCGGCGTCGCACCTATTGCCCAGGCAATTGAATCCAGCGTGATTGGAGGGATCTTCTAATGCTGACCTTTCAAGCGATTACAATGGAATTGTTGGTATTCGGCCTTGGATTGATCCTTCTTCTGGCTAAACTCATCGCCAAAAAAGGGGCAGCCCTTCCATATGGATGGATCACTGTGCTCGGCCTCGTCGTCATCGGCGTCGTCGGCATCATCTATCCGCCGGAAGTCGGCATCGTATTCAATGGCATGTACTATACCGATAGTTACAGCCTCTTCTTCAAAGAACTGATCCTCGTCTGCGCCGTGCTCATCTCCCTCTGCTCCACCGATTATGTGAAGCGCAAAGGCTACAGCGAAGCAGAATATTACATCCTGCTCGTTTTCGCCACCCTCGGGATGATGGTCTTCACCGCAGCCGGTGATCTCATCACCTTGTACGTCGGCCTCGAGCTGATGACCATGAGCTTCATCGTGCTCATCGGTATCGTTCGCCGCAATGCACTTTCCTCTGAAGCAGCGATCAAATACCTCGTGCTCTCCGGACTCAGCTCCGCAGTCATGCTCTATGGTATTTCCCTGATCTACGGCTTCATGGGCACCACCGTGCTCCTGGAAATGTCCATGAACATCTACGCCTTCTCTCACACCGCATTCATGGTCGTCGGCGTTCTGTTCTTCCTCGCCGGGTTTGCTTATAAACTCAGCGCCGTCCCATTCCATATGTGGGCGCCAGACATTTATCAGGGCGCACCAACGCCAGTTGCCGGCTTCCTCGCCGTCGGTGCGAAAGTCGCCACCCTTGGCGTGCTCTGCCGCCTGCTCTTCAACTACTTCAACTACTACGGCGATTCCTGGCTTGATGTGATCCTCGCTCTCGCGATGCTCTCCATCATCTTCGGGAACCTCGTCGCTATCCCACAGCGCGATATCAAGCGTATGCTCGCATACTCCTCCATCGCGCAGGTCGGTTATCTGCTCCTCGCCGTCGCCGCAGCGAACACCCTCGGCATCGTCGCCATCTGCTTCTACGTAGCAGCTTACGCCTTTGCCAACATCGGTGCCTTCATCGCAGCCTCCAACGTCGAGATCGCCAGCGGAACCACCGACATGAAGAAATACGTTGGTATGAGCAAGCGCTCCCCACTCATCGCTGCAGGGCTCTTCATCTTCATGATCTCCCTCGGCGGTCTGCCACCTACCGGTGGGTTCATTGGGAAGTTCATCATCTTCACATCTACTATTCAGAGCGGCTACCTGATCCTTTCCATCATCGCTCTCTTGTTCAGCATGGTCTCCGTTTACTACTATCTGCGCCTCGTCCGCGAATGCTATTTCGCGCCGGTGCCAGAAGATGCGGACATGACCAAGATCAAGACCCCGATCGGAATCAAGATCGCCCTCGCCGTCTGCATGATCATGAGCATCGCCATGGGGCTGTTCTTCGATCCAATGATCGAAGCTGGCACCAACGCCCTCAGCACCCTGCTGCTCTTCTAAGATGTGTACCAGGCACGTCCGTCCGTCAGGATGGACGTGCTTTTTTATGCGTGACAAGCGCGCCTGTTCGTGGCACAATAGAAGGAGATAAAACAAGGAAGTGAAACACAATGGTTCATTTTTTGCAGAACGATTGGGCAGAAGTGCTCGACGAAGAATTTGAGAAGCCCTACTACAAAGAGCTGCGGGAATTTCTCAAGCACGCTTATGCAAGCGAGCGCGTCTACCCACCAATGGAAGACATCTACAACGCTCTGCGCGTAACCCCGTATGCATCCACAAAAGTTGTCATCCTTGGCCAGGATCCTTACCATGGGCCAGGGCAGGCCCACGGACTCAGCTTTTCCGTGCGTCCCGGTGTGCAGCCGCCGCCATCGCTGTTGAATATTTTCAAAGAAATGGAGAGCGACATCGGTTGCGCACGTCCAACCCACGGCTGCCTTCTCGGCTGGGCTGAGCAGGGCGTGCTCCTCTTGAATACCACCCTCACCGTCGCCCAGAGACGCCCAAAGAGCCACGCTGGCCACGGCTGGGAAACCCTCACCGACGCCATCATCGCCAAGCTTTCTGCGCGCCAGACGCCCATGGTCTTCATCCTCTGGGGTGCGCACGCGCAAAGCAAAGTCGCTCTCATCGACACCCATCGCCACCATATCATCAAAAGCCCACACCCAAGCCCGCTTTCTGCCAGCCGCGGATTTTTCGGCAGCCGTCCATTCTCCCGTGCCAACGCCTATCTCATCCAGGACGGGCTCGATCCCATCGACTGGTGCCGCTTGTAAGCAAAAGGACCACACCGAACAGCGTGGTCCTTTTTCATTGCCGTGCAATATATTTATTTTTGTGGATGAAGGGACTTGTCCATGCGAATATTTAATGATGAAATGTTCAGAATATTAATTGACGGCGTGACAGCGTACTGATATAATTGATGATAATTGAACGAATAAACAAATGCTATGAAATGCGTGCGCGTCATACGGCCGATCGGAGCAAAAACAGCAGAGGAGGATCGCGTAAAGGAGAGCCGTTCCGAACGACCATTTGCAATAAAGGACCATCGATAAGGAGGGTAATTATGAACCGCCAATCAAAAAAGAACAGACGACGCAGCCGTAGAGCGCTGAGCATCCTTATGGTGTTCGCAATGCTCTTTACACTGACCCCGGCAGCTGGATTTGCCGCGGAAAATACAGCGTCGTCAGGGGCTGGCTACACAGACGTAGCTCAGGATGCCTGGTATAAGGATGCAGTTGATTATGTTACCGATAACGGTCTGCTCGTTGGCGTTGCCGATGACCAGTTCGGACCGGAACAAAATGTAACACGTGCTATGGTCGTCACTGTTATGTGGCGTCAGAGCGGCGCACCAGCCAGTGACGGCGAAACCGCTTTCACCGACGTGCCAGACGGTGAATGGTACACAGCAGCCGTCGCCTGGGGCGCGGACAATGGCATGGTTGCCGGTATGAGCGACACGACATTTGAACCAAACACCCCAGTCACCCGTGAACAGCTCGTCGCTTTTATGCAGCGTTTCGCGCAGAAGAACGGCGAGGATACGTCCGTTGGTGATGGCAGCGTGCTCGATGCATACACCGATGCAGATGCCGTCTCTGATTGGGCAGAAAATGCCATGATCTGGGCGCTTGAAAATGGCGTCATCAGCGGCATGACCGATACCACCATCGCACCACAGGGCAACGCCACCCGCGCACAATATGCAGCCATTCTGCAGCGCACCGGCGCGACCATCTCTGATGAGATCGATCTCAGCGGCTATGACAAGCTGAGCTACTACCACAATGGCGAGATCATCACCGTTGACGAAAACGTCGGCGAAGATGAAAACGGCGAGCCAATCTATGCAAAAGCCGTGCTCGCTGGCGATGGCATTATTCTCGCAGTTGCCTACACCGATGAAGAAGTGGCAGAACTCACCGAAGCCCTTGCAGGCCTCGAATATGAAGACGTCGACCTGAACGGCGAAACCATGATCCCAGCGTTCGTGGATGCGCACGGCCATATTGATATGACCGACCAGTTCGCGGATGCTTCTCCATCCTCTGGCGTTACCAGCCTGGAAGCCCTCGTTGAGATCGGCAAGCAGGATTTTGACGCCTGGGTCAACGATCATACCTATGATGCAGACTATGGTCCAAATGAACCTGGCGGCAAATTCTGGTTTGTCACTAACGGCTTTGATAACACTGTATTTAAAGATGGTTGGGAAGAAATGGGTCTCGCTCCATATGCGATGCCTACCAGGGAAGTCCTCGACCAGATCTCGACTGAATATCCGATCGCCTATATCCATGCCAGCAGCCATCTCGGGGTTGTCAATAGCCTTGGAATGGAACTCTATGAACAGGCCATCGCAGCCAACGAACAGCTGGCAGCCTATGCAAATCCGGCAACAAACTGGGATGTTGACGAAAATGGCGAATATACTGGCGTCGTCCGCGAAGGCGGTTTCTATGCGCTGGCTCAGATAGGAGCACTCTGGAACCCTACGACCAACAGAACAGCAAGTTCCTCCGGCGTGCTTGAAAACGCCATGGATGTCTACGCCAGCTATGGCATCGCTACCGCTGTCGCTGGTGGCGGCGCTGGTGATCAGACCGCGCTGATGGCAGGGATTCCTGAAGATGAACGCATCATCGATATCATCAGTCTGATGAGCTACGATGCGAGCAGCACCCTCGATGGCGGGCAGGCTTCTGCCAACCACGATTATGATGATACCGGCCTCAAGTATGGTGCAGTAAAACTTTTCGGCGATGGTTCTCCACAGGGCAAGACCGCGTGGTTCGCGAAAGATGACAGCGACACTGTTTCCGGCGGCGGTTACTATCGTGACGCCAACGAAACGCTCCTCACCAACACCGACGACAGCAATGCATGGTGGTGGGGTGAAGCAGAAGGGAAACGCACCGACGATGCAACCAAGGTTGAACAGTTCACCAGCCTTGTCAGCCGCGGTATTTCTTTCCATGTTCACGCCAACGGTACTGGCGCGATCCAGCAGTTCCTTGACTGCTATAGCCAGGCACTCGTCAACAATGGTGTGGATCTGAACGATGAAGCAGCAGTTGCAGCGATGGCCGATAAGATCCGTCCAGTCATCATCCATGGACAGACCGCTACGGCTGCTCAGGTGCAGCAGGCAGCCGATCTGGGTGTTACCCTCTCGTTCTTTACCGACCATGTTTACTACTATGGCGACTATCACCTCTATTCCACCCTCGGTCCTGACCGTGGGCAGGTCATCAGCCCAATGGCAACCGCCCTTTCTGATGGCGCGAATGTGACCATGCATCAGGATTCCCCGATTGCTCCTCCGAACATGCTCTTCTCCGTCTATAACGCAGCGACTCGCATCACCCGCGACGGTCAGCCGATCGGCCGTGGTTCTGCAGATGGGTCCAGCGATGGCGACAGCCGCATCACCGATTGGAGCAACAAATCTCATGATACCCGCGACGAACGTGTGAGCGCTTACGAAGCGCTGAAATGCGTCACCATCAACAGCGCATGGCAGCACTACGAAGAAGAAGACAAGGGCTCCATCAGCGTTGGCAAACAGGCCGATTTTGCGATCCTCAATGTCAACCCACTGACCGATGAATTCCTTGGTCTCGATCCTGAAGAGGCTCAGTTTGGCGAGTTCGTAGAACAGACCATCAACGACGACGAAGTCGTTTACGATCGTTAATCCTTTCTGTCAGAATAGCACAAGCCCCGGAACGAATTTTCGTTCCGGGGCTTGTCGTTTTACAGGCGTGCTTCCATCCAGGCGAGGATATCCGCCGTTACCTGTTCACGGTTTGTTTCGTTGAGCAGCTCGTGACGCGCGCCAGGGTAGAGGATCATCGTTGCGTCACTGTAGCCGCGGGCTTCGTATTCCGCCAGCAAGCGGCGCGTTCCGCGACCGTATTCGCCGATCGGGTCCGCGTCGCCAGAGAGGATGAGCACCGGCACGCTCGTGTCAAGCGCAGCCAGACGGCGCTCGTCGTAATTCGTGAGCATGCCGCCGAGCATGTCGCTGTAGGCCTGCGCCGTGAAGTTATCTGCGTTCAGCGGGTCCGTCGCGAAAGCGTCGGCGTTTTCCGGCACACGGCTGAGCCAGTCAAAGCTCGTGCGGTGCGGATGGCAGCGCAGATTGTTCGAGCCGAGGATCAGCTTATAGAGCACATCGCTTTTGTGCCGCGCGCCCTTGTGGCGCGCGACTGCGCCTGTGAGAGCGTGGGCAAAGCGCACAAGCCCCTTCGCCTGGCGGCCGCTGCCCATGAGGATGACGCCGGATAATTTTGGCAGCGAAAACTGGTGCAGCAGCTGCCGCGTAAGGAAAGAGCCCATGCTGTGGCCCATGAGAAAGAGCGGTGCTTTTGGATGGGCAGCGTGCGCCAGCGTGAGCATTTGCAGACAGTCGCGGATGACAAAGCCATTGCCGCCGCAGTCCGCAAAATGGCCGTGCAGATTTTCTGGATGCACGCTGCGTCCGTGCCCGAGATGGTCCTGCGCGTAGACAGCAAATCCCTGCGTGTTCAACGCCGCAGCAAATTCCGCATAGCGGGCGCTGTGCTCCAGCATCCCGTGAAAAAGCACCAGCACCGCGCGCGGCGTCCCTTCCGGCAGCCAGGCGTGATAATGAATCTCCGTGCAGCGGTCAGCGGAGAGAAAAGTTTCTGTTGACATAGATGGTCGTCCTTTCGTGAACAGAGCGTGAGAAATCGTTGGTTGAGTAAACTGTACCACAAAATCCACCAGCCTGGCAACCAGCTGGAAACGCACACCATAAACAAAGCTTATCGACTGCGGACAATTCGCTAAAAATGTCGGTAGCGCCAGCGCTGAAAATGTTTTATAATGGAATCCATGACAAAATACTCTGAATTTTAACAAAGGGGCGATGACAATGAGTCAAGGTTTGAACACACCTGCAGAGGTTGTTGACATCCTCACGCAGAACAGCATCAACAAAGTGACCTATCCGTTTATGAAAACCCTGCTATTGGGCATCATGGCCGGGCTGATGATCTCCTTCGGGGCAGACGCTGCGCTCATCGCAGGCCACGCCATCGATAACATGAGCGTCGGTCGCGTCGTCAGCGGCGCCATCTTCCCAGTCGGGCTGATCTCCATCGTGCTTACCGGTTCCGAGCTCTTGACCGGCAGCTGTCTCAACGTGCTCGGCATTCCGACTGGCAAGATCGGTTTCGGCGGCGTCGCCAAGAATCTCGTCTATGTTGCCATCGCCAATGCCATCGGCGCTGTGCTCTTGGCAGTCACCGTCTACGCCATGAACCAGCTCGATCTTTCCAGCGCGCGCATGGGTGCTTACGCCATCAAAACCGCCGTCGGCAAGGTCGGCCTCGGATTTGGGCCAGCGCTCCTTAGCGGCATCTGGTGCAACTTCCTCGTCTGTCTCGCCGTCTTCCTCGCCGCCACCGCTAAGGACACCGTCGGCAAAGTCGCCGGCATCTTTTTCCCGATCTGGGTCTTCGTCGCCTGTGGCTTCGAGCATAGCGTCGCCAATATGTTCTACCTGCCACTCGGTTTCCTTGCCAAGGGCAATCCCGACTATGCAGCCGCTGCCACTGAGCTTTTCGGCATCACCCAGGTGCAGATGGATGGGCTGGATATCCCAAGCATCCTTGTGGATAATCTCCTCCCCGTCACCATCGGCAACATCATCGGCGGCAGCATCATGCTCGCCGGCTTCTACTATCTCGCGCTTAAGAAATATACGAAATAACGCGCAACAGGCGCTCCGCTCAAAAAATCACGGAGCGCCTGTTTTATTTTGGACGCTGTGTGTCGTCTGTGCTATAATGACTGTACGAGAAGGAGGTGCGCTATGACGCTGGAAAATAAGCTTGGCATCACCGATTCACAGGAGCTGGCGCGTGCAGAAGAACGCATCAGCAAGCAGAAAGCGCTGGCGCTTTTTGAAAGCGGCGCGCTGGATCAGATGGTGCCGGGAACGTTTGCTGCGCTGGCGCAGATCCATCGTGCGCTGTTTGCAGATATTTACGATTTTGCGGGAGATTTGCGAACGGTGAATATTGCAAAGGGTCATTTTCGCTTTGCATCGGCGCTTTATCTCGAAGCGGCTGTGGCGGAGATCGAACGCATGCCTCAGAATGATTTTGACGAGATCGTCGCAAAATATGTGGAAATGAACGTGGCGCATCCGTTCCGCGAAGGCAATGGTCGCAGTATGCGCATCTGGCTGGATCAGATGCTCAAAGCGGCGCTGGGCAAGGTTGTGGATTGGTCACTGGTGGATAAGGAGGATTATCTTCTGGCGATGGAGCGCAGTCCGGTGCGGGACACGGAGATCAAGACGCTCCTTGGCGCAGCGCTCACAGATCGCGTGGCGGACCGCGCGCTGTTTATGAAGGGCATCGATCGCAGCTATGAATACGAGGGCTACAGCGCTTATCGCACCGAGACGCTGTGAGTGGGTCATGTTTGACAGCGTACGCTGGGATATCGTCTAATGAGCATAGAAAAAGAGCACTGCCGATAAGCGGTTTGCTCAGCTTTTGAAACAATTAATCAGATTCCGTCACTTGGCAGAGTGGCGGTTTCGCTTTTTTATCTCATGGGGACTAGCTGCGCGTCGCAATAATTGTGACTGTCAACGAGAATGCACGCGAAAAACGCAGGCCACTCTGCTCGCATGAGCGCAGAGTGGCCTGTGATTTTATTTTGGCTGGCCGTTTTCGTCGATGCCATCGGTGAAGCCGTCGTCTTCTGCGAAGGCGTAGTTGTCATCGAGGGCGGTGTCCTGTTCGCGGCTTGGCACGAGATCAAAAACGAGGGACGCTTTTTTGTGGCGACCGGCGTGGCGCATACCGATGTAGCCGAGGATGCTGAAGGTGGCGGCGCCGATGAAATTGACGAAGAGATCGCCCATGGTGTCGTTAAGCCCAATGTCGAGATAGCCGGGCACGGTGTAGGTGGTGCCGTCGGCGGTGTGGATGATGGTTTCGGTGATGTCTGGAATGTGGATGACTTTCTGGCTGTGGTTTGGATCAAAGTAGACGGAATTGATACTGCTGATCAGAGAATCCTTCTGCATGTCCATGAGCAGAAAATGGTCGGCGCTCCATTCGAAAAATTCCCAGATGACGCCGATGGTCATCGAGAAGCAGAAGACGACCATGACGAGATAAAATGGCGACAGTTGAAAATGGCGGCTGTTGCGGTTCAGAAGATCGATCATCGAGAAGCCGACGGCTGCTGCGAGAAATCCGTTCAGGGTGTGGAGGATGGTGTCCCACTGTGGGATGGCGGCGTAGAAATGGTTGAGCTCGCCGAGGATTTCTGCGGAAAAGATGAAGAGATAGATGGTTCCTTCAAGAAGCGGCGGAATGTGGATCTTGAAGCCCTGCTCGAGCAGCGAGGGCACGAGAAAAAGCCCCAGCGAGAGCAGGCAGATGAAGGCGCCGTTGTAGTTGCCGTTCATGATGGCGCGCACGAGGGCGACGATGACGAGCACGCGCAGCACGGTGTAGAGTAGAAAAACGCGGCGATTCTCACGAATGTTTTCGTGGATGTTGCGGTTAAAATTTCTGATCAGTTTGAGCATGGGATCTCCTTTTGAAATTGGGCGGATTGTGGTCTCTCTAATGATAAGCGTTAAAATTTGCAATTGCAAGGGCTGTTGGCATGATATTTCGAGATTGTCGAATGGATGCGAATCGCGTATAATAGAATAGAACATGTATGCAATCTGACATGCAGAAAGAAGGAGCACAAACTTTTGAGAGAAACAATCATCCTGGAAGATACAGTGGCGCCACGCATTTTTGGGCCGGCTGATCGCTGGCTGCGGCTCGTCACGTCGAACCTTCTGTGCGATGTGGTGGCGCGCGGCGACCGAGTCATCCTGAACGGCTCGCCGGAAAGCGTGGCTGCTGCACGCACGCTGTTTGAGCATTTGATCACCCTGGCGCGCGAGCGCGATCTGGAAGAAAACGACATCCACTACGCGCTCACGAATGCTGCCCGCGCGATGGCAAATGCGGAGGTGGAAGGGCTCAACGAAGTCCTGATGATCACGCCGCGCGGCAAGCAGATCCGCCCAAAAACGAAGGGACAGAAGGACTACATCGATCTGATCCGCAAAAAGACCATCACCTTCGGCATCGGTCCTGCGGGAACGGGGAAAACCTATCTCGCTGTTGTCATGGCTGTGCAGGCGCTGAAACGCCGCGAGGTGGAGCGCATCATTCTCACGCGTCCGGCGGTGGAAGCTGGCGAAAAGCTGGGCTTTTTGCCGGGCGATCTGCAGGAAAAGATCGACCCGTATCTGCGGCCGCTTTATGACGGACTTTACGATACGCTCGGCGCCGACGCTGCGCAGCGTCATCTGGAAAAAGGCATCATCGAGATCGCGCCGCTTGCCTACATGCGCGGGCGCACGCTGGACGATGCGTTCATCATTCTCGACGAAGCGCAGAACACCACGCCGGAACAGATGAAGATGTTCCTCACCCGCATCGGCTTCGGCTCAAAAGCCGTCGTCACCGGGGACATCACTCAGATCGATCTGCCGAAAGCCAGCCAATCTGGTTTGCGGCAGGCGTGCCAGATCCTGCAAAATATCGAAGAAATTGGTTTTTACACCCTGAAAGCAGAGGATGTCGTTCGGCATCCTGTCGTAGCCAAGATCATTCGTGCTTATGACCGCTTTCAGGTGAGGGAGATGAGTCATCATGAGCTCAGAGACAAATCATACGAACCACAAGAAGACACCACGGTGGAGACCGTTTAGCGGTTTCCTGGAGCAGCGCACGTTTTCCTACAAGCTCGTCGTCTGTGTGACCTTCCTCATCATGACGCTCGTGATGATGCAGGGCATGCTGTCGGCGCAGCTTTTCTGGTCCGTTGGCGACATCGCCACGCGTACCATCACTGCCGATCGCTCCGTGGTGTACGAAGATGAACAGGCCACCGAGGAGAAGCAACAGGAGCTGTTGGACAATTTTGAGGACGTTTACGAGATCGACCTCGATCGTTTCAACAATCTGACGCTCGTTTCGATCGACCGCATGTTTGACCGCCTGCAGGAGATCCTCGTTGTCGACGAATCAACGCAGGCAGCCGGCGCGGAGGACGAGACGTACGAAGAACGCCACGCTGAGCTCAACGATCTTCTCAGCACCGAGATCAGCGACGGCGACTGGTCGGCGCTCAGTATCTACAGCGCCGATCACGTCGAGCTTCTGCATCAGCAGGCTGTGGCGCTGGCGTCGAACGTCATGGGCAAGGGCGTCAAGGAATCGAATCTTGCCGAGGCCAAGCAGACGCTGCTCGAGGACGTCGACAATTCTCTGGCCTTCAGCGCGCTGGATCGCAAGATCGTGCGCGATATTTTAGACAACACGGAATATTATCCGACGAGTGTCATCGACCAGAAGGACAGCGAGGCCAAACGCCGCGAGCTGGTCGAGAGCGTTGAGCCGGTCGTCAACCAGGTGCAGAAGGACGAAGTCATCGTCAGCAAGGGCGATGTCATCACCGATGACGACTACGCAGCCATTCAGGCGCTGTCGAGCGGCAACGACCGCTCACCGTACAAGATCATCCTCGGCGTCGTGCTGGCGATGGGGCTGGTATTTCTGGCCGTGAGCAAATTCTCAGAATGGCGCGCGCGCAAGAAGCCGAGTGAGGACTGGCAGCGCAATGCGTCGCTCATGCTCGTTTCCATGTCCATCATCATGATCCTTTTCCCGATCATCTCGGCGATCCAGATCGGGCCGGTGCAGTCTGCCGACGAGCTGGTCAATTTTCTGATCCCGTTGCCGGCGGTCGCGATCATGGTCTCGATCCTCTTGGATAACGAGGACAGCATCTTTGTGACACTGATCATGGGCGTCATCGTCGGCCTCTACACCAACGACATTTATGTTTCCTTCGCGGGCATTGCTGGTTCGCTCATGGCCCTCGGCCAGGTGAAGGTGCTGCATCGCCGCACCGACCTCACCATGTCTGCCGTTTATGCGACAGGCGCGATGGCCATGGTTGGGCTGATCTGCTACCTGATCACCGGCCTTGAGCTCAGCGAGCTTGTGACGCTCCTGCTTTTCTGCGTCGGCAATGGATTTTTGACGCTGGTGCTGACGATCGGGTTGCTTCCATACATCGAAAGTGCCTTCAACGTCACCACCTCGCTGACGCTGATGGAGCTCTGCGATCCAAACACACCGCTGCAGCGCGCGCTCATGCAGAAAGCGCCGGGCACCTACCAACATTCCCTGCAGGTGGCCAATCTTGCCGAAGCAGCAGCGCTGCGTATCGGTGCCGACGCGCAGCTCGTGCGCACAGCAGCATATTATCACGACATCGGCAAGATCAAGCGGCCGGAGTTTTTCTCTGAAAATCAGATGACCGACTTCAATCCGCACGACAAGATCAGCCCGAACCTGTCGTATCTCATCATCACCACCCACATCAAGGATGGTGTTGCCCTTGCGAAAGAAGCGCGCCTGCCGCAGACGATCATCGATCTCATCGGCCAGCACCACGGCAACACCGTCGTCGGCTTTTTCTATCACAAAGCGAAGAAGCTGGATCCGTCTGTGAAAAAGGACGATTTCCGCTATCTTGCCAAACGCCCACAAAGCCGCGAAGCAGCCATCCTCATGATCGCCGACACCGTCGAAGCAGCCGTGCGCTCGAACATCAACCATCTCAATCACGGACAGGTGGCTGGGTTCATCCGCACGCTGATCAACGACAAAATGGCCGATCATCAGTTCATCGAATGTAATCTCACCTATCGCGACATCAAGGAGATCACCGACGAGCTCGTGCGTGTCATCACCAGCATGTACCACAAGCGCGTCGCCTATCCGGATAAGAAAAGCCTGCTCAAGTAAAGGAGGAGCGCCATGAAATTTGATATCGTCAATGACTACGGCGCGCTCGAGCCTGCCTGGCTTGAACGCCTGGAAGAGATCCTGCCGCTCTACGCCGAGCAGGAAGGACTGCCTGACGCGCTCGTGATCGGCCTCACCTTCTGCGACGACGACGCCATCCGCGCGATCAACGCAGAATATCGCGGCATCGATCGCGCCACCGACGTGCTCAGCTTTCCGCTTTATGAGCGCGATGACGAGATCGAGCTTTTCGACGACGAGCTTTCGCCGTTCGGCGACATCGTGCTCTCTGTGCCCCACGCCATCGCCCAGGCGGAGGAATATGGCCACAGCGTTGAGCGCGAGGTTTGTTATCTCGTCGTGCACGGGCTCATGCATCTCGCTGGCTACGACCACATCGAGCCGGAGGACAAGAGCGAGATGCGTGCCGAAGAGGAAGCGCTCTTAAATAAAGTCGGCGTCACCCGCGAATAAGAGCACATTGCACGCGCGCTTATTCGTCAGCATTTTTTACCAGAAAAAGGAGGAAGCATTATGAAAACCGGTTTTATCTCTCTGATCGGCCGGCCAAACGCTGGTAAGAGCACCCTGCTCAATCAGATTCTCGAACGCAAGATCGCCATCGTTTCCGCCAAGCCGCAGACCACCCGCACCCGCATCACCGGCATTTTCACAACGCCGGATGCGCAGATGGTCTTTGTCGATACGCCAGGCATCCACAAGCCGAAGCACCGTCTCGATCAATACATGCAGGAAGCGGCGACCTCGTCGATTTACGACGGCGACGTGATCTACTACGTCGTCGATGCTTCCGTGCCGTTTGGCGGCGGCGAGCAGTTCATCCTCGATCAGCTTGCCAAGATCGAAGCGCCGGTCTTTCTGCTCCTCAATAAGATCGATATGATGACGCCGGAAGAGATCATGCGCGCCATCGTGAAATGGCAGAGCCGCCGCGAATTTGCCGAGATCTTTCCACTTTCCGCCGAGCGCGGCGACAATGTGGACCGGCTCATTGAGACGACAAAAGGCTATCTTTTCGACGGCCCGAATTTTTATCCAGAGGACGCCGTCACCGATCAGCCGGAACGCGTCGTCATGGCCGAGCTCATCCGCGAAAAGATCCTGCGCTTCACTGAAGAGGAAGTGCCGCACAGCGTCGCCGTTGTCATCGAACACATGGAGCGCGACGAGGAAGATGACAAGCTCATCGTGCACGCCGCCATCTATGTCGAGCGCAGCGGACAGAAAGCCATCATCATCGGCAAGCAGGGCGCGATGATCAAACGCATTGGCACCGCTGCCCGCCGCGATATTGAAGAACTTCTCGGCGAAAAAGTGTATCTCAAGCTCTGGGTGCGCGTCAAAGAAAACTGGCGCGATCGCGAGGGCGTGCTCCACGACCTCGGCTTTGATATGGACGATTTCAGCTGACAAGTCAGCAACATATTATATAGAAAGGAAGTGAGAGGATGATAGAAGATCTGAAGGTTCCCACCACCGAAGAAGAGGAAGAACAGCTCAAGGAATATTTAGAAGAACAGCATCCGGAAGACATCGCTGAATACATCGAAACGTTGGAAGACCGGGAGACACAGGCCGCTCTGATCAAGGTCATGGAACCAGAAGGCGCTGCCGAAGTGCTCTTTGCCCTCGACGACAAAGAGCTCATGGTGGATATTCTCCTCGAACTTCCGCACAACATGGCCACCGCCATCGCTAACGAAATCCCTAGCGACGAAGCGGCGGACATGCTCGAAGATCTCGACGAGAGCGAACGCAGCCGCATCCTCTCACTCTTCGAAGACGAAGCCGTCAATGATATTACCGACCTGTTGACCTACGACAGCGACAGCGCTGGTGGTCTGATGACCACCGAATTCGTTGTCGTGCCGGTTTTCGTCAACGCCGAAAAAGCCATCGAGATCATCCGGCTCTACGCGCCAGACGCCGAAACCATTTACTATGTCTACGTCATCGACGGGCTCAACCACCTCGTCGGGATCCTTTCCCTGCGTGAACTCATCATCGCCGGGCCGGAAACCCTCGTCGGCGACATCATGCGCCAGAACGTCACCAGCGTCAATGTGCGCGACGACCAGGAAGAAGTCGCCGACATCATGACCCGCTACGGCCTTCTCGCGCTGCCGGTCGTTGACGACGAAGAGCATATCCTCGGCATCATCACCGTCGACGATATCGTCGACGTCATCCAGGATGAGGCCAGCGAGGACATTTATCGTATGGCCGGTACCACAGAAGCCGAAATGGAAGAGGGCGCCAGCGTCATCACCGCGTTTGCGTCCCGTTTGCCGTGGCTTCTCATCACCATTTTCGGGGGCATCTGCTCCGGTATGGTGCTCGATCATTTCGAGCTCACCCTGCAGCAGGTTGCCGCGCTCATCATCTTCATCCCGATGATGACCGGTATCGCTGGTAATGTCGGCACACAATCCTGCACCGTCACCGTCCGTGGTATCGCCACCGGTAATGTCGTGCCGAAAGAAGCAGTCAAAACCGTTCTGCGCGAAGCCTTTCTCGGCTGCGCTCTCGGGCTTACGCTCGGCATCATCGTCTGTCTCGTGGCTTCGTTCTGGCAGCACAGCATGCAGCTCGGCATCACCGTCGGCGTCACGCTGCTCCTGAACAATTTCATGGCCGCGCTGCTCGGCACCGTTGTGCCGCTGACGCTGGAAAAGCTCCACGTCGACCCCGCCGTTGCGTCGTCGGCATTCATCACCACTGCCACCGACATTCTCGGACTCTTTAATTATTCCATGATCGCCATTTTGATCTTCCACATTTGATCTTTCTGATGGGAAGGAGTCGTCATGACCCAAGAAAAAAACACCATCCAACCACTGGACTTTATCATTATTTATATTGGCGGCGCCTTTATCGCTGGCTGGCTGCAGCAGCTGCTGCGCCAGCTTTTTCCTGTGCTTGCCGAAGCCACAGCCGGCCGTCTTGTGAGCGGGCTCTGGCTGCAAAACGGTCTCATGCTGCTCCTTCTCGTCCTGGCGCTCCATCTGCGCAGCGCATCCTGGCAGGACATCGGCGCGCGTCCGCTGAAGGATTGGAAACCCATCCTCGGTGCGATCCTCGCCGGCTATCTCATCTATCTGCTCATGACGTTGGCGATGAATTTCCTGAACAGCTTCCTGCCAAACGGCCTCGATGCGCAAAACGTTTCTGCCTATATGCAGGCCGGGGACGCGCTCTGGGTGAAAGCGTTCGTGCTGATCACCATGGGCGTGTTCGGGCCGATCGTTGAGGAGCTGCTTTTTCGCGGCTATCTCTACAACAGCCTCTGCCGCAATCTTTCGTCGCCGGCAGCCATGCTCTTCACTGCCATCATTTTTGGCGCCGCCCATCTCGACTGGCAGCGGTTTTTGCCCCTCGCCATTGGCGGCTATCTCTTGAACGTCATCTCCGTGCGCTTCGGCTCCGTTTTCGCCAGCGTCATCGCGCACGGCGTCTGGAATATCCTGATGATGGTCGTTTACTATCTCGCACTTTAACAGGAGGGATCTCCATGGAAATACAGCTTTCGATCACCGGCCTTTCTCACGATGGCTGCGGCGTTGGCCGCACGCCAGATGGAAAGGTCGTTTTTGTTCCCGGCGCTCTGCCAGAAGAAACCGTCAGCGTCAGCCTCGGCGAGAGCAAAAAAGGCATCACCAACGCCAGTCTCGAGCGCGTGCTCACAGCAAATCCCCAGCGCCGCACACCGCCGTGTCCGCTTGCCGGCGTTTGCGGCGGCTGCGCCCTCATGATCTGTGGCGACAGCCTGCAATCCGAGCTCAAGGCCCAGCAGGTGCGCGATGCGCTACAGCGCATCGGCAAGCTCGATTGTGAAGTTCTGCCCGTCAAAACCATGGCTGAGCCTTTCCGCTATCGCAACAAGGGCATTTTCCACGCAGATTATACAAGCGGTCAGGCGCAGCTCGGTTTCTACGAAAAAAACAGCCACGATCTCGTGCCCGCCGCCGATTGTTTGCTTTTCAGCGAGCAGGTCAATCGTCTCACAGCCTGGCTTGAAGATGCGATCACAGCCACCGGTCTGCCAGATATCGACAAAGTCATGATCCGAGAAAGCCACGCCACCGGCGAGATGATGGTCGTTTTTGTGACCAGCGCGCAGAAATTTCGCCAACAGCGGCTCGTGGAAAATCTCGCCGCAAACTGGCCGCAGGTCACCAGCGTCTGGCACAATGTCAACACCAATCCGCGGCTCATGCTCGGCCGCGCCTTCAACCATCTCGCCGGAAATACCACCATCGTTGAGCGCCTCGGCGATCTCGTTTACGATCTGTCGCCGGCGTCGTTTTTCCAGGTGAACACCGCTCAGGCAGAAGTGCTCTATCAGACCGGCAAAGACATGCTCGGCGCATTGGATCCGTCAGCCAGCGTGCTCGATCTCTACTGCGGCATCGGCACCATCGGCAGCTTTATCGCCGGCCGTAGCCAAACGCTCCACGGCGTCGACAACGTCGGCCAGGCCATCGCCGACGCCAAGCAGGCCGCGCAGCGCAACGGCTTCACCGACGCGCATTTCACCACCGCCAAAGCTGAGATCTGGCTGCCAAAATGGCTCCAGAAAGGAAACCGCGCCGACGTCGCCATCATCGACCCGCCGCGAAAAGGCTGCGACCGCAAACTCCTCGACGCCCTCGTGGACGCGCGCATTCCGCGCATTCTCTATATCAGCTGCAATCCAGCCACCCTCGCCCGCGACCTCGCAACCCTCAGCAAACACTACACCATCGGCCCAGTCCAGCCCGTCGACCTCTTCCCGCAAACCAGCCACGTGGAAAACGTCGTCGTTCTTGAATGGAAGAATTAAAAAAGCGCGGAACGATCTTTTGTGATCGTTCCGCGCTGTTGCGTTTTAGCGGATGAAATTGGTGACGGCGTTGTATTCGCTGGCTGGGTATGGAACGCCAGCTGCTTTTCCTGCTGCAAAGCAGCGCATCATCCACACCATGTTGCGTGCCAGATTGCGCATGGTTTGCATGCCTTCGGCGTCCTGCGCAGCTTCCTCGGCGTTGTGGCCGTGGGCCATGTTCCAATAGGTGCTGCTGGCGACGGGCATTTCCGAGATCGTGAAATATTTGTTCAGTGCGTCGAAATTGGCCGAATTGCCACCGCGACGGGCCACAGCGACGGCTGCGCCAACCTTGTAGCGGAACACATCCTTACCGGCGGCGAAAAAGACGCGGTCCAGGAAGGAGAAAATGCGCCCGCTTGGATGGGCGTAATACGTTGGCGACGCGAAAACAAAGCCGTCTGCTTCGCGCGCTTTGTCGATGAACGCGTTGACGCCGTCGTCATCGCCAAACGCGCATTTCCCGGTCTTGCGGCAGGCGCCGCACTGCAGACAATCCTTGTAGGCCTGGGCGCCCAGCTGAATGACCTCTGTTTCCACACCTTCAGCGTCGAAGATCTGGATCATTTCTTCCAGCGCACGCATCGTCGTGCCGTGGGCGTGGCTCGATCCGTTGACGAGTAAAACTTTCATGAGAACTCCTCCAATTCATTGTCGTTGGTTTTATTTTACGCCAGCGCACAGAAAAAAGAAAGCACGCGCAGAAATCTTGCGCGTGCTTTTTTGCTGTATTTGTCATTGGTCATGAGGAAAAACGCAGCGTGATCGTGAGCAGGCTGTCTGAATAAGCAGCGCTGATCTCGCCGTGCATTTGCTCGGTCAAGCTTTTTGCGATGGAAAGGCCAAGCCCGGTAGAGTGACGGGCATTTTCGACGGTGAAAAAGCGGTCGAAGAGCTGCGCGGTGGAGACTTCGTCGAGGGCAGCGGCGTGGTTGGAAAAGTGCAGCGTGCCGTCCTCGTCGAGCTGGACGGCGAGATCGCCGTCGCTGTATTTGAGGGCGTTGTTCAAAATGTTGTCGAGCACACGCGCGAGGGCGTCTTTGTCGAGCAGACGCGTGACGCGCGCGTCGCAGATCTTGATCTGCGGCGTGATGCCGCGGGATGTGAGCGCGCCGTAGAAAGAAGCGAGGCTTTCTGCCAGGGCGTCGTTCAGCACGACAGGCTCATGCGCCAGCGGTTCTTCTTCGGCGAGGATGACGGAATAGCGGAAAAGTTCCTCGGTGAGACGCGTCATGGCGTCGGTGCGGTTTTCGATGAGAGAGAGATAGCGCGCGGCAGCGGTGCTTTTCTCTTCGCCCTCGAGCAGATCGAGGTAGCCGTTGATCGCCGTCAGCGGCGTGCGCAGATCGTGGGAAATATTCGTCACGGCCTGCTTCAGTTCGCGGTCGCCGTTTTCGTAGCGCAGGCGCTGGCGGCGCAGCTCTGCGAGCTCGTCATTGAGTGTGGCGGCGACGGCGCGCAGCGCTGGATCGCGGCTGTCGGAGGTGAGCAGGGTGTTGCTGTCGGTGTGCAGATGGTCGTGGAGATCGGCGGCGAGGACGTGCAGATCGCGCCGCAGCAGAAAAAGCTTGGCGCTGAGCGCGAGCGCGCAGACGGCGAGCAAAACGATGAGCAGCCAAACACCCATGGGGGCACCTCCTTATTTGATGTCTTTTTGTCTAAAGAGCAGATAACCTGCGGCCGTTACGAGGACGATGAGAATGAGCGAGTAAAGCGGCCAGCGCGCCAGGTGGTCAAACATCATGGCGTTGATCTGTGAACATTGGCCGCTCGGCAGGAGATCGTAGAGTAACAGGATCAGATGGTCTTTGAGCGTGACAGGCGTCCAGCCAGAGACGAGCACTGAGGAAAGTTCGACTTCAAGAAAAGAAGTGAAGGTGGACATGCCGATCATTACGATCATCCCACAGACGACGGAGCTGGCTTTGCGAGAAATGTTCATCGCCAGCGCGACGTTGATCGCTGCATAGCAAATGGTGAGCAAAACGCAGCTCGTAACGGCGAGAGCGAGGTCTGTGGCGTTGAGCATGAAGCTGCGGAAAAAATACCAGCTCAGACAAACGCCAAGGCTTAAACTCGCCAGCAGGATGACGAGCGCACCAATGCAGGCGACGAGCCAATGCGAGAAAAAGATCGCGCGGCGTGTGTGTCCACTGATGAATTTGTTGCGGATCGTTCCCTCGTCGTAGTCGCTACCGATGAAGAGATGCACCCAGATCGCGTTGATGATGCCGATGCCAGGCAACATACAGAACATGCTGGCTTCGATGGTGTACGCGCCGGGATCGTAACCGAATTCGGTGAGCATGTTATAGGTAGCGATGACAAGAACCGTGGTGCTTGCCGCCATAAAGAACAAGGCCAGCCAGAACGCTGTGCTGCGCCGGAGCATATAAAAATCAGCCGCTAAGAGTTTACACATGACGCTCACCTCCCACCAGCGAGATGAAGTAGCTTTCGAGCGATTCGTCGCGCGTTTCTGCGCTAAGCAGCGCGCAGTTCTCGAGATCGAGGGCGTGCACAAGATCGCTCACGGCGAGCTCCGCGTAGATATCGGCGCTGTGGTCGTCCGCGACGGCGTAATCCAATCCGCGTGCGTCGAGCACACGGGTCAGCGCACGAATGTCGGAAACGCGCACACGCAAAGCCTTGCGGCAGTTCGCGTCAAGTTCCGCGGCAGAAAGCTCTTTGACCATGCGGCCGCCGTCGATGATGCCGTAGTGGGTGGCGAGGCGCGAGAGTTCGTCCAGAATATGGCTCGAGATCAGCACGGTGATGCCTTCCTCGCGGTTGAGCCGCAGGATAAGCTCGCGGATCTCGATGATGCCCTGTGGGTCAAGGCCGTTGGTCGGTTCGTCGAGCACGAGAAAATCAGGATGCCCCGCCAGCGCCATGGCGATGCCCAGGCGCTGCTTCATGCCGAGGGAAAAATTCCGCGCTTCCTTGCGCCCGGTATCTGAGAGACCGACCAGCCGCAGCAGGTCAGGAATATCTGCGAAGCTCGGCAGTCCAAGAATGCGATATTGCTGGCGCAGATTGTCGGCGGCGCTGAGATGATGATAAAACGACGGCGCCTCGATGACGGCGCCGAGTCTGCGCCGCGCCAGATGGATGCCAGGGCTTGTGTTTTCAGCGTCGTAGAGACGGAAGCTGCCGCCACTTGGCGCCTGCAGGCCGCAAAGGAGACGGATCAGCGTCGTCTTGCCGCTGCCGTTTCGGCCAACAAAGCCGTAGATCGCGCCGCGGGGCACCTGCATCGACAGCTGGTCCAGCGCTTTGGTGTGACGATAGCGCTTGCTGAGCGCAGTGGTTGTGAAAATGTGGTCCATGATGGACACCTCCCTGTCTGTTTGCCTCCATCTTAACGGACAAGGGTCAAGAAAGCGGTCAAGGAAAGGGTAAAGATTTCGTCAAGATTCGTCCGCCAGCCGAAAACCAATGCCCCAGACCGCCTCGATGGGATCGCAGCCGCTGGCGTCGCGCAGCTTTTTGCGCAGGTTGGAAACATGCTGCTTCAGGCTTGCTTCGGTGCAGTCCGGCGTGTCCAGACTGATGCGTTCGAGGATCGTGGATTTTGCCAGCGCCTGGCCGGGATGCTGCATCAGGAGCTTGAGGATCGCGTACTCGGTTTTCGTCAGATGTACCGGCGTGCCGCCAGCGTTCACGCTGTGCGCCGCCGTGTCCAGCTGCAGCGCGCCAACTGTGAGCACTTTGCCGGCGCGCGCCAGTTTCTGGCGCAGCTGCACAGCGATGCGCGCCAAAAGCTCGCCGTTGTCGAATGGCTTGGTGATGTAATCTGCTGCGCCGGCCAGGAGCAGATCGATCTTTCCTTTTGTTTCTGATTTTGCGCTGAGAATAATGACCGGCACGCCGTCAAGATGCGGCAGCACCTCCTCGCCGGAGAGTCCCGGCAGCATCAGATCCAGGAGCACCAGATCCGGCCGCTCGTGTTCCAGCAGATAGAGCGCTTCCGTGCCAGAGTAGGCGCGCAGCACAGCGTAGCCGTTTTTCTGCAAAAGCTCCGCAAGCATGTCGCCGATGTAAATGTCGTCGTCGATGATGGCGATCGTAGCCATGGGGTTCACCTCCGCTAGATTTTTTAGTCCTCATTATATCTTATTGTAGCGGCTACACACGTTTCGTTCAAGGTTTGTCGCAAGAACAAAAACGGACGCCCAGCAAGCCGAGCGTCCGTTTGATATCACAGAAATTAATAATAGAGAAAAAAGAAATTTAGGCATGTCCGCGGTGGCGCGACGCGAAAAATTCCCGACGGAATAGCTCCGGCAAATAAAAAAGACCCTGTAATAGGGTCTTCCTATGCAGAAACCATGTAACAACTGCCATAGTAGTAGTAGATGAGTGGGTTGACAGGTGTACAACTTTATCCGCCATTAATAGAATACACGAATCATCCCGAACTTGCAAGCCTTGTTTCTTAGTAACGTGGTATCATTTTTTTCGATATCATGGCGGGCCACATGGCGATAGACTATGGCTGTTTGCGGCGGTGATCACGCTCATTCGGATGCGTCGTTGTGCGCAACAGTCATCTCCGGAATGGTGACGGTGATGTCGCCGCTTGTGTAGCTGCCGCTGATATCGTACTGTGACGAGTCATCGTTGTAGACGATCGTGAGGGTGTAGCTGTCTTTTTCATCGAGATTATCGATATAGCCGTCGAGCGTCGCGCCTTCGCCGCCGCCGTTGGTGTAGGTCCCTGCCGGATCTCGTCCGTCGCCTTCCTGGTCAACCACGTAGAGCTCAGCTGCGCGCAGGATCGCCGAGGCGTTGTTTTGGGCAGCGGTTTCCCGCGCTTCACTCACGTAGCCAGTTACGCGCGGCACGATCACGATCAGGAGCACCGCCAGGATCGCTAACACAACGATCAATTCTACCAGTGTAAAAGCAGCGCGTCGATTTTTCTTCGTCATTTCGTCGTCCTCCTTTTTTAGCTATGTGCGCTTGTTTCTGATTCCAGAATAGCAGAAATCGCTCCAGCACGCAATCGCGAATGCAGGAGGATGACGCAGAATATTGTGACGAGAAATCATCGGCGCGATTTTGACCGCCGGCAAGATTGCCCGAGCGCTAGACGACAACAGCGCCAGCGATCGCAAAATGATCGCTGGCGCTGTTCGTTACTGAGCACGGTTCGTTTACACTTCGGTCATCCACAGACCGTGGAGGTTGCAGTAGGCGTAAACGGCCACGGCTTTGTCGTTTTTGAGGCAGAATTCTGCGTGTGGCGCGTCGCCTGGATTCAGGGCTTTGCGCATGCCGCCGTGTTCTGTCTGGACGAAGATCCATTCGATGTAGTGGGCGTCGAGCATTGGATGGTCGACGCTGCCGACGTTCACGCTGAGGGTGTCGCCGTCGACGCTGACGGCGGGCAGATGCTTTTCGCCGGCGCCTTCTGAGGTGTTTGGTTCAAGCACGTCCATTGGCTGGCCGCAGCACATCATTGGTACGCCGCTGTCATGAACCATGCCGACGAGGTTGCCGCATTTGCGGCAGATACGGAATTTGTTGGTCATTGTAAATCCTCCTCTAGATTGTCACAGGGATGGATGGCGATGGTCGATGCTTCCCGCTGACAATGGAGATGGTGCTTGTGACAGGCGCTGCAGCCGCAGACGCCGCCGCTGCCGTCGCAGAGCTGATAGTCGCCGCCTTCGATCCGGATCGGCCGGCCTTCGACGAGGGCTTGCGCAAGTTTTTTTCGGGCGCTGCCGTAAATGGATTGCACGGTGGTGCGCGCTACCTGCATATTCGCGCCGCATTCCTCCTGGGAAAGATCCTGGAGATCGATGAGCCGAAGCGTTTCAAATTCATCGACGGTCAGCACGATGGCAGTTGTGCAGTCGTCAGTGCCGACAGGAAGAAATTCCTTCGTGTTCGGGAGTTGACAAACCTTCCTGCATTTCTTTGGTCGTCCCATATGATTCACCTTCGTTCCTTGTGTGCAGGGCATCGCTTTGGTTTCAGTATAGTCGAGTTGAGCGTGGGTGTCAATTGCAATGGCTTGCCGTTGCGAAATTGTCGAAGATGGGGTATCATTTTTCTATAACGATCGATCGGAGGGAATAGAAATGAAAAAATGGATCGTATGTGTGCTGTTGGCGATGGGCCTAGCGGGGCTGTTTTCTGCCTGCGGCAATGACGAAGAAGAACAGACGCAGAGCGCGCCTGTTTCGAGCAGTGAAGAATTGAGCGCGGCGCCGGAAAAATCTGCCGACGCGTCGGCAGAAGAATCGAAGGCGACGCTGGTGGCGGTTTTCTCCTGGGCGAACAACGCGGATCTGCCGGAGGATGTGGACATTGTCTCCTCGGCGACGCTGAACAAAAATGCTTCTGGTGCTCTGGTCGGCGATACGCAGCTGATGGGCCAGACGGCGGCGCAGGTGACGGGCGGCGATTATTTTGAGATCCTCTGCGAAACGAAATATCCTGGCGACGAGGACAAAACCTACGAACAGGCACAGCAGGAGCAGCTGGATCAGGCGCGTCCGCAGCTGGCGAGCCATGTGGAAAACATGGACGCTTACGGCACGATCATCCTCGTTTATCCAAACTGGTGGGGCGGTCTGCCGATGCCGGTGGCAAGCTTCCTGGAGGAATACGATCTCTCCAAGAAAACGATCATCCCTGTTTGTTGCTATGAAGCAGAGGACAGCGGCGCTGGCACGAGCCGCGACGAGATCTCCTCGCTGTGCGATGCGTATGTGGCGACGGGCTACAATCTGCGCGGCAATGCGGCGGCGACTTCCGGCACGGTGACGGATTTCACGAACTGGCTGGAAGAGCAGCCGGTGAATTATTGATGGACTACGAGCTGATCTTTGCGGATCGCCGTTCTATTCGTCTGCAGCTGCGTGACGACGGCAGTCTTTTGGTGCGCGCGCCGCGCTGGATGAGTCGGCGCGAGGTGGATGCATTTGTCGCGAGCAAGGAGCGATGGATCTGCGAAAAGCGCGCGATCCTTGCGCGCGGGAATCGCGACTGGGGCGGAGCGGCGCTTTCGCCGGAGGAGCTGGCGCAGCTCAGGAAAGCGGCGCAGGCAGATCTCGGCGCACGGCTGGAAAAATGGGCGGCGCGTCTTGGCGTCCATCCGACGAAGCTCACCATTCGCACACAACACACGCGCTGGGGAAGCTGTTCCAGCCGCGGCGCGATCAGTCTCAATGCGCTGCTCTTGCTGGCGCCGGAGACGGTGCGCGATTATGTCGTCGTGCACGAGCTTTGTCATATGAAGGAAATGAACCATTCGCGGCATTTCTGGGCGGAGGTTGCGCGCATCTTGCCGAACTACGCAGAAAGCCGCGATTGGCTCAAAAACAATGGCCACGCACTTTTGCAAAGGAATCCAAGATTATGAAAGTCATCATTTCTCCAGCGAAAAAAATGAACATCGACAGCGACACCCTGCCAGCGCGTTCGCAACCGGTTTTCAGCGACGAGGCGTCGCAGCTGGCAGCGCTTTTGCGCGCGCTCACGCCAGCGGAGCGGCAGAAAATCTGGCAGTGCAGCGACAAGCTTGCGGCAGAAAACAGCGCCCGTCTCGCAGCGTTTGAGCAATCGCGCGCGCAGACGCCGGCGATCCTGGCCTATGAAGGCTTGCAGTACCAGCACATGGCGCCGCAGGTGATGAGCCGCGACGCCCTCGTTTGGCTCGACGACCATTTGCGCATCCTTTCGGGATTTTATGGCGTACTGCGGCCGTTTGACGCGGTGCTGCCTTATCGTCTGGAAATGCAGGCGAAGCTCGCAGTGGATGGCGCGCGTGATCTCTACGCGTTTTGGGGCGGTCGCCTTTATGAAGCGCTCGAGGAGGATGCGCTCATCGTGAATCTCGCCAGCGAGGAATACGCCAAGGCGGTGCGTCCGTATGTGCAGCCCGCTGTGCGTTTTGTCAGTGTGCGATTCGGTGAGCTTGCGAATGGCCGCGTCAAGCAGAAGGGCACCTTCGCGAAAATGGCGCGCGGTGAAATGGTGCGCTTCATGGCGGAAAATCAGATCTCCGATCTCGACAGCCTGCGCGATTTTGACGCGCTGGGGCTGCGCTACGCAGACACGCTGAGCGACGACAGCACGTTGACGTTTCTTATTTCTTAAATGAAAGGAAATTTCCATGAACATCGATACCTTTATCAACACAGTGATGACCTCGGGCCGGCCCTTCGCCGTCAGAGAAAACCGCGCGCTCAGCGAGCGCCAGCGCAAGGCGCATCGCCTCTGCTGGAAATTTAACCAGACCGATCCGACAGACGGCGAGCGTCAGCAGGAGATCCTGCGCGATCTCTTCGGCACCATGGAAGGGCCTGTCGGCATCATGCCGAGTTTTCAATGCGATTACGGCTTCAACATCCATTTTCACGGCTTCGCATTTCTCAATTACAACTGCGTGATCCTCGACACAGCGCCGGTGCACATTGGCAACGCTGTGTTCATCGCGCCAGGCGTCATCATCAGCTGCGCTGGCCACGCCATGGATCCTGTGCAGCGTGGCAAGGGCGCCGTCGGCGTGTCTGCGCCGATCGTCATTGAGGACGACGTCTGGATCGGCGCTGGTGTTGTCGTCGGACCCGGCGTGACGATCGGAAAAGGCAGCGTCATCGGTGCCGGCAGCGTTGTCGTGCGCGACATTCCGCCTGGCGTTGTCGCCTTTGGCAATCCCTGCCGCGTGCACCGCGCGCTGGGACCGGAGGACAAGCTCGATCCTGAGGATATCATCTTGCTTGATGCCCCGGGATGGGAGGAAGATGAGTGATGGATAAAACACAGGTTCTCGCGCTGCTCGATGCGCGCGGCATTTCTTACGAGCTGGCGGAGCACGAAGCGGTCTTTCACATGGGCGCCCTCGCTGAGGCTGGCGTGCCGCATCTGGATCGCATCGCGAAAAATCTGCTCCTGCGCGACGATAAAAAGCGTGCGTTTTTTCTCGTGAGCGTCTGGGGCGAGAAGCGGCTTGATCTCAAAGCATTCCGCAAAGCCCACGGCACGCGGCCGCTCACCTTCGCGTCCGACGAGGATCTGTCGCGTCTGCTCGCGCTCACGCCTGGCAGCGTCACGCCGCTGGGACTCTTGAACGCTGCGCCGGAAAGTGTGCGCTGGTTTATCGACGAGGATTTTTTCAGCGGCGAGGGCATCATCGGCGTGCATCCGAACGACAACACCGCCACGATTTTTCTTGCTGCTGCGGATCTCGTGGATCTTTTGCGCAGTGAAGGGCACAGCGTGGAGGTGAGCGCGTTTTGATTACGCTGCGTGATTTTGCGCCTGCCGACCTTTTTATATAATGAAGAAAAGTTTGTAAAGCGTTCCGTTGGCTGCGGAGCGCTATTTATTTTTCATTTCTCTATTGACAAATGAAATTAGAGACGTTACAATAAATTTAGAACAGTTCTAAAAAATGAAGTGAAGGGATCCCAAATGACCAAATACGAAAAAAAGATTTTTGAGATCGTCAATGCTTCCCGCGATCATCTCACGGCGGAGCAGGTGTTGGCGGCGCTGCGTGAGGAGTACCCGGCTGTTTCTCAGGCGACGGTGTACAACAATCTGAAAAAGCTCACGAGCGATGGCTTGCTGCGCAAGCTGACCCTCGCCGATTCGCCGGATCGCTATGATCGCATTCAGCGCCACGATCATCTGGTCTGTCAGCGCTGTGGACGGCTGGCCGACATGAGCTTTGCGGATATGACCGAAGCGCTCTCGGCGCAGCTCGGCTGTGACATTCTTTCGTACGATCTCAAGGTCAGCTATGTTTGTCCAGAATGTCGCGCAGCGGCAGAAAACAATGACGTTTATTGACAGCGGATTTATGAAAAGGAGATAAGAATATGAAAACCTATAAATGCAAAGTTTGCGGCGAAGTTTTTCAGGTAGAAGATGGCGTTGAGCCAGTCTGCCCGGTTTGTAAGGCGCGCGGCGACAAACTCGAGCTCGTCAGCGAGGCGCCAAAATCAAATCCATACGCTGGCACTCAGACAGAGAAAAATCTCGAGGCAGCATTCGCCGGCGAATCTCAGGCGCGCAATAAATACACCTATTTCTCTTCCGTCGCCAAAAAAGAAGGCTACGAACAGATCGCGGCACTTTTCCTGAAGACCGCTGAGAATGAAAAGGAACACGCCAAAATGTGGTTCAAGGAGCTGAACGGCATCGGCGACACTGCCGAAAATCTTCTCTCCGCCGCTGAGGGCGAGAACTACGAGTGGACGGATATGTACGACGGCT